>ERZ1023645.8-NODE-8-length-34737-cov-37.224872_pt1 | contig 34737 bp, 29 predicted proteins | sample MGYA00380336_ERZ1023645 | MGnify/ENA primary metagenome ERZ1023645 (study PRJEB33179, sample SAMN07449041) | human gut metagenome | biome: Human-gut; feature: Human associated habitat; material: Faeces | host: Homo sapiens | place: India:Kasaragod | collected...
CCAATGGCGATTTCGTCATCCCCTGCCAGCAGAAGCAGGCCCTCATGAAGGTTTCGTTCGTAGGCTACAAGACGATTTGCAAGCTGGTACCTATTGCCCGCATCGGAAATGTGAGGATGCAGGCGAATTCATACCTGTTGAAAGGGGTGACCGTTGAAGCCGCAAGGGTTGTAGAAAAAGTAGATAGACAAATCATCTTCCCTACAAAAGAGCAGGTGAAAACGGCTTCCAATGGTTATGATCTGTTGGACAACTTGTCTTTGCCTACCATTATCGTAAATCGAGCAGAACGCAAAGTTCTGTCATTAAAGGGCGGAGATGTGCAAATACGCATCAACGATGTCAAGGCTAGCATGCAAGATGTATTGGCTTTGCAGCCGGATGAAGTTACAAAGGTGGAATTCATCAATGTTCCAGGACTCAAATATGGAGACAGCAATCTGGATGCAGTCATCAACTACCAGGTCCGCCGACGCTATGCCGGTTATGTGGGTGGAGTTTCTACGATGCAAGGCACCAAGGCTGGTTTCAATAATAGCGACGGTTATTTCAAATACAATGTGAAGAAATCGGAATTCAGCATCAACTACAGTTTCTCCTATCGCTCGGTAGAGGAACGAAGCTATGAGAGTCTCGGTACTTATCATCTGCCCACAGGAGAAACTCTACATCGCAATTATTTAGGTTATGATTCTCCGTTCCTATACACCACCAATAATGTACAGTTGGGGTATAATCTTAGTGAGCCAGACAAATATACATTGAATGTACGGTTGAATTTCTACAATCACAACAGTCCTGTGAGAGGCATGAACCAGCTTTATCAGGAAAGCGGCAAGGCAAATCAATATCTGCAAAACAACAGAAAAATGCTGGAGCAGATTCCATCTCTGGACATTTATTATTCGCTCAACATGCCCCATGACCAGAACCTGGCTCTGAACCTGGTGGGTACTTACATCGGCACAGATTACCAATATCGTATGAGGGAATATACGTTCAACAAATCGCCGGATGAATCTGTAAAGAACGCTCCGCTGACCGATTACAGTTATGATGCAACTGGTAGAAAGCGCTCTCTTATTGGTGAAGGAACATACAGCAAGAACTGGAAACAGATGGCTTTATCGGTAGGTGGACAATATAATATCAGCCACACAGATAACATCTATGTGGGAAGCAGTAATGCTGATACGGAATTGAAGTACAGCAATCTCTATCTTTTCACCCAGCTACAGGGACAGCAGAAGTGGTTCAGTTATCAGGTGGGAGTTGGCGCAACCAGGTCTTCCATCCATCAGGGGGAGAACGGATACAGCAAATGGCTGTTTCGACCACAGGTAACTTTACAGGCAAAGGCTAGCGACCGTCTGAGTTTTAAATGGAGCAGCAAAATCACATCAGACATCCCAAGCCTTTCCGACTTGAGCGAGTTGCGCCAATATTCCAACAGCTTTGAGGCGCGTGACGGCAATAGCGGTCTGAAGCCATTTACCGGCTACAACAATACCTTGTCGGCTTCCTGGAACATTCCGCTGATGTCTGTGTACCTGGAGGGAAACTGGACGTATTACGACAAGCCTATAGCTACTTCTATCTTGCCCGAAAAGCGGGAGGATGGCTCTTATCTCTTTGTGAGCAAACCGGAGAATCAGAAGAGTCATGATTACAAGCACCTGCTGTTGACTCCTGAAGTTCACCTCATCAAGGATCATCTGGATTTGAACCTTATGTGCGAGTATCAGAATGTCAAGACAAAGGGTTTGGATTATTCCCACGAGTTCAATTACTTCAGTTATGGAGCAGAAATTCGGTACATGACAGGCAATTGGAACATTGGCTATGGTGCCTATAAGGTGGAAAAGAGTTTTTGGGGAGAAAAGACAAACGGCGGAGAGCCAACCTCCAATCTTGCCGTAACCTACAGTTATAAGAACTGGCAGTTTGGCGTTCTCGGATTATTCGTATTCTATCCTCATGGCTGCGTGTATAAGGATGAACTTTTCAACAAGTATGTGCAGCAGAAGAACAAGGTACGCCTTGCTGACCAGGGCAACATGCTTGTCTTTACTGTCAGCTTCAACTTCAGCCATGGCCGCAGATACCATACAGGCAGCCGTAAGCTGAACAATAGCGATAGAGATAATGGTATCAGATAGAATTATTATATTTTCCTGAAATCACAAATAAGCAAAAGGCTGAACTTCCTAACCCGAAGTTCAGCCTTTTTGCATGTCATCAGTAATCCAAATACACATTTTATCGTTTATAGACGATAAAAATGTATCAATTCTATCGTTTATAGATGACAAGCATCATTTTTAGGGCAATTTTGCGCCGGGACGATTACCCTTCTAAGAGAAGAAAATAATATTTCTAGTTAGGAAAACAAAAATCTCTAACTGGGAAAATATTTAGGATGAAAATGACTCAAAACAGACAGCTGAGACTCACTTTCCGGTTTTTCCGGCTCTAAATCGGGCAATAGTCTCAGTTATCCCGTTTTTACTTGCATTTTTTAGGAGAACATGATTTTGTATTTCAACAAGGTCTAAATCTACTTTAAAGCAAAAAACAAAGCAATTTTGAGGGTTTGGGAGACCTAAAAAGAATGCTTTTGTAAAATCTTTCGAATAATCTATAGGGCTGAGACCGAAAATGGGGAACCGCGAAACCTTCATAAGTCGTTGCTTTCTAGGGAATTAGATTATCGCCTCTTTTCCTTTTACTTGCTTCCATAGTCTCAGTCTCAGAGTCTCAGTTGTTTTTCAAGCACCCCTCTTCTTATATACTTATATATTATATATATATTAATATATAATTAATTAATAATCAATAAGTTATAAAGATAAAAAAGGGAGAGCGGAAGAATGGTACCCCCTTTATTTATAACTGAGACTCTGAGACTGAGACTCTCTGCTCATCCCGAACAAAAAAGCAGAAGTCTGCCAGCATCCCTGCCAGCAGACTCCTTTTCCATAAACCGAACCTAAATTTTACACTTTCTTTTTCTAGGAAATGCAATTACAATGTAAACCTAAATATAACCTATTACCTTGATGAAACTTCTAATACGCTTTTCTCTATTATAACGCTTTGCAAATGAATACCTTCTTAAGACTATTCAGCAACAGCCTGCTGCTCTACAGCCTTGTCCGCAACAGTCTGCTCTGTAGACTCCTGCTGAGTATTCTCTACAGGTGCATCCTGAGCCTTTACTTCCTCTGTAGGCTGCGCATTCTCCATCTGCTCTACAGGAGTTTCGCTTGCCTTTGCCTCTGTTGACTCTGTAGCATTCTCAACAGGAGTTTCCTGCTTGGCAGAATCCTCAACGCTAGCCTGAGAACTGATAGCTGTGCCTTCTACTGTTGAATCGGCTGGAGCTACTGTATCAACTGGAGCTATTTCAGAATTACCCATCATTTTGCTAGAAGCAAAAACATTACTTACTGAAACCATTACCATAGCTGCGATAGCTGCAAAAACGAACTTCTTCATAATCTTATCTTTTAAACTGTTATTACTAATATTGTTATTTACTTTCGTTGTGGATTCATTATCGAACCCGCTATTCATTATCACAAGATGCGTGCCAGAAATGAACAAATCGACTATTTTCGCTGATTATCATCCACTTATCATTTCCGTATCAAAAACAGAGAGTGGGGATAATGGGGAATGAATGGGGAAAAAATCCACAAAAAAATGGGGATTCCGTTCCAGATAACTTCCATTTTCCCCAAGAAACAGTTTTGTTTCACCCCGAATTCCGGATTTCTTTATTGCTTCAGATTCATTCCCAGCCATACAAGAGAACATGGTTACCCCAACAGAAAGCACAAAAGCTAGAAAAATGAAACAGATATAGCCCTCAAAATCGCTCCTTTTTGGAAGATACATTCCTTTTTCAAGTTATACGGAAGATTGATGATTGCGTTAACCACTTGACAATAAGCCTTTTAGAAGAAAGCAGATTAGAAAATCTTCCAGATTCCAAATCTTCCAATTATTTTTTCTGCATATCCCTCCTACCTCTATTTTTATATATATTTATATATATATATATATAATTAATTAATAATCAATAAGTTATATAACATAAAGAAGTAAAAAAGAAGGACAAACTAAAGATGCATACCCTCTTAAAATTAATTGGAAGAACTGGAATCTGGAAGATTCAGCAGGTTAACTGGAACGCTAGAATTTTATTAACTATCTGATAATGAGACTTCTAGAAGAAAAGAAAGCGTTCCCGTTCCAGGAAAATCCCTTTTCTCTAGAAGGCAAGACCTATCCATTTGCTTTTCCACTTAAATACTCTCTTCGATTATGCATGTAACTGAAACCACAAGGATTAGATAAAAAATAGATAAATTTCCTTTTCAAAAGGAAATAATTGCCAATTTCTTTCCTTTTTAGAAGGAAAGTTTGTATCTTTGCAACCGAGTGTAGGTATCTACATATTAACAACAGAGCCCACTTTAAAATATTTCTGTATAGACAAGCAAATTATTAAAAATATCATCATAGACTGTAGATAAATGCAGAGGATGACGCATAAGAGAATCAGAATTTCCTGGCTGCTGCTATTGGTTTACCTGCCGATGCTGCTTGCCATTACGTTTCACCATCATGGTGAAGCGCAGGTAACTCATGCTGATTTTTATTGTGCCGATTGTGCCCATCATGTTCATCACGACGGGCATCTGATTGCCCTGCAGCATACCATGCACGACTGTGTGCTTTGCCAATTGCAAAGCACTCCTTATCTGGCTCCATCCCTCGTGGTTTGGGTTGCCATCGCCGTGCTCCATCTCTCCCCTCGCCGTGCCTTCTGCTCTCCTTGCCTGTGCAGGGCGAAGGGGGTAAAATCTACCCGTGCTCCACCTTATTCTTTGTTTTTTATAAATAATTGAATATTAACAGAATAAGGTAATAAATAACATAATGAGAACAATATTGAAAGCAATATTGCTGATGAGTCTGTGCTCATCGGCAACAGCCCCTGCTATGGCTATAAACAGAGCAAATCATGATAAGAAGGACGCAAACATTCATGAAGAAGAGGCAAACGATTCTACCAGACACCAGCCTCTGACGGAATCGAGCGTGAAACTGAACGAAGTGGTGGTAACAGGCTTGACGGGCAGCCAGAAACTGAAGCAATCGCCTGCACCCATCTCCTTCGTTTCTGCCAAACAGCTCGAAATGCAACCTTCTACCAACATCATCGACGCCATCGCCCACCAGCCAGGCGTTTCGCAGATTACCACGGGAAGCGGAATTTCAAAGCCCGTGATTCGTGGCCTGGGCTATAACCGCGTGGTAGTGGTAAACGATGGAATAAGACAGGAAGGACAGCAATGGGGCGATGAACACGGAATAGAAATCGACCCCGCTTCGGTTCATTCCGTAGAGATTCTGAAAGGTCCGGCAAGTCTCATGTATGGATCAGATGCGATGGCAGGCGTCCTCATCTTCCACTCCGCTCCTACCCTTGCCAAGGGCGACATGAGAGCAAATTTTTCAACGGGTTATCAAACCAACAACGGACTTTTTGATTACTCGCTCAACTTTGCCGGCAACCAGGGCGGATTTGTATGGAACACCCGCTACAGCGGAAAGATGGCGCATGCCTACAAGAATAAATACGATGGTTATGTATTCGGTTCATCACTCAGAGAGCAGGCATTCTCGCAGCTTCTAGGCTGGAACTACCGCCAGGGGCATTCGCATCTCACACTCGATTATTATCATCTCACTCCAGGCATCGTAGAGGGAGAAAGAGATGAGAAAACGGGCGAACTGGAAATTCCGGAAGGCTACGATGCCAAGAGTTACGGCAAGCCGATGCCTTATCAGCAAATTCATCATTACAAGGCTGTACTTGATAATTCCTGGTTCCTGGGCGACGGCAATCTGAAGTTCCTCCTGGGTTATCAGCAGAACCGCCGTCAGGAGTTTGAGGAGGAAGAGAATCCGAAGGAATGCGGACTCGATTTCATGCTCCATACCATGAATTACGACCTGCATTATCTCTCGCCGGAAATGAATGGATGGAAGTTCTCTACGGGCATCAACGGCATGTGGCAGCAGTCGATTAATAAAGGTTCTGAATTTCTGATTCCAGCCTATCATCTCTTCGATTATGGTGTATTTGCCACGGTGAGCAAGGAGATAGGCAAACTGAACCTGAGCGGCGGCATCAGATACGATCATCGCCATCTGCACAGCGAGGCTTTGAGAGAAGAGGATGATGCTGAATCGCATCGTTCTGGATCGAATGATTCATTCCGTTTTCAAGCCTTTAAGCGCAACTTTGAGGGAGTGACTGGAAGCATCGGATTGGCTTACGAAATCCTGCCTGATTTCAATATCAAGCTGAACTTAGCAAGAGGATTCCGTGCGCCTAACATCAGCGAATTATCATCGAATGGTGTGCACGAAGGAACACAGCGATACGAATTGGGAAATACCGGTCTGAAGCCTGAGAACAGCTGGCAATTCGACCTTGGTCTGGATTATTCTTCGCCTATCATTTCGGCAGAGCTCTCGCTGTTTGCCAATCGCATCAACCATTACATCTATAGCGAGAAGTTGGCAGATGAGAAGAATCAGCCTGTCCTCATCGACGACACGCCAGCCTATCAGTTTACTTCGGGCGACGCCCGCATTCTGGGTGGTGAGGCGAGCATCGACATCCACCCTGTGGAGCATCTGCATATCGGCAACACCTTCTCGTATGTCAACTCGGTTCAGTTGCATCAGCCATCCGAATCAAAGTATCTGCCATTCACCCCAGCCCCTCGCTGGGTTTCGGATGTAAGGTATGAGTTTGTCTGCGACGGCAAGACTTTCGACCATCTTTTCGTAAAGCTACAGATGGATTGCAATCTCCGCCAGAACCATTATTTCGCAGCCAACGATACGGAGACCGCTACGCCATCGTATACCTTATTAAATATGTATGCCGGTACCGACGTGAAGCTCCATGGCAAGCGCCTTCTCTCGCTCTATCTTTCGGGCGAGAACCTTACCAACCGTGCTTACCAGAACCACCTGAGCCGTCTGAAGTATCTTGACGTAAACCAGGTTACAGGCAGAAGAGGCGTTTACAATATGGGCCGCAACTTCAGCATAAAGATAGTGGTTCCGATAGAGCTGTAACTCCCCTTTTGGAATAAGTAATTCCCCTTTTAGGATAAGCAATTCCTCATCAGGAATCAGAATTTTGAATAAACAAGTGCCGATAAGGATGCCAAAAGCTGCCGGAAAAGCAACTTTTGGTACCATTATCGGCATTTTTTCGTCTAATTATTAGACAAACATTACCACTTTTCCATGATATTTCGTAACTTTGCACCATGATTAAGAAACAAGGAACGATATTGATTGTTGATGACAACCGCAACATTCTTACTACGGTAAGGATGCTGCTGGAACCCATATTCGATGGCATCATCACCATCGCCAACCCTAACTCCATCCCAGCCAAACTGAGAGAGGAGCATCCCGACGTGGTGCTGCTCGACATGAACTTCTCAAGCGGAATCAATTCGGGAAACGAGGGACTGTACTGGCTCAGGGAAATCAAGAGCCTCAGCCCGAAAACCGAAGTGGTACTCTTTACCGCCTACGCCGACATCCAACTTGCCGTAACAGGCATCAAGGAAGGTGCCGCCGACTTCATCGTGAAGCCTTTTGAAAACGAGAAGATGATACGTACGCTGGTAGAGGCTAGGGATAAGAATAGGGCTGTGGATAACGTTATCAACAGGAATAGTGGAAAACCTGGTGGAAAAGATGCGCAAAGCGCTATGTATTGGGGAGATAGCGAAGTTATGAACAATTTGAGAAGTATTGTGGAAAAGGTTGCTACAACCGATGCAAACATCCTCATTACGGGCGAAAACGGAACGGGTAAAGAGGTGTTAGCCAACGAGATACATCGTTTATCCACAAGATGTGGAAAGAAAATGCTGCCTGTGGATATGGGAGCCATTACGGAAACCCTTTTCGAGAGCGAACTCTTCGGTCATGTGAAGGGTGCTTTTACCGATGCCAAGGTGGATAAACCGGGCAAGTTTGAGCTTGCCGACGGCAGTACCATCTTCCTGGATGAGATAGGAAACTTATCCTACAGTCTTCAGGCAAAACTCCTTACCGCCCTGCAACGCAGAAGCATCGTAAGAGTGGGCGGAAGTAAGCAGATTCCCATCAACGTACGACTGGTTTGCGCCACCAACCGCAACCTGCAGCAGATGGTAAACGATGGCGAATTCAGAGAGGATCTGCTCTATCGCATCAATACCATCCATCTGGAATTGCCTGCCCTGAGACAGAGAAAATCAGACATCGTTCCATTGGCAGAAAGATTCCTCCATCAATATGGCGATTTATATAATAAGGTGAATCTCCGTCTTTCGGAAGAAGCTGAGAAAAAACTTACCAGTTTGCCTTGGTACGGCAACATCCGTGAACTTCAGCACGCCATCGAGAAAGCCGTGATTCTGTCTGATGGCGGAATGATTTCTGCCGAAGATATTGACGGCGGAAACCAGCAGAGAAGAGAGAAGCCCCTGGAAGAGGTTCAGACGCTCGACGAGATGGAGAGCCGAATGATAGAGAAAACCATCAGGGAATGTGAAGGAAACCTGTCGGTGGTAGCTGCAAGACTGGGCATTTCCCGCCAGACGCTTTATAATAAGATTAAGCGATACGGGATTTAAGTGAAGAACGAAAAGTGAAGAGTGAAGAATTCTATAGTTTTTGAGGTATGGATATTAATAAGGTGATTATTATCGTGCTTTTGCTCGTGGCTGTAGTGGGTTACATTCGCCTCTACCGCCACTATCGCCGTAACATCAAGAAGGTAACCTTCCTTTTTGATGCGATAGATAATGGGGATTTCTCCTTCAATTTTCCTACGGAGAAGAGGTTTAAGGAGAATAATATTCTACACCAGTCCCTCAACCGCATCAAGCTTTTCCTGCAGCATACGAGAGAGGAGCAGATGGATCGGGAGAAATATTACGAGCAGATTCTGAATGCGGTGGATACGGGCATCCTGGTGGTAGATAGTCACGACAACATCCTGCAACATAATCAGGCAGCCCTCCGGTTGCTCGATACGGATGTGCTTACCCACATGAACCAGGTAAAAGGAAAGCTGAAGGATGAACACTTGGCAAAGCATGAGACGCAAGCCATGCTGAAAGACAAGCACGTGCGCATCATCGCCCTGAGCGACGTGAGCCACGAGCTGAGCAATCAGGAGGTGGATTCTTGGATCAAACTGATTCGTGTGCTGACCCATGAAATCATGAATACCATCACACCGGTTACTTCGCTGAGCGAAACTCTGCTTACCCGGGTTACAGAGGATAAAGACCTGAAGCAAGGCTTGGAAACCATCCACAAAACAGGAACCGAACTGTTGGCTTTCGTCAACAACTATCGCCGTTTCACCCATGTTCCCCAGCCTCAGCCTGCTCTTTTCTATGTGGAGCCATTCCTGGAAAGAATGGCGTTGCTCTGCAACCACGAAGTAGAGATAGAAGTTTCTCCCAAGGATTTGTTGGTTTATGCCGATGAGAGCCTCCTCTCTCACGTGGTAACGAATCTTCTGAAGAATGCCGTAGAAGCTTTCAAGGAAAAGGAAAGAGAAGACAAGCAGGAATGCCGCTCCGCAGATTTGCAATCCGCGGCAAGCAAGAAGGCATTTATCCGTCTCAAAGCCTACGCCAACGCCCAGGAATCCATCATCATCGACGTGAGCAACAACGCCGGTCTCATCCCCGAAGATGTAGCCTCCCACATTTTCATCCCGTTCTTCACCACGAAGCCGGAAGGAAGCGGAATCGGTCTCTCCCTCTCCCGCCAAATCATGCGAGTAAGCGGCGGCGGCCTCTCGCTCCATCAGGACAAGGCACAGGGAATCACCACCTTTCGCATCATCATCCCATAAAAAAGTATAATTTGGGGAAGGAAAGTTTGGCACTTTCGCTTTTTTACCATATCTTTGCCTTTATAAAAGATTAAGCTTATGTCAACAGACGATAAGACCATATTAGAGTTAGTCATATAATTACTTACAGAAGATTATGGCATTCGAAAAGGAAATCAAGAAATACGAGGATTTGAGAGGAAAATATCAAACCCTTATCATCAATAAAATGGATAGAGAAGAGTACATCAAATATAACGAAGTACTCTTCTCTACACACTCGTGCGCCATTGAAGGCAACTCATTTTCCTTAGATGATACCCGGGAACTGAAGGAGAAAGGATTAGGGATGATTCCTGCCGGAAAGACTCTTTTCGAGGCTTTCGAAATGCTCGACCATTTCGAAGCCTTCGAGTACATGATGCAAAACACGCAGCATCCACTCGACGAGAATTTTCTGAAAGAAATCAACAGACGGGTTACCAGCCACACGCTTTCCTATCGTTCTCCAGAAGCCATTCCGGGCGAATACACCACCACGGACATGGCTGCAGGCGACACGGTATTTGGCGACCACGAAGAACTCATCGCCAGAGTTCCCAAGCTGCTGGAATCTACCGAAAAAGCCATCTTTTCGGCTGCCGTTCATCCCATGATTCTTGCCGCCCGCTTCCATGGCTTCTACGAATATCTTCATCCGTTCCGTGATGGGAATGGAAGAACAGGACGACTCGTCAGCAACTACATTCTCTTAAGATTGAATCATCCTCTCCTCATCATCCCATCCGAAGCCCGACAGGAATACATTTCTGCCCTCCGTATGATTCGTACGGAAGCAACCGACGAGCACCTCATCCGCTTCTTCTTCAAGATGGCAATACAGAGAATGGAAGAAGAGCTGAAGCAGAAAGAGGCTAACACCAAGCGATTTATGACTTTTCTCTTCTAATATGGGCAAATATTTTACGGATTTCGGCATATTCGCACCAAAACATTTTACGGATTTCGGCAAAATAAGGTTAAAACATTTTGCGGATTTCGGCAAAATCCTTATCTTTGCACACATAAATCATTAATTATAAGCAAAATATGGAGCAAACCAAATTATTCAAAAGAAAAATATACCAAGAGATGCTCAGATGGAAAGAAGAGCGACAGGGAGAAACCGCCCTATTGATAGAAGGAGCGAGACGAATCGGCAAGTCTACCATCGTAGAAGAATTCGCAAAAAACGAATACTCTTCGTATATCTTGGTAGATTTCTCGAAGACAGCTACCGAAATCAACGACCTATTCAATGATCTTTCTGACCTTAACTACATATTTCTGCGTTTACAGCTTAACTACAACGTCAGTTTGAAGGAGCGCAAATCCCTCATCATCTTTGATGAAGTGCAAAATAATTCTAAGGCACGACAAGCCATCAAGCATCTAGTAAAAGACCATCGATACGACTATATAGAAACTGGCTCACTTATCTCCATCCGCAAGAATGTACAAAACATCATCATTCCTAGCGAGGAGACACGAATCAGTATGCACCCCATGGACTTCGAAGAGTTCAGATGGGCTATGGGCGACAACGTCACATTTACTCTGCTAAAAACAGTTCTTGAGCAAAAACAACCTCTCGGCGAAGCAATCCATCGTAAACTGATGAGAGACTTCAGACTATACATGCTGGTCGGTGGAATGCCACAAGCCGTAGACAAATACATCAAAACCAACAATCTTAGCGCTGTAGACACCGTGAAACGAGACATCATCACCCTTTACGAAGAAGACCTCAGAAAGATTGACACGTCGGGGAAAGCCACAGCCATGTTCGATGCTATCCCTTCACAACTGAGCAAGAATGCCTCACGATACACGATCTCGACTGTCATTCCAGGAGAAAAGCAAGACAGGATAAGCGACATTGTCCAACTAATGGAAGAATCCAGAGTGGCAAACATAGCCTACCATTCCAACGACCCCAATGTTGATTTAGCCCTTACAAAAGATTTACAACGATATAAGATGTACACTTCTGATACGGGGCTCTTCGTCACATTGGCTTATAAGTCTAAGAAATTCACAGACAATATCATCTACAATAAATTGCTGAGCGACAAACTAGACACCAATCTAGGGTACATCTATGAGAATGTTGTGGCTCAAATGCTCAGAGCTTCTGGCAAAGACTTGTATTACCATACAATACCCAAGCATGACGGTAAAGGATATTACGAAATCGATTTTTTGCAGGCAGACGGGAGCAAGATAAGTCCTATAGAAGTAAAGTCTTCTGGCTATAAGTCTCATGCTTCACTCGATCAGTTTTCCGAAAAATACAGCTCCAGGACAGGACACCAATACTTAGTTTATACCAAAGACTTGAAAAAAGATGGTAATGTGCTCTGCCTACCTATATATATGGTTCCTTTGCTCCCATAAGACAAGATTTTACTCATCCACTATCTGTCCATCAAACAGGCGGATGGTGCGATGGGCTATCTTGGCATCATGCTCATTATGCGTTTACCATGACGATGGTGGTGCCCTCGTGCTCTCATCGTTTTGTAAATGCGAAACAAGTTCGACCACAAAACACATAAAAGTATTTTGTGGTCGAATATCATTCAATTATTAAAATATCAAGTATCAAATCTAATTATGGAACTGCTACTGGAGACTGAGTGGCGATAGCACCGCCATGTCCTAAAAATATAAGGTTCATAGGTCTATTTGCAGCATACGCCTTACCGATTTCCCCAATAGTTTGGATGCGTAGTTTTTCTAGTTCAACAGCATCCTCATACTTCTTCTTTGTCTCATAATCCACATCGGTCTTTACGACTTTAGCAACCTGCGACAGAAGTGCCATCGCTTCTTTATAGCATTTGGCATCAGGATCGACCGAAGACAAGATTGCCACCACAGGTACGCTACCAGCCTGAGTAGGATTGGAACTCCAAAGAGCCTTAGCCTCATTCAACCGAGCCAAGAAATAGGTATCCCGATAAAGAACATAGATTCTCATAGCCTCCTTCATTGCAGAATCATAGCCATTGCAGCAGGTAGGAACCACCGCCAACATGGCAAGAGCCTCCTCATAATTTTTGAAGGAAGCCTTGGAACGTGCTTCCTTAATCAGAGAAGGTAGTTGCGAATCATAATAGCTTATAATCTTTTTCTTTGCACCAGAAAGGAAAGTATTGATTTTTCCATTCCCTGCATTCAACTGACGTATCGCATTCAGCGAAGCCTTTGTTTCATTAGAGCCCACGCCCTTTACCTCAACATATACAGAAGCAAAAAGCTTTTGGTTGTAAACATCCACAAGATACAATGTAACCCCAAATACATTGGCTATCTGGGTAGGCGCACTACTTACAATATATCTGTCCAACTGATCAAACTTTGCCGTAATGGCAAAGTTTGCATTTTTCCATCCCACATCCAATTTCGACTGGGTGATAAGACGTTCCAACTGTGTCTGCAAAACAGAAGCACTCTCGGCGGTAACATGAGCAAAGCCCTCATCCACAATCACCGACATCGGGATATTGCAATCTTGCGCCAACATCCCCTGCGCCGACAAGAGCAAAGTCGATGTCAGCAAACACTTATATATATTCTTTCTCATTGCCTGTAACCTTTATTTTTCACCAAATATCAACTCACACTTACCAAGGCCCTTATTTACGGTCTTGATTGGAATATTATAAGGAGCAGCCTTGAAAAAACGGGCCATATTGCGAGCAAACGAATAGGTATCCATAGCTTGTCCATTCTCCTTATACAAAGGTATTCTCACCTGGTCGTAAATAAGCGTAGTTTCTGTTCCGTCGGACTTATTGAAACGATGATTCACACAATTGTCGCTAAGCCAATTATCGATAACTTCATTGAGTTCATAGTCACCATATTCTTTCTCGAAATCCAAGCCGGAGCCATTATCAAATACTTTCATTACAAGAGATATTTCTCTACCATTCTGCATCATATCCTCAAAATGAGATTGCAAACGCTCGCAAAATTCATCCATGTGATCTTGTACTGCCTCTTCGAGTAAGACTGGAAGTTCGGCAGAAAAAGATCCCTTGCCCGTACCCTCAGCACCAGCCACTTGTTTGTCAGAATAAGCATCCAAGGCACGAAGATTATATGTAATAGAACTTTTTGGTCCCATCTTATTCTCCGTCCAATCTATTTCCATGATGATGTCCGGTTTGGCACGACGGCGCAACCTATCCAAAGGGCTCTCTGCCACAGAATTTCCAGCCTTGCTGGTCAAGAGCGCATCCTCGGCAGCATCATTATTGAGGGTTTTCAAAGTTTGCTGCAAATCTTTCAATGGAAATCCCCTATCAGCCATCAGATTGTTGATTTTCGAAATAACAGCATTCAACTGTTTATCCGTAGAAACAGCAGCCTTATAATCTGGTACTTTTTCCTGAGTTCCCTGGTTGTCATAAGTCTGCATATACCCATGCTCGTTACACCATGCATCACTTGGCATTACCATGAGGGTAGGTTTCTTCGCCTGTCCAAAAACAGCAACAGAAGAAAAAAACAGCAGGGCTATCATCAGCATTTTTCTTATCTTCATAATATTTTCTTTTTATAAGTGATCTTTATCTATTACATTATCAGCCTTTAAACGCGCCTTGAGCTGTGAGCGAAGCACTCTAATGGTCATCTCATACGAATAGCCTACCTTATCCTTGCTTTTATTAGCAGAACGTTTTTTGGTATCTCTAAGAGTAACATATTTTTTATACTCTCCTCCATCTGCAAAAAACACATTGAAATAGTCCTCATATCGCTCACGAGCATTCACTTCTGTCACCAACGGACGCATATTGCATCCCGATACTCCCTCACGGATACCATCAAAGACTACAGCCCAAACGGCATTCTTCATGGCTTGTTCCTTGGCATCAGAACGATTACGACCATAGCCCAGTACTCTCAATGTCTGGGAGCCATCCAATTCTACCCCCATACACTTGATTGAAGAACGGTCGTAGATCGCCTGCTTCTGCGCCATGACAGAAACTGAGGTCGCAAAGACCATCAGCATACACAAAATAACTTTCTTCATAATCGTAATATTTAAAATTCATAGCCAAGTTTCAAGCCAAAATAGTTATAGTTTTGCTTTACACCGGCATTATCCTTGAGATTTGACAAAGTATAAGCAACACCAACCTGAAAGTTATTGCGAAGTCCACCAAAGCTATAACCTATGGTAGGGCTAAAGAAAGCACCTTCTTTGGTGATACCACCAACATTGAGCGACCAAAAAGGAACGCCATCCCTATCCTGAGCTGATATGAAATTACCACGGACATTGGCAAAGATTGGTATTCCAAACTTGCTATTGGTATTTCTCACACTAGCATTATTAACATACATCCTGCCTCCAAAACCTACACCTAAGCGCAAAAACTCGTTTATACGATAACCACCAGTAAAGGTTAGGTTCACATATTGCATATTAGTTTTATGCTCCATGATGCTACTACCACCTTCTGTCTCTACGGCACACCAAAAGCCCTGTTCTTGTGAAGTATAATCACGATAATTTGAGCCCTTAGGCTGTTCTGGCATACGTACATCACGATACTGACCAAAAGAAGGCAATGCTAACAATACAAATAATATAAAACTGATAATTCTCATATTCATCAATATTTATTAGAAGTTAAAAACCTGCAGACAGAGAACGTACTACACCAGCCTTTTCCAAAGCCTTGCGCAATGCCTTCTTGTCTACCTGAACAATAGCGCCACTCTTTACTCCCTTGGATGTCTTCACACGCTCATAAGAACCAGCTATGATACTAGCATAATTTTGACATTCACCCTGCGCAGCAAAGAATCCATTACAAAATTCGGAATGGCTTGCTTCAGATTCTGCTGGTGCCATCGCTGGTTGTTTAGCACCACTATTATTTCCAGAACATCCTCGAAAAACAACACCATGAACAGCAGCACGCTTCAAGTCCTGATCAGTCACCTTCTTGGAATATACGAAGACCTTAACCAACAGCATGCCTTCATTGCCAGATCCAGCCCCAGTTATATCATACTGAGGCATCTCATTACCCTTTGCAAATGCAACAAGAGACAACATTAGCATTAGGCATAACAAGCTCAAAATTCTTTTCATTTTCCAAATAATTTATTTATTCGTAATTTCCCTTATCAACATTCCTTTCGCAAAGTTTTTACCGCTGATGGCACGGAACGTAGTATAGTTCAAGTTACTGCCTACTGCACCTTCCTCTGTAGCCATAAATCGGTTGTCCCAAATTTGCCCCTCTATAGGCTGAATTTCTCCCACCTTTTTATATTTATGAGAACCATTTTCCAACAATACAACTTCAAGGACTTCGTATCTCGACTTAGCTGTTACGCCTTCCTTTTTACCAATATAAGCAGTAAGAGGTTCTGCTGTCAAAAGTGGAGTCTTGGTTCTAAATTCCTCATAACTACGTTGCAAATCCACCACATTCTCATCAATGGCACGCTGGCAAGCTTTTCTTACCATCATAATTGGCTCATCCTCCTTGATACCAAGGAAAGAGGTAGTACCACCCTGGCTTTCTACCTTACCTACATATTTCAAATGATAATTAGGACGCGCCTTTTCAAAGTTTTGCTTTTTTGCAGCATCAGCCCCTACGCCATATTGCTCCTGATAAAACAAATTAGCCTGGTCCTGATTCCAATCCAGACGATAAAGGAACGTATTGATTCGGACAGAGAACCCCTTTAAACTCTCAGCAATATCACCTAGATTATCACCCAAGTCCTTATAACTGTCAACACCAGTATATGCTGCGGCAACCTGTCCCAATACCTTGAAGATAGAACCTACCGTCTTAGAGCCCTTACTCTTGTCTATATATCGAATGTCATTAACAACCACAAAGGTATTACCAATTAAGTCTTCACCTGCATCTTGTAACAACGCCATTCCACGAGCAGAATGCTTAGCCAACTGGCGGTCAAACTCTGTTGCATTATAAAGTCCGCGTTCCTTTACCAACTCCATATCACAAGCACCAGTATAGATATCCCTATTGAACCAGCGTCCCACCAAGCGACTTGCAACATTATTGTCTTTCAGGAATTTCGTTATCACAGGATTTTCCTTATCACTCTTTGCGCCATCAAGCTTTTTATCAAGATTAAGCACCTTTACACTAAGGTCATGATTATTAAACTTATCCGGAACAGGAATCTGTAAGAAAGCCTCCTTTATCTCGTTAGCAAACTGTTGGTCTGTATGATTCACCATCAAAGAATATAAAGAACTGCGACGATAGTTCATCACATCTTCATGATCCGCCTGGGCGTAAGAAGCCATGACGGCAGCACTCATCATAAGTGTCAATATTATCTTTTTCATAATCTCCTACATTTTAATAATTCCACTCATCCTCATCCAAAACTGAATTTAAATCATAACTACGATTTTCCTTAGTTATATCCAAGAGGATATTTTTCTTCTCAGCCTCAGTCAGCTTACGGTTTCCTCGTTTTTTGAGCTGCTCCATAACAAGTTCTACATAGGTAACAGACACCGGTAAATCAAACAGCACCACATCATTAGTATTCACCAAATAGCCAAAACACTCTCTCCGTCCCTCAGGATTGACAGAAGCTATATCCTTATGATTGGTATTAGGGGCAAATAATTGAGAACGATTTACCTCTGAATTTTCTATTTTCATACCAACTGGGCGAACATGAGCAATGCCCTTAGAGAAATTGGTAACTGCCTCATAACCTAAGTCATATATTTTTTGCGATGTCACATTAAAATGATAAAACAAGCTATCAGATTTCATCACCCAGAAATCTTGACAACCACGCTCGCTTGGTAATACTATATTCTTGTAAGACAAAGGAATAATTTTATTTCCCGAGGCTGAATAAGCTCCCCACAAACTATCCTTCATAACATCTAAGACATCATAAGTATTTGAAGCTACAAAATCATATTGAAAAGGAATTACCTCTTTGCCAGCCTTAGTAATTGCTCCATATCGAGTTCCCTTTTTGACAGAATAAACCTCTGAATCACCTTTTTCTGTAGGGAAATTGATATCCTCATAGTTAGACAACGAAACTATGTCTTGGTTGTAGCTATCAAACACATCCCATTTTCCAGAGACATTCTGTGCCGCCCACTCACCATTCTGGCTATGTTTCAACTGTTTGTAATCCTTGCGCAATATCTTACCTGTCTTATCGACAAAGCTCCAAGTCTCACCATTAACAGGTGCAATATCGCCATCAAAATCTCCATGAGTCCAGAACTTTATATCAGCTATACTCAATTTAAACTTCGCTGCAACGAAGCCCTTACCTGTATCAAGATTGTGATAGCCACAAATTGTTTGCTTCTTCTTGATATCATAATATCTGACCATACCACTTTGTGGTAGCATCAATTGGTCATACACTCCCATCTTAAGGATTTCCTTGCCATTTTCATCTATAAGACCACATCCTGTGATGTCAAAAGGATCATTATTAAAACCGATATACTTACAATCTGTTTTCAAGGTGTCTTTCAAAGAATGAATTGCTGCCGACAAACGCAATCCTTCGTTGTAAGGAAATACGCCCTTGGTATTGTAAGAAAACTCATGAATTCCCTTATATTTTGGAGTAACCAGTACTCTACCATTATCATCAATGATACCCAATTTTGCATTGAGCATATACTGCTTATTATCGGAAGAAGAAGACTGCTTTCCCCCAACCGCAACTAAAGCCTTGCCATAACAATTTGGCTTAGAAATAAAAGAATACTTAGTTGGAAGAACCACTTTTCCATCATGGCTTGCCAATCCCTGTATCTTGCCTGTCTTTATCAAATAAAGGGACTGATTCCAAGGCATAATAGATGTATACTTCAGCGGTAAGACGACCTTACCCCTTTCATCTATTATACCGGACTTTCCTGATTTAGTTACAATCGCATATCCACCTGAAAATGGATAGGCACTCTCGTAAGCACATTTAATTACTTCGGCTCCATTTTTATCAACGAACCCGACTTTACCTTTCTTATTAACATGGATAGTTAAATCCTGGGCTTGGGCAACGCAAGCAAAAGTCACACTTGCTACCATTAAAATCTTTCTAAGCCTCATAGTTCTTATACATTAATTTATGAATAAATAATCACTTACTAAAGTTTTCCACCCCAAAATAATGGGAGAAATAGTTTCTCACTAAAAGTTGTATCTTTGTAATCGCTAGAAAACAATAGAACAACGGTTTTAAGAGTAACTATATATGGAGGCAAAATTAAGATTTTTTTCTGAATTATACAACATTTTAAGTGTTAAAAGTTGTTGCAAACCATTTAAAAGGCTTTTTAACCGATTGGCGCATGGCATTTACTATTATCGCATGTTATATAGAGCTACTATAGACAGACAAAAAATCTTTTTCGAGAATTCGCTACAAGCATCATGGTGTTACCTTTGACAAATTGGAATCAATAAGAATCTAGCTGTCTCTGCTTATCTTTTTACGTTAAAGCAGATTGCCCTCCGCCTCCACAATCTGTCCATCAAACAGGCGGATGGTGCGATGGGCTATCTTGGCATCATGCTCATTATGCGTTACCATGACGATGGTGGTGCCCTCGTGGTTCAGCTCAGTAAGCAGATGCATCACCTCGGCACCATTCTTGGAATCGAGGTTACCCGTAGGCTCATCGGCAAGGATGAGCTTCGGACCGAAGACCACGGCACGGGCGATAGCTACTCGCTGCTGCTGACCACCAGAAAGCTGGTGAGGGAAATGCTTGGCACGATGGCTGATGGCCATTCGCTTCATAATCGCCTGCACCTTTGCCTTGCGCTCCGCCTTCGGAATATTAAGGTAGGTAAGAGGAAGTTCGATGTTCTCCTCTACGTTCAATTCATCTATCAGATTGAAGCTCTGGAACACAAAACCGATTTCTCCCTTTCTCACATCCGTGCGCTCCTTTTCCTTCAAGTTTGCCACCTCGTGATTACCCAGGAAATATTTTCCCGAAGTAGGGTTGTCGAGCAAACCGAGAATGTTGAGCAAGGTAGATTTGCCGCAACCGGATGGTCCCATAATGGCAACAAACTCGCCGTCTTCTACTGTGAAAGATACGTTATTTAAAGCAATCGTCTCCACATCTTCTGTGCGGAATGACTTGCAAAGATTCTCTATTTTTATCATTTTATTCAATGTTAAGTGTTAAATGTTAAATGTTAAATTATTCATCCTTGAGATATTTCACAGGATTACTGTTCGCCACCTTGTAGCAGTTGATGACGACGGAAAGCCCGATGATGACGAGCAAGATGATGGTAACGCCGATAAACAGCAAAGGCGTCATCGTTATCTTCTCGCTAAACGACATGAGCCATTGTCTGGCTATCAGCCAAGCCCCCAAGTCGCCCACGATGATGCAAGGCAAGGCAATCTTCATGATGTCCTTCAGGAAGATGCGAAGAATATCCTTCACCTTGGCTCCGTTCACCTTTCTTATTGCAATCTCCTTGCGACGGCGGTTCACCTCATCACTCGTATAGCCCACCAATCCGAAGAGGGCGATAATCATCGTCACGATGCCGGCAACCAAGATTCCGTTGCGGAAATTGAGCTGGGAAGCATACTGTGCCTTGAACTCGGATTCATAATCATAAACGGTCACTTCATTATTCGGATACAGCGACTGCACCTCGTTCTTTAAGTCAGAGAGACTCTTTTCCGTCAAATCATTAAACCTGACGAGCATACACCGATTAGCCCGACCATAGAAATAGACAAAAGGAGTAGCGTTCGTATCAGCATTCGACGTGCTAATCGTTCCATACCTCACATTCTTGACCACGCCACAAATCGTCATCGTTTCATCCTCATTACAATGAGAAGATACCCAAACCCTCTTACCTACGGCTCCATCTTTCCAATGTCCAAGTTTTACGAGCTTGTTAGCCAAGTTCTCGTCAATGATAATTTGTCGAGAACTATCATTACGCTCTGTGAAGAAAGATCCTTCTACAAACTCAACGTCCATCATCTTGAAGTAATTGTCATCCACTCCACCTGCATCATGAATGATTTGGATAGTACGCTTGTCGCCAGGCAAAGAAAGATTATTACCATTAAAGCTATAACTTTGCAAAGGAACACTATAGCAAGATGCCACCATATTGACATCAGGCATTCGCTTAATTTCCGATAGACATTGCGCTCGTTGGTCTTTCTCTAGTCCTTCTACAAAAACGAATGCCACCTTATCATACTTGTAACCAGGATTCAAGTTTACCATCATATTATATTGATTATTGACCACAAAGAGCAAGCTGAACAATAGCCCCGAAATGATAAACTGAACACCCAGCAAGATGAGCTTCCATTTCTTACGGTTCTCACTATACCCCCTGAAAGCAATCGCTACAGGTATCTTGCAGTAAAGCCAACCAGGCATCCATCCACCCACTAAAAGCACTAAGAGACAAATTGCTACCAATATCCAGCAACCTCGATTGAGCACCAAGACACTAACTGGGGCTGAAAGGAAATTCTCAACCGTTCCCTTGCTGAGAAATACTAAAATAGCTGCAAGAACAATCGACAAGCCAACATGTACCAACGCCTCGGAGAAGACAATGGCATGGATGTTCTTGGGTTCCGCTCCATAACATTTACGCACAGCCATCTCACGAGAACGCGTTACGAGATTACCCACGATGATGAGCAGGTAATTCATCACGGAAGTGAAAAGCAATACAAAAGCGATGATACCCATGATCCATCCCATCTTCTTGATGTAAGGGCTTTGCGTGTACATTTCGCTGAGAACGGTAAAGTCGTAATCTAATGAAATACCCGCTTTCTTCCATTCTTTCAACGGGAAGTGGTCTTGCTTCATCTTGTTGATATATGGATGAAGTTCACTTGGCTTATGCCCTTTTGACAATCGGATAAAAGACTGATAACAATCATTTCCAGTCCATTGCTGCCTTCCATCATAACCAAACATATCCCCGATACTACCCAATGACACCAACACTTGAAGGGAATGCCAAGAGGATCCCCATGGGAAACTCTCAAATACACCTCCGATAGTAAAGGTATGTCCAGGATAACTTGCCATCGTGAAATGCTTACCCACAACATTGCCGCCCATCTTCGCCGCTGTCTCTGAGTCTATCATGCAATAGAATGGACGAGAAAGGACTTCTTTTGCCTTGCCAATCGTTACCTTTTGGGGAAAGACATCAAAAAAACAGCTATCCGCCAATGCTATTTTACAAGAGATTGCATTTTGGTCTTCCATATTACATTGGAAATCTCCAATAAAAACAAGTCGTGTAGCAGCCTCCACAAATGGAGCATACTGTTTGATGCCCGGAGCTGTAGCTCCTGAGGTTTGGGCGAAATTGAAAGACTTATTGCCATCGTCTCCCGGCATCGTTCCCACTTCTGAAATCTGATACGTCCTTTCCCATCCTGGAAAGTACGTATCGTAAGTCTGCTCGAAATAAATCTCGGCAATAATTACCGAACTGATTGCCAATCCGAGCGCCAGGCACAAGATCTTCACGAAGTTGTGCTGGCCCCTTCGAGGCAGATTCTTGAATGCGTTAATAATATGATTCATATCAAATATCCTGTTTCAAGGGCGTTAGCCCAATTTATCACTAATCACTACTAATTAATCATTACTAACTAATCACTACTAATTAAAAACTAATACATCATTATCCTTATAGGCTTCGTAGCCGCTAACGATGACCTGCTCGCCCGGCTCCAAGCCCTCAATCACCTCATAGTATTGAGGATTCTGGCGACCGATGGTGATCTTGCGGCGATAAGCCTTCTTGCCACTCTTGTCTAATACAAAAATCCATTGACCACCCGTTACACTATAAAACGTGCCTTTAGGGATAATTATTGCCTGCTTAGACTGACCGAGCTGCAAATCTACATAATAGGTCTGACCGGTTCGGATGTTGTCAGGGCGAACGCCTTTGAAGATGAAGTCGATGCGGAACCTGCCGTCTCTTACCTCGGGATAAACCTTGCGAACCTGCAGGAGATAATGCTTGCCGTTCTGGTCGAAAGTGGCAGTAAGTCCCGGTTTTACCCGGTCGATGTAATGCTCATCCACCTGCGCCTGCACCTTAAAATCGCTGAGGTCGTTGATGACGCCAATCTTCTGTCCTGCCTGAATGCTCTGTCCCAGTTCCACATCTAGCAAGCCGATTTCGCCCGAAATGGTACTACGGATGTTCAGCTTCTCCTTGCGCTGGCGAACCAACAGCACATTCTTCTGCATGGCTTCCAGATTATCGCCCATCTGATCCATCTGTGAACGGCGGAGCTGTGCATCCTTCTTCAATCGCTTGCTGATGAGTGCATGCTTCTTGACGGCAAGGTCGTAATCTTCCTTTGCCTTCAGATACTCCTCGCGCGAATTGAGTTCTTCCTTGTGCAACGCCTCCTGATGCTGATAGGAGCGGCGCTTGGTAATGACATCCTGCGAAAGCGACAGTTCCTCGTTGCTATTGTTCAGACGGTCCTGCTCCATCGATATCTGGGTGTTGCGAAGCATGTCCTGCTTTTCGGCAAGTTCGCTTTCGGCATTCAGAATCTCCAGGTCGAGATTCGAATTGCTCAGTTTCACGATTACATCGCCCTTGTTCACGTGGGCACCTTCATCTACCACTTTCTCCAGAACAATACCGCCTTCCTCGGAACTGATCTGCACCACGGAGATAGGAACCACCTGTCCATCCACCGAAACATAATCGTTGAACTGCGCCTTCTCTACGGTTCCGATACTCAATCCCTTCCTGTCCACCTTCAGGGTGGAAGAGAAATTGCCCAATCCCAACCATACGAGGACTGCGATCAAAACCGCTCCTCCGCCAATCCATGCCCAGTACTTGCGAGGCACGAGATATTTTTTCTTTTCTATCTTTATATCCATAATTTATCTTATTAAATTTTCTCCCTGATAATAAGCAACCAATCTCTGTTTGATAATGAGCAGCAACTGCATCTGGAGTTCCTTGATTCTGCTTTCCAGAAGCGTCTGGGCTGCGGTATGAAGATCGAAGGTGGAAAGCATTCCTTCCTCAAACTTCCGGCTCGACATGTGATAGGCGAGCGAATCGGAGGCCACCTTCTTCTGCATCTGATGCAACTCCTTGGCGTAACCCTCTGCATCCATTACCGCCTGGGCTATCTGGTCGTGAAGTTTGCGACGGGTTTCCTCCAGGTTCACTTGCGCCAGTTGCCAGTCGTTGCGTGCCTTCTTCACGTTGTGCCAGCGGTCGCTATTATAAATAGGTATGGAAAGGGTCAACGCGAGGTATTCGCCCTGGTTGTTGTGAAACTGCGAGGCAAACCCATCGTATTGCCCTTTCTGAGAGAGATTCTTATAATAGTTGGTAGAAATGCCGCCACCGAGAGAGAGTGATGGCAGCAATCTGCCCTTTGCTATCTTATAATCATACCGTGCCCGCTCCACTTCGTATTCTGCAGACTTCAAATCGGGAGAGATATTCTGGAAACCCTGGTAAACGGTTTCGTAGTTTACTTCAAATCCAGGAACCTCTTTATTATCAGACGTTAACTTCAGATTCCGCTCTTCAGCTATCTGGATTTTCAGCTCTTCATCCACCGGAAAATTCATCGCAGATTTCAAGGCGAGCAGACTCTGTTTTGCCACATTCTCCTGATGCGTAAGATTGTATTCATCTTCTGCCACCTGCGATTCCATCTGCACCACATCCGGTCGGCCCTTCTCGCCCAGTTCATACAGGCGCTTCATCTTAGCCAGCATCCGCTTGCTTTCGTTCAGTTTCTCGCTTGCTATCTGAATACTTGCCTCAGCATAGGCAGCATCCACATATTTCTGCATCACGTCGATGGCTCGGTCGTCCTGAATTTTCTGCATCGCCGTGGCTGAATAATCCCGGCTCAACTTAGCCTGCTTCAAGGCGTTGATGGTGGCGAAACCATCGAAGACATTCAGTTCGGCATAAAGCTGATAGTAGTTATTGAATGTCGTTACATTATTATAAGTATTGGTTTCCGGGTCGATGTTTCGTCCCCAGGCGTACTGTCCTTGCACGCCTCCCGTTACGGTAGGCAGGAATCCTGCCACAGCATGCTGGTAATCCTGCTTGCGCTGGCGGGCATTTACCACCTCCCGCTTCACCTCCGTAGCGTGCTCCACGGCGTATTTCATGCAGTCGTCAAGGCTCCAACTCTGTGCCGAGGCTCCAGCCGCCCAGACCAACCATCCTATCAATATTCCTATTCTTTTCATAATCTTCTTCATTTTGGCATGATAAGGACAAGAGCCGTGCCAAAACAGCATTTCTCCTGATAATCAAACCATTAAATAAAAACTCTCATTAAACAAACTGTCCAACAATTAGACACCACCGTCTAATTGTTGGACAGAAACCGCAGCTTAAAGCTGATCATTCATCGCATCCACCACTTGTCCATCAAACAGATTGATGATGCGACTGGCGTAAGTAGCATCGTGCTTGGAGTGCGTCACCATCACGATGGTGGTTCCCTCCTCGTTCAGCTCGCTGAGCAACTGCATCACCTCCATACCATTCTTGGAATCGAGGTTACCCGTAGGCTCATCGGCAAGGATGATGCTAGGCTTGCCCACCACGGCACGGGCGATGGCAACCCTCTGCTGCTGACCGCCCGAAAGCTGATGAGGATAATGCTTGGCACGATGGCTCAGCTTCACCTTTCTCAGAATTTCGAGCACACGCTCCTTGCGTTCCGCCTTTCCCACTCCGAGGTATTTCAACTGTAAATCCACATTCTCCTCAACGGTAAGTTCGTCGATAAGATTGAAGTTCTGGAACACGAAGCCGATGCGACCCTTGCGATAGGCGGTGCGCTCACGCTCCTTCAGATGACCCACTTCCTCATTATTCAACCAATACTTGCCTTCCGTAGGACTATCCAGCAAGCCCAGGATGTTCAGCAAGGTTGACTTGCCGCATCCCGAAGGCCCCATAATGGCGATAAACTCACCATCCTCTACTTCTATGTTTACGCCGTTCAGGGCGATAGTTTCCACCTCTTCCGTGCGGAATATTCTAGTTAAATTTTCTGTTCGTATCATCGTTAGAAATCTTTTTTATCGTTAGAAATCCTTTTAAAGTTTATGACTCATTATTCAGCCTTGATGCTGTCTATCGGATTCGACATCGCCGTACGCAGGGTGCAGCCGATAACCGAAACAAAGGCTATCAATAAAGTAAAGATGGCACCAGCCAGCAACACCCACCAAGGGAAGGAGATGCGATGGACGAAATCCATGAGATAAGTCTGCATCAGCTTCACGCAGATAGGGATGGCGATGACCACAGCCACCAGCGAACTGACGAGGAATCTCTTAGCCAGTTGCCAAGCCGCATCCCCAATCGAAGCACCCATCACCTTGCGCAGAGCAATCTGCCGCTTCTGCTGGTTGCCGTAATAAACCGACATTCCGAAGAGCCCCAAGGCAGAAATCAGGATAGAGATGCTCATGAAGGTGATGATGAGCACCATCATATTATGCTTGTCCTTGAGATTATTCTTCAAAATATCATCCATATACTCCACCTGCATTTCCGCAGGAACGCCCATCAGTTCCTTAGCCACCTGCTTGCAGGTACTCCGGATAGCCTGCAGCGCCTGGGCATGATCGCTACGGGTTTTCACCAGAACTGTCCATCCACGCTGCTGCGGGGTAATGACTCCAATGGCATTATGCTCCGTTTTTTCATTCTCGCTCAGCGCATCTCCACTATGGTAATCGGCAATCACGCCACACACCTCGTATTCATGCTTTCCATCCTTCATTCTCATTCCGAACCAAGGCTTGTGGGCAGAAACGCCATAGGCACGCTTCGCATCTTCCGTTACCCAAATCTTTCCATAGGCTGGCTCGCAATACTGCTCAATCACCTTGACTCCCAGCATCTTCATCGCCGTGGAATCTACCATGAACATACGGAGCATTCCTATCTGTTTTTCATTGTCATCATGCACGCCATTTCCCCAGCTTCTGATAGGATTGGCGTTGCCGTAAGTTGCCTCTTCCACCTCTGGAAGCGCTTTCAGACGGTTTTTGAGAATAGACATCTTCTCTGGCGAACCATCCAAGGAAGAAATGATGGAAACAATATCCTTCGTCTGATAACCCAACGGCAAATCGGCAAGATGCTTCATCTGGAGCATCATCGTTATCGCCATCACTACCAGCGTGATACTGATGACGTTCTGGGCTACGATAAATATCTTGCTGAACCACATCTTGCTGCGCATGCGGATGGTTCCCTTCACCACATCTATCGGATTGAAACGGGAAACCACGATGGCAGGAAGGATTCCCGCAAAGATGGAAATGATGACGTAAGCCAACGGCAGGAACCACAGAAGGTCGAAGGAATGGAACAGGTCGATTTTCGTATCCAACATAGAATTGAACAACGGAATGAATGCCCAGGAAATCAACAAGCCCAGCAGGAAGCAGACTGCCGTGAAGAGTGCCGACTCCTTGAGATAACGAAGCATCACGCCCCCGACCGATTCGCCCAGCAGTCTTCGGGTAGCCATTTCCTTCGCACGGTTGCCAATCTGAGCCACCGTAAGATTGATGTAGTTGAACAAGGCAGAAAGCAGCAGAACCAGCGCCACGACCAGGAGGATATTCACGAGAGAACGATTTCCATGCTTGAAAATCTCGACATCATCATCCGCAAAATGAATCTGGTCCCATCTCACAAACTGGCAGCCCCACATGAAGTCGGCTCCACCTGATTCCTTTTTCCACTCCTTCCAGTAGTTTATGTATTTGCCGAGCAAGGTCTGTCTCACCTTTTCGGGGTCGGCTTCCTTTGCCAGTCGCGCCACCGTAGTGCAGGAGCCAAACTGATTCATCGGCGGAGCCTCAGCTTCTATCAGTTTCATCGACACGAAAATATCGTATGGGTTAAGAAGGTCCTCACGGTCGAAATCCTCCATGATTCCCACCACCTTGAGTTGCAGCTTACCGCATTGGATGGTACGGCCGATAGGATTGGCGTTGCCGAAGGCTTTCTTGGCAAAAGATTCCGAAACCATTGCCTGATGAGCATCCGAAAGGAGATGATCAGGCGCACAACCGCGGCATTTGTAACCCATAAACTGGGAGAAGTTCGGGTCGATAGCCAAATATTTTGCCTCATAATACTGTCCATCTATCATGGCTCCCTGCGGAGCATAATATTCACCAAATCTTGTCCATCCCTTGATTTCCGGGATGGAAGGAAAGAACTCCTTGGCTATGCCCCAGGTCATTCCGAGATAATCGCCGGAACCTGCAACATAGAGTTCCTTCGCCAGTTTCTGATTCGTTCCCACACGATACTCTGCAGTAGCGTAGGAAACGAGAATCAGCACAAAAGCCAGTGCCACCGAGAGGCCCAAGGCCTCTATGGTGGCATAAAGCTTGTTGCGTGATAAGAATTTCACATAACTTTTCATCATATACTCATTTATTTTTTGTTTCACTAAAATCAAACGATAAAGGAAGAATACCATCTCCCTGTTTTCGTTAGCTGCTGCAAAGTTACGGTTTCTCCCGTTTTCTGCCAAGATTTCCGGCAGCCCGGAAGGTGGATTGTATGAAATTCATACACTCTATTGTATGATTATCACACAACAATCCCGTTTTTGTTTGTCGTTTCGGGAAAAAAGCGTACTTTTGCAAACAAAAAGATAAAAGATATGAAATACGGAACCCTTCTTGTTATCGACGATAATCCGTCGATACTCACGGCGCTGAAGATTTGTCTGGGCAATACGTTCGAACGGATTCTCACCCTGCCCCGCCCCGATACCGCCCCCACGCTGCTGCAACAGGAGCAGGTAGATCTCATCCTGCTCGACATGAACTTCTCACTCGGCGTAAACAGCGGACAGGACGGCTTGCTCTGGCTCCGCACCTTCCGCCGGCTCCACGCCCACATCCCCGTGGTGCTCATCACCGCCTTTGCCGACGTGCAGCTAGCCATCAAGGGATTGAAAAGCGGAGCCGCCGATTTCGTCACCAAGCCCTGGGATAATGACGAACTGATAAGGGTGCTCAAGGACGCCATCGACAACAATACGGAAGTGACAACCTTGGAAAATTTCGAGAACGATTACATCCGGAAGGTCGTGGATAAATGCCACGGCAATATCTCTCGTGCCGCCGAAATGCTCAGCATCACCCGACAAACCCTTTACGCAAAACTGAAGAGATGACTTTTGGAAAGGGAAGTTTAAGAAGTTAAGAGAAGTTAGGAGGAAGTTAAGAGACAAATGTATTAGAGCAATTTTATGATTATTATCAAGATTATATATTTAATAGGTGGAATCTGCTTCATCCTGGGCAGCCTCATCTATCTGTTCTTTCGCCATCAGCGAAGGCTGAAGGCGCGTGCTTTTCTGATGCGTGAGGCTGTAAGAAATGGCGATTACGCCTTCCGCCTCCCCACTTCGGGCTTGCTGCCAGGCGAAAGAGCCTTGCAGCAGGCACTCAACGACATGCAGGGCGATATTGCCCGCCTCGTAGCCAGACACGAAGTGGAATCATGGCAAAAGCTGACCCGTGTGCTTACCCACGAAATCATGAACGCTACGGCTCCCATCTCCAGCATCTGCCAGGCTTATCTCAGCAACCCGCAGATCAAGGGTAGTGAATACGAGGAAGGCATTCAGGCGATTCACGACACCAGCAAGTCGCTCACCAACTTCGTGGATAGCTACCGCAAGCTCACCCAGCTCCAGGCTCCCGTCGTAGAACCCCTTCCGCTCGTCTCTTTCCTGGAGAGCATCAAGGCGCTCTATCCCGACCTTAGCTGGCACTTTTCCCTCCCCCAGAATGCCACGCTGGAGGCCGACCACAACATGCTGCGCCAGGTATTCATCAACCTCACCAAGAATGCCATCGAAGCCCATGCCACCGACATCGACGTCCGCATGAGCAGGAACGACCATCCTATCCTGCTGTTCAGCAACAACGGCGAACCGATTCCTGCCGATGTGGCACGGGAAATCTTCATCCCGTTCTTCACCACCAAATCATCCGGCACAGGCATCGGACTCTCTCTCTCCCGCCAGATGCTGATGATGCAGAACATCGAACTGGGACTATCCGACAACTGTCTCTCCGGTTACCATGTTACATTCTATCTGGAAAAGCAAGACACCATCAAAACGACAAAATGATCAGAAAAGAGGATTTTCTGTGATTATTTCATCTTTATTACACCTTTTAATTTGCGTTTTAGCCACTTGCTTTCCTTTTTACGAACTCCTTTTTCACCTTCAATACAGAGTTCTCTTCCTTGTCACTCAACTTCGCCACATTTCAGATTGGCGCAGCCCTGATGTCTGTCTTAATGACTTGCATCGTCTGGAAGGTGAAAACAAAGACTGTTTAAGAAATAAACGAAGCTATCATCAAAATACTCTTCACTCTTCACCTTTCGGCCGGAAACCCCTGTGTTTATCGGCATTCCGAGGGGTGAAGAGTTGTTTTTATCTCTTCACCCACTCTTCACCACTCTTCACCTTCAGGAACGGAAACAGATGCGAAAGACAGATAGGAGGATTGCAAATCAGCCAGAACTGAAGGGTGAAGAGTGGTGAAGAGTAGGTGAAGAGTGTCCGAATACTCTTCACCCCTCAGAATGCCGATAAACACAGGAGATTCGGGGCTTTTGGTGAAGAGTGAAGAGTATTTGGCAGGAAGCCTATACGAAAACAAAATAAAGGAGGTTTCGATAACTGTTCCAGTAAAACAGCCGACTAGCCACTCATGCGCTAGTCGGCTGTTTGCGTTTTGCCAGTTGGCTATTTCCGGTTCTCGCATCAGCTGTTCCCGACAAACAGCTAACCTAATAATCGGGCATAATAAAACGAATATAGCTGCGCTAACGATTGTAAGTACTTTCATCAGCCATCGTAAGTACTTTCATCGGCCCTCGAAGCTACTTGCACTAAAGAACTGTATCTGTCATTTAAACAAATCATCCATTGTAACGACACTTTGTACCCGACCGGCATATTCATTGAACTTAAGCCCATAAGTAGTAACCAATGTAAGATGCAAGGAACTCCTGCATTTCGTTTCTTCAGCAAACGTACTCAGTTTATGGCGCAGATTCTTATCATAAGCAGCATTGATGGAGAAATCATCCTCGCAGAATTTCATTTCACAAACATTGATGACGCGGTCGGCTCTGTCAATAATCATATCTATCTGCGCACCATCTTTCTCTTTTCTGCTTTTCCAGGGACTCACCTCTGTCTGCACTCCACTAATACCGAGCGCCTGCTTGATTTGTGGCAGATGATAATAGCAAAGCGATTCAAAGGTAAAACCTCGCCATGCTGTCAGCTCAGGTGTCAGCAGGTTGTCTTGCCAGAAATGCGGATTGGTCGTCTTTCTGCCATCAATAAATGACAAATAGAATTTGCTGTAGAAATCTGTCAGACGGAAATATACCTCACGCTTGGGATAATCATACTTAACATACGATGTTATGAAATCACTCACTTCGAGTGATTTTAATGTAGCAGAAAGCCCCCCGCCATTAGGTATTTTTGTAAGCGAAACAATTTCTTTTCGCGTATATCCCTGTCTTTTTTGAGCCAGAAGGCGCACGATAGTCATGCAATCCTCCGCATTAGTAAAGAGAGAAGAATAGAGACGGTCGAACTCTAAGCCGAGTTTGGCTGCAGGCTCGAAGAAAAGCCTGTCCATATTCTGAGCCAGACTTTTGCCTTTCTGAAGCATGGAAATATAATAAGGAATGCCACCTGTAGCCATATAACATTGTATCTGGTCGAACTTAGACATCACGATGTTGTTAGCCTGATAGTATTCTTCACATTCGCCTAATGTAAACGGGCGCAACTTGATTTCATCAGTTGTGCGATCAAACAAACCGCCTTTGTTGTTTAACAGCTTGTCTGAAATCCATGACGTGGCAGAGCCGCAGACGATAAGCATGATATTCTGCTTTCCCGCAGCCCATCCATTCCAAAAATGCTCTAATGCTGTAACAAATCCCGAGCGGGGAGTGTCAAGCCATGGCAATTCATCTATGAATATCACCTGACGTTTGTCTGCATCTTGCTCTTCCAAGAGATTGATGAGGGCATCAAAAGCTTCGAGCCAAGAGGAGGGCACCTTCTTACTCTTGCTGCCATAGCGAACAAGACTGGAGTAAAAACTAGCCAACTGTTGCTCCATTATTTTTTGACCACTTAACTCGTAAGGAGATAAGCCCGTATGGTAAAAGCTCATTTTATCCTGAAACAATTCTCTTACGAGAAAGGTTTTACCGACCCTTCTTCTACCATATATTACTGCAAAAACAGGTTTATTTTCCTTGTAAAGATCCAGGAGTTCCTTACTCTCCTGCTTTCTTCCGATAATTTTCTGTGCCATAATCTTTGCGTTTATTTTGCTGCAAATATACAAAAAATATCGTTTCGAGCAAAATAAACGCACGCTATTTTGCTCGAAATGGGGTAAAAATATCATTTCGAGCAAAATAAAGAGTGGCTATTCTGCGCAAAATACATCAAAAGACCCGTTTCGAGCAAAATAGCGATACATAAGAAGGGATGGAAAAGGCATCCTAAACACAAGGACTATAATGGGGGATTTTCTAATAATCCTCCATATAGCCCTTGGTAAACATATCATAAGACAGGGCTTCCAGTTCTGAGAGCGTCATCTGCTCTACCGAATGCTCTATCTTACGTATCAGTTCGTCTCGCTTGAAATCGTCATCATCGCTCAGGCGCGATGTAAATCTGTTACTCATTTTTCTTTACTTTGAACTTTGAACTTTATGATTAGTCTTATTGCTTCTATGAAGCTATTGGCGCTCATAGGTATTGATGATGTTTCCATCATACGCCTCGTGGCTGATTAACCGGACGTTATGAGGAAGCTCAGGTGCTGCTGTTCCGGCAGTTACCACGTTTTCCACAGATGTGGACAACAACGTTTCTACCCTGATTTCATCCCAAAGTCCAGCATCGAGGAATGCCTGATGGGTGATGGCGCCTCCCTCTACTATCAGCGACTGCACCTTATTATTATATAAGTACTGCATGATTTGCTGCAACACTTCCGTCTTGCCCCGTGAGAAATCCAGACCTTCGAAACAAGGATGATGGCGGTCGATGACCAGGCGCATCGGGTCCTTGCCGCTCCAATCTCTAACGTTGAGCTGACTGTGGTCGCGTTCATCGGTTACGCGGCCTATGAGGATGGCATCGTTCTCAGCACGCAACTTGTGGGAGAGCATCTTGGTGAAAGGCGAAGAAATAGCCATACCCCTACCTCCGTTGTCAAGAAAGCCATTCGCGGTCTGCGCCCATTTCAGGATGATGTAAGGACGCTGATGGGTGTTGAAGGTGATGAAGCGCTTGTTGAGTTCGAGACATTCCGCCTCCAGAACGCCTACTGTTACTTCGATGCCTGCCTCGCGAATCTTGCGGATACCGCGGCCCTGAACCTTGGCAAAGGGATCTACGCAGCCGCAAACGCATCGCTTTACTCCTTTTCTTACTATCAAATCGGCGCAAGGCGGCGTCTTGCCGTAATGAGAGCAGGGTTCGAGACTCACATAGATGGTAGCTTGGCTTAATAGATGCTCATCCTCGGGCTTAACAGATGCAAAGGCGTTGACTTCTGCATGCCCTTCGCCGCATCTTACATGATAGCCTTCGCCGATGATTCTGCCATCCCCACTCACGATAACGGCTCCCACCATCGGATTGGGTTTGGCATTCTCTCTTCCGTTTTTCGCCAGCTGCAGACAGCGGCGCATAAACATTTCGTCTATTTCCTTTTGCGACAACGGTTCGCCCGTCTTCACATTCTGAAAAGAAACATTATTTTGTTCCATATCTAAAACTTTTCTTCGTTTTTTTACTTACTTTTCGATAAAATGTCGTACCTTTGCTCTCAAATCATAATATACGATTTAGAGATGAAAACGTATCAACAACTTTGGCAATCCATTACCCCTCTATATGAGGCGGGCGAAGCACAGGCTATCGTCCGCACCGTGCTCGATGTGAAGTACGGAATGACGCTGACCGACATAATCTGCGGCAAAGTTAATGAATTATCTGCAGATGAAGAAAGAAAACTGGAAGAAATTATCAGAAGATTGCAAAAAGGCGAACCTGTACAGTATGTTCTGGGCGAAGCTGACTTTGCAGGAAGAACCTTCCATGTAGAGCCGGGCGTACTGATTCCGAGACCCGAAACGGCGGAACTCTGCGAGTGGATAGAAAAAGATGCGACTGAAAACAAAGGGATTACGGAAGGAGAGAAGGAAGAAAACGCCATCCGCATCCTGGACATCTGTACGGGTTCGGGCTGCATCGCCATTACGCTGGGACTGGACATCGGCGGCTCGGAGGTTACGGGTTGGGATATTTCGGAAGATGCCTTGAAGATAGCACAGGGAAATGTTGCGCTACTGGATGCCGGTAACGTAAAAATAGAATATCAGGATGCCCTGAAGTTGGCGGAAACATCGGATGCCGGAAGATGGAACATCATCGTGAGCAATCCCCCGTATATCTGCGAAAAGGAGAAAGCGGATATGGAGAAGAATGTGTTGTAACACGAACCCGGAATCGCCCTCTTCGTGCCCGATGAAGAGCCTCTGAAGTTCTATAGAGCCATCGCCGAA
>ERZ1023645.11-NODE-11-length-29738-cov-15.759290_pt1 | contig 29738 bp, 19 predicted proteins | sample MGYA00380336_ERZ1023645 | MGnify/ENA primary metagenome ERZ1023645 (study PRJEB33179, sample SAMN07449041) | human gut metagenome | biome: Human-gut; feature: Human associated habitat; material: Faeces | host: Homo sapiens | place: India:Kasaragod | collected...
TCCGCGAGGAAGGCTTATCCCCCAAGACCTTGCGCAACTACCACATGGCATTGCACAAATGCTTACAACAGGCCATAAAGGAGCGCTTATTAGTGTACAATCCCTGCGATGCCGTGACCCTGCCCAGCGGCGAGAAGCCCGAAATCGTAGTTTTTAGCAATGGCCAGCAGCGGGCGTTGGTGCAAGCCAGCTACCGCCACCGCTACGGCGTGTTTATCCGCTTAGACTTGTGTACCGGATTACGCATGGGGGAGTTGCTGGCGCTGAAGTGGGAGGACATCGACTTTTCTACCGCGCAGCTTCATGTGCGGCGCACCATTAACCGATTGGCTAAGTATGAAGCTCAAGCGGGTGAAAGCAAGACGGAAATTGTATTTGGTACGCCAAAGACAAAGAATTCTCGCAGGACAATTCCTCTTACACACACAATGATTGACGAGCTGTTGCGCTGGAAAAGTCAGCAAGCGCAAGACAGGCAGAGAGCGGGGGATAAGTACACCGACGATGGCTTCATCGTCACCAACGAGTTTGGACACTACTTTGAGCAGAAAACTTTCAAGGATTACTACGACCGCCTGTTGAAGGATGCCGACATCGGGCACTTTACCTTCCACGCCCTGCGCCACACCTTCGCCACCCGTGCGCTGGAGCGCGGCATGGACTACAAAACACTGTCGGCCATCCTCGGTCACTACTCGGTAGCGTTCACAATGGACACCTATGTCCACAGCATGGACGAACACAAGCGGCGCGAGATGGACAAGATGAACGATATGTTCGGGATGCAGTACAGCATCTCCGTTGAGAACCAGCCTTATCCTGTGCTTTGTACACTCTCGGCAGACGGCTGCACCGCCCATGTTCCTGACTTTCCCAAAGTCACCACACAAGCGCCAACACTAGACGCCGCCCTGCTGGAAGTCAAACAGCAAATCCAAAAAGCCCTGCGCCAATACAAGAACCCGCCCATTCCCACCAAACAAGACCAAATCGTAGTGCCAAACAACAGCGTACTGGTACTCGTCAAAGCGAGCTGACTACGCTGACCGATCCTATATTTACCTGCCAACTCCGCAAAATTTATCCACAAAAAGCGCCCGGACGGTTGAAAAATTCAGCCGTCCGGGCGCAGTCGTTTTCCCGTTTTGGGGTCATTTTGGGGTCAAAGTTACCAGAATGTTACCACTTTTGCCATAAGGTAGAAAAAAGCTCGTTGAAACTTGTCGTTTCAACGAGCTTTTGTTGGTTGCGGAGACAGGACTTGAACCTGCGACCTCCGGGTTATGAGAAATTAAAAATTTGTGCGTTAGGGTGCTGTTTTGTTGGGTTTTGTGGTATTGCATACCAAGGCTCAGAATGGGTTTTGTCCCATGTGTACAAAAGAGTGCTGCATGGTGCCAACCTGTTTCAACCCCTTTTGGGGGCAGTTTTGGGGACAAATCTGCAAGACAGATTCTCATACGCACCAATAAAATAAATGCGCAGCTTTGGTTCCATTGAGAAATGTGGATACCAATATCACTGGGTTCACACAAGTGAAAAGCCCAGCAAACTAATATATAAGTTTTACTCCCTAGCAAGAAGTTGTATGCAAACCCAACCCGCAACATTCCCACACACCGCCCCTGTCACCGCGAGAGACGCCTCTGTTTGGGCGCATTCGCGGTGCATCGGCGTGGTACTCGTCCAGCCTAATACCACCCTAAATTCCCCGCTTTCCGGGGATTTTTGTTTTACCACAATGGCATTTACTTGGACGGGATTTCCCTGTACCGGCAAATCCTGCACAAATAAATAACTAAATAAATAAAATACTAAGATACTATCGTATCCTATCCGTAAAACTACAAAAAACGGATTTTTTCCACTGGAATCTTGCCGTGATGCGTACAACTTAACACCGGAGAGTGCAACTTACGATTGCACCATCTACTGCTGAAGCCGTATAATTATAACATAACCGTAGGACCCTCTGTCAGCATCTTCGGCCTCTCGTCAGGGTACAAAGTGTTGAAGTGCAGATTTTCCAGCGTAAGCCCCCGCACATAGCGGGCATCTAAATGGGTGGTGCGGCTCCAATCCGGATAATAGTTCTCACTGCCGGGGGCGGTGGGAGCTTGCAGGCGGTCGGGGACCTCCGGGTAGGGCGCGGCGGGCAGGTCGGCAAGGCGCACGCCGCCGATTGCTGTATACCAGAAGTCCCGGATCGTCACATCCTCTATCGGGTGGGCGGCGTTCGCGTCAAGGCGGCAGCCGCCGAACCTCGGCTCGCCCATGATGTCATTGTCAAAGCGGCGCTGGGCGTGGGCCATTTCCTCGTCATCTACAGCTGTGATGCCGACAAACCGCAGCCTGGCCATCGTGCCGATGGGCGGTATGTGGTCTAACTCTACACTGCTGCCCAAATCGTCCGGGCGGTAGCGGTTGTTCAAAATCGCAAAAATCGGGCGGCGGACATTGTGCATGGTGACATTCTCCACCAGAATATCTGTAATGCTCCCGCCCTCGGTGCATTCCAGCTTGATGCCCTCGCGCCAGATATTGCGCATCGTGCAGTTGGAGATAACCACGCCGGAAATCTCGCCGATGGACTTTAACCCGATGCGGATGCCCGCGCAGACCGAGGTAAATGCGCAGTCGGAAATATGCACATCCTGCACGGGCAGACCGCTGGATTGCAGGCAGAGGTTATCGTCGGTGCCGCCGATATAGCAGCCGCGCACCCAGACATGGCGGCAGCCGTCAAAATCCAGACCGTCACCGTTGTAGTTCCGGTGATTTTCAATGTGCAGGTCGGTTGCCCAAATGAAATCGCTGTCCAAAAACGCCGTTGTCCACGCGGCAGCATTCAGCAGCCGCAGGTTTTGTACGCGGACATTGCGGCAGCGCAGCACCCGCAGCATCATGGGGCGGTAGATGCTGCCCGCGTTGGGGAACGCCGCAGCGTTGCCGTCAATGACGCCGCTGCCGCAAATTGTGACATTTTCGGCATCTTGGGCAAACAGAAAGCAGCGGTCCAGCTCCGGCTCGTTGCGGTAGCGGTTGTGGTGGGTATCGGTGCCATAGTCGGCAATATCAGGGCTGGCCAGCAGGGTGGCGCTGTTGGTGATCTCCAGCGCCACATTGCTTTTCAGGTACAGCGTACCGCAGACAAATGTACCGCCTGCCAGCCGTACCGTGCCGCCCTGCGCAGCGGCAGCATCTATCGCCGCCTGCACGGCAGCCGTGTCTTTGCTGTGGCCGTCAGCCACAGCCCCGTAGCTGCGGGGATCGAAACTATCCTTCATCTTGCTTTCCTCAGGCAAATGTTACTTTTGTTTCCAGCACGGTTGTGCCGGGATAGATCGCATACTGTACCATCGGGATGACCGTGCGGGGGTACTGCAGGCTCGTGTTGGGCATGGGTTCCAAAACCAGCGGCGTGCCGCGGCCGGTCAGGTCCTCTACCGCACAGAAGCCGCCGGAATGTTCCGCGCGGGCGGCGGTGGCGGTGCAGCTGTGTGCTGCACCGGGGCAGTCATCGGGGATGGCAAACCCGGCATCGAACGCCTCGCAGGCGATTTCGCTCGTAACCGTATGGCGGCGGAGATGCCCACCATCACACAAAGCAATCTCCGTCACAACCTGCACGCCGGGCAGCGGCGACCAGACGGCGCGGGTCCCGTTCTCCGTCATTTCCCACGACTCCGGCGCAGCCTTGACGAAGATATGCCCGAGGTATCGGAAGCTCAGCACCGAATCCGGCGCGGCCTCCTCCAGCGTGCGCTGGCTGCGCGCAGCACTGAACGCATAGCGTGAGCAGTAGGCCAGCTTTGCGTACTTTTCCTCCATCTGGGGGAAAGGGTGTTTCACCCGCAGCGCCGCCGGGTACAGCACGGCCATGCCGTTTACCCGCTGGGCCAGCATTTCGGCCCCGGGCAGCGGGCGCACGGCGTCCAGCTTGGGCAGCGGCTCCGCCGGGGTTTGCCAGAAGGGATGCGCCGCGGGCAGCATCAGAAACGCAAACGCCTTCATGCACCAGTAGGGGGAGCCGGGGGCGTTGTAGTTTTCCGACATCATCAGATTCGGGTAGGCGTAGCCGATGGTCAGCACGCCGCCGTTATCGGTGATGGGCTGCACCGCCCACCAGTTGAGATGCCGCGTGACGATGCCCTTGATAATGCCCGGTGTGAACACCGGCAGCTCTGCCGCCGCGCAGAGCGAGAAAAACGCTGCCTGCGCAAAGCGGTAGGTCTGGCTGCGGCCATAGGCGACCGCTGCGCCGTTTTCATCGAACCAGTAGATAAAATCCTGCGCAAACTTGCAGGCACGGGCGCGGAATTTTTCGCACCGCGCAGGGTCATCGTGCTGCATCGTCATGGCGTAGAGCAGCGAGTAAAATACGATGGCAAAGCCGTTATAGTAGTCCTTCATGCCGCCCTTGCCGTCAAAGTACCAGCCGTGGGTGTCATAATAGCTGTCGATGCGGGTCAGCCCCAATTCAAGCCGTTCTTTATTATACGGCATACCGCGCTTTTTCAGTGCGCAGTTGACCAGAATGCAAAAGAACTGCCAGTTGCTGTGGCTGCATTCATAGTGGTTGATGTTGTCGAGCCACTTCGCCAGATTTTCGCGTTCGGTGTCGGTCAGCGGGTCCCACAGTACATCGGGGGTAAGCAGCAGACCGTAGGCGATCGCCGCCATCTCGACAAATTTCTGGTCAAGGTCGCGGCAGCTGCCCCAATACCCCGGCCCGCCGGGGGTCGTGCCGGACACAAGACCGCGGCGGTAGATTTCTTCCCACGCGGCATCATGACCGCCGCCCGCCCAGAACGGCACCAGTGCCCACAGCGGGCGGCTGAAGGCCTCCATCGGGATGGTCGCGGTCTCGTAATGGGCGGCGGTTGCGCCCAAAGCAAAGCCGCTGCCGCCCGGCGTCAGGCGGCTTTTCAACGGTTCCAGCAGGGCCAGCATCCGGGCGGCCCACTGTATGCGCTCGTTATCCATTGTTTTGCTCCTTAAAGCTCTTGCGGTAGGCCGCAGGGGTCTTGCCATAGTAGCGGCTGAACACCTCGTTAAAATAGCGGTAGTCCTTGAAGCCGACCTCCTCGGCGATCTCGTAGCTGCGCTTATCGCTGTTCAGCAGCAGCTCCAGCGCATGCTCCATCCGCACGCGGTTCAGGTAATCCTTGAAATTCTGCCCCAGCTGCTTTTTAAAATAGCTGCTGAAATAGAACGGATTCATGTGGATATGCTTTGCCAGCACCTCCAGCGTCAGGTTCTCGCGGTAGTGCGCGGCAATGTAATCGGTCACCTTTTGAATGTCCTTATGTTCATTTTTCTTGACCTGCCCGGCCATCTGGCCGTACAGCTCCTCCAGCGATTTTTTGAACAGTGCTTCCAGCGCCGGGTAATCGGCGGTCTCGCGTGCGGCATCCAGCAGGTCGTTGCTGCCGCCCGCGCACTGCACGCCGGAGCGTTCCAGCCGCGCCTGCACCATGCGCCGACAGACAAGCAGGTGGTAGACAGCCGCATCGGCGCGGCCATCGGTGATGGGCGGAACAGCGGCCAGCAGGTTTTCCACCGCACGGTTGAAAATTTCCCGGTCGGTCTCGACAAAGCCGGCAGCCACGGCCTCCTGCAGCGGATGCAGGGCGGCGGTGTCGGCAGGAGCCTCGCCAAACGGCGGTGCATCCATCGCAAGCACGGTATCCGGTAAGCGGTCGGCAAAATAGAACCAGCGGCAGGCATCGCGGCAGGGGGCGGTAAAGGTTGGCACGGCGCTCATCTCTGCGGTGGCGGGGCTGCACACAAAGCCGACCTTGCACTTGGTGCGCTTCTCCAGCAGGGCCTGCGCCTCGTGCAGCCAGCCGGTTGCCTGCGCCTGCGTCATGTTGACCAGCAGCAGATAGCACTGCCCTTTTTTCTGGAACGCTGTCCCCTGCCCGGTCTGGCGGCAGAGGGTGTCCAGCTGGCCGAAGATCGAAAACTCGATCAGCTGGCGTTCCATGGCGTTTCTGGCAGTCAGCCCCAGCGGCTGAACGGCCGTCAAAATATAGCTGGCCGGCTCCATCTCGGCCACGCGGCTGAACGCATCGGAGTAGCTGCCCGTGTCGGAGGCCGGAGCCGGGGCGCTGTGCTCCGGCTGCACCGGCAGGCATTTTTCCACGGCGCGCAACAGGTCATCCTTTTTGACAGGCTTTAACAGATAGTCCACCGCGCCGTAGCTGAGGGCATCGTGCGCGTAAGAAAAATCCTGAAAGCCGCTGATAAAGATGACCTTGGTGCGGCTTTGGGCGGTGTGCAGCGCCTTTAAAATTTCAATGCCGGTCTTGCCGGGCATCGAGATGTCCAGCAGGGCCAGATCCGGGCTTTGGGCAAAGATCTCCCGCAGGGCATCGGCGCCGTTTTCGCAGGTGGCGCAGATCTCAATGCCAAGCTGCGCCCAGTCGATCAGCATCTGTAAGCCGCGGATGATGACCGGCTCATCATCGGCAATGAGCATTTTCAGCATAGAGGTTCCTCCTGTGCAAGATTTTGCAGGTCGGCGGGGATGGTGGCCTTGACGACCGTTCCCACGCCGGGGGTGCTGTACAGCGTAATTCCGTAGTCGCTGCCGTAGAGGTAGCGCAGCCGGTCATGGACATTTTTCAGTCCGATGCTCGCCCACTCATAATTTTCTTTATGGCCGGGCTGGTCACTGTCCAGCAGGGTGTACAGCTTATTCAGTGCATCCTCGTCCATGCCGACGCCGTTATCCATGACCGTCAGGGTGACGGTGTTGTCAAGCCGCTCGGCCATAAGCTGGATATGCCCCGGGCCGTCCATCGGCTTAATGCCGTGGATAAAGGAATTTTCCACGATGGGCTGCAGAATCAGCTTGGGAATCAGGATATTTTCCAGATGCGCGCAATCGTAGGAGAAGGTGACCTTGTTGCTGAACCGGCAGTTGAGCAGATAGATGTATTTTGTCAAAATATCCACCTCACGCCCCAGCGGCACAAGGTCGTTGACGGTGCCGATGACATAGCGTATCTGGTCGCTCAGAGCTTCAATCATATCGGCCACCATCGGGTCGTTGCGCCCAACAGCGGTCATGCGGATGACCTCCAGCGTGTTGTACAAAAAGTGAGGGTAGATCTGGCTTTTCAGTGCGTTCAGCTCCGCCTCGGTCTGCTTGATTTTGGACAGATACACCTGTTTTGTATAGGTGTCCAGCTCAGCGCTCATCTGGTTGAAGCGCTCGGTCAGATCGCTCAGCTCATCGTTGCCGGTCACAGGGATGCGCCCGGTAAAATCACCGGACTCGACCTCGCCCATGTGCTGCATAATGGTGCGGATGGGCTGGGTCAGCTTGCGGGAGAAGAACATCGAGCCGATGACAAGTGCGGCCACGGCCAGCGCGACCACCAGCCACACAGCCCGCTGCATCGCCTGTATCTGCGTTTCGATGGGGGTGCGGCTCTGGCTGCACCAAACGGTCAGCCCGTATTCGGGGATCGGCTCGGACAAAAGCATCGTGCCGGCCGGTGCCTCCGCCGTGACGTCCAGCGTTTCGCCCACAAGCGCCGTGTCGGAGGAAAAATAGCAGTGCCCGGCCTCGTCCGTGACATAGACGGTGCCTCCGTCGGTCAGGTTCAGCGTGGCAAACAGCCTGTCGAACACATCGGTGCGCAGGTCAAGAAAAAGCGTACCCATGTATTTTTCATGTCCAACTGCGCCGGTGATGTCGTAATAGTTGCGCCCCACGGTAAAGACATACGGCGTGCGCGAGCCGCGAAAGCCGATGTAATCCAGCGCGTGGGTGGGCACAAGCCCCATTTTGCGGCTTTCGGTGTCCCAATGTTCAAAATCAACCGCCTGCAGATACGCCTCACTGTCAAACAGGGAGTTATTGTAGTTTCCCAGCTGGTAGCTAACCACCTTGGCCGCACCCGCCGGGGCATAGACAAAGTGGGAAGCCTCAATATCGGCGTCCGTCATATTCATATAGTGCAAAAACAGCCCCATTTCGTGACGGATGCTGTCAGCGGCATTGTCCGCATCGGCAAAAGCCTCACCGGACAAGATTTTGCGCAGGTTGTCGTAATTGTCGTAGTCGTAAGAAAAATCCCCCTGAGAGGAATAGTTGTAGTAATAGCAAAATTTCGACAGGTCTGTATAGGTATCCAACCGGACGCGGATAGAATAGGCCGAGTAGGCGATCGCATCCTGATAGGCGTCCTCCAGACTGGCGCGGTACTCGGTCAGCATACGGCTTTGCAGCACGGTGACCAGCAGCACGATGGGCACAATGCCCAGCAGCAGGATAACGGCTGTGAACTTGGCAAACAAACTGACGCGGTGCGGACGGCGCGGCGTATCCATAACAAAACCTCACGATGCAGCAAAATTGGGTGCGGGCGCAGTGCCCACACCCAATTTTAGCATATTACGGGATAAAAATCAGCCCTTCGCGGCGCCGGACATGATGCCCTTGACAAAATATTTCTGCAGGCTGATGTAGATGATCAGCGCAGGCACAAGGGAGATCAGCGTACCGGCAAAAACAATATCCCAGCGGGCGGTATACTGACCGACAAAGGAGTAAACGGCAACCGTAATGGTCTTGGCCTGATTGGACGGCAGTGCCAGATACGGCATCAGGAAGTCGTTCCAGATGCTCAGACCGTTCAGCACGACCAGCGAGGCGGTGCAGGGTCCCAGCAGGGGGAACACCACGCGCCAGAATGCCTTGAACTCGGTGCAGCCGTCGATCTTGGCGGCCTCCTCAATGTCGATGGGAACACCCTTCAAAAAGCTGGTGTACAGCAGCGTGCCGAAGGCGACAGAGCCGGCAATGTAGCAGATGATGGGGCCCCACAGCGTGCTGTAGATATGAAAGACCTTCATCTCCTTGAACAGCGGGAACATATACAGGTGGAAGGGAATCATCATACCGGCGGTGAAGTAGGCATAGACAAACTTGGTGGCCTTGCTGTGGTGGCGCTCGATGGCGTAGGCGGACAGCGGCACGACCAGAATGATCAGCACTTCACTGACAACGGTCAAAAATACCGTGTGCCAGATGGCGGTGAAGAAGTCGGTCTTGGCAAACAGATCCTTGAAGTTCTGCAGGTACAGCTCGGTGGGGAAGGCGAGGGGCGCTTTCAGAATCTCGCCGTTGCTCTTAAAGGCGGAGATGACGGCAAAATAGACCGGGTAGACGAATAGGACAGCCAGAATGATCGTGACGATAAAGCAGACGATGGGGGCAATTTTGATTTTTTTCTTAGGCGCGGTGTTTGTTGCCTGTACAGTTTGTGTTGCCATTACAGCTGCACCTCCCGTTTGCGAAGAATTGCGGACTGGATGTTGTTCAGGATCAGAATGATGAACAGCAGCACCACGCCGACCGCCGTGCCGTAGCCCTGACGGCCCTCGCCAAAGCCGGACTTATACAGCAGGTAGACGATGGTCTCTGTCGCAAAGCCGGGGCCGCCGTCCGTCATAACAGCGATCTGGTCAAAGACCTTCAGACCATTGATCAGCGACAGCGTGAAGCAGATGGTGAAGGAGCCGGAGATCAGCGGCAGCGTGATGAAGCGGAACCGCTGCAAAGCGGATGCACCGTCGATGGTGGCGGCCTCCTGCACATCCTGCGGCACGCCCTGCAGGGCTGCCAGATAGATGATCATGTAGTAGCCGGCACCCTTCCAGATCATGACCACGGCCACCGCCCAGATGGCAATATCGGCGTTGCCGAGCCAATCCTGCTTGAGTGCGCCGAGGCCGATCATATCCAGCACCTTGTTGACGGGGCCGAAGTTGTAGCTGTACATGATCTTCCAGATAAAGCCGGAAACGATGCCCGAAAGAATGACCGGCAGGTAGAAGATGGCGCGGAACAAGTTTTTGCCCTTGATGACATTATCGACCAGCAGCGCCAGACCGAGAGCCAGTGCATTTTCACAGATTGAGATCACAACGGTGAGCAGAGCGGTGTTTTTCAGTGCGTTGCCGAAGCGGGCGCTGGTAAAAATCTCTTTGTAGTTGTCAAAGCCGATGAATTTGATGTTGGGGTTGATGCCGTCCCACGAGGTAAAGCTGTAATAAAAGCTGGATACCGTAGGCACGATCAAGAACACCGTAAACAGGATGAACGCAGGCGCAATGAACAAAAACGCCGTTGTGTCAAACTTTCTTTTCTTCTGCAGCATGGCGCTGTCCCTCCGTTTCAAAGGGTGGTTGCGGATTTTGGGCGCAGAAAGGGCGCACCGCCCATTGGCAAGTGCGCCCCGGTATCATTGCGCCTGTTGCCCCTTATTCTACACCGAGACCGGTGGTGGGGTTAAAGCTCTGGAGTGCGACATTCCAAGTCTTCTGCAGCTCGGAGGAGGCAGAAGCAACATCGCGGGAGCCCTGAGCGACTTCAATGCAGGTCTTGTAGGTGAAGTTACGGAAGTCCGGGGGCAGCTCACGGTTGCCGACTTCCTGGTTCCACATCAGGTGGGTGTAATCAGCGGCGGACAGGGCATCCAGAACAGACTTGAACTGCTCGCTGGTGTTCATCTTCGGGGTCTCCACGGTGGTGGGGATGGCAGCCATAGCCTCGCAGTAAGCGCCGTAGACATCGCTGCTGAAGAAATACTTGCAGAAGGCATCGAACGCGGCCTGCTTGTCGGGGTCCTTGGCAGCCTCAGCGCTCAGGGCCCAGCCGCCGGCCGTGCCGCCGCCCAGCAGGTTGACCTTGCCGTCGCGGTCAGGCACGGCAAACCAGCCGTACTCAAAGTCGGGGGCAGCATCGTTGATCTGGCTGAACATATGCGTGCCAGAGAACATCATCGCGGACATATCGTTGACGAAGAAGGTGGTGATCTGTGCATCGGGGGTGGAGGCCCAGCCGTCCTGTGCGAAGCTCAGCACCTCGGCCAGATCGGTGACGGCCTTCTGGTAGTTGGCGTCAGAGAAATCCTTCTCGCCCTTGTAGCACTCCTCGATAAAGTCGGGGTCGCTCTCCAGCACATCGTTGGCGTAGCACAGGTCATACAGGAAGCCGATGTGCCAGACATCGCTGCCGCCGACAACCAGTGGGGACATATCGCCCTTGTCCTTGATGGTCTGGCAGAGGGTGATGAACTCGTCCCAGGTCTTGGGGATCTCGAGGCCGTTGTCGGCAAAGTACTTCTTGTTGTACATAATGCCCATCGTGTTAGCGCCGGAGAAGGGGGCGGTGTAGGTCACGCCGTCAAAATCAACGGTGGAGGTGAACAGCGCCTTGACATCATCGCTTAAGGGGGCAACCTTGCCGGCGCGGACATACATGGCGGTGTCGCGCATCTCCATCATATCAGGGAACTCACCGACGCTGTCCTTGGTTTTCAGGAATTCGCTGTAGGAGCCGCCGTCACCCGGCTCGATCGTGATGGTGATGTCAGGGTTCGCGGCGTTGAAATCATCCACGATCTTGTTCATCTGGGTCTTAAAGGTATCATCACCGTCGGCAAAGACAAAGCTCAGCGCAGTGGGGGCGGAGACGACGCTTTCCGCAGCAGCCTCGGTGGAGGCGGCGGTAGAGGTGCTCTCGGCAGGGGCGGTGCTCTCAGCGGCAGAGGATGCGGAGGAGCCGCAGCCGGCCAGCATAACAGCGGTCATACCGGCGGCCATGGCAGCAGACAATGCTTTTTTCATGGTGTTTTCTCCTTTTCGTCTTTTGGTCTTTTTCATCGGGGGCGTTGCCCCTTTCGTTGTCTATATTGTACAGGATGGCAAGCGGTAAAAACAGGCGGTTTTTTTAGAGCAAAGTGGGTGTTTTTAACTTGTTCTGCTAAAATTCCCCCACGCCAAAAGCCAGTATAGTGCATTTTGCACAATCGTGCAAGGCAAGTTTGCAGCACATTGCCGTCTGTAGAGCTTTTTTGTGTACCATAAAGCCGAACGACCTTTAAATTGCCCACATTCCGCTTAAATTTCCGCCTTATTTATAGAGGTGTAAACCTGTAAGATAGAATCAGAAAAGGAGGGAAAACAATGTATGGCAAAAATCACACCGGATGACCGCGTACTGAAACGGGGCAGCCTTCCCTTCTTCTGGCTGGGGGATACCTGCTGGAGTGCATTTACCAATATGACCGATGCCGAATGGCAGGATTATATTATAAAGCGTGCGGCACAGGGCTTCAATGTTGTGCAGGTCAACGCACTGCCCCAGTGGGACCGTTGCGGCAGCACACTGGGATTGTATCCGTTTCCCACACAGGACGGCTTGCATTTTACCTATGACGGCACCTTGAACAAAGCCTATTTTGCCCGTGCCGGGCGTATGGCGGCCCTTGCCGCGCACTACGGCATCACCCTGGCAGTTGCGGTGCAGTGGTGCAATTATGTTCCCGGTACATGGGCTGCCGCAAAGCACCCGGAGAATATACTGCCCGCAGCCATGGTGGAACCGGTCGTAAAAAAGATTTGCGAGACCTTTTCTGCCTATGACCCGGTGTTTTTGATCAGCGGGGATGCGGATTTTGAAACCGAGCAGGCGCTGCAGCGGTATCTGTGGGTTACACGGCTGGTGCAGAAATTTGCACCGGATGCGCCGTTGGCTTACCACCTTAAGGGCTGGAGCGATGCGCTGCCTCAGGAACTGGCTGAAAATGCAGCACTCTATCTGTACCAGTCCGGTCACAACCCGGCCTACCAATACACAGCGCGGACTTTGGCGGAAAGTTTCCGCGCCCGGCTCCCGCAAAAACCGGTACTGAACAGCGAGCCGTGCTATGAGCAGATGGGCTACAGCCGTCTGGCTTACGGACGCCATCGGCGGGAGGACTGCCGCCGTATCCTTTGGACAAGCCTGCTTTCGGGTGCTTGTGCGGGCATCACCTACGGCGCCCACGGCGTCTGGAACTGGTATAAGCCCGGTATGCCGGAAAATCCCGTCAGCGGCGAGGGCTTTTTGCAAGCGCCCCTTTGCACGGACGCTTTGGGGCTGCCCGGCGCAGAGGATTTCACATTTGCCCGGCAGCTATGTGAGGGTTGGGGCAGATGGGATTTTACCCCCTGCCCGGAGGTGCTGCTTGCCTACCGGGAGGAGGTTCCCGCAGCCCGCAGCGGTGTGCGCACCGTGCTGTATCTGCCCACAGCGGCGCCGCTTCCGCTGGCAGATACCCTTTCTGTGCAAAAAATATACTTTATAGATTTGGAAACCCGAAAAACACTGCCGGCACACTGCCTGTACAAGGCAGGGGTCTTACATTTGGAACAGGCTCCCTGTTATCGGGACGCATTACTGATTATAGAAGGAGAATCACCATGCTGAAGCTGAACACAACCGAAAAGAACTGGGCAAGCACCACTGCGGCACGCTTTGAGCACAAGCTGCGCGCCGTGCGCGAGCGCAGCGCCGAGAAAATTCCCAACCGCGCCGTGGACGGTGTACACAACAACAAAGCCGATGGCGGCAGCTACACCCCCGATGACGGCCTCTGCTGGTGGACAAACGGCTTTTGGGCGGGGATGCTCTGGCAGGCCTACCACGCGACCCATGATGACCGCTATGCCGAGATCGCCCGTTACACCGAGCGCCGCCTGGATGAGGCGTTCAACATTTACTTGGGGCTGCACCATGATGTCGGCTTTATGTGGCTGCCCAGCGCCGTGGCGGACTACCGCCTGACCGGCGATGCCGATGCCCGCCGCCGCGGTCTGCACGCCGCCCAGCTGCTGGCAGGGCGGTTCAACCCGGCGGGGTACATCCGCGCGTGGAACGACATCCCCGGCTCCGACTCCGACACCCGCGGCTGGGCGATCATCGACTGCCTGTTCAACATTCCGCTTTTGTATTGGGCGAGCGAGGAAAGCAAGGACCCGCGCTTTAAAAAAATTGCGATGACCCACGCCGACACCGTGGCGGCAAACTTTATCCGCGCAGACGGCAGTGTGCGCCATATCGTGGAGTTTGACCCCGAAACCGGCGCGTTTGTCCGCGATTACGGCGGGCAGGGCTATGCGCAGGGCTCCAGCTGGACGCGCGGGCAGACCTGGGCGCTCTACGGCTTTGTGATGAGCTACAAGCACACGGGTGCGGTGCGGTATCTCGCCATGGCGCAAAAGGTGGCGGAGTATTTTATTGCGCATATTCCCGCAGACGGGCGCATCCCGGTGGACTTCTGCCAGCCCGCCGAACCGAAATATTATGATGACATTGCCGCCGCCGTGGCCGCCTGCGGTCTGATCGAGCTGGCAAGCCTTGTGCCGGACAGGCAGGACGAATACCTGACCCCGGCGCTGAAAATGCTGCACGCGCTGGATGACACCGCCGACTGGGACGAGGCGCGTGACGGCTACCTGCAGTATTGCAGCGCCGACTACCACGGCAAGGAGCACAATGTCAACTTTACCTACGGCGATTACTATTTCTATGAGGCACTGCTGAAGCTGACCGGGGACGAGGTTTTTTTGTGGTAAGGGGAGAACACAATGCGTGAAATTCTGAACCGTTACACCTTGGGCGGGCTGACCGCCGTCTATCGCCGCGAAGGGGATGTTGTCGAACTGCTGCTTGTCCCTGCGGGCAGCGAGGGCAGCATTGCCCGTGCCGACTGCGCCGCCGAGCCCCTCATTCAAGCCAAGCTGACCGAGGACGATGCCCCGGCGTTTTTCAGCGGCGGGCGCACAATGCGCAACAGCCCCACCGTAAAAGCCATGCGGTATGCCGGGCAGGCTGCACAAAAATCTGCCGATAAAACAGTCGTTGTGACAAAGCTGACCGACCCGCGCGGCCTTGCCTACACCCACACACTGACCCTCTACGCCGACAACCCTGCTGCGGAGGTCGTGACGAGTGTGGAAAATACCGGCAGCGAAGCCCACACGCTGGAGATGCTGTCGAGCTTTACGCTGGGCAGTCTGTCGCCGTTTTCGGCAGGGCTTGCGCCCGAAAGCCTGAAAATCCACCGTCTGCGTTCAACATGGAGCGCCGAGGGGCGCTTGGTGACCGAAACTGCCGAGGATCTGCAGCTGGAGCCGAGCTGGAAGTGCTACTCCGCCAACAGTGTGCGGTTCGGCAGCGTGGGCAGCTTTCCCGTGCGCGGCTTTGTGCCGTTTTGCGCGGTGGAGGACACCGCCCACGGCGTGACATGGGCAGCCGCCACCACGCAGGGCAGCAGTTGGCAGATGGAGCTGTATCGGCAGGATTTCGGGCTGTCCCTGTCGGGCGGGGTGGCAGACCGGGAGTTCGGCGCATGGTGCAAGACCCTTGCCCCCGGCGCGTGCTTCACCGCACCCAAAGCGGTGCTGACCGCCGTGCGCGGCGGTGCGGACACGGCGGCGCAGGCGCTGGCTGAAAACACCCGCCGCGCCATCGAGCCGCTTTTGCCCGCCTCGGAAAAGACCCTGCCTGTGCTGTTCAACGAATTCTGCTCCACATGGGGCAAACCCACCGAGGAGACCGTCCTGCGCCATATCCGTGCGCTGAAAGGCAAAAATTTGGGCTACTATGTCATTGACGCAGGCTGGTACGATGATTTTGCGTTTGAAATGGCCTCCCGGCTGGGCAAGTGGGAGCTGAGCCGCAAGGCATTCCCGCACGGGCTGAAATATGTCGTGGATGCGATCCACGATGCCGGAATGAAGGCCGGCATCTGGTTCGAGTTTGAGATGGCCGGGCGGGACGAACCGGACTGCTTCAACAAAACCGAGTGGCTGCTGACCCGCGACGGGCGGCCTATCACAGCGGGTGACCGCCGCTTTTGGGATATGCGCAAGCCTGAGGTGCAGGAGTATCTAGCGCACAGGGTCATTGATTTTCTGCGTGACAACGATATTGACTATATGAAGGTCGATTACAACGAAACCATCGGTCTTGGCTGTGACGGTGCGGAAAGTCTGGGCGAAGGGCTGTATGAGCAGATTCTGGCAAGTCAGCAATTCTTTGCCCGCATCCACCGCGAGCTACCCGACTTGGTGCTGGAGCTTTGTGCATCGGGCGGGCATCGGCTCTGCCACAGCTTCTTGGAGCTAAGCTGTATGGCCAGCTTCTCCGATGCGCACGAGTGCGATGAAATTCCCATCATCGCCGCCAATATGCACCGCATGATCCTGCCGCGCCAGAGCCAGATCTGGGCGGTGGTCAAGGCGGGGCAGCCGCTGCAAAAGCTGTACTACCAAATCTGCAGTGGGCTTCTGGGGCGGCTCTGCTTTTCCGGCGAGCCGGACGCCCTCTCGGCAGCGCAGTGGACTGTTATGGACGAAGGCACGGCATTTTACGGCAAGGCGGCCTCCATCATAGACCACGGCGTCAGCCAGCGGTTTGGTTCCCGCATCGTCAGCTACCGCGCACCCAGGGGCTGGCAGGCAGTCGTGCGGCGCGGTGAAACGCAGACGCTTGTCGTTGTACACACCTTCGGCGCATCGCCCGAAGCCGTCACCCTGCCGGTGGGCGGCAAAATCACCGCACAGCTTATGCGGGACGGCCTGACGGTGACACACCCTGACGGCCAGCTGACCGTGCATGGGTTTACCGATTTTGACGCCGCCGCCTTTATCTTGGAAAACGAGGGCTGACTTATGAATACCATACAAAATCCGATCCTTCCGGGCTTTGCGCCCGATGCCAGCGCCCTGCACGTGGGCAAGGATTACTACATTGCTACGTCTACTTTTGAATGGTGGCCCGGCATTGAGATTTACCATTCCCAAGATTTGGTCAACTGGGAGTGGGCCGCTGCGCCCATTGCCCGGCGCGATATGGTCCCCAGTGAGCTGCTTGGCAACTACAATTCCGGCAGCCTGTGGGCACCGCATCTCTCCTACGCGGACGGGCTGTTCTGGCTGGTTTATACCGATGTCAAAAGTTCGACCGCATTTAAGGACACCCTGAACTATGTCGTCACTGCACCAAAAATCACCGGCCCGTGGAGCGAGCCGACTTTGGTGACCGCCAGCGGCTTTGACCCGGCGCTTTTTCACGATGACGACGGACGCCACTATTTCTTGAATATGCTGTTTGACTGGCGGCTGGAAAACCCCGGCTTTGCCGGGACTGTCATTCAGGAGTTTGACCCCGTCACACGGCAGCTGGTGGGCGAGCGCAGGCACTTTTACCGCGGCACATCTCTAGGTGTCTGCGAGGGGCCGCAGATCCTCAAAAAGGACGGCTGGTATTACCTGCTCTGCGCGGCGGGCGGCACGGGCTACCTGCACGCCGCCACAGTCGCGCGCGCCAAAACGCTCGACGGCCCGTGGGAGGATTCGTCCTATTTCCCGCTGCTGACCGCGCGGGACGATGCCGCCAACCCGCTGCAAAAGAGCGGTCACGCCTGCTTTGTCGAGATCGGCGGCGAGTGGTACATCACCCACATCTGCGCCCGCCCCCTGACGGAGCGCGGAAACTGCACGCTGGGGCGCGAAACCGCCCTGCAAAAAATCGAGTGGGCGGACGGCTGGCCGCGCCTGGCCAACGGCACGCACCACCCGGAGCTGGTCATTCCCGCGCCGAAAGCGGCAGGGAATGTCCGGCAGCTTCTCGACCACAGCGAGCGCGTGACCTTTGCGCCGGACAAGGACCTGCCCCATACCTTTAAGACATTGCGCACACCGCTGACCCCCGAAACCGATTACAGCCTGACCGCCCGCCCCGGCTGGCTGCGGCTCTACGGCGGGCAGACGCTCTCCAGCCACCACAAGCAGACGCTGTTTGCCCGCCGCTGGCAGCATTTTGCATTTACAGCAAAGACAAAAATTGACTTTGCACCGCAGAATTTTCAACAGGTGGCGGGGCTGGTGCTGTTCTACGACACCTGCAACTGGATCTACGCCTATATCACACGGGACGAGCGCATCAACGCCCGCGCGCTGCAAATCATGCGGTGCGATTTTAAGGATTTTACCTACGGCAGCGAGGCAGTCCCCCTGCCGGACGGCGAAATTTCGCTGCAGGTGTGCGTAAACGGCGCAGAGGCTCAGTTTTATTACAAGGCGGACGGCGGCTGGCAGCCCTTGGGCGAGGTTCAGCCCGCCGACCACCTCAGTGATGACTATGTCGAGACCCGCCGCGGGCGGTGCGCCTTCACCGGCGCGATGGTCGGCATCTGTGCGCAGGATATGGATGCCCACCACAGCCACGCGGATTTTGCCTGTTTTGACTATGAGGAACAGCGATGAAAAACGGAACACTTTGGCTTGACACCGATGGGCGCGGCATTCAGGCGCACGGCGGCAGCATTTTGCAGCACAACGGCATTTTTTATTGGTACGGTGAGAACAAGGATACCGACACGCACAACCGCAGCGTGGATTTTGTCGGGTTTTCCTGCTACAAAAGCCGCGACCTGCTGCACTGGGAAAACTGCGGTCTTGTACTCTCGGCTGTCAATGAGTTGGGACACGACCTGCACCCGGACAGCGTCTGCGAGCGCCCCAGTGTGCTATATAACACAGAAACGCAAACGTTTGTGCTGTGGTTTCATCTGGATAACCGCCGCTACACCCGCGCCGAGGTCGGGCTTGCCGTGAGCAACACCCCGACCGGACCGTTCACCTACATGGGCAGTCAGCGCCCCGGCAGCCATGACAGCCGTGACTTCACGGCGTTTCAGGACAGGGACGGCAGGGCGTACCTGTTCTGCTCGTCCGACTGGAACGCCACCATGCGCGTCTGGGAGCTGGACAAAACCTACACAAAATTGACCGGCAGCGGCAAGGAAATTTTGATTGATCAGGCGCGCGAAGCCCCGGCGCTGTGGCACAGCGGCGAGAAGTATCTCATGTTTTCATCGGGCTGCACCGGGTGGAGCCCCAACACGATGCTGTACGCCGAGAGCAGCGCGATTTTCGGCAGCTGGCGGCTCATTGATGACCCCTGCCGCGGTCCCGGCGCGCGCCGGACCTTCGGTGCGCAGAGCGCCGCGGTGTTTGCCGCAAACGGTCAGCCTTGCCTTCTGCTTGACCACTGGCACCCGGACGATCTGCGCAATTCGGGCTACACGATTTTGCCCGTCACCTTTGAAAACGGCTTGCCTACTGTGAACTGGCAGGACGAATGGACGGGCATCTGAGGAGGATTTTTTTATGTATTATCTGGGCGTTGACCTGGGCGGCACCAACATCAAGGCCGCCCTTGTAAGCGAAAGCGGCGAAATTATAAAGGAAGCCGCCGCCCCCACCAACCTGCCCCGCACGGCGCAGGCGGTCTGTGACGATATAGCCGCGCTGTGTCTGCAGCTCGGCGCGGGGGAGCAGGTCGCCGGCATCGGTGTGGGCTGCCCCGGCACGGTGTGTGACGGCGTGGTACTCTATTCCAACAATCTCGACTGGCACGATTTTGCTATGGCGGACTACCTGCAAGCCAAAACCGGGCTACCTGTCTGCATCGGCAACGATGCCAATGTGGCTGCCCTCAGTGAAGCACTGGCGGGCTGCGCCAAAGGGGCGGAGAGTGCGGTGATTTTGACGCTCGGCACCGGCGTCGGTGCGGGCGTTGTGCTGGGCGGAAAGCTGCTGACCGGCTATACCGGCGCAGCATCCGAAGCCGGACACATGGTAATTGCCGACGCGCCCGATGCCCCGCTGTGTACCTGCGGGCGGCGCGGCTGCCTTGAAGCCCTCGCCAGCGCTACGGCACTGATCCGCATGACGCGCGAAGCACGCCGCACCCACCCGGAAAGCCTGCTGAACACACTGGCACCTACCGAAGCGGATGTCAACGGGCGCACGGTTTTTGATGCCGCTGCGCAGGGGGATGCCGCCGCCAAAGCCGTTGCGGACGACTACATTCACCATCTGGCAGTCGGCGTGGCAAACCTTATCAATATCTTTTTTCCGGAGGTCATCGGGCTGTCCGGCGGCGTGGCAAATCAGGGCGAAAACCTCTTAAAGCCGCTGCGTGCCGCCGTAGCGCCGATGGTGTTCGGCAGCGCCTTTGCCAAAAAGCATACCCGCATCAGGACCTGCACGCTCGGCTACCGGGCGGGCGTCATCGGCGCGGCACTGCTGGCAAAGCAGGAGGTGTGAAGCATGGCAGAAATCAAGCTGAAAGTCATCGGTGCAGCGGGCGACACGCTGGCCGTCAGCCGCGCGGGAGAGCGCATCTCGCTGGTGCATACAGCCCTCTACGCGGACGGCGATTGGATCGCGCTGGAATGCGACGAGCCGGGCCTGTACTGTGTGGTGCAGCTCGAGGACACGATGCCCCCGGCACTCGTATACATCAGGGAGCGCGGGCTGGATTTCCCGATTCCTCCCGCCGACAACCGCGTCAATTACAGCCCGCGCAGCTTTACCGGCACCTGCCATCTGCTGCGCGCCCGCCTTGCCACGGCGGAGGAGGTCGCCGCGCGGCGGAACCTCGCGTTCAACCCCTACGACTGCCACGGTAGCCACGGGTTTTACCCGCACGCATCCGCTAACGTGGAAACGCGCGGCGAGGCTGTGTTTGCTGCCCGCAACGCCGTGGACGGCATTTATGAGAATGACGCTCACGGCACATGGCCGTACCAAAGCTGGGGCATCAACCGCGACCCCAACGCCGCGCTGACCATCGAGTTTGGCCGCCCGGTCACGGTGGACGAGCTGCGGCTGACGCTGCGCGCGGACTTCCCGCACGACAGCTACTGGACGCAGGCGACCGTGGCATTTGATGACGGCAGCCGTGAGGTTTTGCAGCTGACCAAAACCGCCGCGCCGCAGGTGTTTGCCCTTGCCCCGCGCACCGTGCAGAGCCTAAAGCTGTTTGAGCTGAAAAAGGCTGCCGATACCTCGCCGTTCCCGGCGCTGACGCAGATCGAAGTCTGGGGAACGGAGGGATAATTCTATGCCGGTACTTTGGGGCGGCAGCAGTACAAAGCTGCCGAGGTGCTGTCCAGTGCATCGGTCAGATTTGCGCGGCGGTCATCGCCGGGCTCGGGGTCTGCCGCCGCCAGCTGGGCAAGTTGACTTTGGATCGAGGTATCCACCGCAATGCTGCAGGTCATCATCAATGCGCTGGACAAAGAAGTCCAGCTCCTGCAGCGATTTCTCGTAGAGCTTTTCCTCAAAGACGGACAGCCCGATATGCAGCGCCGCGACCATCAGGGCGCAGCTGAACAGCGTCATCACCGCAAAGATGCTGACAAGTTTCTGCGATATAGGCAGGTCAAGAAACCGTTTTTTGAAGCGGGTGAGCATGAGGAGAGAATCCTTTGTACCTAACGGCAGAGTTGTAGGGGCCGCACATGTGCGGCCCGCAAGTGAAAGGCAAACGAGCGTTTGCGGGAAAGCTGCGGGCCGGGCATGCCCGGCCCCTACATGGGCAGCTGCATCAGAAGCCCCACCGCTGCTCCATCAGCAGCCAGAGGTCGTCATCGCCGGGGTGGGGCTCGGTGTTCAGGATCAGCATGATGCGGCGCTCGTCCTCGGGGTCGCCGAACTCGCGCATCCACTCATAGTAGTGCGGTCCCTCGCCGAGGGTGCGGGCAAAGCTCATCAAGTATCCGCAGACCTGCGCGCTCTGGCGCACATCGGTCTGACATTCGTTGGCATAATAGCCGACCCATTTGCCATGCTCGCGTTCCTGCATGACGCGGTAGGCCTGCGCATACAGCCGCTTGGCGCAGCCTGCGTAGTAGAAGCAGTGCTGCCAGTCGGCGGCAAGGCCGGCGGTCAGCGCCCGGCAGACAAACGCAGCCCCCTGTGCCCACAGGTCGTAGAGCCGCGCCTGCAGCATCACGCTGTCCATAAACAGCACGCGCGGGCGTCCGGTCAGCTCGGCCAGCACCTTTTCACATTCGCGCCGGTAGGCTGCATAGCTTTGGACTGCCTTGTCAAAGACGGCGGCGCAGTGCTGCAGCTGCCCGGCAAGGGTCGGCTGCTCACACAGCCAGCGCAGGTTCTCAGCGGGGGCGGTGCGGTCTTGGATAAACTGCGAAATCAGCATACGCGGCACATGGTTGTAGAACTGGTCACCGGCGTGATCGTCCTCATGCGGGCCGTAGGGTACGGCAAACTGTGCATAATCCGCAAGGCACTGTGCGATCTCGCACCGGTGCAAAAGGCCGTAGTAGGCGGCGGTGTAGGCAATGCACTGCTGCCCGGCGTCCACCGTGCCGTCCCGCCAGCAGCGGGCGATCAGATCCAGCAGCATCGCATGGGGCTTGACATTCGAGCAGTTCACCAGCCAGTAATCATCGGCACCGTGGGCCAGCACATCGGCCAGCTCCTGCGCCACAAAGGCTGCCGAGTTGGGCAGCGCCGTGATGTGGCTGGCAGCCTGCAGGTCATAGGAGGATGCGTGATAGTAGATACCGTGGGCGCTTGTATCGCCAAGCGCCGGCAGAGCCGGTACACGGGGGTTGTTGTTTTCCTGACGGCGGCTGACCATCTTGCCGAAGCCGTTGTCCGCCCAGATTTTAATGACATCCTCCGGCAGGTGCAAAAAGCCGTCCTTGTACAGCTCCATCGTCTCGCCGTAGAGGTTTGTGCAGCAGACGGCCTCGGGATCGTTGGCCCTGACCAGATCGTACTGCTCTTTTATTAAGGAAGAAATCAGCGCGCCGCGCTTCTCCGGCGTGTCGTACTGGGGGTCATCGTCCCAGAAGGGGCGGTCGCCCTGCCCGCGGAAGCCGATGTTCCAGACAACGCGCATATCCTTCTGCGCATCAATGCCCGCCTGCCAAAGTGCGCGGAATTTCTCCGGGTACTTGCTGTACATCGGTTCCAGATCGGGGTAGGCCTGCGCGAACATCTCGGCACCCAAAGGCTCGGCGTGGTGGTGGGTGATGATAAGACCCATATCGGCGGCGGTCTGCCGGTAGAGCAGGCCGTTTTTGCCGGTGCCGGGTATGACCATGTTGCCGCCGAGGCGCAGCAGTGCCTCAAACGCCATGATGAACGGCAGATCGCTGCGCCGCTCGACCTTCCAGTGGGAGAGCAGCGTCTCATCATTGACAAACCAGCCGCGGTAGCGCACCCGGTACGGCTTGGACTCCACGACCGTGCCGGCCGCTATCGCCACATCTTCCCGGACCTCGGGGGTCTGGTCATTCCAGAACCAAAAAGGCTGGACGCCGAGATACCGGCGGCTGATCTCAAACAGGCCGTAGACAAAGCCCAGATCATCGGCAGCCGAGAGCAGCAGTGTGTCTGCCCCGGCCGTCAGAACATACTGCTCTGCAGCCAGCGTATCGTTTACATTCAGCAGGACACGCCCGCCGGGGGCCTCGGTCGCGCTGAAAACGCGGTCAAAATCGCGGCGCAGCGCTTTCAGCGCATACTGCACCGGCTTGGCCGCAGGCGCGGCGGTGAGAACGGTATTTTTGTTCAAAAGCATGGCAATCACCCTATATACAAATGTAGGGGCGTTTCCCTATCCGCCCGTGCAGCTCTGCCAACGGCACGGCCCCACGGGCGCATACAGGATGCGCCCCTACATTTTTTCTATTTATTTTAACCCTTAATGCCGTCTGTGGCAATACCCTCTACCGGATATTTCTGGAACTTGATCAGCATGGATGTGGCTGCCGAGCCGGGCGGCATCGTACAGCAGCACGGCGGCACGGCGGGGAAACCCAGCCGTGATGCACATGGGTGGGCGAGTCCGGCGCGCACCCATAATCCTGATACCAGATGCCCTGTCCGTTGTTGTCGATGGGGGCACCGCCTTCACCATAAGCACCGATGGTGATGGGGCAGTTTTCTGCGCCGCTGCATTGCAGCTGCAAAAATATCAATGCGCTGACCGCCCCCACAACCACCCACACAGTCATAATTTCCTAATAGCTCTTGGTATGGTATAATGTAAGGCGTGAAGCAGAAACCGCAGACAAAGTCATAGTTCCCTAATAGCTCTTGGTATGGTATAATGAGAGCGGCTCGGGCGGTGCAATGCCGACCGTCATAGTTCCCTAATAGCTCTTGGTATGGTATAATGCAGCCGTGGAAAACGGGCTGTGGCAGTACGTCATAGTTCCCTAATAGCTCTTGGTATGGTATAATAGGCTATGCAAAAAGCGCATCGGATTGCGGTCCGATGCGCTTTTTGTTTAGAAAAAACTCAGCTGCTCACAGGCAAAGGGAGCGTCCTCCGGTTGATAATTTCCCAAAAGAATTTGAATGGACTGGTATTGCTTTTCCGTAATGACAAGCAGACGTATAGAGCCGTTCGGCGGCAGGGAAGCCCGCAGACGTCCCTCGTGCTTTTTCACGGCGTCGTTTCCGTTGCACACCCGCGCATAAACAGAAAATTGCAGTTGTTCCTTTTGGCATCGGATGCAGGCCGGGTTGACAACCATAAGGCAGCGGTAGGGCATACGTCACCTCCGTTGGGCGGGGAAAAGCTGGCGTTTTTCTTTTTTTACACGGGTATAATTGCCCAGAACATCGACCTGATATTTTTCAACCTTTTGCAGGGTCTTGAAGCCCAGACTTCCGGCAATATAAGCGTTATCGTGCGTGGTTACGGAAACAGCACCGGTGGAGATGTTGCCGCCCTCAAAATAGGCAAGCACCCGCTGGACGGTCAGCTCTTTTTCCAGCGTGCTGTCCTTGTTGGCTGCCTTTAGCTTTATGGGACGCTTGCTCTCTATACAAACCAGATCGTTTTTGCACAGAGAAAACAGGAAATTCTCCTCGGACATTTCCTTCCACTCCGAACAGCTTTTATAAGCAACAACAGCACAGTTCGGCAAAATCGGCTTTACGGTATCTGCCACATAAATCGGCACCCAATAGTAGCCGTCCCCGGGGATATAATACACATCGACCCGCACCATGGTATCGTTGTCAGCCACGCCGTTTCCGCCATGAACCGGAACCGTGCTGGTGACCTTGCTGTAAAGCTTGACCTTGCGTACCTGCGCACCCGGCGTGCCGTCTGCGCGGGGCTTGAAGAATGGCTCGGCAAATGCCTTTTTCCCGTTTCCGCCAAAGGCGATTAGCCGCTCTTTCAGGGCATTGTAGAGCAGGGTGTCACTGCTGGGATTAAAGTAACCGTCAATTTCGCCGTCCTTGTTCAGCTTTAAGTCGGTGATGCTGCGGCGCTGGGTCACATAGGTGTCGTCCAAGCGCCCCTTGATGGTTTCCTTGTGGGCGGGTCCGGTTGCCTTGTGACGCGGCATACGGGAAACAAACACCGGCTTGATACCCGCTATGTCCGCGGTGGTATAATAAACCGGATTGATCGTCAGCAGGTTTTCCTGCGGGCAGGACGACAGGCGCTGCATCAATTCATCCCGAAAACGCGGCCACGGTTCGGGGAAGCGCTCTCCCCGTGCGTGGGAGAGTTCCGTCCGCTGATAAAACCGCGACACCCGTTGGATCATACCGTCCGTTGTGCAGGCGATGACCGCTGCATCCACCGCGTGGTGTAAATCGCCGTCTGCGCGCACCTTGGCAATACCCCAGCGCTTGCGCAGAAACGAAGTGACAGCACCATTTACGGCGACAACCCGCTTTTTGCCTGCCATAGGATGCGCAGCAAAAGCCAGATGACCGCGGATATAGTTCAGCATAAAGCTGGCGATATACTGGGTATCCTGCAAATTGCGCTGCATAAACCCGCTGCTGTCCTCGGCGCTAAGGTTTTCTTTCAGCAGATTTTGGCGTTTGCGGTAGTTCTTTACGTTGTTTTTTGTGTAAACGATAAAGTTGTCCCGCCTTGTACCCTGCAGATATTGCAGCGGCAGACGGTTGCCCTTTTGACGATTTTCTGAGGCAAGCACCAGTACCTTGTTGGTGCGGCGGTCGTCAAAGCTGATGCTGTACGGCACAATGTGATCCACTTCAGCATAGCCGGAAACCGTGATAACGCTTTGCAACTCCAACGGCTGCAAAGAGTAGGCGCAACGTCCGTCCTGCTCTTTCCACAGGCGGTACTTTACAAGATCCTGCCCGGAAATGTTGCGCCCGGGGAAAAGCTCGTGCAGATCCCGCATCAAGCGCTCGTTGTCTGCATTGTTTTCCTTCATGGCGTTTTCCAGGTCTGCACGCTCCTGGAAGCTTTTGCTCATCTCCCGCGCCAGTTCCAGATGAATGCTGACGGGACTTTCGCCCTGCTCCCGAATGATGGCGTTCACAACCTTGATGGTCTGTGCCACCGCCCGGCGGACAACCGGACTGGTAATGTCAGAAAATTCCTCCGCTTCAGCAGGTAAAAGTATGGATTTTTCGCCGTGACCGCTGCCTTGAAAATCATACCCGGCATCGCGGCAGGCATCATTGTAATTTTCTCCCTGCTCCAGATACGGGATAAGCTTGCGGCACGCCTTGACCGAAATATGACCAAATTTTGAAAAGCTGGGCAGGGTCAGCAGCGCGTTGATCTCCAGCGGCTCAAAATCAGCCTGCTGCAGCTTTTCCCGCAGCAAATCCTCGCTTTTATATAGGGTCAGTGCAGTTGCGGCGGCGTCCAGCCGGTCATGACCCACCGTGAGGATATAATCCTTTCGCAGAGTGTTCAGCGCCTTGCGCATTTTGTGATAGCAGGGCAGGGCGCTGATTTTCTCTTTTTTCTCACAGGCATCCGCCGGTTGGTCGGCCCGGTAGCGCACCATATTGAACCGCGCCTGCGGCGGCAAATCCAGCACCTTGCGAATCCGCGCAAAATCCAGTTTGTCGGTTTGGTAGCACAGGGTGAGAAGTTCCTGCCGTTGTGCATGGGTCAGGGGATGACTGTTGCCGTCTTCCTCTATGCGAATATGGTTGAGTTTTTGCAGCAACGCAAAATATTCAAAGGACCAGGTTGCTTTGGCAGCGCGCGGCTCGGCTGTGCCCTCCAATGTGCAGGTGCCGACCATCTTTTCAATCATATTGCCGCCATAGGGGCTGTTGCCGCCCGGTCCTTCGTCAAAAGAGCGCTGGCGCGTCAGTATGGTCAGGTATTCAGCCTCTGTTTCCGGGGATGCCCACGCTGCACCGTATTGGCGCTGTGCAGCAAAAAGCTGTGCAGCCTCGGATGCAATTTGATCCCGCCTGACGGTGGAAAGATAGTTTTCGGTTTTGTTGCGCTTGTGGGTGGCAAATGCCGGGTCACGGTACATCATTTCCCCCACAGTTCGGTAATGGTTGTCTTTCATGCGCTGCGTGTTAGCGTCAATGGCTTGCAGCAGCTTTCCGTCTTTTTGGGCATCGTCCGCCTTGCGGTTGCTGCGAAATCCCCGACGCTGCATCAGGTGCAGCAGGATTCTGGCAAAATCCATGGCGGTTACCGGACCGTCCAAAGCCTGTGCACGCAGCGCGTAAATATCGGGCAGATGCCCTGCCAGCACGGCTTCCTCGACAGCCGCCCTGCCGGGTAAACCGCTTTTTTCCATCAGGGCATACAGATCCGCCTTCCGTAAGCTGCGCCGACGCAGCCTGCGGCGTGTGCTGCGTGCCTCTCTGCGTGAGGCAGCAAGGCTGTCACCGGTTTTGGGCTGCTCCGCCTTATCAAACACGCGGGAGCCGCAGCGAATCAAGCCATAAGGCTCGGCATCCTCGTTTAAGGCTACAACCCCCCAGCCTACGGAGGCAATGCCGATGTCAAGCCCGATTCCATATGCAGTGTTCATACATACACATCCCTTCTTTTTGTTCCTATGATACCGCGTGACGAGGCAAAAGACAATTAACGAACCCGACAAAAAACAAACAAAAAAGATGACGCCCTGCCAAACGGCAGGGCGTCAGAGCTTTACGGTCCTATGACCTTATCATAGTAACCATAATAGTTCTTGGTATGGTATAAGAACTATTTACAATATAGCATAGCCAAGCAAAAAAGGCAAGCACTTTTCAATGAAATTCTTTCTCATTGGACGGCATATTGCTACGTCACCTTTCCGAAATTAATGTCGCTGCCTGCGAGCAGATAGAAACTTTAACGAAGCAACTTACAGGGTGGAGGACTACGCCTTTTCCAAGCTACGGGAGCGCTATAAGAAGTGGACGGGAAACAGCTTTGACAACAAAGACCTTGTTTCCTTCGGGCTGGCAGACGAGGGCAGCTTTTTGACAAATGCCGGCGCCCTGATTGCTGATGAAAGCCCGATCCGCTGGTCGCGGTTGTTCTGCACACGCTGGAACGGGCTGGACAAAAGCGGCGGCACGATGGACGCGCTGGACGATGCCGAGTATTCCGGCAGTGTGCTTTCGTTGATTGAGAACGAAGAGGCGTTCATCAAGCGCAATGCCCGCATGATGTGGCGCAAAACGCCCAACTCGCGGGAGGAACTGCCCGAATACGTCGAGCGCAGCTACCACGAGGCGCTTGTCAACGCGCTGGCGCACCGCGATTATCTCGTCTACGGCAGCGAGGTCCACATTGACATCTACGATGACCGTCTGGAGATCTACTCGCCGGGTGGAATGCCGGACGGGTCGATGATTCAAGACCGCGACCCGCTTACCGTGCCGTCCACTCGGCGCAACCCGGTGTTGGCCGATGTGTTCAACCGTCTGGGCTATATGGAGCGCAAGGGCAGCGGCTTTGGGAAAATTCTGAACGGCTACAAAACGCAAATCAACTACACCGAGGATAAGCGCCCTACATTCCGTTCTGACCGCTACCAGTTTACGGTCGTTATGCCGAACCTGAATTACAGTGTCCCCCAAGATGATTTGGATGCCAAAATTCTGGCTTTAATCCAAAAAGACGACAAAATCAGCACCGAAAAACTCGGCATGGCACTGGGTGTCAGCTACAAAACCATCCGCCGCCATATCAAGGCGATGGGAAATGTCCGCTACGTCGGTCGCGGCTTCAGCGGGCATTGGGAAGTTGACGATTAAATTCTACTACCATATCAGAAATAATACCGGCAGGACATCGTAAGCATTGTGTCCTGCCGGTATTGGTCTTATTGGCGGCTTGTAAATGTGGGCACTACACAACTCACCAAGTTTCGAAACCTAGCACTGCTCCGTTTCCAGAAGCCCTGCCTTGCAGAGATCCCGGAGGGCGCTGCGCACCGTGGATCGGGAAAATTTCAGCTCTTTGCCAACGGCGGAAATCGCAGGCCGGCACTTTCCATTTTGATTGGCACTGTCAGAAAGGTGAATATAGACAGATACCGCACAGTGCGGCGGATCCATGTGGTACAGAGGATTAAGCACAAAAAAGCCCCCAGTCGGAAAACCGTCTGGTGGCTTTGCCTACTTATGATGTATCATCGGAGGCTACTGGACTTTATTTCCGCCTTTTTTGCGTTCCGGTAAGAACACCATATCTGGAGTTCGTTCAAAGAATCCTAGGGCGATACCGCATAATTCTAAGTGCCGCAGCCGCCGGAGCGGTGCTTAGAATTATGCGGTATTGCCTTAAAGATTGCTAATATCATAACCGTGAATCAGAACTGATTCACTTTTTCGAGTCAAGATTTTTGGACGAATCAGAAGTGATTCATTCTGAAATATATACGAATTTGTATGGGTGTCCAGTTTGATTGCTCACGCCTTGGGAGAGAATATGTTTTGCTAGCATAGCGTTTGGATATCCACAAACGCATTTCTGGGGTGTACCCCCAGACCCCCGCGCTGCTCTTGTGTGACGATAGTGACGCTGATGACGATGATGACGGTGTTCGTGGGATAGGGTAAAGGGGTATATCAAAAACATCGTCATTACCGTCAGCATCGTCATTCTACAGGCAAGCCGTTTTAATCTGCGGCTTGCCTGTTTTATTTTTGAAGAAAATTTTTGTTGGATACAGGTCAAATCTTGCGCCTTCCCGCTGGCTACATAATGTCGACATTTTATTACAAATTATTACATCTCAAAGGTCTGCGATACTTTTTGCCCTTTCCCAGTGGCTATATAGTGAAAGCGTTTTTTCACT
>ERZ1023645.13-NODE-13-length-24916-cov-12.383894_pt1 | contig 24916 bp, 19 predicted proteins | sample MGYA00380336_ERZ1023645 | MGnify/ENA primary metagenome ERZ1023645 (study PRJEB33179, sample SAMN07449041) | human gut metagenome | biome: Human-gut; feature: Human associated habitat; material: Faeces | host: Homo sapiens | place: India:Kasaragod | collected...
AGCAGCTGCCGTACCTCGCTCGCCGTATCGGCACTTAGAATTATGCGGTATTGCCATAATTGTAGCACTGCAGTAAAACCGCGTCAAGGCAAAAGTTGTGCGATTTAACAAAAGATTTGGCAAACGCTGCCTTATCCGAGGTACTGTGTTAAAAAACGGACGGTGGTCTGCCGCAGGGCCTTGTCAAGGGCGGCGGCCGTGGCGGGGTCATCGCTGAGATAGTTGTGGTTGCCGACCGCAAAGGGGTCCAGCACGACCTGACCGTCCGGCAGGCTCTGCACGGCGGCAATCGTTTCGGCCTGAGTGGTGCTGCTCAGGATGCCCTCGCTGCCGCTGTAGGTCAGCAGGGTGGGCAGGGCGCTCTCCCGCAGGGCGGCGTTCGGGTCAGAGGTGCGCATCTCGTCCATATAAGCCGCGCTCAGCTCGACCCCCCAAGCGGAAACGCTGCCGTTGGCCTCGGCCTCGGCTGCCATGGCCTCCACTGCGGAGAAATCGTCGATGTTCAAAAATTCAAGGCCGTTCAGCCCGGCACCGTTGGCGGGGCTCCAAAGCACGAGCGCGGCGATGCCGCCCTTTTGCTGCGGGTAGAGGCTGGCCAGCCGCCCGCCCATGCTGTGGCCGACCAGCGCGGTCGGGCCGGTGCCGTAGGTGCTTTGCATGTACAGGATCGCGCTTTCAACATCATCGGCCATGTTGGAAAGCGTATAGGCGGTGAACGGCTCGGTGCTGTCGCCGCAGCCGGGAAAATCCAGCCGCACCGTGGCGATGCCCTGCGCGGCCAGATCCTGCGCCAGCGGGGCAAAGTGGCCGTCACCCGCGCGGCTGCCCGTAAAGCCGTGGCAAAGCACGGCCAGCGGCATATCCCCGCTGCGGGCCAGCTTGCCCGGCAGCTGCACCGTGGCGTAAATGGTGCCCCGCGTGCCGGGGATGCTGACATCCTGCGCGGCAGGGGTGCGGCACAGCAGCGCCAGCGCCGCCGCAATGCAGAGCGCCAGCGCGGCAATGCAGCCGGTCAATACATAAAACGCGCGTTTCTGCGTTTGATTTTTCATGGGCGAACACCTCCGTTTGCTCCTATTAAACCGTATGCGCACACAGATGTCAAGGGGGCTTTTGGGATACAAAATGCGAGGGCGGCCTGTGTTTGCGTATTTGTCGGACTTATGGTAAAATACAGGTAAAATCATATCGGCGTGTCAAAAAATCACATGCTTGGCCTGTTGAATGTGTAGGGGCGACCATTGGTCGCCCGCCAACCTGACGCAGCAGCGCGGTTTCCGGGGAGGTTTTTCACAGACAAACGGGCACGGGCGAGCAATGCTCGCCCCTACAAGAGCTTTTTTGACAGTCTGAAAATTATATAAGTGAGGACCTTTACCATGGGTATTGTTGTGATCGGCGCTGTTTTTGTCGATATTAAGGGGTATCCGCTGTCCACCTACATACCGGGCGGGCGCAATGCAGGCCGGGTCGAGCAGGTACATGGCGGCGTCTGCCGCAATGTGGCCGAGGATATTGCCAATGTGGAGCTGCGCCCCACCTTTGTCAGTCTTGTGGATGAAACCGGCTCCGGTCAGGATGTCATCGACAAGCTGGCCAGACACAAGGTAAACACCCGGTACATCCGGCGCGTGCCGGACGGCATGGGCACATGGCTGGCCGTGTTTGACAATGACGGCGATGTCTGCGCCGCTATCTCCAAGCGGCCTGACACCACACCGCTGACACGGCTGCTGCAGGAGCAGGGCGATGAGATCTTTGCGGACTGTGACGGCATCGCCATCGAGCTGGACCTTGAAAAGGAGACCGTCAAGCAGGTGCTGCAGTTTGCCAAAAAGTATCGCAAAAAGGTCTATGCGGCGGTGTCCAACATGAGCATTGCGATGGAGCGCCGCGACTTTTTGCAGCAGATCGACTGCTTTGTCTGCAACCAGCAGGAGGCTGGGCTGATGTTCTCAGACAATTATGAGGAGCTGGACGCGGACGAGATGTGCCGCACGCTGGCCGGCAATGTACACAGCGCCAACATCCCCTGCATGGTGGTCACGATGGGGGACAAGGGCGCCGTCTACGCCCGCAGCGGCGGCGAGTGCGGCACGGTCCCGGCCAAAAAGGTCGATGTCATCGACACGACCGGCGCGGGCGATGCCTTTTTTGCCGGGACGGTCATCGGCCTGACCTACGGCAAGACGCTGGCGCAGGCCTGTGAGATCGGCAGCCGGCTGGCGGCCTCAGTCATCTGCATATCGGAGAATGTCTGCCCGCGCTTCCGCCCGGCGGAGTTCGGCCTTGATGTGCCGGTCACGGACTAAAAAAACGGCGCTTGCGGCATGAAATGTCAGAAAATGCCAATTTTCCGATTTCGCACATTTTGCCTTTTTAGCAGTGCTATAAACGCATAATTCTTTGTATATGAGCTGAATTGTTCTTTTTAACACTGCTGTTTTAAAAGCACAATTTGCGGAATTTTAAATTATTTGTTATAATATAACTATGGAAACACAACAAAAGGCAGCCCCGCAGGGGCTGCATACGCTGGCCGGGGGGATCTGGCTCAGCTTTACCCGGCTGGACAGCCACCTTGCGCCGCTGCCTGTGCAGGCTGCGCGGCTGCTGGTCTTTGACTTCTGCCGCGCCGGGCGGCGGGCCATCCCCGACGGGCCGGAGGAATACGCCATCGTGACAGAGGCACACGCCGCCGTCAGCTTTGCTGCGCCGGATGAGCCGTTCTACCTGCCGGGCGGCCAGTATGAGGGGCTGCAGCTTTTCATCGACCCGGACGCCGTGCAGGCGGACAGCTTTTTGACCGTGATGGGCCTTGAGATCGGCGGTATTGCGGACTACTTCTGCCGGGACGGCGTCCACTGCTGCCCGGTCAGCGAGGCCATCACCGACATTCTGGACGAGCAGTGGAGCGATGCCGAGTACGCCACCCCGGGCGAGCTGCGCTACACGGCGGTGCGGCTGCTGTATGAGCTGCTGCGCCTGCCCGATGATGCCGAGGCCGCCCGCTGCCCCGCGCGGCAGGTCGAGCTGGTGCGCGAAACCGAAACGCTTGTGCTGCGCGATCTCTCGGTGCGGCATACGGCCAAGGCGCTGGCCGATGGCTTCGGCCTGAGCGAGAGCGGCTTCAAGCTGTACTGCCAGAATGTGCTGGGCGAGGGGTATCTTGCCTATTTCCGCCGCCGCAGGCTGGAAAAGGCCGCCGAGCTGCTGCGCACGACAACGCTGCGGGTGCAGGACATAGCGGCCGGTGTCGGCTATGAGAGCCAGGGTAAATTTGCCAAGGCGTTTTACGACCAGTTCCGCCTGATGCCGATGGAATACCGCCGTCTGGCAAAATAAAGCACAAAGCCCCGTCACCCGGGAAATCGGGCGGCGGGGCTTTTTGGGCGGCGTTACCGCCAGGTAAAGGTCGCCATGCCGTACACATAGATAAAGGCGATGGCGCAGGGGACAAAAAATTGAAAGACAGGCTTCATCCACGGCCGGAGCTTGAGGCCCTTGCCGGTGTTGGCCTCGGCCACAAAGCGGTCCCAGCCCCAGCCAAAGCGGCTGCAGCAGAAGAGTGCCAGCACCAGAGAGCCGAGCGGCAGCACATTGTTGCTGACGATGAAATCCCAGAAGTCCAGCCACGCGCTGCCCGGCGCAAACGGCTGAAAGTGCAGCACGCTGTAGCCCAGCGCCGTGGTCAGCGCCAACAGAAAGATGCCGACACCGCAGACAAGGCAGCCCTTGGGGCGGCTCCAGCCGGTCAGCTCCCGGATCATGGCAAGGATGTTCTCGCAGACGCCCAGCACGGTGGAGAGCGCGGCAAACACCATGAACAGGAAGAAAAAGGTGCCCCACCAGCGGCCGCCCGCCATGTGGTTGAATACGCCGGCCATCGTGTCAAACAGCAGGCTCGGCCCGGCAGTGACCTCCAGCCCGTAGGTGAAGCAGGCCGGGAAGATGATGATGCCCGCCAGCACCGCGACAAAGGTGTCCAGCAGGATGACATGGACCGATTCGCCCATCAGCGCGCGGTCCTTGCCGATATAGCTGCCGAAGATCGCCATGCCGCCCATGCCGACCGACAAAGAGAAGAAGGCCTGATTCATGGCCGCCACGATGACTGTGCCGTTGATCTTGGAGAAGTCCGGCACCAGATAGAACCGCAGCCCCTCCGCCGCGCCGGAAAAGGTCAGGCTGTGCAGCGCCAGCACCAGCATCAGCACCAGCAGGGCTGTCATCATGTACTTGGTCACGCGCTCCAATCCGCCCTGCAAGTTGAAGCTGAGCAGTACGAACGCCGCCACGACTACCACAAACAGATAGGTCACATTGACTTTCGGGTCGGCGATCATCTGCGCAAAGCCGAAATCGGCGTTGCTCCCGGTCAGAAATTTGACAAAATAGTACAAAATCCAGCCTGTGACAACGGTGTAAAAGGCCATCAGCGCAATGTTGCCGATCAGGCTGATTACGCCGAAAAGCCCCCACCTCTGGCCGGGCTTTTCAAGGCGCTGGTACATATAGATGGGGCTGGCCTGCGCTGCGCGGCCCACGGCAAACTCCATGACCATGACGGGCAGGCCCAGCACCAAAAGGCAGAGGATGTAGAGCAGCATAAAGCTGCCGCCGCCGTTCTGGCCGCACATCCATGGGAATTTCCAGACATTGCCGCAGCCGATGGCGCACCCGGCGGACAGCATGATAAAGCCAAGGCGGCTGCCAAGGCGTTCGCGTTCCTGCATAGCTTTTACATTTCCCTTTCGGTAGTGATCTCAGCACAGACGATCTCTGTGCGGCCCTGAGTGCGGAATTTGTAGCCCCAGGTGCCGGTGCCGCCGCTGACAATGGCGGTGCAATGGTCGTTAATAACCTTTTTGCCGTAGTTGCGCTCGTTTTTGGCAACCATGCCCACGGCGCCCGCAGGCCATACCTGCCCGCCGTGGGTGTGGCCGCTCAGGATCAGATCGGCCCCCGCCGCTGCGGCGGCCTTGAAGTCCCGCGGCTCATGGTCAAGCCAGACCGTGTAGCGGTCATCCGGGCCGCCGGGCATCAGCTGCGCAGCCGTAAAACGGCTGCCGTTCGTGTACAGGTAGTCCTTGCGGCCCACGATGCGCACCCCGCAGGGCAGCATGACGGAGGTGTCCTCGAGAATGCGCACCCCGGCGGCAGCAAAGCTGCGCTCCAGCTCGGCGCGGCCAAAGCTCGGCTCCCGCCAGTGGTGGAACAGATCATGGTTGCCCAGCACATAGTATTTGCCCAGCGGCGCGTGCAGCGCACCGAACAGCTTGCAGAAGGCGTCCAGCTCCTCCGGCTCGGTAAATTCGTCAAAAATGTCGCCGGTCAGCACCAGCAGGTCGGGGTGGCAGGCCTCGATCTTCTCGCGCAGCTCAGGGATGCGGGTGTGATCCATCGCGGCGCAGCTTCGGGGGTGAATGTCGCTGATCTGCACGATGCGCAGCTGGCCGCCCGGCAGCTTTTTGCGGGTCGTAAGGCGGTAGCGGGTCGTACAGAGGCGCAGCGCACGGCGGCGGCCCCACCACATGATTCCGGCAGTCAGCAGCCACGGTGTTATGCCGCCCAACCAAAAAATATGCCAAACGGCCAGCGGCGTGCCGCCGATGCGGCGCAGCACCAGCCCAATGCCGGTGCCGATGCAGTAAAAGGTCACCAGATGCCCGACAAAGACGATGCCAAGGCCCAGCGGATCCCGGCTGATATAAGCCAGCAGCGCCATCAGCACCAGCGGCAGGCCGTAGTACAAAAGCGGCCACTGTGCCGCCAGCTGCAGCGGCGGCAGCTGTAAAAAGTTGAGATACAGCAAAATATCCAGCGCTGCCTGCCCCAGCCGGGGAAGAACAAATTGGAAGAATGGATGATACATGGTGTCAGCCTTTGTTTCGTGAGAGTGCCTTCCCCCAAGGGGGAAGGTGTCTGCGGCCCCGCCCGCAGACGGATGAGGGGGAAGGCGTGTGGATGCCGCTCGTATACGGGATAGTATGGCAAGGTTGTCGCAATTGTCCGTACATGGGACAATATGGCAAGGTTGCCCCTCATCAGTCGCCTGCGGCGACAGCTTCCCCCCAAGGGGAAGCCTTTTTAACAAAAATTCCCCCGCACCTCGCGGTACGGGGGCTGAAATTTAATTTTTACTGTTCCTTTGCCTTGATGGCCGCGTCAATCGCGCGGGCAGCCTCTTTACCGGCACCCATGGCCAGAATGACCGTGGCGGCACCGGTGACGGCATCGCCGCCGGCGTAGACCATCGGGCGGCTGGTCAGGCCATCGGGGCCGTTGGTGATCAGGCAGCCATGCTTGTCGGCGTCCAGACCCGGCGTGGTCGAGCGGATCAGCGGGTTGGGGCTGGTGCCCAATGCCATGATCATCGTATCAACATCCAGAACGAACTCGCTGCCCTCCTTGACGATGGGGCGGCGGCGGCCGGAGGCGTCCGGCTCACCCAGTTCCATCTCCACGCAGGTCATACCCTTGACCCAGCCGTTCTCGTCGCCCAGCACCTCGGTGGGGTTCGTCAGCGTCTTAAAGACGATGCCCTCCTCCTCGGCGTGCTCGACCTCCTCCTTACGGGCAGGCAGCTCGGCCATGCCGCGGCGGTAGACGATGTACACATTCTCGGCACCCAGACGCTTGGCGCAGCGGGCGGCGTCCATGGCCACATTGCCGCCGCCGACAACGGCGACAGACTTGCTCTTCATGATGGGCGTGCGGGAATCCTCCTTGTACGCCTTCATCAGGTTCACGCGGGTCAGGTACTCGTTGGCGGAGTAGACGCCGTTCAGGCTCTCGCCGGGGATGCCCATAAAGCGGGGCAGACCGGCACCGGAGGCAACATAGACGGCCTCAAAGCCGTAGTCGTTCATCAGCTCGTCAATGGTCAGGACCTTGCCGATGACCATATTGGTTTCAATGTCAACGCCCAGTTCTTTCAGGCCCTCGACCTCGTGCTGGACGATGTCCTTGGGCAGACGGAACTCGGGGATGCCGTACATCAGAACGCCGCCCGCAACATGCAGGGCTTCGTAGACGGTGACTTTATAGCCCAGCTTGGCCAGATCGCCCGCAACGGTCAGACCGGACGGGCCGGCACCGATGACAGCGACCTTGTGGCCGTTGGAGGCGGGGGCAACGGGCTTGGTGTGGACATTGTTGCGGTACCAGTCGGCAACAAAGCGCTCAAGACGGCCAATGCCGACAGCCTCGCCCTTGATGCCGCGGACGCACTTGCCCTCGCACTGATGCTCCTGCGGGCAGACACGGCCGCAGACGGCGGGCAGCGCGCTGGACTGGGCAATCACATTATAGGCGGCCTCAAAGTCGCCCTCGGCAACGTGTTTGATAAAGCCGGGAATATCAATTTCAACGGGGCAGCCGCTGCGGCAGGGGTGGTTCTTGCACTGCAGGCAGCGCTTGGCCTCGTTCACGGCCATCTCCTCGGTGTAGCCGAGGGCGACCTCCTTGAAGTTTTTGTTGCGGACATTCGGCTCCTGACTGGGCATGGGGCACTTTTTCGGGTCCATATTCGGCATGATCACTGCACCTCCTGCTTCAGCAAATTGCACTCGGCCTCGCGGGCGTGCGCCTCAAAGGGCTTGTACATCGTGCCGCGGTGCATGGCCTCGTCAAAATCGACCTCAAAGCCGTCAAAGTCGGGGCCGTCCACGCAGGCGAACTTGGTCTGCCCGCCCACGGTCAGGCGGCAACCGCCGCACATGCCGGTGCCATCGACCATGATGGGGTTCATCGACACAACGGTCTTGACATTGTGCGGCTTGGTCGTCTTGACGACAAATTTCATCATAATCAGCGGTCCGATGGTAATGACCTCGTCAAAGTTTGCGCCCTCGACGATCTTCTTTTCCAGCGGGGCGGTGACAACGCCCTTCTCGCCGTAGGAGCCGTCATCGGTCATGATGATGAACTCATCGCAGCAGGCGCGGAACTCGTCCTCGAGAATGACAAGATCCTTGTTGCGGAAACCGACAATGCCGGTGACCTTGGTGCCCTGCTCATGCAGTGCCTGTGCCACGGGCAGCGCAATGGCGCAGCCCACGCCGCCGCCGACTACGCAGACATTTTTCAGGCCTTCGATCTCGGTTGCCTTGCCAAGCGGGCCGACAAAGTCATGCACGGCCTCGCCCTCTTTGAGGGAGTTCAGCTGCATCGTACCTGCGCCCACGACCTGAAAGATGATAGAAACGGTGCCAGCTTCGCGGTCAAATCCGGCGATAGTCAAGGGGATGCGCTCGGAATCCTCCTTCGCACGGACAATGATGAACTGGCCGGCCTTCGCCTTTTTGGCGATGAGCGGCGCATGGATCCAGAGCTCGGTCACGGTGGGGTTGAGCTCCCGCCGTTTGATGATAGTAAACAAAGCGATCTCTCCTTCTCCTTGTTATTCTATAAAGTAGGTGCTTATATTGTAGCGTATTTCCCGGGGAATGTAAAGAAGAAAGTTAAGACGAACAAACAGGAAAAAACAGGGAAACGCGATATGGCGGTAAGTTTCGGCGGGGTGAGGGCACCCCGCCCTACGCACGGATTTTCAAGTGGGGTCGTAGGGCGGCCAGCCCTCTGGCCGCCGTGGCCGTTTGCGATGGCGGGAAGTGCCCGGGAGGGATGAATCCCTCCCCTACGGATTGACCGTGAAAGGGATATGACGGCAGGTCGCGGGCCGGGCATGCCCGGCCCCTACAAACAGACGGAAGGTTTACGGCAAGGATTGTAGGGGGCGGCGTCCTCGACGCCCCGCAGGGGGCCAAGCTCCTCAGGAAAAACAAAAAAACGAGACGGCCACTGCCCCGTCTCGTTTTTTTAAAAAGAAGGAGAAAAACAGAACGTCTCGCCGGCGCCTGAATACGAACGGAACCACCCCTCTACAAGTGATACCCTCCCTACGGATTCGGCAGGGCGCTCTGGTATTCTTCCTCTTCACTTTTGTTTGAAAGCGTTTCGCTTTCGATGTACTTATATTACATCATTTTTGTCGAATTTGCAAGATGTGTGCTTGTACAATGTGCTGTAAAGCACGGTTGTTGTTTTGTGCATGTTGCACAATCGTTCATAGAAATGTCATAGAAAAAGCGCTTGCGGCATCGTAAACCGCAAGCGCAAGAAAGTTTCTTTAATTTGTTTCTGAATATGGATTATTCGACCGGGACGATCCAGCCCTTGGTGTCGGGCAGCTTGCCCCACTGGATGCCGGTCAGGGTGTCGTACAGCTTCTGGGTCAGCTCGCCGATCTTGCCGCCGCTGATGTGGGCAACCTTGCCCTCCCAGTCAAGCTCCTTGACGGGGGAAACGACTGCGGCGGTGCCGGTGCCAAAGACCTCCTCCAGCTTGCCTTCATCGGCAGCCTTCATGATGTCGGCAATGGCAACGCGCTCCTCATGCACGGGGTAGCCCCAGTCCTTCAGCAGCTCAATGATGGAGCGGCGGGTGACGCCGGGCAGAACGGTGCCCACGCAGGGGGCGGTGTAGATCTCGCCGTCGATCTTGAACATGATGTTCATGGAACCGACTTCCTCGACATACTTCTTTTCAACGCCGTCCAGCCACAGCACCTGAGAGAAGCCGCGCTCCTCGGCCAGCTCACCGGCCTTGATGGAGGCAGCGTAGTTGCCGCCGCACTTGGTAAAGCCGGTCAGGCCCGGGGCGGCGCGGATGTACTGATCCTCGACATAGATGCGCACAGGGTCAAGACCCTCGGCGTAGTAAGCACCGGAGGGCGCGCAGATGATCGCAAAGCGGTAGTGCTTGGCGGCATGCACGCCGAGGCCTACATCGGTAGCGATGCAGAACGGACGGATATACAGCGATGCACCGTCAGAGTGGGGCACCCAGTCGCGGTCAACATCGACCAGCGTCTTGACGGCCTGCACAAAATCCTCCGGCGGGATGGCGGGCATGCCCAGACGGTCGGCAGAATCGTTGAAGCGGTTCGCATTGCACTCGGGGCGGAACAGCTGTACCTTGCCCTCGGCAGTGCGGTAGGCCTTCATGCCCTCAAAAATTTCCTGCGCATAGTGAAAAACGGTGGTGGCGGGGTCCATCTCCCACGGGCCGTAGGGGACGATGCGGGCGTCATGCCAGCCCTCGCCTGCGGTATAGTCCATCAGGAACATATGGTCGCTGAACTTTTTGCCAAAGCCGAGCTTGGACTCGTCCTGCGGTTTTTCTTTCGGATGGGTTGTTTTGGTGATTTTGATGTCCAACATGATGTACACTCTCCCTTATCTATTCAAGCGCACCGCCGCACAGCAGGTGCGGGTGATGGTTACTGCTATTATAGCGCTCTGAATCGGTAAATACAACCCCTTATTTACAAAATGTGTATTTTGTGTTGCGTAAAACGCAAAATACGCTTTTCACAGGTTTCCACAGCTTTCCACAGGTGGGCGGTGGAAAATGTTGAAAATAATCCCTTGCGCACCGTGGAATTTTCCGGTTTTCCGCTTTTTAACGGGAAAAGGACGGGGAGTTTTCCACGGTTTCAACGGAGTTTTCAACATTTCCACGGTGGATAACCGTTATACACCGTGGATAACTTGCGGCGAATATACGGAATGTGAACGGGATGTGAACAGAAAAAGTGGCCTGTCTCCGCAAACGGGTAGAGCCCTTCAGGCCTCGCAGGCTCGGCCAGCTCCCCTGTAAGGGGAGCCTTTTTGCGCGAGCTTCGCCCGCGCGAAAGCCTCCTCACGAAGTGGGGAGGTGGTCGAGCGCAGCGATGACCGGAGGGGCTCTGCCCGCCTGCCCCGCGCCCAACCAAAAAAGCGTGCCGCTCTCTTTCCCACAAGAGAGCGGCACGCAGTCCAAACTCAATTTTCTTTTCGGTGCACCACAAACATCACCATGCTGAACACCAGCATGAACGCGGCCGCTGCGGCGGCAATCAGCAGGATCAGCTGGAAGATCTTTACATCAAATTTGGTCTGCAAGGTGTCCCGTGCGGCGGAGATTGCATCCGACCCCGAGGAGACGGCGGACTGGGTGCCGTCGGCCAGCTCATTGGCGGCAGCCAGCGCGGCTGCAGCAGCATCGCTGTCCCCCAGCGCGGCCAGCGCATCGGACAGGGCCTGCCCGCCCATGGCGACAAGGCGGTCGTTCGTCTCGCTCTTGACCTTTTCATGGTTGACGGCCCCAGCCAGATATTCGGCAAACAGGTCGGCCGCACCGCGCACAGCGGGGGCGTAGTCCTCCTTGATCTGCCAGCCATTGACCGACCACATGCCGTTCATGTAAAACAGCAGCTGCATGCCGGAATCATCAAGCAGGGCACGGTAGACAGCGTCCGCAAAGCTGCTGTTGGAGGTGTCCTGCGTGCCGAAGCTCAGCGAGATAAACTCCTTGGCGCGGTCGTACTCGGTCAGATTCTCATAGTAGCTGCGCAGGGCATCGGCCAGATCGGTGTCCTGCGTGACCTTGGAGCCGACGATCACCGAATCCATATCGGCGCGCAGGTCCTGATCGCCGAATTTGCTCAGTGAGCCGTCATCGTCAATATTAAAGGTAGCGCGCATCGCGGCGGCGTACCCGGCGGCGTCCTGCGCCTGCCCGTAATACTGCTGCGCCAGCTGCTGGCAGTCGCCGCCCCAGCTGCCGGTGATGGGGATGCCGTTGTAGACAAGGTTCATCGAGGCCAGCATATGGCCGAAGTCGATCTTCTCGCCGGTGGGCAGGGTTACGGTGTTCAGGGATTGCAGCGAGGCCAGCTCGGCATCGCTGCTGTTGACATAGCTCTCAAACTCGGTATCGCGCACGCCGGCGGTCAGCTGCCAGATCGTGGTGTTGTAGTCACCCGTGCGGGTGTAGGAGAGGGTCAGCACAATGGGGTCGGGCGCATCGTCCCGGGAGGAGGAAAACTCCCGCGCCAGCGCCTGCAGGCGGGAAAGACGGTCCAGCGTGGTATTGTAGTCATCCTCAGCATGGGCGGGCAGTGCTGCCGCACAAAAAAGCCCCAGCAGCAAAAACAGCATAGCCAGCAGGCGGGGCATACGGTTCGATGTGGAATTCGTAGTCAAGCACCTCCGGTAACACACGACAACACCGGGGCGTCAAGGTTTGCAGCCCGCGCCCCGGCAAATTCGTTTTAACCAAATTGTAATATTTAGTATACCACACCCGGACAGGGTTTGTCACCTGTTTTTTGGAATAAATCCGTTTGCCCGGCAGCAGCAGAAAGACCGACAGCGAGAGATAAGGCGCTGTGCGGGCTTATGCTTTGGGTTGATACCGTATGTCCGACACAGTGTAGACGGTGATGAACGCCTGCGGGTCCTCGCGGTTCATAAAGTTCATCAGCCGCTGGTACTCGGCCTTATCCACAATGGTGATGATCTCGCGGTGCTTTTCCATGTTGTATGCGCCGTAGGATTCATACACCGTTGCACCGCTGTGCAGATCGTCCAGAATGAAGCGGCGCAGCGCCTCCTCCTTTTTGGTGATGATGCAGACCCGCCGCTTGATGTTGTGGTCAAAGATAAAGTGGTCCAGCACCAGACCGTTGAAGTAGGTGCCCAGCACACTCAGCACTACGGTCTTTTTATCATAGACCAGTGCGGCTGAGAGCGCCACACAGATGCCGGACAGCGACATTGCGCGGCCCAGCTCAATATGCAGGTATTTGTTCAGGATCTTCGCCACGATGTCCAGCCCGCCGGACGAGGCGTTGCGGTTGAACAGGATGCTCAGCCCCACGCTGACTACCAGAATGTAGCACAGCACATCCAGCTCCTGACTGTCGGTCAGTGAGCCGATGCCGGGGAAAAGCCGCTCCAGCAGGGCGAGAAAGAGCGGCAGCAGGATGCTGGTGTAGACGGTCTTGGCGCCGAACTCCCGCCCGCAGGTCAAAAAGCCGATGATGAGCAGCACGACATTCAGGATCATTGTGATGGCCGACAGCGGCAGCGGCACAAAGTTTGCCAGCACGATACCAAGGCCCGAGATGCTGCTGACCGAGGCGTGGCTCGGCACCAGAAAGAAGTAGACCGCCGCCGCAATGATCGCAACCGCCCCGGTCAGGGCGGCAAGCTCCTGCACGGCGGCAAGCGGGGAAGTGTGTTTTTTGTTTGTCATCTTGATTTTCTCCTCATTCGGCCTGTTCCGGCCGGAGAATATTATACCGCCAACCGGTGGCTTTTTCAACACAAATCGGGGGAGCCTGCAGCCTGCTTCTGCGTGTCAAAAAATCGCATTTTTGGCCCATTGAATGTGTAGGGGCGACCATTGGTCGCCCACAGGAAACGCCCGCCACACCGTAGGGGCGCATTCCATATGCGCCCGCAAGGGGGCAGCCGCCTGCGGGGCATCGGGGACGCCGCCCCCTACAGCTACCCGCACAGTGCATGCAGCTCAAAAAACTCCCTCCGCGAGGGGGAAAAACGCACCTTTTTTTGCAGGTCGCAGCAAACTGCACAAGTTTTTTTCAAAAATTTCAAAAGCGCTACTTTTCAAGAACTTGAAAAAATGATATGCTATATCCGGCTATGTTACACGGATTAACGGCGCGGCGATGCTGTATCAGCCGGCAATTTTTTTGGGGTAAGGCGCAGAGGGACGAAAATGAGTTACAAAAACAGCTATGAAGACGGAATCTATTCTTCTGACATGACAAAGCTGGGAGACAGTGTGCTTCAGTCGATGCAGGAAACGATTCAAAAAAACGGCGGTGTCGGGACCATTACCGGGTACTTTGACGCTGATCTGTCGATTTTGTCGATCGGTGATTTGCTGCTGCACAATCTGGGGTACAGCTACGAATCCCTTATGGCGCAGACAAAGGGCTCGCTGAAAAAGCTTTTTTACGGGGAGAATGTCACTTTCCTTGAGAATGACCGCTTTCGTCAGATTCATGGTGCGGGAGAAGGGCAGATCCTCACAGCGGACGGTGCCCCCGTCTATGTGTGCCTCTACAAAGAAAATACAACGGATGCCGCCGGAAAGCCGGTCTGGGTCATGTCCGTGCAGATCAACTGGGCGTATGAGAATCTCGCTCTGGTCAATGAATCCATACGCTCGGCGCTCTGGTATTTTGACTGCAATGAAAACAGTGAGATCGTCAATGTGTATTGGAGCCATGCGTTTCGGCGCCTCCTTGGGTATCGTGATAGTCTGGATTTCCCGAGCGAGCTGGCTGCATGGTCGGAGCTTCTGCATCCGGAGGATAAGGACCGTGTCCTGAAGCTGCTGCAGGACACGATTGCAGACAAAACCAATCAGACAAAGTATAAGGTGGAGTACCGACTGAAGACAAAGGTTGGCCGATACCTGTGGTTCCGGGCGTCTGCGGAGGTGATACGCCGTCTGGATGGCTCGGCCAAGCGGATCGCCGGAATCCTCAGCAACATTGACGCAGAAAAAAGAAGCCGGATGCAGGCGCAGCGGGCAGCCGCCTTTCACCGCGCGTTCACCAGCGCAAACCTCTGCGAATACTATGTGAACCTTGAAGAAAACACATTTGACACCTTCAAGGTGGAAGCCTCCCTGATGACGGCCTTTGAGCAGAGCCATACATGGGATGAGCTGGTCAGATTCCTTGTGGACAACTATGTCGTTGAACAGGACAAAAAGGCTGTGACGGATTTCTATAACCGCGCCTACATTGCAGAAAAATTGAAGGGACTGGATACCGAGCTGTGCCAGGAATGCCGCATCATGCTGAATGGCGAGGAGCGGTGGGTCCGCAATGTCGTCATGCGCGGCGAGATCGAAGATTCCGAATATGCGATGATCTTCCTGCGGGACATCACCGAGTCCAAGGCCGAGACGGCGCGGCGGATGCAGATGGCGTCGGACAACGCCTCCATGGAGCTTCTGATCCAGAGCATGGTGCGGCTGCTGGATCGCTTTGTTGTCTGCGATCTTGAGAATGACCGGTATCGGTTCTATAATCTGCAAGGTGAAATGATATACGCGCCGACCGGCACCTACCATGCTTTTGTGGAGCAGGTGATTGCAAAGTATAAAACGTTCGAGCCGCTGGAAGCTTTGAAGACGGCGATGTCCCCGGAAAATATCCGTAAGAACCTGACCGCAGAAAGCGATGTCTATAAATTTGAATACTGCTCTCTGGACGAAAACACCTACAAAATCGCCTCATTCATTCCGCTGGAGTGGGAGGGCACAAGGCTGGTAAAGGTTCTGCTGGCCTCTATGAATGTTTCACAGGAGAAAAGGGCCGAGATTGAATCCCACAGGGCGTTGAAGGAGGCCTACCGCGCGGCGGAGAATGCAAACCGGGCCAAGACGGAGTTCCTCTCCAATATGTCCCATGATATTCGGACGCCGATGAATGCAATCGTTGGCCTGACAGCGATTGCAGGTGCGAATATCGAGAATCCGGATAAGGTGATCGAGTGCCTTGGCAAAACCACCAAGGCGAGCCGCCATTTGCTGGGACTGATCAATGAAGTGCTGGACATGGCGCGCATCGAAAGCGGAAAGATGTCCCTTGCCGAGGAGGACTTTAATCTGCCGGAGCTGGTCGATAACCTGATTACCCTTACAAAGCCTGCCATCGATGAGCATCGGCATAATTTTGAAGTCCATGTGGACCGTATTGAACACGAGGCCGTCTGCGGCGACAGCCTGAGGATCCAGCAGGTCTTTGTAAACCTGATGAGCAACGCCGTCAAGTACACCCCGGATGGCGGCAATATCACATTCTCTATTAAAGAAAAGCCGAACGGCTTCTCGGAGCTTGGCTGCTACGAGTTTTCGATTGCAGATAACGGCATCGGCATGACGCCCGAATTCCAGAAGATCATGTTTGAGCCGTTCAGCCGGGCAGACGATCACCGGACGACCAAGGTGCAGGGCACGGGTCTGGGTATGGCGATCGCCCAAAATATCGTCAACCTGATGAACGGCAGCATCAAGGTCAACAGTGCGCCGGGCAAAGGCACAACAATCACGGTGACGATCTATCTGAAGCTGCAGGAGAGCGAAAAGGAGCAGGAAAAAGAACTGCTCGACCTGCCGGTGCTGGTTGTGGACGATGACAAAACCTGCTGCGAAAGCACGGTTGCAACCCTCAAGGACATTGGCATAGCAGGCGAATGGGTGCTTACGGGCAGGGAGGCCGTGGAGCGCTGCTATGCGCGCCATGAAGCCGGGTGCGACTACTTTGCCGTGATTCTGGATTGGAAGATGCCGAAAATGGATGGCATCGAGACGGCCAGAAAAATTCGTGAGCAGGTAGGCAAGGATGTGACCATCATCATCCTGACCTCCTTTGAATTCAGTGAGATCGAGGAGGAGGCCCGGGCGGCAGGCGTGGATGCGTTTATTGCAAAGCCGCTGTTCCGTTCCCGCCTGACGGCGACCCTGCGGCAGTTTACATCCGGCAAAAAGGAGAAAAACGCCCGAAGCCTTCTGGAAAGCTTTGCCAAAACCGATTACACGAGCAAGCGGGTCCTTCTGGTGGAGGACAACGAGCTGAACCGTGAGATCGCTGCCGAAATTTTGGGTATGACGGGCGTGGCCGTTGACATTGCCGAAAACGGAAAAATAGCGGTCGAAAAGGTTGTGGCAGCCCCGGAAAAATGGTATGACCTGATCTTTATGGACATCCAGATGCCGATCATGAACGGGTACGAGGCTACTGCGGCGATCCGCTCTCTTCCCGGCGGGCGCGGAAAGGTGCCGATCATTGCCATGACGGCGAACGCCTTTGCCGAGGATGTACAGCTGGCAAAGAACACCGGCATGAACGAGCATATCGCAAAGCCGCTGGAGCTTGATAAGCTCAACGATGTTCTGAAGCAATGGCTGCAATGAGTTTGGGGAAAACATAAAAGGGGCTGCTGCAAGAGGAATTTTCCCTCGTGCGGCAGCCTTTTTTTCATTTATAGCAATTTTCAATAATACAGCACAGTACTTTAACTTTTGAGCAAAAAGAGGTATAACAGAGGCAAAGAAGGTGAGAACTATGCTGCACAATGAAGCTCGAAAATTGATTCTGGAAGCATACGACAAAGGCGTTAGCGTAAAAGAACTGGCAAAGTGCTTTTCTGTAAACACCTGCTCGATATATCGTTTGCTGAAGCGTCGGAACGAAACAGGAAGCTACGAAACTCAAACGAATCTCCGTGGAAAGAAGCCCAAATTGTCAGATGTAGATCATCAGACATCCTTTCGCTTCTGGAAAAACAGCCGGATGCAAAGGCGGTGAGAAATCTGCTGGACAGCTCCGGTGTTCGATACATTTATCTTCCACCATATAGTCCTGATCTGAATCCTATTGAAAAGCTCTGGTCGACGGTGAAGTCTTTCCTTCGTAAATTCAAGGCACGGACCCTGGATGCTCTTCCGAACGCGATACAATGTGCTTTTCAGACAGTTTCGCCTTCTGGCTGCTCAGGCTGGTTCCATTCCTGCGGCTATTCGTCTTATTTTTGAAAATTGCTATAAAACCCATTTTGCCGGAGCCCCGACCCGGCGCAAAATCTCAGGTGGATACCCCTGCGCCGGGTGTCTGCCGCTCACTTTTTCCGCGTGGCAATGTCCTGAAAGCAGAAATAGTCCGGTTGGTGGCGGGACTGGGTGTACTCAAACAGCAGACCGGCGGCGTTGAAGGTCTGGTTCACGACGACGGCCACGCAGCCATAGGTGCCCATGTCCAGCAGCTTTTCGTCGCGGGCGGTGGCGTGTTCCACCGTGATGCGGCGCTTGCTGGTGATGATCTGCATTCCCAGTGTGTTCTCAATATATTCGTAGATAGAGTTTGCGGCAATTTCCGGCGTCAGGCCGGGGACAAACTCCTTTAAAAAGTAGTTGACATCGAGAATCAGCGCTTTGCCGTCGAGATACCGCACGCGTTCAATACTCCATAGCTCATCCCCAACTGAGAAACCGCTCTTGGCGGCAAAGCACTCATCGGCGATAACAGTCTCAAACTTCGTGACCTTCGTCACGGCGCGAAGGCGGTTGCGGCGGGCGGTTTCTTGAAACGTCTCGATGCCGCCGATGGTAAACGTCGTTTTGCCCACCGGCTGGTAGATGACCCGCACGCCGCGCCCTTGCATGGCCTGCACATAGCCGTCGGCTACCAGCTCCGCCAATGCGCGTCGAACTGTGTTGCGGGAGCAGGCGTATTCCTCTATTAAGGTATTCTCGCTGGGCAGCAGCGATTGATAGGGGTAATCCTGCGCCTCGATGCGTTTTTTGATGCTGTGATAAATGCCCTCATATTTTGCCTTTGGCATGGTGTGTACCTCGCAACTTGTTCAAACATTTACTTTAGTATACCGTCTTTTCGGCTAAATTTCAAGTGGGCAACTTGTGAGCAGTGCCGAAAATAGGCATTCTGCCTTGCTTTTTTGCAAAAGCATATTGACTTGTATGAACAAGTCTGGTATTCTGTGGCTGTAAGGAGAACTTGTATGAACAAGTTCAAAGACGCCCGCTCTACCGGGCAAAAGGAGGAAAACATCATGGGTAAATACGAACAGGACGCGCGGCGGCTGCTTGCGTACGTCGGCGGCAAGGAGAACATTGCGGCGGTATCCCACTGCGTATCGCGCATGCGCTTTGTCCTCAACGACCCCGCCAAGGCGGACGTTGCCAAGATCGAGGCGCTGAAATCCGCCAAGGGCACCTTCACGCAGGCGGGCCAGTTCCAGGTCATCATCGGCAACACGGTCAACGATTTCTACAATGACTTTATTGCCGTCTCCGGCATCGACGGTGTCTCCAAGGAGGCTGTCAAGAGCGCGGCCAAGCAGAACCAGAACGCTCTGCAAAAAGTTATGAGCGTGCTGGCCGAGATCTTCGCCCCGCTGATCCCTGCCATTATTACGGGCGGTCTGATTTTGGGCTTCCGCAACTGCATCGACAGCATCTATTTCTTCAATAACGGCACGCAGACCTTGTGCGATATCAGCCAGTTCTGGTCGGGCGTGGACAGCTTCCTCTGGCTGATCGGCGAGGCCGTTTTCCACATGCTGCCGGTCTGCATCTGCTGGTCCGTCACCAAAAAGATGGGCACGACCCAGAGCCTGGGCATCGTCCTCGGCCTGACGCTTGTTTCCGGCCAGCTGCTGAACGCCTACGCTGTCGCATCCACAGCAGCGGCAGATATCCCCAAGTGGGATTTTGGCTTCTTCACCATCAACATGATCGGCTATCAGGCACAGGTTATCCCTGCCATGCTGGCCGCGTTCACGCTGGTGTATCTGGAAAAATTCTTCCGCAAGATCTGCCCGCCGGTCATCTCGATGATCGTTGTACCGTTCTGCTCGCTGGTCCTGTCCGTCATCGTCGCTCATACCATCCTTGGCCCCATCGGCTGGAAGATTGGCTCCGTCATCTCTGATGTTGTCTACGCTGGCATTTCCGGCTCCTTCCGCGTGGTCTTTGGCGCAATCTTCGGCTTTGTTTATGCCCCGCTCGTCATCACCGGCCTGCACCACATGTCCAACGCCATTGATATGCAGCTGATCGCCGACTTCGGCGGCACGATGCTGTGGCCGATGATCGCGCTGTCCAACATTGCGCAGGGCTCCGCCGTCCTCGGTATGATCTATCTGCAGCGCAAGAACGCGGACGCTCAGGAGGTCAACGTACCCTCCTGCATCTCCTGCTACCTCGGCGTTACCGAGCCCGCTATGTTCGGCGTCAACCTGAAATTCCACTTCCCGTTCATCTGCGGCATGATCGGCTCGGCCATCGCGGCAGCTGTCTGCGTGGCTACTTCCACCACGGCCAACGCCATCGGCGTCGGCGGCATCCCCGGCATTCTGTCCATCCAGCCTGCCTATATGCTCAGCTTTGCGCTGTGCATGGTCATTGCCATCGTTGTGCCCTTTGTGCTGACCGTCAGCGTCGGAAAAAAGAAAGGCATTGCCTGATTTTGTGAGGTGTGTACCATGAATGATTTTAAAGATAAAGTTGTCTACCAAATTTACCCGAAATCCTTCATGGACTCGAACGGTGACGGCTTCGGCGATTTGAAGGGCGTCACCGCGAAACTGGACTACCTCGCCGACCTGGGCGTTGACTATCTCTGGCTGACGCCGTTCTTCCCCTCGCCCCAGCGCGACAACGGCTATGATGTGGCCGACTACCGTGCCGTCGACCCGCGCTACGGCACGATGGAGGATCTGGAGGAGCTTATCCGCGAGGCGGACAGGCGCGGCATCGGCCTGATGCTGGACATGGTGTTCAACCACACCTCCACCGAGCATGAGTGGTTCAAAAAAGCACTGGTGGGCGACAAAAAGTATCAGGACTATTACATCTTCAAGGACGGCACGCCCGACTGCTACCCGACGAACTGGGTTTCAAAATTCGGCGGCCCTGCGTGGGAATATGTACCATGGCTCGGCAAGTGGTATCTGCACCTGTACGATGTTATGCAAGCCGACCTGAACTGGGAGAACCCCGCCGTGCGGAAGGAAATGGCCGACATCCTGCGATTCTGGAAGGCGAAGGGCATCAAGGGTTTCCGTTTCGACGTCATCAATGTCATTTCCAAGCCGGAATTTTATGAGGACGACTACGAGGGCGATGGCCGCCGCTTCTACACCGATGGCCGCAACGTCCACAAGTACCTGAAGGAGTTGGTCGCCGCGGGCGGCATCGACGGCATGATTACGGTGGGGGAGATGTCCTCCACCACGCTGGAAAACTGCATCGGCTACACCGCTGAGGGCAACCACGAGCTGACGATGTGCTTCAATTTCCACCACCTGAAGGTCGACTACAAGGACGGACAAAAGTGGGAATTGAGGGAGCCTGATTACCTCGCCATGAAGAAACTGTTCCAGACCTGGCAGGAGGGGATGCAGGCCCACGGCGGCTGGAATGCGCTGTTCTGGTGCAACCACGACCAGCCCCGTGCGGTCAGCCGCTTTGGCAGCGACACGACCTACTGGAAGGAAAGCGCCGAGATGCTGGCGGCGGCCATCCACTTTATGCGCGGCACACCGTACATTTATCAGGGTGAGGAGCTGGGCATGACGAACCCGCACTTTACGAAAATCGAGCAGTACCGCGACGTCGAGAGCCTCAACTACTACAAAATCCTGCGAGAGCAGGGCAAGACCGAGGCCGAGACGCTGGACATTATCGCCCAGCGCAGCCGCGACGACAGCCGCACCCCGATGCAGTGGGACGCGAGCGAGAACGCCGGGTTTACCACCGGTACGCCGTGGATCGGCATTGCCGACAACTACAAGGCCATCAACGCCGCTGCCCAAATTGACGCCCCAGATTCCATCCGCAGCTTTTACAAAACGCTGGTGGCCCTGCGCAAGAAAATGCCGGTCATCAGTGCGGGAAAAATCGAGTTCTTGTACCCCGACAACGCGGATTTGTTAGCCTATCGCCGGTACGACGGCGAGACGGAGCTGCTGGTTCTCTGCAACCTGCGGGAGCGGGAAATTGCCAAGCCCCTGCCCGTAGGCTGGACCGATGCCGAGAAACTGCTGGGTAACTACCCCGACACCGCCGACACGCTGCGCCCCTATGAGTGCGTGGTGCTGAAAAAGTGAAGGCTGCCGTATTAGCTTTTCGCTAGTGGGAGTTGACCGTATCCTTTGCGATAGTAACCTCATAGTGAGCAAGACAAAAGCACTTTCCCTTATTTGCAATGCAAATAAGGGAAAGCGCTTTTTTGTAAGGGCAATACCGCATAATTCTAAGTGCCGATACGGCGAGCGAGGCACGGCAGCTGCTAAGCCAAAAGCGCAGATAATACTTTGTGTATAAACCATCCATCCATTTTAGCTATGCGCGTTTTCATATGCTTTTTGGATTCCCTCCGGTAAGTGGTCGGGAATCAGTGCCTTTAGTCTGTCCTCGCTTCCGTCTTGGATCGCCTGCTCATAATACCAGCACTTGAATCTCAGCATATCCAGTGCCCGGTTCATGTGCGCAATCTCTGCTTCCATGTGGGCTTTCCGCTCCTCAAACATGGCCTTGCGCTGTGGATAGGTGGACGGACCCTCAGCACACCAATCCATGAATTGCCGGATGTCCTTGATCTCCATGCCGGCTCTTTTCAAACACTCAATTACTCGGAGCGCCTCAATCTCCTGATCGCTGAATCTGCGAATACCAGACGTCCGTTCCATGTTCGGAAAAAGTCCCTGTTTATCATAATAGCGCAGCGTGGAGATGGGCAAGCCAAACATCTCCGCCACCTGTCCAATTGAATACATAAATTTCCCTCCAAAAATTTTCAAAAAACATCTTGACCTAAAGTTAGGTTCAGGTATTACTATGAGAATAACACAGAGAATATCAAAACGCAAGGAGTGTTTTACAATGGATAAAAAGGTGCTGATCATTTCTTCAAGTCCCCGTAAGGGCGGCAACTCCGAAACGCTGGCGGAAGCATTTGCCAAGGGCGCACGGGAGGCAGGCAATCAGGTAGAAACCGTATCTCTGCGGGAAAAGCAGGTTGGCTTCTGCAAGGGCTGTCTTGCCTGCCTGAATCTTGGGCACTGCGTCATCCAAGACGATGCTGTGGAAATTGCCGCCAAAATGCACGATGCAAATGTGCTGGTGTTCGCAACGCCCGTCTACTATTACTGCGTCAGCGGTCAGCTCAAGACTATGCTGGACCGTGCCAACCCATTGTTCGATACGGACTACGCCTTTACGAAGGCCTATCTGCTTGCAGCGGCGGCAGAGGACGCACCGGAGACCTTTGCGGGCACAGAGAAAGCCGTGCAGGGCTGGGTGGACTGTTTCCCCCGCTGCACGCTGGTTGGCACAGTGTTTGCGGGCGGCGTGAACGGCGTGGGAGAGATCGCAGGTCATGCCGCACTGGAGCAAGCCTATCAGATGGGCAAGGAGGTCTGAGCCATGGCAGTCAAACAAACGGCAGGCAGAGAGGCTTTGGGGGAATTTGCTCCCAAATTTGCGGAATTGAATGATGATGTGCTCTTCGGGCAGGTGTGGAGCCGAGAAGACAAGCTTTCCCTGCGGGACCGCAGCATTGTAACAGTGGTGGCGCTGATGGCGCAGGGGCTGACGGATTCATCCTTTCAGTACCATCTGACAACTGCAAAGAACAACGGTGTGACCAAAACGGAAATTGCGGAGATCCTGACCCATGCGGCATTTTATGCGGGCTGGCCAAAGGCGTGGGCGGCCTTCCGTATGGCAAAGGAGGTATGGGCGGAGGACGATGCTGCCGACGCAAAAGCCAAGCATCAGAATGAAATGGTCTTTCCCATCGGTGCACCCAATGACGCCTTTGCGAAATATTTTATCGGGCAAAGCTATCTCGCACCTCTTTCTACGCAGCAGGTCGGTATTTACAATGTGACCTTTGAACCCGGCTGCCGTAACAACTGGCACATTCATCATGCGAAAAACGGCGGCGGACAGATCCTCGTCTGTGTGGCTGGCCGAGGTTACTATCAGGAATGGGGCAAACCGGCACAGGAGCTGCGCCCCGGCGATGTAGTAAATATCCCTGTGGGAGTCAAGCACTGGCACGGTGCTGCACCGGATAGCTGGTTCTCTCATCTGGCGGTAGAGGTTCCGGGGGACGAAACCTCCAATGAATGGTTGGAAGCCGTGGACAACACAGCATATTTTAAGGCAACAGGCAAGGAGGTCTGAATATGGAGGAACTGAATTTAACACAGGAATGGGACAAGGTGTTCCCGAAAAGCGACAAGGTGGATCACAAAAAAGTGACCTTTCATAACCGCTACGGCATCACACTGGCGGCGGATATGTATACGCCAAAGAGTGTGGTGGACAAGCTGCCCGCTATTGCTGTCAGCGGTCCGTTTGGCGCGGTAAAGGAGCAGTCCTCCGGTCTGTATGCGCAGAAAATGGCGGAGCTTGGCTTCTTGACGATTGCCTTTGACCCGTCCTACACCGGCGAGAGCAGCGGTACACCCCGCTATGTCGCTTCGCCGGACATCAACACCGAGGATTTCTGCGCCGCGGTAGACTTCCTCTCCGTGCAGGAGAATGTTGACCCGGAGCGCATCGGTATCATCGGTATCTGTGGCTGGGGCGGCATGGCGCTCAATGCCGCAGCCATTGACACCCGTATCAAAGCTACTGTGGCTATGACCATGTACGACATGACCCGTGTAACGGCCAACGGATATTTTGATGCTGAGGATTCTGAGCAGGCACGCTTTGAAAAGAAAAAAGCCATGAATGCACAGCGCACCGAGGACTATAAAAACGGCAGCTATGCGCTGGCGGGTGGCGTGGTTGATCCGCTGCCGGAGGATGCACCGCAGTTTGTAAAGGACTATTATGCCTACTATAAGACTCCGCGAGGCTACCATCCCCGCAGCCTGAACTCCAACGGTGGCTGGAATGTGACGTCTTCGCTGTCGTTCCTGAATATGCCGATCTTGCAATACAGCAGCGAGATCCGCTCTGCCGTGCTGCTGGTACACGGAGAAAAGGCGCACTCCCGCTATTTCAGCGAAACAGCGTACAGCAAGCTGACCGGCGATAACAAGGAATTGCTCATTATCCCCGATGCAAATCACACTGACCTTTACGATCAGATGGACATCATTCCGTTTGAAAAGCTGAAAACATTCTTTTCGGAGTATCTGAGATAAAGCGGCATACGGCGTTTGCACTCTGTCTGAGTGGCTGCACGGCCCGACCTGAGCCGCCGACTTCCGCAATAGAAGACACGCCGCAGGCAGCATACTGTGTGATGCTGCGCAAGTATCCCGATGTGATGAACATCGAGCAGATGTGCGATGCCCTGCGAATCAGCACCAAAACGGGGTATTGAAATCTGCCACACGGTCACAACAGTTCGGCTGGATGGAAAAGAAGTTCTTGTAGAATCCAATAGCACAAAAACCAAATCCAGCAAGCGCACCTTGCCGCTTGTATCGGTTTTCCGGGAACGGCTGCTGGCCTTGCAGGAGGAACAGAAAGAAAACCGCAAGCTGTGCGGTAGGTG
>ERZ1023645.15-NODE-15-length-24196-cov-10.985212_pt1 | contig 24196 bp, 16 predicted proteins | sample MGYA00380336_ERZ1023645 | MGnify/ENA primary metagenome ERZ1023645 (study PRJEB33179, sample SAMN07449041) | human gut metagenome | biome: Human-gut; feature: Human associated habitat; material: Faeces | host: Homo sapiens | place: India:Kasaragod | collected...
AGCTGCCGCACCTCGCTCGCCGTATCGGCACTTAGAATTATGCGGTATTGCCCTAGTTCATCCGTTGTTTTCCTTCGGGGCGCGGGTAGCGCACTCGGGGCCGCAGCTGCACTCGTCAATGCTCACATGGTCCGCGCAGCAGCAGCGTCCCTCCAGATAGCGGCAGCCCTTGTCGTCACAGTGGATGTCGGTCTCGGGCGAGGCGGGCGGGTTGTCGGTGGCGACATTGCCGCAGCCCTCGCTGTTGCGGTAGCTGCCGCAGACAGCATCCCCGGGGCCGGTGTGGCGGACCTGAATGCTATTCAGGCAGCAGCAGCCCGCCTTATTATGGCAGCAGTCATACTGCGCACAGTCAAGATAGTTCATAGCTAAACACCTCCGTACCGCCAGTATGCGCAGGGGCGGGGGTGTTTATGCAGGGGACATTCGTTCAAAGGGGCCGCTTACCTCAGACCACCGCCCGCTCTGCCTTGAGCGCCTGCTCGTACTCCCGGAGGAAGGCAGCAAACCCGGCCCTGTCGGTGGCATCGGGGGTCACGGTCATGCTGCGTGCCCCGGCAAAGACGCGGGTCTTGAGGTAGTCGGCCAGCGTCTCACCCTCGGCGCGGTGCAGGCGGTAGGCTGCAAGCAGGGCCATGCCGTAGGGGCCGCCCTCGCCCGCCGTCTCCATGCAGGTGACGGGTGCGCCCGCCGCCGCTGCCAGATACCGCTGGGCAACGCCCGGCGTCTTGAACAGCCCGCCGTGGCCCAGCAGGGTATCCACGGCCACAGCCTCGTTCTTCAAAATCTCCAGCCCCATGGCCAGCGTGGCAAAGGCCGAGTAGATGTTGGCCCGCATGAAGTTGGCCAGCGTAAAATCGGCATCGGGGCGGCGCAGCAGCAGCGGCAGACCCGCGTCAAAATGGGTCACGCTCTCGCCGGAAAAGTAGTTCACCGGGGTCACGCCGCCGCAGTCGGGTGCGCCCCTGAGCGACGCATTGAACAGCTTTGTGAAAAGCGTTCCCTTATCGACCTCAACCCCGCAGAGCGCCGCGCTCTCGGCCAGCAGGCTGACCCATGCGTTCAGATCGCTCGTGCAGTTGTTGCAGTGGACCATGGCCACAGCCTCGCCGCTGGGGGTCGTGACCATGTCGATTTCCGGGTAGACGCGGGAGAGCGGCTTTTCCAGCACGACCATTGCAAAGATGCTGGTGCCGGCGCTGACATTGCCGGTGCGCGGGGCCACGCTGTTCGTGGCGACCATGCCGGTCCCGGCATCCCCCTCCGGCGGGCAGAACGGCACGCCGGGCTGCAGTGTCCCTGTGGGGTCCAGCAGGCGGGCCCCCTCCGCCGTCAGCACACCGGCATCGGCACCGGCAGGCAGCACTGCGGGCAGCAGCTCGGCCAGCTCACGCCCAAAGCCGTGACCGGCGATCAGTCGGCTGCAGGTCTTGAGCATTTCGGCATCATAGCCGCCGGTGGCGCTGTCGATGGGGAACATGCCGCTGGCATCGCCCACGCCCAGCACCTTTTGCCCGGTGAGCCGCCAATGGACATAGCCCGCCAGCGTCGTAAAGAAGGCCAGCTCGCCCAGATGACCCTCCTCATTGAGAAGCGCCTGATAAAAATGCGCGATGCTCCACCGCTGGGGAATGTTGAAGCCGAGCGCCTCGGTCAGCTCGGCCGCTGCCGGGCCGGTCATCGTATTGCGCCATGTGCGGAAGGGCACCAGCAGTTGGCCGGCCCCGTCAAAGGCCAGATAGCCGTGCATCATTGCAGAGATCCCGATGCAGCCCACCGTTGTAAGGGGCTGCCCGTATTTTGCCTGCACATCAGCGGCCAGCGCGGCGTAGGCGTGCTGCAGGCCGGTATGCACGGCCTCCAGCGGGTAGGTCCAGACGCCGTCCTTCAGCTGGTTTTCCCAAGTGAAGTCCCCCTGCGCCACCGGGGCATGGCTGCCGTCCACCAGCACCGCCTTGATGCGGGTCGAGCCGAATTCAATACCGAGTGCGCACTGTCTGAGGTCGAGCATGGTATCACTCCTTGCCAAATTCTGTCTGTTTTGTATGCGGGCATTCTGCCGCCAGTATCGTGCTTTTATTATAACAGACAGCGCGGCCGCCGACCAGTGCCTGCTGTTTTAAAAGGTGGATTTTTGTTCAAAAAAATCGCGGTCAGTCCTGCAGGGTTCCTGCGGGCGGGGTGCTGTGGCTTATCTGCACTCCTTCTTCATAGCGGAATAGCCGATCAACACCGTCCAGACATAAGCGCAGGTCTTGGGGATCATCAGCATACCGATCATCGGGATCGCATCGGCCCACAGCACGACCGGGATATAGAAGCCAAAGCTCAGCACGATGGTCAGCCACATCCAGCGGAACGCTTCGTCGTTATGCTCTTTGGCGCTGCGGAAGAACAGCACGATGATCAGAAGGCCCATCAGGGCAAAGGGAATGTTGCGGCAGATGCCCCAAGAGAGCGGGGATTCGGCGCTGAGCCACTGATTCTGCGGCATCATGCAGAGGATGACGCGCACGGCGGCCAGCCCGTAGACGGCGGCGGTCAGGCCCTTCCGGCCCTCGACCTTATAGCGCTGACGCCACACATAGTAGAGCAGCACATAAAAGATCGTCATCGTGACCGAGGTGATCCACTTGCCAAGGCCCAGCGGTACGGTGTAGTTTTCCAGACCCGTGGTGCAGAGCGCCAGCGCGCGGGGAATCAGATGGAAGGAGTCACCGGCGCCCAGCACAACGGCCATCAGGCCGAACAGCCGGAACTGCGGGTCACCCTTGCTCCCACGGATCATCAGGATACCGATGGTGATGACAGATACCAGATAGACGGCATCAAATACAGTTTCTACGATTGCTTGCATAGCTCAGTTTCTCCTTTTTGCTGATGTTTTTTGTAGGCATTGTGAACATTGTTCAGTTTGAGGCATTTAAAATTCCCACACGCTGGTGGGAATGAAAAGCCGGTGGTCAATATAAGGTTCTGCGCACGATCTCCAGCACGGCGCTGGGGTCATAATCCTGCCGCAGCAGCGCGGACAGCAGCTGTGAAAACAGCACTTCGGCAAATTTTTCTGCCGTGAACTGCTCATCAAAGGCATCCGGCCGGATTCTGGCATCCTGCCTGAGGACTGCGCACAGCCCCATGAGCATGTGGTGCCAGGCCTGCTGCATATGGCGCTTGCCGTCAGCCTTTTCGTCCCGCATAAAGCCGAGCGAATGCAGCGTGAAAAAGCCGGGATACTGCTCACAGCCGTAGGCCATGCGCTCATACATCCAGATCACGCAGGCCTGCACATCCTGAAAGACGGCGGCATCCTCCGGGCGGTGGAAGATCTCGCGCCAGACGCTTTCAACGGTGGCGCTGACCAGCTCCGCCTTGGAGTCAAAATAGTTGTAAATAGAGCCTACCGACACCCCGCACGCCGCCGCAACAGAGCGGATGCTGACAGCAGACCACCCCTGCTCCTGAATCAGCGCACGGCTGGTTTTCAGTATCTCCTCTTTGGATGTGACGATCGTATTCATGGGCACCTCAATATGAACATTGTTCAATTGCGGCTTTTATTATAGCTGCGCCCCTGCCCCCTGTCAACAGGAACGGAAAGGTTTTTTATGAACTTTTTTCACAGGGAAGGCCCGGCCGCGCAGGGTATGGCGCACCGCCTTGCCATAAAAAAAGCCCCCTAGAAGAATGCCGCAAACCAACTTGGCTGCGTCATTTTCTATGGGGGCATGGTTGGGCCGGCCGGATTTGAACCGACGGATGGAGGAGTCAAAGTCCTCTGCCTTACCGCTTGGCGACGGCCCATTATAAAAAGAAAAGACCGCGCAGGAACGGGCCTGAACGGTCTTTGGTGGGGTGCCTAGAGAGATTCGAACTCTCGGCCTCCAGAGCCACAATCTGGCGCGCTAACCAACTGCGCCATAGGCACCACATAATGCGCCCGAAGGGACTCGAACCCCCGGCCCACTGCTTAGAAGGCAGTTGCTCTATCCAGCTGAGCTACGGGCGCTTATTGCGGGTTCTGCCCACAAGGGACATACTGCGTAAGTTATTATAGCAACGCAATCGGTCTTTGTCAAGCTTTTTCGGTAAGTTTTTTACAAAATCGGCGGTTTTTGCTCTGCAAAGTACACCTCATACCATTCTATAAAGCAATAAAACGCCCATATCTTCGTCATAGCGTTTGTTTTACCTGTCCGGTGGTCATCCAGCAGGGCGCAGAGCGCCCCGGTGTCAAAAAAGCGCTCGGCCACCGGGCCGGTGAATTTGGCCTTCACCCGCGCATAGTATTCGTCCTGCCGCAGCCAGTCGGCCAGCGGCACGGGGAACCCGCGCTTAGGGTTTGTGGCCAGCGCCCGGGGCAGGCGGCGTGCCGCAGCGGCGCGCAGGGCGATCTTACCCCGCTGCGCGGTGCAGCGGTACTGCCGGGGCAGCCCCAGCGCCACAGCCAGCACCCGCCGGTCCAAAAACGGCACCCGCAGCTCAAGGCTGTGGGCCATGCTCATCCGGTCCGCCTTGCGCAAAATGTCCCGCGGCAGCCATGTCTGCAGATCCATCCACTGCAGGGCCGTTGGCTCATCCAAGCCGCGCACCTTATCAAAATACGGCTTGCAGCGGCGGGCCGGTTCGGGCGTGTTGGGAGAGCGCTTCAAATATTTATCGCGCTCCTGCGGGGTCTCAAACACATAGTTAGCCCGGGCGCAGCGCTGCCAGCGGGGCTGTGCGCCCCGGCGCAGAAGGCCGCACCCCGGCAGCAGTGCGGCCAGCGCACGGCGCAGCGGGCGCGGCATCCGCTGCCAGCCCTCGGCCCAGACGGCCTGCCGGTACAGCGGGTAGCCGCCGAACAGCTCATCTGCCCCCTCGCCCGACAGCACCACTTTTACACGCTGCCGTGCGGTTTTGCACAGAAAATACAGCGGCACCTCCGCCGGGTTGGGCATCGGCTCGTCAAGATACCACTGGATCGCGCGGTTGGCGTCAAAGAACGCCTCGGCCGTAACGGTCGTTTCGGTCAGGGGCACGCCCAGCGCCGCCGCAGCCGCGCGGGCGGCGGGCAGCTCGGAATATTTTTCCTCCCGATAGCCGACCGAAAAGCACTGTACCGCAGGCTGGTTGCGCGCCGTCTCCCGCACGACCAGCGAGGAATCCACCCCGCCGGAGAGAAAGCACCCGACCTCCACATCTGCGATGCGGTGGGCGGCGGCGCTGTCCGCCAGAGCATCGCCGATCGCTTGCGCCCAGCTGCGCAGGCTGCGGCCCCGCTGCACCCGAAAGCGCGGCGCAGCGTAGCGCTGCAGGGTCACGCGGCCGTTTTGCCAGCACAGCGTATGGGCAGGCGGCAGCTCATACACACCCGCAAACAGTGTTTCCCGGTCGGGCAGATACTCCATGCTGAGCCAGTCGGGCAGGCGGGCCTCGTTCAGCCGTTTTTCAAAGGCCGGGTGCGCCAGAAACGCCTTGATCTCGCTGGCAAAAAGCAGGCACGCCCCCTTTTGGTAATAGTACAGCGGCTTGATGCCGAAAAGATCCCGCGCGCAGAACAGGGTACCGGCGGCGCGGTCCCACAGAGCAAACGCGAACATCCCGCGCAGATGCCGGGGCAGCGCCGCGCCCCATGCCTCATACCCGTGCAGCAGGACCTCGGTGTCGGAGTCGGTGGCAAAGGTGTGGCCCAACCGGCGCAGCTCTGCGCGCAGCGGCTTATAGTTGTAGATCTCGCCGTTGAACACCACCACAAGGGTGCCGTCCTCGTTGAACATCGGCTGACCGCCGCCGTTCACATCTATGATCGACAGACGGCGGTGGCCCAGCGCGGCGCGCGTGTCTGCATAATAGCCCTCACCGTCCGGCCCGCGGTGGCGGATAAGCTCCGCCATTGCCTTGGCCGTTTGCCGGGCCGATGCCGGGTCAAGGTATTCTGCCGTAAAACCGACGATGCCGCACATGGCTGCTGTCACCCCTTTTCCAATCGCTGTCGCTGCCCCTGCAGCTTGCGGGCATACCCGCATTGCCGCATCACAAACCAGATCCGCCGGGGCGCGCCCTCCCCTGCCGCCAGCAGATGGGCGCTGGCTCTGCCGCGGCGGCGCAGGAGAGCGGCGCGGTGCAGCAGCAGCCTGCTGGGGCAGTGCCGCCGCACCACGCACCACGGCGCAGTGTGCCAGACGGCGGGGCGCAGCTTAGGCGGCGTGACAGGGCCGCAGCAGAGCAGATCCTCCACCAGCGGCCTTGCCAGCGGCGCACCCGCGGCATCGCAGTAAAACGATGCGCGGCCCGGGCGGGGGTTCAGCTCAAACAGAACCGGCGTCCCGCTGCGGTCGTATTTCAAATCAAAATTGGCGTAGCCGCGCCAGCCCGCCGCCTGCAGCAGCCCCCGCAGGGTGTCCAGCAGGGCGGTGTCCTGCCGGGCAGGCTCCACCAGCACGGCAGCATAGTTGCCGGTGCCCTCGGGCGTGCGCTCCTGCAAAAGGGGCTGCCCCTGCACAAGCCACGGCACGCTGCCGTCCCGCGCACAGTAGGCATTCACGACCCCCAGACGGGTATCCGGGCCGGGGATGTACTCCTGCAGGAGCATAGCGCCGCAGTAGCTGCTGCGGCAGACTGAGTCCAGAACAGCGCGCAGCGCGGCGGCGTCCCCCGCCAGATACACCTTGCGTTTCCCGGGAAAACGGCAGCGCGCCCACGCATCGGAGTCCGCCGGCTTGACGATGACCGGCCAGCCAAACGGCAGGTCCGGCACCGCGCCGCCGGGGCAGAACACCACCGTTTGGGGCGTGCGCAGCCCGGCAGCGCGGCAGGCGGCGGCAAAGCGCTGCTTGTCGCTGAGTGCTTCAACGGCCTCGGGCGGCGGGCAGGCAAAGCGGTAGGCCCCGCGCAGGGCATCGGCATGGCGTGCCAGCAGGCGGGTGTAGCCATCCGCACAGGGGACGAGTAGCCGCGTTTTGCCGGGGTGCTGTGCGGCCAGACCGAGCAGCGTGGCGGTGAACACGGTGTCCTGCGCAAACGCCGGGTCCTGCACAGCAACGCGGACAAGGCGGCTGCAGGCCAGCGCCGGCAGCGCACGGCGGCAGACGGCAAGGCTGCGGACACCGCAGGTTTCATAAAAGCTGCGGGCCATGCCGTAGACATTGGCATCCCCGCCCAGCAGCACCGGCAGAATCTGCGGCATAAAAATCCCCCCTTACCGCTAGTGTATGCGGCAAGAGGGCGTTTATTCTTTTTGCCTTCTCCCATAGGGAGAAGGTGGCCCCGCAGGGCCGGATGAGGGGCAGGTATACCACAGCCGCCCGGCAAATGGGTTCTGTTGGCAAGGCTGCCCCTCATCCGCCCTCGGGCGGGGCCTCGGGCACCTTCCCCCAAGGGGGAAGGCTTTCTGTTATTTCTCCGTCAGCGGCATTTCCTCCGTCCAGACATTTCCATTCGTGTCTGTCACACGCACAACGTACTTCGGCAGCGTCTCGCCGTCGTACTCCCAGCCGTTGATGACGGCATCATCGTAAAACGTGCCATTCCAGACGCTCTCGGTGCGGGAGGAATTGCCATAGCTGTACTCGCCCTCGCAATCCAGTACGGCGGTGGCTGTCGGCTCCCCGGCGTCGCCGTTCAGGCGCAGGTCGATTTCCACCTGCGCAAGCTGCATCCACGGCGGGGCGTCCACCTGCACCTCCACAGGGTAGCAGGTCAGGGTCAGGCGGTACTGCTTATTGCCGACCCGCCGCACGGAATACCCAAAGTCCAGACTGCTGCCCGCCGCACCCCAGACAATCGTCGGCTCGGTCATTTCGTCGTTGAAGTCCACCGTGCCTAAGCCCTCACTGGTGGTCATACTGTCGGCGGTCCACTGCACGCTCAATTCATAGGTGCTGCCCACCGTAAAAACGATACCGTCCGCCGCAAAGCTGCCGTCGGGCGCGGCGGTCATCTCATACAGCTGCGTATCATCACCGCAGCGCACGGCCAGCCGTGCGGTCGTGCCCGCGGCGGCTGTGCGCGGCGTGACCTGCACCTGCACAGGCATCCAGCTGCCCGCCGCGTCCCTGTGCAGCTTATCGGCAGGCAGCCAGCGCCAGTCCAGCACGGTGGTCTCCCCCATGCGGACGGCATCCTGCAGCTCTGAAATCTGCGCTGAAAGGTCTGCCTGCTGGGCCGCGTAGCTGGATTGGATCGCAGCGTAATTCTGGTTCAGCGCGTTGATCTGCCGCTCATACTGCAGCGCCGTTCCGGCCAGCAGCCCCGCCAGCACAAGGAAGGCCGCGCCCGCGGCACCGCCCCACAGCCGGCGGCGGCGCTTTTCCTCGGCATCGCGGGCGGCCAGCAGGTCCCGCAGGGCGTCCAGCGTCACGGCGGGGGCAGCCGGGCTTTCAGCCTGCGCGCCCAGCAGCGCGTCCACGCCGGTGCCCAGCTCTGCCGCCAGCGCCTGCAAATTGTCCAGCCCGGGCAGGGCGGTGTCCTTCTCCCACTTGCCCAGCGCCTGCCGGCTGACGCCGATTTTTTCGGCCAGCGTCTCCTGACTCATTCCCTTTGCCTTGCGCGCGTTCTGGATGTTCTGTCCCAGTGTCATTGTCTCGCCCTCTTTCCGCTTTGTTCTGACAAGATTTTACCACAGCCTGTGGTAAAATGCCAGCAAGTCGAGTGTACAAAACGGTAACGGCAGGTTGCTCTGCCGGGAAAGGACAATGATCTCATGTGCGGAATTGCGGGATTCATCGCCGGGCAGGGCGCAGCCGATGCCGGGGCGCTTACCCCCATGCTGGCGCGCATCGCCCACCGCGGCCCGGACGGTCAGGGCACCTTTGTGGAGGGGCCTGCCGCCCTTGGCCACTGCCGGCTGGCGATCATCGACCTTGCGGGCGGTGCCCAGCCGCTGTACAGCGAGGATAAAAATCTGGTCATCGTTTTCAACGGCGAAATCTACAACTACAAAGCCCTGACCGCCGAGCTGACGGCGCTGGGCCACTGCTTTGCGACCCGCACCGACACCGAGGTCCTGCTGCACGGGTGGGCGCAGTGGGGCCGCGAGCTTTTGCCCCGGCTGCGCGGCATGTTTGCCTTTGCGCTGTGGGACCGCCGGGCCGGGACGCTGTTCTGTGCGCGGGACATGTTCGGCATAAAGCCGCTGTACTACTGCCGCTGTGCGGACGGCACGCTGCTGTTTGCCAGCGAGATCAAGGCATTTCTGGATCACCCATCCTTTGAAAAGCGGCTGAACGCGGCACAGCTGCCGCTGTATCTTTCCTGCCAGTATTCGCCGGGGCGGGACACCTTTTTTGCCGGGGTGGAGAAGCTGCTGCCCGGGCATTTTCTTATCTTCTCTGACGGCATCGTGCGCACAACGCGGTGGGTGCAGCCCGCCTTTCTGCCCGGGGAGACGCCGGTCCCGCCGTCCGAGCTGGAGGCCGTTCTGCAGGACAGCGCCGCCGCCCACAAGGTCGCCGATGTCGAGGTCGCAGGCTTTCTCTCCGGCGGGGTGGATTCCGCTTACATAACGGCGCTGGCACGCCCCGGCCGCACCTACACGATCAGCTACGCCGAGCCGCGCTATGACGAGTCCTTCCCCGCCCGGGCGCTGGCGCGCAGCCTCGGCGTGCGCAACCGGGTGCGGCGCATCAGCCCCGGGGAGTTCTGGGACGCCGTGCCCGCCGTGCAGTACCACATGGACGAGCCGCTGGCCGATGCCGCCGCCGTGGCGCTCTACTTTCTGAACCGCGAGGCCGCGCGGGAGGTCAAGGTCTGCCTGTCGGGCGAGGGCGCAGATGAGCTGTTCGGCGGGTACAACATCTACCGCGACCCCTTTACCGCGCAGTGGTATAACCGTCTGCCGCCCTGGCTGCGCGGCGGTCTGGGCGCGGCGGCCGGGCTGCTGCCGCCCGGGCCGGGGGTGAATTTTCTGGTACGGCGCGGCTGCCCGTTGGAGGAGCGGTATTTTGGCCCCACCGCCCTGATGACCGAGCGGGAAAAGCGCCGCCTGCTGGCCGACTATGAGGGGGACGGCGACCCGATGTTCCTGACGGAGGCCCTGTGGGACAGCACCGAGGGGCTGGACCCGGTGAGCCGGATGCAGCAGGTGGACATAAACCTCTGGCTGGCCGGGGACATCCTGCTCAAGGCGGACAAGATGAGCATGGCCCACAGCCTTGAGCTGCGGGTGCCGTTTCTGGACAAGGAGGTGTTTGCCCTGGCCGCCGCCCTGCCCGCCGCCGCCAAGGCCGATGCCCGCATGACGAAGATCGCCCTGCGGCAGGCGGCTGCACGCACACTGCCCCCGGCCAGCGCCGCCCGCAAAAAGCTGGGCTTTCCCGTGCCGGTGCGGGACTGGCTGCGGCAGGAGCCCTACACCAGCCGGGTTCGCGTCGCCTTTGCCCGCCCGGCGGCCGCGCAGTTCTTTCGGCCGCAGGTGCTGCATAGTATGTTGAACCGGCACCTGCACGGCGGCGACTGCTGGCGGCAGATCTGGTGCGTCTACAGTTTTCTGATCTGGTATGAGCAATTTTTTGGAGCGTGATGCCGAATGGATCTGCGCCGCCTTATCCGGGATACCGGCTGCCGGCTTTTGCGGGGGGATGCCCTGACCGAGATCACCTGCGTCTGCTGCGACTCCCGCAGTGCGGAGCCGGGGGTGCTTTTTGTCTGTCTGCCCGGCCGCCACACTGACGGCAGCGTCTACGCCGCACAGGCCGCCGCAGCCGGGGCGGCGGCCGTGCTGTGCGGGCCGGGCTATGCCGGGCGCGATCTGCCCGACCGCTGCGCCGTTTTGCAGGCAGATGACCCGCGCCGCATGATGGCCGTGCTTTCGGCGCGGCTGTACGGCGACCCCGGCGGGCAGATGACGCTGGTGGGCATTACCGGCACCAAGGGCAAGACGACCACCGCCCACCTGCTGGCGGCCATCCTGCAGGCGGACGGACGGCGGGTGGGGCTGATCGGCACAAACGGTGCCTGCTGGCCGGGGCACCGCCACGATCTGAACCACACCACGCCCGAGAGCTGTGACCTGCAGGCGCTGCTGCGCCGGATGGCCGATGACGGCTGCGACACCTGCATCATGGAGGTGTCCAGCCTCGGGCTGAAGGCCGGCCGGGTCGCGGGGCTGGCGTTCGCCGTCGGCATCTTTACGAATTTTTCCCCCGACCACATCGGTCCCGGGGAGCATGCGGATCTGGCGGAGTATCTGCACTGGAAGGCGGCACTTTTTCCGCACTGTGCAGCCGGAGTTTTCAACAATGACGATGCGTGGGTGGGGAAAATCCGGCAGGGCGCGCCCTGCCGCGCCGTGACCTACGGCATAGACCGTCCGGCCGATCTGCGCGCGGACGCCGACATCACACTGACCCGCACCGGCGGGCGGCTGGGGGCAGCCTTCACGGTGGACGGCGTACCGTACACGGTTGGTATGCCTGGGGCGTTCAGCGTTTACAACGCGCTGGCAGCGCTGGCGGCGGCGCGGCTGCTCGGCGCCGGGGAGCAGGCTGTCCGCCGGGGGCTGGCCGAGGCGGTCGTGCGCGGCCGGGTCGAGCCTGCCGCAGTCGGCGCGCCGTTCACGGTGCTGATCGACTACGCCCACAACGAGGCCGCCGCAGAGAGCCTGCTGCGCACGCTGCGGGCCTATAAGCCCGCGCGGCTGATCGCTGTGTTCGGCTGCGGCGGCGACCGCAGCCGGCTGCGCCGGTTCGGGATGGGCAGCGTCTGCGCGCGGCTGGCGGATTTCTGCGTCATCACCGAGGATAACAGCCGCACCGAGCCTGTTGAGCAGATCCTGGCCGACATCCGCGCGGGGCTGCGCTTAGGCAACCCGGCCACACCGTTTGCAGAGATTCCCGACCGGCGGCAGGCGATCTATTACGCCCTCGACCACGCCCAGCCCGGGGATATTATTGCGATTTTAGGCAAGGGCCACGAAACAACCATAGAACGCAACGGGGTAAAGGAGCCGTTTGTGGAAAAGGAGATCGTGGAGGAGTATTGGGAGGTGAAGAAGATATAAAGGCAAGGCTGCAAGGCCGGAGGGGCTTTACCCGTTCACGGGCGCTTGTAGGGCGGCCAGCCCTCTGGCCGCCGCGGAGGGGTCAAGCCCCCTCCCTGCAAATCTACCGCAAAAGGGGTTGCAACGGCACAGTTACGGGCCGGGCATGCCCGGCCCCTGCCGCACAGCAAAAAACACCCCTGCGCCATCCCAAAAACGGCGCAGGGGTGTTGCCTATCCTTGTAAAATCAGACCAGCTTATACAGCCGGCCGCTGAACGGGGCCAGCGTCACCTTCAGCGTGCCGTCGCACGCCTTGCCGGCAGCCCGCTTCGGCTTTTCGGTCTTGCCGCCGAAGCACTGCCAGTCGGTGTCCAAAAGCAGGGTCAGCTTGCCGGCGCGGGGCAGGGTCAGGGTGTAATCCTCCAGCGCGGTATCGCCAAAGTTAAACGCAGCCAGCACAGCCCCCTCGTTCCCCTCGCGCCAGATGGCACAGGCGTCCAGCTCGGGGTGGGCGCAGTCAAGCCACTGGAACGCTGCCGGGTCATACTCGCGGCTCCAGAAGGCCTCGTTTTTGCAGTAGGCCTCGTTCAGCGCTTTGCGGTAGCGGTGGAAATCATCGTGGTTGGGGTACTTCAGCACCATCCAGTCCTGCTCGCGGCTTTCATCAAATTCACGCAGCTGCGCAAATTCGTTGCCCATAAAGTCGAGCATCTTGCCGGGGTGGATCGCCATGTACAGGTACAGCGCCCGCGCCTGCGGGAACTTGCCCTCGTAGTCGCCGTACATCTTCTGTACGATGGTCGCTTTGCCGTGGACATTCTCGTCATGGCTGAACGGCAGGATGTAATGCTCGTTCCATGCGTACATCATCGAGAAGGTCAGCTTGCCAAGATTTTCCCGGCGCTCCTCGCTGGTCTTTTTAAAGTAGTCCAGCGTGTCGTTCATCCAGCCGAGATCCCACTTGTAGTCAAAGCCGAGGCCGCCGTACTCCACAGGGGCGGTGACCTTGGGGAAGCTGGTCGAGTCCTCGGCGATGAGGATCGCTGTGGGGTGGCGCTGCTGGAGCCCCTGATTCATCCCCTTCAAAAATTCCAGCGTTGAGCCGTTCACGCCGCGGTTGGGGTCGCCCTGCCAGTAGATCAGGCGGGAGACTGCATCCATGCGCAGGCCGTCCGCGTGGAACACCCGCAGCCAGTAATCGGCGCAGGACTGGATAAAGCAGCGGATCTCCCCGCGGGAGTGCATAAAGTTGCAGCTGCCCCACTCGCTCTGGCCCACGGCGGCGGCCGGGTACTCATACAGCGGGGTGCCGTCAAATTCCTTCAGGCCGTAGGCATCCACGGCAAAATGCACCGGCACAAAATCCAGAATAACGCCGATGTCCTGCTTGTGGCAGGCGTTGACAAATTCGGCCAGCTCGTCCGGCGTGCCGTAGCGGCTGGTCGGCGCAAAAAAGCCGGTGATCTGGTAGCCCCAGCTGCCGTCAAACGGATGCTCGGCCAGCGGCATCAGCTCAATATGGGTGAAGCCGTTCTCCTTACAGTAGGCGGGCAGCAGCTCGGCCAGCTCGGCATAGGTGTACCAGCTGCCGTCCTCCTTCTGCCGCCAGCTTCCGGCGTGGACCTCATAGATATTCATCGGCTTATCAAAGCATTTGGTGCGGCTCTGCATCCATTTGTCATCGCCGAAGCCCTTGGGCGTATCGGTGATGATGCTGCGGCCGTCGGGGCGCAGCGTCATGGCGGTGCCGTAGGGGTCGCAGTGGGCCACGGTCTGGCCGTTTGCGCCGCGCACCCAATACTGGTAGACCATGCCCGCGTTGACGCCGGGGGCATCGCACTCCCACACACCGGGCTGGGTGCGGTGCAGGTCAAAGGTACCGGCCTCGGTCTCGACCGCGATATGCTGCGCAGACGGTGCCCACACTGCAAAATGTGTGCCGCCGAAGTAGGTGTGCGCACCGAAAAATTCATACGCATCAAAGGCGTGCCCGGTGTAGAAATCCTGCATGTTCATGATGAAAACTCCTGATTGTAAGGATGGCTTCCCCCCTTGGGGGAAGCTGTCAGCGGCCCCGACCGCTGACTGATGAGGGGCGGCGCTGGTCATTATTGCCCGGTAAAGGGGCTGCTGCGGGAAGTCTGCCCCTCATCCGCCCCTTCGGGCCACCTTCCCCCCTCAGGGGAAGGCTTTTTCTCTAAAAAAATTGTACCACACCTGGGGATGTGGTACAACCTACAATATTGAACACGGTGTCTAAAATTAGATTTTCAGCAGCGTCCGTGCGATGTTGAAATAGACGAGCAGCGTCGTGGTATCGACAATGGTGGTGATGAGCGGCGATGCCATGACGGCGGGGTCCATCTTGAGCTTCTCGGCAACGACCGGCAGCAGACCGCCGATCAGCTGGGAGAGGATGACCGTGCAGAGCAGTGTCAGGCAGACGACCGCTGCGACCGGGGGCACGATGCCGTCCAGAAAGATGAGCTTTGCAAAGTTGCAGAGCGCCAGCGTGCCGCCGCAGAGGATGGCAATGCGAAACTCACGCCACAGGATTTTAGGCAGGTCGTGCGGCTCAATGTCGCCGACCGCCATGCCGCGGATGATGGTGGAGGTACTCTGGCTGCCCGCGTTGCCGCCCGCGTCGGTCAGCATCGGAATGTAGGCGGTCAGCACCGTCACGGCGGCGAGGGCATCCTCATACCCGCGGATGACCATGCTGGAGAAGGTGGACGAGATCATCAGGAACAACAGCCACGGCGCACGGCTTTTGTACAGATCCAGCATAGACTGTTTAAAATACGGCTTGTCGGACGGGCCGATAGCGTTCATCTTGGCGATATCCTCGCTGGCCTCGTCCTGCATGATCGAGATAGCATCGTCGATCGTAACGATACCGACCAGACGCTTCTCGTTGTCCACAACGGGGATGGCCAGATAGCCGTACTTCTCGAACATCTGGGAGACATCTTCCTGATCGGTCGTGGTGTTGACGCTGACCACATTGTCGTCCATCATGTCGCGGATCAGCTCATTGTCCGGATCCTTGGAGAGGACGAGTGCGCGCAGCGATACAACGCCGATCAGCGTGCGGTCGCGGTCGGTGACATAGCAGTTGTTGATGGTCTCCTTGTCAAAGCCGTTCTTGCGGATGGCGCTCATCGCCTGCGCCACCGTCCAGTCGGGGCGCAGCTCCATCAGCTCGGTGGTCATGACGCCGCCGGCGGAGTCCTCGGGGTATTTTAGCAGTTCGTTGATCATGCGGCGGGTCGCAGGATCGGCCTGACCAAGGATACGCTTGACTACATTGGCAGGCATTTCCTCGACAAGATCCGTCGCATCATCGACGAACAAATCATCTACAACAGCCTTCAATTCCTTATCGGTCAGGCCGTCGATCAGGTTTTGCTGGGTTTCGGTCGTCAGTTCGGCAAAGATCTCGGCCGCCAGATCCTTGGGACACAGGCGGAACAGCACCGGGAGCTTCTCCGGCGGGAGATCCTCAAACACGGCGGCCAGATCGGGCGCGGGCAGGGTGGACATAACATCGCGCAGGCTCTGGTACTTTTTGGCATCATCCAGATTGGCGAGCATGGCGCGCAGGGTTGCGATCGTGGTGTCGGACATAAAAAAGCTGCCTCCTTTTCAGGCGGCAGCCGAGCACATTTAATTTTAGGCAATGCAAAGCACAGCAATACCGTGCGTTTTTTAACGCGCAGTTTGCCTCAGGTTGCCCGGTATAAACATGGTGGCTGCCTTATTCAAGATACATCGGTACACGGGACTGGGACTGGGGGTATCCATTGCAACAACCACCTCACCTTTGTTTGAATTTTTACAAAGCGGCACTATTCGCACCTATACTTACTTTACCATCTGGCACGGCATTAGTCAACGGTAAATTTCGGTAATTTGCGCAAAAAAGCAAAAAAGCCGACCTCCGGTAAGCTGTAGGGGTCGATGCAAGCATCCACCCCTACAACCTGCCGGAGGTCGGCAGTTTTTATTTCACAGCAAAGCTTACACCATCAGTTCCTTGACGGTGGCGGCCAGCTTCTCATCCTTGCAGGCGGGGAAGAAATACTCGGCGAAGTGCTCACCGGCGAAGGCGCCCTTGACGAGATCGCGGTCGAGGTCCTTCAGGATGTCGGACAGGTCGCGGAACGCAACGGCGCGCACGCCGTCCAGAATCTTCTTGTTGCGCTGCTCGGGGACAACGCGCTCCTTCGGGTAGCCCTGACCGTGGCCAAAGCCGAACAGCTTCTCAAAGATGTACTCAAGGTTCAGCTCGCCGCCCCAGCCGAAGCCCTTGGCAAAGGGCAGCGCCACGGCGTTGCCATCGTTGACATGGGCGAAGGTGTAGGCGTCCACGGGATCCTCGACATGGCCGCAGATCACACCGGGGAAGCTGTTCAGTGCCAGCATGGCACCCTCGCCGGTGCCGCAGCCGGTGATGACATAGTCGGCTGCGCCGGAGTTGAGCAGCACAGCGGCCAGAATACCGTTCTGGACATAGGTCAGCTGGGCGGCATCGTCGGCGGTGTACATGCCGTAGTTGACGACCTCATGGCCCATCGGCTCCACGACCTTGCGCAGCGTGGATTCGATCAGTGCGTTCTTCGCTGCCTGGCTATTCTCATTGATCAAAGCGATTTTCATAATTTTTTCTTCCTTTATCGTTGTATATCAGCGGACAAGCTGACGGAAATATGTGGTATTGATGCTCTTGTCGTTCTTGGCCATCTTGGCAATGCAGCCGTCCAGCGTGCGGGCCACATCGTCAAGGCTGCGCCAGTCGGCAGCCTGAGGCTTGACCTCCTCCTCGAGCCAGGGGGCCACATCGGTGTGGGAGCAGGCGCCCTCGATGAGGTAGGCGCCCGGACGGGCAGCCTGGGTCTGCGGCTCGTAGCCATCGGCGCTGCCAAGCATCGTCATAACGAACTCGCCCTTGCGGTTGCGCCCGCCCACGATGAGCCGGACGCCCACTGGCTGTACCTGAACCTCGGCGGCCTTCTCACGCAGGATCTTGACGACCTTTTCCAGCGTCAGGTACTGGGTCTGGTACTCGTCCACGGCATTGATGATCTGTACGGCGGCCAGCGTATCGCCCGCAAAACCGACCACCACATTGCGGTTGATCTTGCGGACCTTGGGCAGGTCGTTTTTGATGACATGGGGTGTATCGCCGGTAATAGGCTCCTCGACAAAGCGGCCATCACTGACCATAGCGCAGAAGCCGTCACCGCACACTGCTAAAATCGCACTCATTGCTTTTCGTCCTTTGCTGTTTAATGATAAGGCTATTGTAGCACGAAATTTGCGCGGGTGCAATGGGCTTGACTTAACCTGCGGTGTGCGGTATAATAATAACAGAAAAGGCGCTGCGACAAGCGGTTGGCCCGATCAAAATGGGATTTAGGAAAACCTAAGAACCGTCACTTTGCCGAGTGGCGGTTCTTGCTTTTTACGACTAAACTTAATGTGATGGTCTTGCGGCCAACATAAAAAGTAAATGTAAATCGCATGGTCTCACCTCCTTTCGGGGGTGGGGCCAACCGCCTGCCGTTGTGTGCAGCGCCTTACCGCCTGTTGAAACAGGCGGTTTTTGTATTATAGCAGAAATTTCGACGATATGAAATAATTTTTGCAGCGATCCGCCGGACACTGCGGGCGGATATGGAATCCGCCCCTACGGTGTAGGGGGCGATGCTCGTCATCGCCCCGGAAATGTTGTGACCGCCGCCATGTGCCGCGGGCGACCAATGGTCGCCCCTACAGCACCCTTTTCAAAACGCATTGTAGGGAGGGGTCTTGACCCCTCCGCGGGCCGATGCAAGCATCGGCCCCTACAGAAACGGCCCGCCGGGATTTTTTCCCAGCGGGCCGTTTTTCTTTAGTTATTCTTGTAATAATTGATGAGGCATCCATCGGCCAGGATCTGCCGCTCGGCATCGGTCATAGCGCCGAGGCTGACTGTAAAGCGAACTACGCCGCCGTCCGGCTTTACGGCGATGGCGGTCAGCTCGTCATCGGCATTCAGCAGCGCCTTGCGCACGCCGGGCAGGTAGACATAGTCCCCATTGTCCAGCACAGCGGGATCCTTCATCAGGAAGGGCAGCATGCCCCAGTTGATGCAGTTGGAGCGGTAGCGCTTGGTGGCGTACTCGCAGGCAAAGTTGGCTGCGCCGCCCAGCACGCGCTGGCAGCTGGCGGCCTGCTCGCGGGCGGAACCGTCACCGGGCTTGTTGGCGAAGATGGCCGAGCCGATGTTGGTATTTGCTGCGTTGGGCGTGTAGCCCAGCTTTTTCAAATCATCGTAGACACGCGCGATCTCAGCGGGCAGAGCGCCTGCGCGGCGCTCCTCGTCCAGCGCCTTGACGGCCTTGGCGTTCGGCACGTAGGCCGGGTCTTTGCGGGAGAGGGTGAACTCCGCCAGACGCAGCGGGTTCGACCGGAAGGAGGAGGTCTCGCCCGAGGGGATCAGCTCATCGGTGGTGGTGACAGGGTCGGTGATATAGCTGACGATCTTCACGAGCAGATCCTCGGTCAGGGCGGGCTGTTCAGGCCAGTCCTTGATGTTCGGGCCGAATTTCAGCGCGTAGTCCGGCTCGGGGCGGCCCCAGCCGTTGTAGACGCGCTTGTCGTAGACGCCCTGCTCAAAGTGGTATTCGGGCAGGGTGTACTCTGCATCGGTCAGCTCACTGGCAGCGGTCAGGTAGCCGCCGTTGGCTGCGGTGGCCGCAATGGAGCGGGCGTCCATCAGCGCCACAGCGCTGATCTGACCCTCGCCGGGCTTCGAACCCTCGCGGTTGGGGAAGTTGCGGGTCGTATGGCGGATCGAGAATTCGCCGTTGGCGGGGGTATCGCCCGCGCCGAAGCAGGGGCCGCAGAAGCACTCGCGGAAGATGCCGCCGGCCGAGACAATATCGGCCACTGCGCCGTTTTTGACCAGCTCCAGATAGGTCGGCATACTGTCGGGGTAGACACTGAGCTTAAACTCGCCGTTGCCGCAGCTTTTGCCGCGGATAATATCCGCGACCGCGCAGATATTTTCATAGGTGCCGCCGGAGCAGCCGGCCACAACACCCTGATCCACATAGATGCGGCCATCGTCGCAGATCTTGCCGACCAAGTCCATCTCGACCTTGCCGCCCAGCTGCTTATTGGCCTGATCCTGAGCAGCCTGCAAAATCTCTTTCGCGTTGGCTTTCAGTTCGCGGATCGGGTAAGCGTAGCTCGGGTGCATCGGCAGGGCGATCATGCACTCAACGGTGGACAGATCCAGCTCAATGCAGCCGTCATAGTAGGCCACATCGGCAGGTTTCAATTCTTTGTAGGCCTCGGGGCGGTTGTGCTGCTCAAAATACTGCTTCGTGGTATCGTCTGTCTGCCAGATGGAGGACCAGCAGGTCGTCTCGGTGGTCATGACATCGATGCCGTTGCGGTAATCGGCGCTAAGATTGGCAACGCCGGGGCCGACAAACTCCATGACCTTGTTCTTCACATAGCCGTTGGCGTAGGTAGCGGCCACCAGCGCCAGCGCGACATCGTGGGAGCCGACACCGGGGTTGGGCTTGCCGGTCAGATAGATGGCAACCACGCCGGGGTAGGCCATATCGTAGGTGCGGCCGACCAGCTGCTTGGCCAGCTCGCCGCCGCCCTCGCCGACGGCCATCGTGCCCAGCGCGCCGTAGCGGGTGTGGGAGTCGGAGCCGAGGATCATCCGCCCGCAGCCAGACATCATTTCCCGGTTATAGCTGTGGATGACCGCCATATTCGGCGGGACATAGATGCCGCCGTACTTGTGCGCGGCGGACAGGGCAAACTGGTGGTCGTCCTCGTTGATGGTACCGCCGACAGCGCAGAGACTGTTATGGCAGTTCGTCATGACATAGGGCAGCGGAAACTCCTTCATGCCGGAGGCGCGGGCCGTCTGGATGATGCCGACATAGGTAATGTCGTGGCTGGTCATCGAGTCGAATTTCATGCGCAGATCCTGCATGGAATCGCTTGTGTTATGGGCCTTGAGAATGCCGTAGGCGATGGTCCCTTTTTTGGCTTCGGCCTCGGTCACACCCGCCGGGGCCGTGGTCTGGGGGACGCCGTTTACAAGATAAACGCCATGGTCGTGCAGTTTCATGGGAGAACCCTCCGTTTTGTTTAGATAATAGATAAAAGATAATAGATAATAAAAAAGTGTGGAGTTTTCTCCCTTTGGTCGAAAACGGAAACGTAGGGGCGGGGCTCTGCTCCGCCCGAAAAGTCCGCCACAAGGCAAGCGCCCACGGGCGGAGCAGAACCACGCCCCTACGAGTATTTTTCGAGCGGCGCGCCAGCGACGCGATCCACCAATTTTATTATTTTTTATCTATTATCTATTATCTTTTTACAGTCTATCAATAACCGCCTGCGTAAACTCCTTCGTCCCCGCAGTGCCGCCAATATCGGCGGTCACAACCTTGCCCTCGGCGACCTGAGCCAGAATCGCGGCGTTCAGGCGGGCGGCCTTTTCCGTCTCGCCAAGGTCGCCCAGCATCATCGCAAAGGCCATCAGGATCGCACTGGGGTTGGCCTTGTCCTGCCCGGCAATGTCGGGCGCAGAGCCGTGGACAGCCTCATAGATGCGTGTCGTGTCGCCGATGTTGGCGCTGGGCGCAAAGCCCAGACCGCCCACAAGCCCCGCGCAGAGGTCGCTGATAATATCGCCGTAGAGGTTCGGGGCCACCAATACATCGAACTGCTCCGGCTTCTGCACCAGCTTCATGCAGAGCGCATCAATGATGCAGTCGTCTGCGGTGATTTCAGGATAGTGGGACGCCACCTCGCGGAAGGTGCGCAGGAACAGGCCGTCCGTCAGCTTCATGATGTTGGCCTTGTGCACGGCCGTGACCTTTTTGCGGCCGTTTTTGCGGGCATAGTCAAAGGCAAAGCGGCAGATCCTTTCGCACGCAGGGCGGGTGATGAGCTTAACGCCGTTGGCCATCTCATCGTTGACCATATACTCGATGCCCTTGTACAGATCCTCGGTGTTCTCGCGCACGATGACGAGGTCGACATTGTCAAAGCGGGTGGGTACGCCCGGCAGCGTGTGCACAGGGCGCAGGTTGGCGTAGGTGGAAAAGCGCTGGCGCAGCTGCACATTGATGCTGCGGAAGCCCTTGCCGATGGGGGTAGCCGTGGGGCCCTTGAGTGCCCAGCCGCAGGCCTCAATGGCGTCCAGCGCGCCGGGGGCGATCAGCTCGCCGCTCTCGGCAGCATATTCGGCACCGGCGGCATATTCCTGCCACTCGATGCCGGTGTCCAGCGCGGCGGAGACGGCGCGCACACTCTCGGCGATTTCACGGCCGATGCCGTCGCCCGGAATCAGAACTGCTTTCATAAAAATACTTTCCCCTTTCCCTGTGTTTCTTACGATATACATAATAGTAACCGGTTTGGGGGTGGTTGTCAATGCGCATTTTTACACATTTCGCGGCAATCTGCCCACTAGCTTAATTATTTAAAGTGCCGACTTGGCAATTTTGCAAAATTTTTAAGTTTTTCTTGACGAAAGCGCCAATATACTATAAAATCAATCTATCAGGCGCTTGGTGTAAGGGAAGACCCACAGGGGTATGCGCCTGTATAAAAATGCAAAGTGTATAGAGAGAGGGGTATCTGCGATGTATTACCCGGACGTCCCGGCCTTGGAGCCGGATGAGTTGAACCTGCTCTGCAATGAATATTTAGAGCATAACGCCACACTGGACCCGCATCTGGCGGATCAGATGGGCGTCAAGCGCGGCCTGCGCAATCTGGACGGCACCGGCGTGCTGGCCGGCATCACGAATGTGTCCAATGTCATTGGCTATGACAAGAAGCCGGACGGCACCATCGCGCCCATCCCGGGCCGGCTGGTCTACCGCGGCATCGACATTGACACGCTGGCCGCCGCAGCCGACGCCCACGACCGCTTCATGTTTGAGGAGGTCATCTGGCTGCTGCTGTTCGGCTCTCTGCCCACGCAGGAGCAGTACGCCAAGTTCCGCAAGCTGCTGGAGCATCACCGTGAGCTGCCGCAGGGCTTTGCCGATGACATGATCTTAAACTCGCCGTCCCCCAACCTGATGAACAAGATGGCGCGGAGCGTGCTGGCCATGTACAGCTACGATGAGCACGCCGAGGACAACAGCCTGCCCAACATCCTGCGCCAGAGCATCAACCTGATCGCCGAGCTGCCCACGATGATGGTCAACGCCTACCAGATCAAGCGCCGCGTCTACGACCGGTCGAGCATGTACTTCCACCTGCCGACCGAAGGGCAGAGCACGGCCGAGCATATTTTAAGCACCTACCGCGCCGACCAGAAGTTCACCCATGAGGAGGCGCGGCTGCTCGACCTTTGCCTGCTGGTCCACGCCGACCACGGCGGCGGCAACTGCTCGACCTTCACCTGCCGCGTGCTGTCCAGCTCCGGCACGGATACTTACGCGGCCATCTCGTCGGCCATCGGTGCGCTGAAAGGCCCCAAGCACGGCGGCGCGAACCTGAAGGTCATGCACCAGCTGGACTATATTTTGGAAAATGTGGAGGACCCCACCAACGATGACGAGGTGCGGGAGTTCTTGCGCAAGATCATCCGCAAAGAGCGCGGCGACGGCAGCGGCTTAATTTACGGCATGGGCCACGCGGTTTACACATTGAGCGACCCGCGTGCCCAGATTCTCAAGACCCACGCCAAGAGCCTTGCCTATAAAAAGGGCTACGATGAGGAATACGAGATGCTGTGCAGCATCGAGCGGCTGGCCCCGCAGGTCTTTGCTGAGGAAAAGCACGGCCCCAAAAAGGTCTGCGCCAATGTGGACCTGTTCAGCGGCCTGATCTACCGCATGCTGGGCATCAGCGAGGATCTGTACACCCCGCTGTTCGCCATTGCCCGTGTGCCGGGCTGGTGCGCCCACCGCGTGGAGGAGGTCGAGTTTGCCAACCGCATCATCCGCCCCGCCTACCAGTATGTCGGCAAGCCGCAGGAGTATGTGGCGCTGGAGGAGAGATAAGATTGCCATTTTCCCGGTGCAAGTATGCACCGGGATTTTTTTGTTCGCCGCAGTTGTAGGGGCCGGGCATGCCCGGCCCGGAGCCTACCCGACATTGCCCTTTTATGTTTTACATGTAGGGGAGGGATTTATCCCTCCCGGGAACACCGCGAATGCCGCAAACCTCCCGGGAGGGTCAAGACCCTCCCCTACGAACCGACATTCACGGCTGCCTTGTAGGGAGCGGTCTTGACCGCTCCGGGGTGGTTACGGCGGACGGGCATTTATGGGAAGGCCGCGGGCTGGGCATGCCCGGCCCCTACCTCCCTTCCCCAAAATTTCCTTGCATTTCCCCTCTGTTTTTGGTATAGTATTTTCTGTTTTTATTCGATAAGGAGATATTTACCCATGTCCGAACATGCCAATACAAGGGAAAAGCGCCTTGCTGCGCTCGCGGTGGCGGTGGTCGTGCTGGTGACGGTGCTGCTCATTGTGGAGACCTTCCGCCTGCTGCTGCCCGGCCTGTGGAGCGCGTTTTCCGCCGGGGACGAGCAGGCGCTCAGCGCCTATCTGACGAGTCAGGGGCGGCTGCGCAGCTTTCTGACGCTGTGGTTTCTGGCCGTTGTGCAGGTGCTTTCCCTCGTCATTCCCGCCATGCCGGTGCAGCTGGCGGCGGGCCTTGCCTATGGGCCGTGGCTCGGCTTTGTGACGAGCTTTTCCGCCTCGGCCGTTGCCAACCTCACCGTCTTTCTCGCCGCGCGGCGGCTGGCTCCGGTCATCCGCCGCCTGACCGCCGACAATGCCAAGGCCACCAAGCTGCTGAACAGTGTGCGCAGCAGCAAAGACCCGTGGTTTTACACGATCCTTGCGTTCATCACACCGGGTCTGCCCAACGGCATCATCCCCTACGCCGCCGCCAACGCAGGCATGCGGCCGAAGCATTTTATCGCCGCCATCTTTATCAGCCTGCCCTTCCCCACCCTGCTGACCTGCGCCGCAGGCAGCTTTATTCTGGAGGGGAACTGGTTTTTCACGGTGCTGACCGGCATTGTGCTGTTCAGCTTTGTGGGCATCCTGTTCTTCAACCGCACCAAATTCATCGCGTGGGCGCACGAGATGAAGAATAAGCGCACGAAAAAAGCCGAGGCATGAGCCTCGGCTTTTTCAGTTTGTCAAAAAACGCGGTAGGGGCGGGGCTCTGCTCCGCCCGTGGCCGTTTG
>ERZ1023645.17-NODE-17-length-23814-cov-15.594596_pt1 | contig 23814 bp, 18 predicted proteins | sample MGYA00380336_ERZ1023645 | MGnify/ENA primary metagenome ERZ1023645 (study PRJEB33179, sample SAMN07449041) | human gut metagenome | biome: Human-gut; feature: Human associated habitat; material: Faeces | host: Homo sapiens | place: India:Kasaragod | collected...
TTGCCGGGGCCTTCCTCCCACAGCTGGCGGCCGTGGTCGGGGCGGATGCAGCCGTCAAAGCCGCAGTCGTGGTAGGCGCGCAGGATCTCGATGATGCCGGTCTCGCCGCAGCAGTCGCGGTGGGCAGCCTCGGAGAAGTCACCGTTCTCGAAGTGATGGATGTTGCGCACATGGGCGAACGGGATGCGGTCGCAGTGCTTGCGCACGATGGCGGCCACATTGTTGTTGGGGTTGGCGTTCATGCTGCCGGAGCAGAGCGTCAGGCAGTTGTACGGGTCATCGACCATCGTCAGGAAGCGGTCGATGCTCTCGGCGTCAACCAGCAGACGGGGCAGGCCGAAGATGTCCCATGGGGGATCGTCCTGATGGATGGCCATCTTGATGTCGCACTCGCGGCAGGTGGGCATGATCGCCTCAAGGAAGTACTTGAGGTTATCCCACAGCTTCTCCTTGGTGACGGGGGCGTAGGCCTTGAACAGCTCGTCCAGCTTGGCCATGCGCTCCGGCTCCCAGCCGGGGAAGGTCATGTTGTACTTCTCGGTAAATTCGAGAATGTAGTTTGCCATGCCCTTGTAGTCGTCCTTGATCAGGTCCTTCTGATAGAACAGGGCGGTGGAGCCATCGCCGACCGGGTGGAACAGGTCGGTGCGGGTCCAGTCAAAGATGGGCATGAAGTTGTAGCAGATGGTCTTGACGCCGAACTTGGACAGGTTGCGGATGCACTGCTTGTAGTTCTCGATGTACTTATCGCGGGTGGGCAGGCCGATCTTGATGTCGTCGTGGACATTGACGGACTCAACTACGGTAGCGCTGAAGCCGGCCGCGTGGATCTGGTCTACGACCTCCTTGATCTCGTTCTCCTCCCAGATCTCGCCGGGCATTTTGCTGTGCAGCGCCCAGACAATCTCCTCGACACCGGGAATCTGCTTGATGTCGCTCAGGGTGATGGGGTCATTGCCCTCACCATACCAGCGCCAACCCATTTTCATAGACATGTGGTGCTCCTTTTGTTTGTATAGTCGTTTGCGTAGGGGAGAGGCATGCCTCGCCCTCAAGTTTCCGGTTGCAAACCCGTGAGCGGGTTATAGATTTCATGCGGCGGGCCGGACATGTCCGGCCCCTACAGCGTAGCTGCAAAGGCTTCCCCCTTGGGGGAAGCTGTCATCGAAGATGACTGATGAGGGGGAACCTGGCCATTGCTGCTCGTTGACGGGGCAACTACGCAAACTTACCCCTCATCCGGCCCTGCGGGGCCACCTTCCCCCCTTGGGGAAGGCTTAGGGAAGTTGCAATCAGCCGTTTACAGCCTCGTGCAGGGTCTTGCGGACGGCACCGACACCGGCAATCTCGGCCTTGAAGTAGGCCTTGATCTTGTCGGCCAGCACGGTCTTGGTCAGGTCGCTGCCGAAGATGGAGGCGTTAGACAGGATGCCGTCCAGCTGATCGGTAACGGTCTCGGGCTTGCCGAACTCGATGCCGGCGAGCTTGGCCTGCAGGTCGTCCTTCAGCGGGTCAGCGGAAACCTCAAAGGCGTTGCCGTTGTCGTCGATGGCCAGCAGGTAGCGCAGCCAGCCGGCGATGGCCAGAGGAATGGAAACGAGACTGTTCAGGTCGCGGCCCTCGGCGATGTAGCTCTTGATGGTCTCGCCGAAGCGGATGCCGACCTTCTGAGAAGTATCGGTCGCGATGCGCTGCGGCGTGTCGGGCATGAAGGGGTTGGGCAGGCGCTGCTCGATGACCTCGTCAATGAAGGCCTTGGGGGCTAGGATCTTCGGGTCAACGACGACCGGCAGACCCTCGATATAGCCCAGACGCTTGATCAGGGCAACGATGTCCTCGTCCTTCATCTCGGCGCAGATCAGGTCGTAGCCCAGCATGCAGCCGTAGACGCTCATGGCGGTGTGCAGGGGGTTCAGGCAGGTGGTGACCTTCATGCGCTCGGTCTTGTTGACGGTCTCGCGGTCGGTCAGGTAGACGCCGGCCTTCTCCAGTGCGGGGCGGCCATTGGGGAACTTGTCCTCAACCACAAGGTACTGCGGGCGCTCAGCGTTGACAAAGGCGGCGATGAAGGTGTTCTTGGAGGTGACGATGGGAGCCATGCCCTCGATGCCGTCCTTCTCCAAGGACTCCTCGACCATCTTGTGGGGGCGCGGGGTGATTTTGTCGATCATGGACCAGGGGAAGGTGATCTTGCTCTCATCGGACAGGTAGTCGATGAAGTCCTGACCGACATAGCCCTTCTCCAGCCATGCCTTGGCAACGGTCATGACGCTGGCCTGCAGCTTCTCGCCGTTGTGAGAGCAGTTGTCCATGCTGACAACGGCCAGCGGGGCGGCACCGTTCTGGAAACGCTCCAGCAGCAGGGCGGCGACCATGCTCATGGCGTGGCGTGCGTGGGCGGGACCCTCGTCGATGTCGGCCTGCACAACGGGCATCAGGCTGCCGTCGGGACGATAGAGGGCGTAGCCCTTCTCGGTGATGGTGAAGGAGATCATCTGCAGGCCGGGATCGGTGAAGATCTGCTTGAAGCGGGCCATCATCTCGGCGTCGGCAGAGTTGGCGCGCAGGCCCTCGGCCACAGAGCCGATGATCTCGCGGCTGGTGGTGCCGTCCGGGTTCAGGGTGACATTCATCGTCAGGTTGTCATACGGGGTGTAGATCTTGTCGATGATGTCGTAGTCGAAGGTGTCGGCTGCGATGATGCCGCGGTCGGCCAGACCCTCGTTCAGCAGACGCTGCTGCAGGGCGGCGATAAAGCCGCGGAAGATGTTGCCGGCACCGAAGTGGACCCAGATGGGATGCTCCTTGGTGGCGGCGGTCATGGCGGCATGGTCAAATGCGGGCAGCTTGACGCCCAGCTTTTCCCACTCAGCCTTCTGGTTGACGATGGAAGACGCGTTCATCTGCATAATGATTTGCTCCTTTTGTTGCTGTTGAGGGAGTGGTCCTATATGCCACTCGCGATAGTTTCAGTATAGCACGCAACTTTTCGCAAGAAAATAACCGTAGTTGCTTGAAAAATTGTAAAAATTGCGGTAAACTAAACCTAGCATCGAAAAAGGCTTCTCCCATGGGGGAGAAGCTGCCGCAACAGGCGGCTGATGAGGGGAGAACTTGCCGCAAAAGCCCTTTTATGGGGCGGCAGCGGCACAGCCGCCCCTCATCCGGCTTCGCTTCGCTCAGCCACCTTCCCCCCCTAGGGGAAGGCTTTTGAGGAGTTCCCCTATGTCAAACTACAACCCCTACACCAAACGCCAGACGATGATCGCGCCCGACTATGAGGTCTACCGCTACCGGTCTACCTACATGAACGAGGTCGAGCTGCACCACCATGACTTCTATGAGGTCTATCTGCTGCTGCGCGGCCGGGTGGAATATATCGTCGAGAACCAGCTCTACCGTGTGCGCCCCGGTGACTGGATGCTCTGCAGCCCGCTGGAGCTGCATCAGGCCCGTATTGCCACCGATGCCGATGCCTATGAGCGGATCGTGCTGTGGATCGCACGGCCGTATCTGGAGGGCTTGTCCACCGCGCACACCAGCCTGACCCGCTGCTTTGACACCACGATCCCCGGCCATACGAACCTGCTGCGGCTGCCCGGCGCGACCGGCGCGCCGCTGCGCACCACGGTGGACAAGCTGTGCGCCTTGAAGGCAAGCAAGGACTACGGCAGCGACCTGCTGGCCCAGAGCGCCCTTGTGGAGCTGCTGGTCGGGCTGAACCGCGCTGCCGCCGACCGCGGCGATGCCCGGCCTGTTGGCACGAGCGATCAGGTGGTGGATGCGGTGCTGCACTACATCAACGAGCATTACAGCGAGCCGCTGACCCTTGACCAGCTCTCGGAGAAGTTCTTCATCAGTAAGTATCACCTGCTGCGCAAGTTTGATGCACAGGTCGGCACGACCGTACACCGGTATATTTTGCAAAAACGGCTGCTGAACGCCAAGCAGCTGCTTGCGGGCGGCGTGCCGCCGAATGAGGTCTGCCAGTACTGCGGCTTCGGCGATTACGCGAATTTTTACCGTGCGTTCCGGGCCGAGTACAACCAGACACCGAGACAGTATATACAGTCGGCGAGGGGGAAGTGAGCGGCTAAAGGATTAACGGCAGTCTCCCGGGAGGTGGTTCTTTCTTTTGGCAGCAAAAGAAAGAACCAAAGAAAACTGCCGCTGTTTCGACGCAGCGGACCCGCGACCAAGGGGCTGCACGCCCCTTGGATTCCCAAAGCGGAAGTCGCAGAGGGCGCGGGCTACGCGAACGCAGTATTACTGTTCGCGCTTAACGCCCGCGCCCTCTGCTCCGTTTTAAAATTCGGGTGTTCCCCCGAACCCCCGCAGCCGTAAACCTGCGTTATATCCCGTTTCCCAATCGCCGCCCTGTAGGGGCCGGGCATGCCCGGCCCGCAGCCTTGCGTCAGCTCCCGGTTTCGCTTTGTGCCCCTTGTATGTTACATCGTAGGGAGGGGTCTTGACCCCTCCACTACCTTCCGTTAAACTGCCGTCAACGGTTCATCCGTAGGGGAGGGATTCATCCCTCCCGGGCACTTCCCGCCACCGTAAACGGCCACGGCGGCCAGAGGGCTGGCCGCCCTACAACCCTACTTGAAAATCCGTGCGTAGGGCGGGGTGCCCTCACCCCGCCGAAACCTGCCGCCACAACCCCCTTGTCCATCTCCCACAAAACCAACCGCCCCCTCCGAATCCCACTTCGGAGGGGGCGGTTCACTAACCTTTATATATACACTAAATGGTGCTGCGAATTACTCCACATCCTGCAGGGCGGCGTAATCCTGCTCGCCGGTGCGGACCTTGACGACCTTTGCCACATTGTAGACAAAGATCTTGCCGTCGCCGATGTGGCCGGTGTACAGGGCCTTGGTGGCGGTGTCGATGATCTTGTCGACCGGGATCTTGCTCACAACGACCTCGACCTTGACCTTCGGCAGCAGGGTGGCGTCCACCTCGGCACCGCGGTACTTCTCGCCGCTGCCCTTCTGCAGGCCGCAGCCCATGACCTGAGTCACCGTCATGCCGGTCACGCCGATGTCGTTCAGCGCCTTCTTCAGCGTCTCAAACTTCGCAAGCTGCACGATGATGGAAACCTTGTGCATGCCGGAATCCAGCCCGGCGGGCAGCGGTGCCTCCTGCGTGACCTTGACGGCCGCCGCGATCTTCTCGGGGCTGGCCTTGGTGATGTCGTCCTCGCCGAGGTCGGTGTTTTCGTTGACATCCAGCTCGGCATAGGTCGGGTCGCTGATCGCAAAGCCTGCGTAGGCGCTGGTCAGACCGTGCTCGTGGATGTCAAGGCCGTCCAGCTCCTCCTTCTCGGAGACGCGCAGCCCGATCGTCTTTTTGATGATCGAGAAGATGATGTACATCGTGATCAGCACCCACGCGGCCACGCTGACAACGCCCAGCAGCTGGATGCCCAGCTTGGCAAAGCCGCCGCCGTAGAACAGGCCGCCCTCGGTGGCAAACAGGCCGACAGCCAGCGTGCCCCAGCAGCCATTGACGCAGTGGACGGAGACCGCACCGACCGGGTCATCGATCTTGGCGATCTTGTCGAAGAACTCGACCGAGAAGATGCAGAGCACACCGGCCACGATGCCGATGACGGCTGCGCCGAACGGATCGACCACATCACAGCCCGCAGTAATGGCGACCAGACCGGCCAGCGCGCCGTTGAAGGTCAGCGAAACATCGGGCTTGCCGTACCGCACCCACGAGACGATCAGCGCCGCAACAGTGGCCAGCGCGGCGGCAAGGTTGGTGTTGAAGCAGATAAGGCCGGCGGAAATCATCGTGTCATCGCCGGTCATGCTGACGGTGGAGCCGCCGTTGAAGCCGAACCAGCAGAACCACAGGATGAAAACGCCCAGCGCCATCGCGGTCAGGTTGTGGCCGGGGATGGCGCGCGGCGTACCCGCCTTGTTGTACTTGCCAATGCGGGGGCCGAGCATCCAGGCGCCGAGGCAGGCCGTGACGCCGCCGACAAAGTGGACCGCCGTGGAACCGGCGAAGTCATGGAAGCCGAGCTGCGCCAGCCAGCCGCCGCCCCAGATCCAGTGGCCGGAGATGGGGTAGACGATCAGGCTGATGGCGGCGGAGTAGCAGCAGTAGGCGCTGAACTTCGTGCGCTCGGCCATCGAGCCGGAAACGATGGTGGCGGCGGTCGCGCAGAACACCGTCTGGAACACCGCGTAGACCCAGACCGGAAGCGTGCCGAAGTCATAGCTGCCGCGGATGAACGGGTCAAACCCGCCGATGAGCGCGCCGGAGCCGGCGAACATCACGCCGAAGCCGACCAGCCAGTAGCAGGGTGTGCCGATACAAAAATCCATCATATTCTTCATCAGAATATTGCCGGTGTTTTTAGCGCGGGTCAGCCCGGCTTCACACAAAGCAAAGCCTGCCTGCATAAAGAACACCAGAAATGCCGCAACCAGTGTCCATGTTACATCTGCTGAGTTGTACATACCTTGAAACCCCTCTCTCTTACTTTCGCACAGAATATTTGCAAAAGAAACAGAAAAAGCGCCGGGCAGAAATACTCTGCCCGGCGCCTTTGCCGTTCTTTTGTTGCGTTTATGCTATCACAGAGTTGCAGTCCAGTCAAGAGGGTGGGAACATATTTTGTTCATATTTGTAGAAAATGCTGTACAACCAGCCGAAAATGATGCTGAAAAATTGGGCGGTGTGCACAACGGAAAACGGGCAAAGCCCCTCCGACTTCGCTTCGCTCGTCACCTCCCCTGAGAGGGGAGGCTCTCACGCGGGCAAAGCCCGCGCAAAAAGGCGCCCCACGCAGTGGGGAGCTGGCCCGAGCCTGCGAGGCCTGAGGGGCTTTGGCACCTTCCCGCAGCCGCCCCAACATCCTACATCCATACAATTCCCCAAAAATATTCATTTTTTTGTAAAAAAATCTACCCAAAAAAATCACTTTGTGCTATAATATCATCAAATAGCCTTTTTCCGGCCGTTTACCAATTAAAGGAGGATCATCCATGCCCAACCTAGCTCTGCTTGCCCTTGAAGCCAGCGACGGCACCGTTGTTCTGACCAGCATTACACTGGTTTTCGCGATGCTGGTGGCCCTGTGCCTTATCATCACGCTGGAAGGCAAGATCTTCGACAACATCAACAATAAGAAGAACGACAAGCCTGCCGCGCCCAAGGCCCCTGCGGCCCCCGCTGCCAAGGCTGCCCCTGCCGCCAAGCCCGCTGCCCCTGCAGCCAAGGCTGACAACGGCTCCATCCCCGGCGAGATCATCGCCGCCATCTCCGCTGCCGTGGCCTCTGTGTGCGGCGGCAATGCCGTCATCCGCGGCATCAAGCGCGTTTCCAAGCCCGCTGCCGGCTCCCGCCGCGGCGCATGGGGTGACGCAGGCGTGCGCGAGCATACCACGCCCTTTATGTAAGGAGGTACGGAAATGGGTGCGATTTTTACCAATATTGCGGAGATCTTCGCAAAGTCCGGCTGGGCACAGATCTTCTTCACCGAGGGCGGCTGGAAGTACGCCGTCATGCTGGCAGTGGCCTGCGTGTTGCTGTATCTGGCCATCGTCAAGCAGTTTGAGCCGCTGCTGCTGCTGCCCATCGGCTTCGGCATGCTGATGACCAACCTGCCCCTTGACGGCATCTTCCACATGGACATCTTCATCAACGAGACGAATCATATCAACTGGGAGCTGCTCGGTTCCTCCGGCGGTATGGTCGACTACATCTATCTGGGCGTCAAGCTCGGCATCTATCCGCCGCTGATCTTCCTCGGCATCGGTACGATGACCGACTTCGAGCCGCTGATCGCCCGCCCGTCCAGCCTGCTGCTGGGCGCTGCCGCACAGCTGGGTATCTTCTTCACCTTTGTCGGCGCTAAGATTCTGGGCTTCACCAATCAGGAGGCCGGCGCTATCGGCATCATCGGCGGCGCGGACGGCCCCACCGCCATCTATGTCACCACCAAGCTGGCCCCGCATCTGCTCGGCTCCATCGCGGTCGCCGCGTACTGCTACATGGCGCTGGTGCCGGTTATCCAGCCGCCTATCATGAAGGTCTTGACCACTGAAAAAGAGCGTCAGATCGTCATGACTGCCCCCCGCCGCGTTTCCAAGACCGAGAAGATCCTCTTCCCCATCATCGTCACCATCATCGTTGCCCTGACCCTGCCTGACGCCGCCATTCTGGTCGGCTGCCTGATGATGGGCAACCTGATGAAGGAGTCCGGCGTTGTTGAGCGTATCACCAAGACCGCCGGCAACGAGCTGATGAACATCATCACGATCTTCCTCGGCTTCTCGGTCGGCTGCACCACCAACGCCGCCACCTTCCTGAACATCCAGACCGTTGAGATCATCGTTCTGGGCATCGTGGCCTTCGGTGTCGGCACCGCTGGCGGTGTCATCCTCGGCAAGGTCATGTGTGCTGTCACCCACGGCAAGATCAACCCGCTCATCGGCTCTGCCGGTGTTTCCGCCGTTCCCATGGCCGCCCGTGTTTCCCAGAAGGTCGGTCAGGAGTACAACCCCCGCAACTACCTGCTCATGCACGCCATGGGCCCCAACGTTGCCGGTGTTATCGGCTCCGCCGTTGCCGCTGGTATCCTGATCAATATGTTCGGCTGATACTGACATAAAAAAAGTAAGCACCCGCATGGTTCGCGCCATGCGGGTGCTTTTCTCTTTGGCTTCTCCCTCGGGACTGCGCCCGCAGGCGCGTGTCGGAGCGCAACCGCCGCTTTTTGCGGCGGCTCTTAGCGCGTAGACTGAAGCTGTCACCCGCAGGCGACTGATGAGGGCAAAGTTCACTATAACATCCCATCAACGGGAAATTCCGCAGCCCTGCAAAAGCCCCTCAGGCCTCGCAGGCTCGGCCAGCTCCCCACTTCGTGAGGAGCCTTTCTCGCGGGCTTCGCCCGCGCAACAAGCCGCCCCTTACAGGGGAGGTGGCCGAGCGTCAGCGATGGCCGGAGGGGCTTTTGCCGCGTTTACTTCACCTCAAACCTCTCCCCGTCGATCTCGACATATGCCACCGCCTCGGGGTCGATGATGTTGTAGGTGTTCACCCGCAGAGCGCTCTGACCGGAAGATTTGATCACGCGGCCATAAAAACCCTGGTAAAACTCTCCGTCCCAGCCGTAGGTCAGTTCCGTGCCGTCAGCGCGGAACAGCTTCACGCGGGACTGCACATCGTACCGCGAGGTCCCGCCCAGCGGCAGACTGCCGTGATTCTTGCCGATGACGCTGACCGCCAGCGGCTCAATACGAACCTCTTGAATGTCAAACGTTGCGTCGGGATATTGCTCAGCTTCTTCCTCGGTCATATCATAATGGAACCAGTGCCCGCCCTTCAGCGCGATGGTTTTCTTTGCGTTTATCGTCACTGCTTCAGCCATGTCGGGCAGCATGACCTTAACATGCGCAGAGGCCTTGTAATTTGTTAAATCGCAGATATACAGCGTTCGCGTGTCGGCGGCCGTCTGGGTCAACGGAATATCCACATAGCAGGAGAGAACGCCGCCTTCGCTGACCGCGTTGCGCGTTGCCCACGAACCAATGGCGTACCCATAACATGGCCCTACCTGTGCGTTGCTTGCAATATAGAGCCGCTTGTCGCCGCTGTTGTCCGCTGCACGCAGGTAAAACGCGCCGGTGTCCCACACCAAATCGTTTGGCTCCATCCCTTGGGCGTTGTCCACATCGTACAGCACTCGCAGCGTGTTTTCGCCGCGCAGCAGCGCCTTTACACTGACCGTGCGGCCGTTGATCTCGGCGGTCAGCGGTTCGTCCAGCACCTCGCCGTACTTCTGCACCAGTGCGTTCGTCTCGTTGGCGGCGCTCATGGGGTGGAAAAGTCCCAGCACCACCGCGCCCGCGGCCACTAAGCAGAGCGCTGCCGCCGCAGCTGCCAGCCGCCAGCCGCGCAAAGCATGCAGCCTTGGGCGGCGCGCCAGTACTTTTTGGCGCAGTGCAGCGGTTTCCTCCGCCGTCAGGGCGTCCGCCAGCGGCGGGTTGTCGTTCATCCAGCGTTCCAGTTCGGTCATAGGTCAGCCCTCCTTCAATAGCTTCTGCAGTGCCAGCCGCGTGCGGTGCAGCCGGGTGCGCACCGTGGCGGCGGGCATGGCAAACCGCGCGCCCAGCTGGGCCGCCGTCTCGCCGTATAAGTACCGCCGCAAAAACAGCTCTCCGTCCGGCGGCGGCAGCGCCATGATCTGCGCCATCAGCTCGCGGCTTTCGAGATGGCTTTCCAGCGCCACAGCCAGCTCGGCGTCATCGCGGTCGTCCAGTGGCAGCGTCTCGCCCCGGCGCAGCAGCGCACGGTAGCGGTCAATGGCGCACTGCCGCGCCGTCAAAATGACCAGCCGCCGCCGGTGCGCCTCGTCCGCAGGCAGCCGCGCGCCGCGCCACAGCTTGTAAAATGTGTCGGCCTCGGCCTCCTCGGCGTCCTGCGGGTGGCCGGGCAAAATGGCCCGGCAGACGCCCCGCACTGCGCCGCCGTAGTTCCGCAGTATGGTGTCCAGCTCGTGTTCCGTCATCAGCATCGCCCCCTTTCATAAAGAGTATACGACAAAAACGGGCGGAGTGTTTCAGGAAAATGCAAAAAGGCCCCCTTGTCAAAGGGTGACTCCCCACAGTGTGGGGAGATGTCGCGAAGCGACAGAGAGGCCCGGGCGCGAAGGGCTGTCCGCGGAGCGGACTGGGGGATTCCTGCAGCCTTGCGGGAGCACATACGCATCAGCAAGGCCGCTGGAATCCCTCCGGCCTTGCTGACGCTCGGCCACCTCCCTTTGACAAGGGAGGCTTTACCTCCTCCCTGATCTGTGCTATAATACGCTTAATAATGGGGTACTGTTGGAAAGAGGTGAGCCGATGCTGAAGGTAACGCTTTTGGGTACGGGCGGCACGCAGCCGCTGCCCGACCGCGCGCTGGCGGCCGCCGCTGTGACGGTGGCCGGGCGCAGCGTTCTGCTCGACTGCGGCGAGGGTACGCAGGTCGGGCTGCGGCGGTACGGCGTCAGCGCGTACCGGCTTTCGGCCGTGCTGCTGACCCACTACCACGGGGACCACATTCTGGGTCTGCCCGGGCTTTTGCAGACGCTGGGCAGCCTGAACCGCACTGAGCCGCTGACCGTCTACGGCCCTGCGGGGCTGGATGCAGTCGCGCGGCCCGTCATGGCGCTGGCAGGTGCGCAGCCCTATCCCGTCCTCTGGCGGGAGGCGGATGCGCCGTTTGCCGTAGATGCGCTGAAAATCACGCCGTTCCCGCTGGAACACCGCGTGCCCTGCTGCGGCTACGCGCTTGAACTTCCCCGCGCAGGCCGGTTTGACCCCGCGCGGGCGCGGGCGGCGGGCATCCCGGTGGTGTATTGGAAAACGCTGCAAAAGGGTGCGGCGGCCGGCGGCTTCACACCGGAGCAGGTGCTTGGCCCGCCGCGCCGGGGCCTCAAGGTCGTCTATGCGACTGACACCCGCCCCTGCGCCGCGCTGGAAGCCGCCGCCCGGGACGCCGACCTGCTCTGCATGGATGCGACCTACGCCGATGACACCGACCTGCCCAAGGCCCGGCTTTACGGCCACACGACCTGCCGCGAGGCGGGCGCGCTGGCTGCCGCCGCCGCGGTGCGCCGTCTCTGGCTGACCCACTACAGCGCCGCCGTGACCGACACCGCCCCCGGGCTGGCTGCGGCCCGCACGGCTTACCCTTTAGCGCTGGCCGGGTATGACGGCATGGCGCAGGAACTGGAATTTGACAAAGAATGACGAACAAACGCAAAAATATCATCTTCATTGCGGCGGTTCTGGTCGTGGCGGCGGTGCTTTGGCTGGTATGCCGCACCGGCGGCAACGGGCATACGGCGGTGCTGCGCTACGGCACGCCGCAGACGGAGCAGCGCATCGACCTGCGCAGGGACGCCGACTATGACATCGACACCGGCCGGTACACGATCCACCTGCATGTGGAAAACGGCGGCATTGCCTTTGTGGACAGCCCCTGCCCCGACCACCTGTGCGAGGGGTTCGGCGTGCTGAAAAACGAGGGCGACTGGGCCGCCTGTATGCCGGCGAAGGCGAGCGTTACCATTGAATAAATGTAGGGGCGGATTCCATATCCGCCCGCGGCACCTGCCGTAAGCTGCACGGGCGCATATAGAATGCGCCCCTACGGCGGCATATGTTTAACAAAAGGAGTTACTATGAACCCGACATTTAAACAAGTTACCAAGACCCGCTATGTGCAGCTGGTTTCGGAGCTGGCACAGGAAATTTTTGTGCAGCACTACACCAAGCTGACGCCCAAGGTCGCCGCCGCGCTGGCCGATAAGTACCAGAGCGACATCCTGACCGATGACGAGATCCACAGCGGCGTTATCAACTATTTCCTCGTCTATCTCGGCACCGAGCCGGTGGGCTATTTTGCACTTGACCTCGGCCCGGCGGGCGCCATGTGCCTGAGCCGCCTGTTTTTGAAGGAGAAGGCCCGCGGCAAGGGCATCGGCCGCAGCGCTGTGGCCTACGCCCAGAAGCTGGCCGAGGGGGATGGCCGCAGCCGCCTGTACCTGAAGGTGTGGGCGCGCGACCTCAAGGCCGAGGGCTTTGCGAAAAAATGCCGCTTCCGCAAGGCAGAGACCGCCCCGATGGAGGTCCTGCCCGGCGTGACGCTGGATATTACCACATGGGAGAAGCTGTGGCGGTAACGCAGTGAATTTGTAGGGGCCGATGCTTGCATCGGCCCGCGGGGCGTCGAGGACGCCGCCCCCTACAAACGGCAGGCTGCCGGGTAGGGGCCGGGCACGCCCGGCCCTGTACATTCCGGCAAGCACCCCATCCCCGCAAGGCCGCGGGCCGGACATGTCCGGCCCCTGCAGTGCGGTAAACGCAAAATCTGGAGATACACTATGAAACTTCTGCACTTGGCTGACCTGCACCTTGGCAAACGGGTCAACGGGTTTGATATGCTGGAGGATCAGCGCTTTATTCTGGAGCAGATCCTGACCCTCTGCGATAAGCACGGCGTCGAGGCCGTGGTGCTGGCGGGCGACATCTACGACACCCCCGTCCCCCCGGCTGCGGCCTGCACGCTGCTCGACTGGTTTTTGACACAGCTCTCGCTGCGGCACATACCGGTGCTGGCCGTGTCCGGCAACCACGACAGCGCCGAGCGCCTTGATTTCGCCAGCGGCCTGCTGGCAGAGCAGGGCGTCTACATCGCCGGGCGGTTCCACGGCATGCCCAAGCAGGTCGTACTGCATGACCGCTACGGCCCCCTTGAATTTACCCTGCTGCCCTTTGTGCGGGCGGCCACCGTGCGCCACTATCTGCCCGAGGCCGAGATCTCCGACTATGATTCCGCCGTGGGCGCGGCGCTCGCCGTCTGTGAGCCTGCCGCCCCCCGCCGCGTGCTGGTGGCCCACCAGATGGTGGTCTCCGGCGTATGCCCGCCCCAGCTTGCCGGCAGTGAGACGGCCCCCCTGACGGTCGGCACGGTGGATTCTATTGATGCAGCGCGGTTTGCGGGCTTCTGCTATGCGGCGCTTGGGCATATCCACCGCGCGCAGCGGGTCGGCATTGACGCCGTGCGGTACGCCGGCTCGCCGCTGTGCTACCATCTGGACGAGTGCGGTATGCAGAAATCCGCCACCCTTGTGCGGATCGGCAAGCGCGGTGTCGAAAAGATCGAGCAGCTGCCGCTGACGCCCCGCCGCGCCATGCGCCACCTGACCGGCCCGCTGGCCAAGCTGGTCGCGCACCCCACCGACACCGAGGATTATATCTGGGCGACCCTGACCGACCCGACCCCGCTGCCCGATGCGATGGCCCAGCTGCGCGCGGCCTACCCCAATGCGATGCGGCTCGACTACCAGCCCAAGGGCACGGCGGCACTGCCGGCCGATATGACGCAGGCCGTCAAGGGCAAGCCCTTTGCCGAGCTGTTTCAGGACTTTTTCACCAAGATGAACGGCCGTGCCCTGACGACCGAGGAAGTGCTGGCCGTGAAAAAACTGCGCGAGGAGGCGTCAAAAAGCGAATGAAACCCCGGAAGTTGATCTTGAACGCCTTCGGCCCCTACGCCGGCCGCACAGAGCTGGATTTTGCGGCGTTCGGCGGCAACGGCCTGTTTTTGATCGGCGGCGATACCGGCGCGGGCAAGACCGCCCTGTTTGACGCCATCACCTTTGCGCTCTACGGCGAGACCTCGGGCGAAAATCGAAAAACAACGATGCTGCGCAGCGATTTTGCTGCACCGGAGGCCGAGACCTCGGTGGAGCTGACCTTTACCCACCGGGGGCGCAGCTACACGGTGCGCCGCTGGCCCGACCAGCAGCGCGCGGCCAAGCGGGGCAGCGGCATGGTCAAGGTGCCCGCCAAGGCCGAGCTCATCCGCGAACCGGACGAGCCGGTCAGCGGTGCCTCCGCTGTGACGGACGCCGTTGTCAAGCTGCTGGGCATTGACGCCAAGCAGTTTGCGCAGGTATCGATGCTGGCGCAGAACGATTTCACCCGGCTGCTGAACGCCCCCTCCGCCGAGCGGGCCGCCATCCTGCGCCGCGTTTTTGACACGGCCGACCACCAGCGCCTCGGACAGGCCGCCGTGGACTACGCCCGCCGCGCCGAGGAAGAATGTAAGCGGCTGGATGATGTACTTTTGATGCATGTGGGTGCCCTGCTGGGGGAGGGTGCCGATGAGCAGACCGCCGCCGAGCTAACCGAAATGCAGGACGACCGCGACCCGTTTGCCGCAGGCGCTGCCGCCGAGCTTGGCAAGCTGCTGCTTGAGGCCGATGAGGCGAACGAGAAGCGCCAGACCGCCGTCATGAAGGAGCTGGACGAGAAGATCGCCCGCGGTGACGCCGGCCTTAAAATTGCCGAGGAGCGCGCCGCCCGCCGCCGCCAGCTGGCCGGCCTCATCGCCGAGGAGCAGCGCGCCGCCGATGTAGAGCACCAGACCGACATCATCATGGCCGACCTTGAAAAGCGGACGGCGAGCCTCAAGGAGAGCATTGCCAAAAACGAGGCCGACCGCGCCGCGCTGAGCCAGGCCGAGGCCGACCTGCTGAAAACCGACCATCGCATTGAGCTGGCGGAGGGGCTTTCTGCCGACTGCAGGCAGCTTTTAAGCCAGCTGCAGGATGCCGACAAGGCCCGGCAGGACGCCGCAGACCGCCAGACCGCTTATGTGGCGGCGCAGGCCGCGCTGGACAAGGCCGAGGAGGAGTACAGCACGCTGCAGCGCCAGCTTAACGCCAACCGCGCCGGCCTGCTGGCCCGCGATCTGGAAAAGGGCAAGCCCTGCCCGGTCTGCGGCTCGACCCGCCACCCCAAGATCGCGGCCCTGCCCAAGGACCACATCACCGAAAAGCAGCTGGAGGAACGCGAGAAGGAGCTGACGGCCCAGCGCCGCACAACGGCCGCCGCCAGCCGCACCGCCGGTGACGCCGCTGCCCACGCGCATGAGCTGCGCGCGGCATTGCAGCGCGACGCAGATGGATTTTTCGCCCGCCGCGGGGACCGCTATACGGGCAAGCCTGCCGCCGAGCTGACACCGGACGAGCTGAAAGCCGCCCTGACCGCCCAGCAGGAGAGCTTGGCCGAGGGGCTGCGCGGCCTGCAGGCCGACCACCTGAAGCTGAAGCAAAAGACCGACCGCGCAAAGAGCCTTGCCAAGCAGGCAGACATCCTGACCCGCCAGTTGGCTGAACTGGACAAGCAGCAGTTTGCCGCCACCCGCCGCGCCGCCAACGCCAAGGCGGGCCACGCCGCTGCCACGGCCCGCGTGCAGCAGATGCAGGAGACGATGCCCAAGCGGGATAACCCCGATGCGCTGGAGCGCCTGCAGGAGGCGCTGGCCCGGCTGCGCAGCGACCGCGCCGCCGCTATGGATGCCCGCGATGCGGCGGTCCACCGGCTGCACACCAACCGCGCCGCGCTGGATGCCCTGCACAAGACCATGCGGGAGAGCGCCGCCGCCCGGGAAAAGCGGGCCATGTGGGACAACCTCTCCAAAACGATCAACGGCAACCTGACCGGCAAAATCAAACTGCCGTTTGAACAGTATGTACAGGCGTTCTATTTTGACGGCGTGGTCGAGGCTGCCAACCTGCGCTTCACCCGCATGACGGACGGGCAGTACCGCCTGCTGCGCCGCCGGAGCGAGGCCGTCAGCGGCAAGACCGCGCTGGATCTCGATGTTTTTGACGCCTACACCGGCAAGACCCGCCCGGTGGGCAGCCTGTCGGGCGGCGAGAGCTTTATGGCCGCCCTAAGCCTTGCGCTGGGCATCAGCGATACGATCCAGCAGAACGCGGGCGGCGTGGTCATCGAAACACTGTTTATTGACGAGGGCTTCGGCTCGCTTGACGCCGACAGCCTTGAAAAGGCCGTTGATACGCTGGCCGGGCTGGCCGGGGGCGATAAGCTCATCGGCGTCATCTCCCATGTCGAGGCCCTGCAGGACCGCCTGACCCGCCAGATCCGCGTGACCAAGACACGGGCGGGCAGTAAGGCAGAAATTGAGATTTCGTAACCCCAAAGGCTTCTCCCCTTGGGGGAGAAGCTGCCGCCCGCAGGCGGCTGATGAGGGGAGAGCCTGCCGCAGCCAGCCGTAAAAGGGCGGGCACGGCAGACCCGTCCCTCATCCGCCCTCGGGCGGGGCCTCGGGCACCTTCCCCCACTTGGGGGAAGGCTTTTTATATAAGGTATGCTATGACAAAATCAACGCTGCAACAACAATTAGAAAACCTCTCCGCTGCCCGCTACCCGCTGCACATGCCCGGCCACAAGCGCCGCGCCTTGCCCGCACCGGGGCTTGGCTGCGCTGCGTGGGATATGACCGAAATTGACGGTGCGGACGACCTGCACGATGCGGACGGCATTTTGGCCGCCGCCATGCAGCGCACCGCCGCCCTGTACGGCAGCCGCCGCTGCTGGTATCTGGTGGGGGGCAGCACAGTCGGCCTGCTGGCGGGCATCCGCGCGCTGGCACCCTTCGGCAGTGAGGTCATCGTGGCGCGCAACTGCCACAAGGCCGTCTATCACGCCCTTGAGCTGGGGCAGCTGACCGCCCATTACCTGACGCCGCCGGTCGATGCGGCGTTCGGCATCTACGGCAGCGTGCCGCCCGCCGCGGTGGCTGCCGCACTCGATGCGCACCCGCAGGCGCGCTGCGTCATCCTGACCAGCCCGACTTACGAGGGCGTTGTAAGCGATATAGCGTCCATTGCAAGGCTCTGCCACGCGCACGGCGTGCCGCTGCTTGTCGATGAAGCGCACGGCGCGCACTATCTGCCGTTTGCCGCGCAGTACGGCTGGCAGGGCGGCGCGGTCGCGGCGGGGGCCGACCTTGTTGTGCAGAGTGCCCACAAAACGCTGCCCAGCCTGACCCAGACCGCCTTTTTGCAGCTGAACGGCAGCCTTGCGGACCCCGCCGAGGTCGAGCGCCAGCTTGATGTATTTGAGACAAGCTCACCCAGCTACCCACTGCTCGTCAGTCTGGACGGCTGCACCGGCTGGCTGGCGCAGCAGGGGTGCGCGGCCTTTGCCGCATGGCGCGCCCGGCTGGACCGCTTTGACGCTGCAGCGAAAAAGCTGCAGAACACGCGCATCCTGTGCTGCGGCGCAGACGCGCCCCACCCGGACTTTTTTGCGCACGATGCCGGCAAGCTGCTGCTGCAGATCGGTGCGGCGGGCGCGGCGTATTTGCGGGAAAACGGTTTTGAGCCGGAGATGGTCTGCGGCCCCAATGTGCTGGCGATGACAAGCCCCTGCGATGCAGAGGACGCGCTGGACCGGCTGGCCGATGTGCTGGCCGCGTGGGACAAGACCACAGCGCCGCCCGCCGCTGCGCCGCATATCCTGCCCGCGCCCGGCGCGGTGCGCTGCACGATCGGCGCGGCACTGCTGCGCCCGTCCCGCATTGTGCCGATGCAGAGCGCTGTGGGGCAGACCGCCGCCGAGTACCTCTGGGCCTACCCGCCCGGCGTGCCGCTGATCGCCCCCGGCGAGGAGGTGACGGCGGCGCTGGCCGCTGCGTGTGAGGAACTGGAAAAGGCCGGGACAAGGATCAAGCATATTGGGGGAAGCGGGCCGGATAAGATTTCGGTGATTTGAAGGCCGCAAAGCCCCTCAGGCCTCGCAGGCTCGGCCAGCTCCCCACATTGTGGGGAGCCTTTTGCGCGGGCGGAGCCCGCGAGAAAAGCCTCCCCTTATAGGGGAGGTGGCCGAGCGAAGCAAGGCCGGAGGGGCTTTGCCGCTGCCGCTTTGCCTTGATTGCCCCCTTGACACCCCTGCCAAAACCGTGTATAATAGTAATAATTCTAAAATGTATAAAGGGGTGACTGTTTTATGAAGCACATCCAGACTCTCGAGACCCGCGATATGGCGAAGAGCCTGCTGAACGGCGGCTGCGGCGAGTGCCAGACTTCCTGCCAGAGCGCCTGCAAGACCAGCTGCGGCATTGCCAACCAGCCTTGCGAGAAGACCGACAAGTAATTTTTGCTGGCTTTGATGCCGGGATGCCGTGTGGCAGCCCGGCATTTTCTATGATATTACCCTGCAGCGTGCTGTTTATCTTGTCCTGATACGTAGGGGCGGGGCTCTGCTCCGCCCGGCAGCCTTGCGGTGCATCCACTTTCAGGGAAAGCTGCTCACGCGGAAAACGACCACGGGCGGAGCAGAGCCCCGCCCCTACTGTGTACCCTAGTTACCATACATTTTCAATCCATTACCTTATCTAAAACGGAGAAAACCATGATCCATCAATACAAATTAAGCGGTTACAACATTGTACTGGATGTCTACAGCGGCAGCGTACACGCCGTGGATGACGTCGCCTATGACGCCATCGCCCTGATCGACCAAGGCAGCAGCCGGGAGCAGGCTGCTGCAGCCCTCGCCAAAAAGTACGCGGACCGCGCCGATGTGACCGCCGCCGACATCAACGATGTGCTGGACGACATTGACGAACTGACCGCCGCCGGTCAGCTGTTTGCGCCCGATGCCTACGCCGACCACGCCTTTGACTTTAAAAACCGTTCCAATGTGGTCAAGGCGCTCTGCCTGCATGTGGCCCACACCTGCAACCTGAACTGCAGCTACTGCTTTGCCGCGCAGGGCAAGTTCCACGGCGAGGCCGGCCTGATGAGCTTTGAGACCGGTAAGCGCGCGCTGGACTTTTTGATCGAAAACTCCGGCACCCGCCGCAACCTCGAGGTCGATTTCTTCGGCGGTGAGCCGCTGATGAACTTTGAGGTCTGCAAGCAGCTGGTTGCCTATGCGCGCAGCATCGAGGGAAAGTATAACAAGAACTTCCGCTTTACGATGACGACCAACGGCATCGGCATCACCGATGAAGTCATCGACTGGTGCAACAAGGAATGTCATAATGTTGTGCTTTCGCTCGACGGCCGCAAGGAGGTCAACGACCGCTTCCGCGTGGATCTGGCCGGTAACGGCAGCTATGACCGCATCGTGCCCAAGTTCCAGAAGCTGGTCAAGGCGCGCGGAGGCAAGGGCTACTATATGCGCGGCACCTTTACGCATCACAATGTTGATTTTACCAAGGACCTGTTCCACATGGCGGACGATCTCGGCTTCAGTGAGCTGTCGATGGAGCCTGTTGTGGCGCCGCCCGACTCCCCCGAGGCGCTGACCGAGGAGGATCTGCCCAAGCTGTTTGACCAGTATGAACTGCTGGCCAACGACATGCTGCGCCGCCAGAAGGCCGGCAAGCCGATCACTTTCTACCATTACATTCTGGATCTGAAGCACGGCCCCTGCATCTACAAGCGCATCTCGGGCTGCGGCTCCGGCACCGAGTATATGGCCGTGACCCCGTGGGGCGACCTCTACCCCTGCCACCAGTTTGTGGGCGACCCGAATTACAAGCTGGGCAATGTCTGGGACGGCGTGACCAACACCGCCCTGCGCGATGAGTTCAAGCTCTGCAATGTCTACGCCCGCCCCGACTGCAAGGATTGCTGGGCGCGGCTCTACTGCGCGGGCGGCTGCGCGGCCAACGCGCTGCACGCCACCGGCGACATCCACGGCACCTATGAGTACGGCTGCAAGGTGTTCCGCAAGCGGATGGAGTGCGCCCTGATGATGCAGGTCGCACAGCGCCTTGACCCCGAGCTGGCCAAGAACGCCGTGCAGTTCGAGAGCGACTGCGATGGCTGCGGCGAGGGCAACGACGGCGCGTGCGAGAAATAAATAGCCATTGAGTATGCCGCTCTGTAGGGGCCGGGCATGCCCGGCCCGCAGCTTACCGGCAAGCACCTGCTTGCGGTTTATGTTGCGGGCCGGACATGTCCGGCCCCTACCGCGTCACAATGGCAAACGGCAGCTGCGGAGGGGTCAAGACCCCTCCCTACAGATCGGGGTCCACGGGTGCTTTGTAGGGAACGGTCTTGACCGTTCCGGGGACGTGTGCCGTTATTGCATGGTAAAACATTGTTGAGGCGTAGGGGCCGGGCATGCCCGGCCCGCAGCTTACCGGCAAGCACCTGCTTTCCGGTTTATGTTGCGGGCCGGACATGTCCGGCCCCTACAGGAATATAAAAGATAAACACCTGTCAGCTGTTTATCTGCCAATCGCCGCGCACTTCTCCTGCAGCCATGCCTTCTCGTCCTCATTCAGGCGGGGGCTGAGCATCTCATAGACATGGGCATGGTAGTCGTTCAGCCAGTTGAGCTGGTCGCGGCTCAGCTCGTCCACAAGGACCGGCTCGGTCGAGATGGGCACCAGCGTCAGCGGGGCAAAGCCCAGCCAGTGGCCGTACTGGTTCTCGCCCATATCCACGCACTCCAGCTCGTTCTCGATGCGGATGCCGACCTCGTCAGTCTCATAGATGCCCGGCTCGTCGGTGATGGTCATGCCGGGCTTAAAAATCACGGGGTTGTTCGGGCGCAGGCTCTGGGGCCCCTCATGCACGCCGGAGATGAAGCCGACGCCGTGGCCGGTGCCGCAGCGGTAGTTGACCTTGTGCGCCCAGACCGGGCCGCGGGCAAAGGTGTCCAGCGCAAAGCCGGTGCAGTAGTCCAGAAAAACGGCGCGGGCCATGTCGATGTGGCTCTGCAGCACCCATGTGTAATAGCGGCGCTCGTTGTCGGTCAGCGGGCCGACCGGGTAGGTGCGGGTGATGTCGGTTGTGCCGCAGTCATACTGGCCGCCGTTGTCCACCAGCAGGAAGCCGTGCGGCTCGATGACGCTGTTTACCTCGCCCTCGGCGTGGTAGTGCATCATGGCGGCGTTGGTGCCGTAGGCGGCAATGGTCGAGAAGCTGTCCTCAAAGTAGCCGGGCTGCTCGGCGCGGCGCTTCTGCAGCATCGTGTCGATGTCGATCTCGGTCAGGGCCTTGCCCTCGGCCAGTGCCTTCTCCAGATCCATCTGGAACCGCACCACGGCCACGCCGTCACGGATGTGGCACTCGCGGATGTTCTTCAGCTCGGTCTCGTTCTTGATACCCTTCAGGGCGAAGATCGGGTCAGCGCCGGCCACCGTCTTATGGGCGGTCAGGGCCTCGTACAGGGCAAAATTGGTCGCTTTTTCGTCCACAAGGAATACTTCCTCAGCGGGCAGGGCGTGGACGGCGTCAATCAGCTCATTGTAGCCGCGCAGCGTCACGCCGCTCTCGGCCAGTGTGGCGGCATCGGCGTCAGACAGGCGGCCCGGCGCAATAAACAGCGTGCAGGCGTCCATCGTGACCAGCGCGTAGGCAACGGCCAGCGGGGTGCAGGGCAGGTCGCGGGCGCGCAGGTTCAGCAGCCAGCCCACGCAGTCCAGACCGGTCACGGCCAGCGCGGTGGCACCGGCCTTCTGCAGTGCATCGCGCACCAGAGCAATGCGGTCGGCGGCGGTCGCGCCGGTCTGGGCGGGGGTCAGCAGGTTGCAAGGGGTGTCGGGCAGGGCAGGGCGCTCACCCGTGGCGTCCCAGATGGGGGAGGCGACATCAAGGCTCTTGAGCGCGGCACCCTTTTTGGCCAGCGCGTCACGGTATTCCCTGGCGATCGTGGCGGGCACACAGCTGCCGTCCAGCAGCAGCGTCTCGCCCTGTGCAAAGTGGCTCTCGAGGTACTCGGCCACGGTCGGCACGCCCGCAGAGCCTGCGTGCATGCACTCGATCTCACTGCCGGCCAGCTGGCGGTCGGCCTGCACATAGAAGCGGCCGTCACACCACAGGGCGCTGCGGTCTTGGGTCACAACGAGGGTCGAATTCTCCCCGATAAAGCCGGAAAACCACGGCAGAGCGTTGTAATAGCCGGGCAGATACTCACTGCAGTGGGGGTCGCTGGTCATAATCAGCACGCCATCGGCCCCGGCTGCCTTCGCGGCAGCGCGCAGCGCGGCGATTTTTTCATTGGTAGTCAAAATGGATCGCTCCTTTTTGTATATAAATGTGGGTTAGGTATATCATACCACGAATGCTGCAAATAATAAATAGATAAGAGATAAAAGATAATAGATAATAAAAAAGGTGGAGTTTGCGCTGAGCGCAAACAAAATGCGGCGGTAGGGGGCGGCGTCCCCGACGCCCCGCCATGCAGAAGATGGTTTGCGGGCAATGCGTAGGGGAGGGGGGGGGTGCGGCGGCGCAGGGTTCCCGGGCGGCATGTATGCCGCCCCTACGGGCCAACCCGCTAATGTCTGCCCACCCGGCGGAGCGGTCAAGACCGCTCCCTACAAAGCACCCGTGAACGATAGCCCGTAGGGAGGGGTCTTGACCCCTCCGAGGCAGTGTCCCATTAGCGCCAGCCCGCGGGGACACCCCCGGGCCGGACGCTTGGCGGCGCACAACGAGCGCCGCCAGCCAGCAAAGCTGGCCCGCTCGTGCGGTTGTTTGCCCCGCAGGGGCAAACATTGTTCGCTCCCCGGTTTCGCTCCGCTCAACCGTGGCCCCACGCTCACAACCCCGCAATGCCCGGCCCCTACAGTGCTGCCCAAATCCCATAAATTTTGCAAAAAATTCAAAATTTCCCGCGCAAAAAGGCGCAAAACCCCTTGACTCGTTTGTTATAATAGTATTAGCAGTTAGTCTTTTAGATTGCCAAAATCATAAACATCTGAATAGAGGTACCCAATTATGGCTGAAAACAAAACCAAGATCGACATTTTCTCCGGCTTTCTCGGTGCCGGCAAGACCACCCTTATCAAAAAGCTCATCAAAGAGGCGTTCGCGGGCGAAAAGATCGTCCTGATCGAGAACGAATTCGGCGAGATCGGCATTGACGGCGGCTTTATGCGCGAGGCCGGTATTCAGGTCAATGAGCTGAACTCCGGCTGCATCTGCTGCAGTCTGGTCGGCGACTTCCGCGAGGCGCTGAAAAAGGTCGTTGAGACCTACCACCCCGACCGCATCCTCATCGAGCCGTCCGGCGTCGGCAAGCTGAGCGATGTCACCCGTGCGGTCGAGGGCGTGGCCGAGACCCTGCCGGTGCTGCTGAACAGCTTTGTCACCGTGGCCGATGTCAACAAGGTCAAAATGTATATGAAGAACTTCGGCGAGTTCTATGACGATCAGGTCAGCCATGCCTCCTGCATCATCCTGAGCCGCACCGGCAATGCCGGTGAGGATAAGGTCGCTGCCGCCGTTGCCCTGCTGGCCGAGAAGAACCCCACCGCCACCATCGTCACCACCGACTGGACCGCCCTGACCGGTGCCCAGATCGTCTCTGTCATGGACGGCAAGCGCGACCTTGTGGCCGAGCTGCTGAACGAGGCCCGTGCTGCGAACGAGGCACACGCCGGTGAGGAGGAGCACCACCACCATCATCACCATGATGAGGACGAGCATGACCACGAGCATTGCTGCCATCACGATCATGA
>ERZ1023645.20-NODE-20-length-22992-cov-16.339975_pt1 | contig 22992 bp, 34 predicted proteins | sample MGYA00380336_ERZ1023645 | MGnify/ENA primary metagenome ERZ1023645 (study PRJEB33179, sample SAMN07449041) | human gut metagenome | biome: Human-gut; feature: Human associated habitat; material: Faeces | host: Homo sapiens | place: India:Kasaragod | collected...
TTCTGAGCCGGAGGTTCTCTACGTATGAGCGAAATTCTTTTCAAGGCAAAGCTGATTGATATTGGTGAAGTTGTTGAGGGATGTTATGTGACATCTGATGGTAAATCTTTTATTTGTATGGATATAGTAGAACATTATTGTGTTATTGCACTTAGATGGTTCGAAATTGATCCAGAAACACTCTGCCAGTTCACAGGACTTTGCGACAAGAACGGGAAGAAAATTTGGGAAAATGACATTTTGATGTGTCATGGAACCCCAGAAGACCTTGTAAAAGCGGTATTTGGAGAATTTGGTGTAAGAGATATTGAAACCGGATCCATAGTAGATAAAGTTATCGGATGGCATTACGAAGTTGTCCCAACAGATGCAATCAGTAAGTGCGAACCATTCTGTTGGTCAATGCCCCTGACAGAATATTATATCGACAGGTGCGAAATGGAAGTAGTTGACAACCCAGAATTATTACAGGAGGAATCAGATGAGTAAATCAGTATTAGTGATTGATACACCAGAGAAATGTGCTTCGTGTATATATGTTGGTATATTCCATTATTTCTGTAGAATAAATCGCAGAGATATTAAGGACATAAGTACTAAGCCTGATTGGTGTCCATTGAAGCCATTGCCGGAGAAAAGCACTACCGAGAATGATATGACGGATTATCAGTGCGGGATGGTCGATGGACGAAACCAGTGCATTGATGAGATTACAGGAGGGGATTCTGATGATTAAGAAAACATTATATACATGTCAAATCTGCAATACTGACTATGCGGATAAAGAAAAGGCTATTGCATGTGAGAAAGGCCATAAGACATTGGAAGGAGCAACATTTGTTGGTGAATATAAGCCAAAGGGAATAGTTGGTGATGGATATCCGATAAAGATAAGGGTAAAGTTCAAAGGTTCTGATAAGTGGGTTGTATATAAGAGGTGAAGTAGATGGAGAGATTAACAGAAAGATATGATATTACACCAGACGGAGAATCAGATGTCTGGGTTAAGCAGCACGATTACATTTCAGCGGCGCGAAAGCTTTGCGATTATGAAGATTTAGAAGAACAGGGCTTGCTTGTGAGATTTCCGTGTAAGATCGGAGATACGGTTTATAGAGTAAATGCCGGAGCCAAGCAACCGATTATTCCAATGACTGTTTCAGAAATTCATTTTCTCTGTTACAAAAATGAACGTGCTGTAAGGTTTGACGCAATAGGCAAAGAAGATATGGGAGAAAGTTGCTACCGTTTAGAAGATATTGGAAGAATAGTATTTCTCACCCGTGAAGAAGCAGAGAAGAAGTTGGAGGAGATTCAAAATGACAAGACCTGAGATTACAGCAAAACTATCAGCAATGATCGAAAAGAAAATCAATCCTCACAATGATCCACGTATTTATTGGGCTAAGGAAGTGACATTCGATTATTCGACAGATCATGCGGTAAGGGTGGATTATATGCGGTTCGTGCCGGTGAATAATAGCGTGTCCGGGATAGAAAAAGGTGACTGCTATTGTTATGAGGTTAAATCATCAGCTGAAGATTTTCGCTCTGGTCTTGTGATGAATTTTATTTGCGATTATAACTAACTCGTTATGCCGACAGATGTATGCGCTGCGGTATCCCTTGAAATTCCACATTATGTAGGAATATATGTGCCAGAAGCAAATGATCTTACATGCATCAAAAAAGCAAAGCGAAGAAATCGGACAAGGCCTGTATCTGAAATACTCTTGATGATGTTCCGGTCTGCGAATAGGGATTATAGAAAAGCAGTAAAACAGTTGGAGGAGATGAAGAAAAAATGAATTCCATAATTGTTTATTGGGATGATATTGTTGATAAGTTTGATACTTGTCAAATAATAGATAAATTTGTTTATGATTCGTTTACGATGCTTCTTAGTCCTAATGAATATGCTCAAACAGGGTTGATTTTTGAAATAGCAACTAATAACGGGAATCCTAATGAATGCTCTTGCAAAGCCATCTTCGTAGACTTAGAAAAAGAAAAAGAGGTATACATAGGAGAATTTAATTGGAGTGTGCATGGTGAATATACTACTGTAGAAATATACGAAAAAGATAGAGAATACGAGGAAGCTTATGCAAACTGGGCGGGTAATATATATGCAATAATGTCTTATATAATGACAACTGAAAGAAAAAGAGTGGAAAAGCAAAGACCCATACAAAAGGTAAGCTCGAAAAAGAAATATAAAAATAAAAGTGAAAATAAGAGCATCTATCTTCTTTCGGAAATTGTGGATTATGTAAATGATAATGGCTTGCTGATAAAACCAAGTGGAAATCACAAAATAACTTGTCCTTGTTGGAGCGTAAGAGGACATTACAGAACGTACAAGAGCGGTAAGAAAGTATTTGTAAAGTCTTTCGAGAAAGGGAAAGAACGTGGAAAAGTAGCACCAAAACAGCATGTTTATACGATTTGAGAGGAGTGGCAACTATGCCAGACAAGCTTACACCAGAAATAACCCCACAGCTCGCCATATCAGCATTCGCAGTGCTGCATCAATATTGCAGCTCGATCAGTCCACATGACTGCATCAGATGTGCATTCTATGAATATTGCCCGGAATGTTTCATGGGGTGCCCGGGAGATCAGGGTGAGACGATCAAAAAATTACAAAGCAATGAATAAAATTAGAGAGTCGGTATTTACCGGCTCTTTTTTAGCGCAAAATTCCTCAAACATGTACCACAACTTTTCTACCGACCTGTGCTAAAATATACTCAGAAGTATTACTATGGGATTTTATAGCTTAATTCAGAAAGGGTATGATTGGATGTTGATAGGATGGCAAATGACCAGAATTTAAATAATGGAGTGGCGACACAGTTTCGAAGCGGCGAGGAAGCGGCGAGAAACGGAAAGAAAGGCGGTATTGCATCTGGATATTCTAGGAGACAAAAAAAAGCCCTTTCTGATTATGTGAAAATTATAGCTGAAAGTCCTGCATCAAGTACTGCAAAAAAGAAACTTGCAAAAATGGGGATTGCTGACGAAGATGCAAATAACATGGCAGTCGTAGCAACTTCTCTGTATAAAAAAGCGGCAGATGGAAATATACAGGCTATCGAAAAATGGGAGCAGCTAACAGCAGCTTCAAAAGACGATGATGAAAAATATGAACTTCCTGCAAGAGTGCTTGGCAAGGCATTCGTGGATATTAACCGACAGATCAAGCCCAACATTGAATATGTATTCGAGGGCGGTCGAGGTGGCCTGAAATCCTCATTCGTAGCTTTTAAGATTATTGAACTTATCAAGAATAATCCTCAGATGCACGCCTGCATCACGAGGCAGGTGGCTGGTACTCTGAAAGACTCTGTATACGCTAACATGAAATGGGCTATCAATGAACTTGGATTGATGGAAGAATTTGAATGTAAGGTGTCGCCACTTGAGATCAAATACATTAAGACGGGACAGACAATATACTTCCGTGGTCTGGACGATGAAACCAAACTGAAATCTATTAAGCCGGAGTTTGGATATATCGGAATCCTCTGGAAAGAAGAAAAAGATCAAATGAAGGGAGATGCTCAGGAACGTTCTGTTAATCAGTCAGTGCTTCGTGGTGGCGATGAATCCTATGATTTTTCATCATATAACCCACCAAAATCGAAATCAAACTGGGTAAACAGAATTAAGCTCATACCTAACCCGAAAAGAGTTATTCATCATTCGAGCTATCTGGAAGCCCCGGCGGAGTGGCTCGGACAGAAGTTTATTGACGATGCAGCGCATCTGAAAGAAATCAATCCAGAAGCCTATGAGCATGAATACCTGGGTGTTCCGAATGGCGATGGTGGAAACGTATTTGAATATCTCGAAATCAGAGATATTACAGATGAAGAAATCAGTCACATGGACAAAATATTTCAGGGGTGTGACTGGGGATTTTTCCCTGATCCGTATGCTTTTATTCGTTTGTATTACAATCATAACACTGAAAAGATATATCTCATTGATGAAATTTACGAAAATAAATGGAGCAATAGGAAATCAGCAGACGAGATTCTAAAAAGAAAATACGATGATTATACTATTACTTGTGATTCTGCTGAACCTAAATCAATCAATGATTATAGAGACTTTGGGCTTCCAGCAAGAGGTGCGATAAAAGGTCCTGGAAGTGTGGAATATTCTATGAAATGGCTTCAGACAAGGACTATCGTTATTGACCCTAAAAGAACGCCTAACGCTTATAAAGAGTTTTCAGAGTACGAATATGAAAGAGATAAAGATGGAAACGTTATAAGCGGATATCCTGACGAGAACAACCATTTAGTCGATGCCTGTAGGTATGCAACAGAATCATTGTGGAGGAGAAGAGGGACCAATGCTTAAAAGAGGATATAGTCTAAAATATAGACGAATATATAAAATATGGCAAGGGATTCGCCAGAGATGCAATAATCCCAACGACAAAGACTATGAGGATTACGGTGGGCGAGGGATAAGGGTTTGTGAAGAATGGAATAAAAGCTCAGAAGCGTTTGTTCGATGGGCATTAGAAAACGGATATGCTGATAATGTGAGCATTGACAGAATAGATACAAACTCAGGTTATTCCCCAGAAAATTGCAGATGGGCAACATGGACGCAGCAAGCGAGAAACAAAAGAATGGAAAAAATAAATTCAACTGGTGTTACTGGTGTTTCCATGGACAGAGGGAAATATAGAGCAATAATCTATGTAGATAATAAAAAAGTTGATCTAGGCAGGCATGACACACTTGAAGAAGCAGCAGAAGCACGTAGGCAGGGTGAGATAAAATACTGGGGCGTGAGTGCATAATGGGACTTATAACAACACTAAAAAGGTGGTTTAACATGATATTCAAAAAACAAGCCGAAGAGGATTTTAGCATCCAGGCAGCAGAATTCCCGGAGATGGAATCACTGATTAACCGGTGTGCAAACATATACAGGGGCGTGCCAGAATGGTTAGATGATAAGAACAATATTAAAACGATCAATTTCGCTAAATCTGTCTGCTCAGAGACAGCTCGGCTCGCAACACTGGCGATTGGCATTCAGATTGATGGTTCCGCAAGGGCTACATGGCTACAGGAACAGATCGACAAGGTATATTTCCAGATTCGTCACTGGGTAGAATATGGCTGTGCTTATGGAACGGTGTTTATTAAGCCAAACGGTGAGAGCCTTGACGTATTTACACCGGCAGACGTGATGATTGTAGATTATGATAATCAGGAAATAAAGGGAATCATATTCAAGGATTCTTATACTGTTGGAAGAAAATACTATACACGGCTTGAATATCATCGTTTTATTGAGACCACCGTGGACGGCGTGACGACCTATCCGTACTACGTTTCCAACAGAGCCTATGTGTCAAAATCCCCTCAAAGTATCGGTGATAAGATCGACCTTAAACAGACCAAATGGGCCGACCTAATGGCAGACACACCACCAATACTCAAGGCAAACGATGAGAAGTTAGATGGGCCTCTGTATGGAGTACTTCGGACACCACAGGCGAACAATGTGGATATTAGCACACCACTTGGACTTCCGATATTTGCAGAAGCTATCGAGGAGCTGAAAGACCTTGACATTGCATACAGCCGAAACGCCGGAGAGATTTTTGATTCGCAGAAGATTGTTCTGGCAGATGATAGACTGCTGATGCCAAGCGGTACGCCTGTATCAGCCATGTCACCGCAGAGTTTAGAAAATAGACGAAATGAGATGAGTTTGCCACACTTTGTTAGAAACGTATTTGGACAGGACGAAAAAGAGTTCTACCAAGAAATCAATCCGGTTCTCAACACAGATATCCGTATAGCCGGAATGAACGCCCTTTTAGGCCAGATAGGATATAAGATTGGATTCTCCAACGGATATTTTGTTTTTAATGAAAAAACCGGCATGGTGACGGCTACGCAGGTAGAAGCAGACGACCAGCGGACAATTCAGTTTATCAAGGACGTTAGAGATAAGCTAGAGTGTTGCTTGAATGACACTATATACGCATTAAATACATTTGCAGATTTGTATGGCATCGCACCAGATTCTAACTGGATTTACGACGAAAAGAAAAAGAAATATGTTCAGTATATAGTTAATTATGATTTTGGTGATTTTACATACAACAGAGAAGAAGACAGGATAGCGTGGTACGGTTATGTAAATTCCGGACATGTAGCATTTTGGCGTTATTTGATGAAATTTTATGGATATACCGAAGAGGAAGCGAAAAAAATCTTACAAGAAGCCAAAGAGGAAAACAAAACGAGAGGCTTTTTTGAAGAAGAGTAATGAGGTTAGAACAATGGTCAAAGAAGCTCAACCAGACGAACCAACATTATTCAGAGAGGAGTAAAAAGATGGCAGATAAACCAGTAACGCGAGAAGAAAAGTATCTTGCGTGCTTGACGGGTGATTATACAGGCGAAATTACAAAACCAATCACAAGAAAAGAGAAGTATTTATACAAACTATGCTTAAAAGGAATGGGTGGTGAAGTTTCACCGGAAGAAATCAAGGCCGCAGTAAATGAGTACCTTGAAAAGAACCCGGTCAAGCCCGGAGCCACCACAGAACAGGCACAGCAGATCGAGCAGAATAAGACAGATGTTGCTTCGCTGAAAGAGGAGACTGGTTCACTAAAGGAAGATTTAACACAGTTAGGAAAAACACTTAACTATGCGAAAATTGATGATATTGTTGGGCAAAAAACAGGTTTTGGATATTGTCAGAAAGTCACTACACAGCAGTGGGAAAATAACGTTTGCACTGTTACAGCAGAAGAAAATGACGCATTCGTTTCTATCGGTTCCATGAGTGATAAATATTTAAAGAGTGGTAGAAAGTATGCTGTTGCATTCAATCTTATGAGTGAAGTGGGCTGTACACTTAGGACACTAGCTGATTATAGTTTTACACAAGTAATCGGAAGCGTTGGCGGTACATATTCTACTAATGGCGTTTACTTTATTGATGTTACAACAGACGCTCAATTATGTGTGTCTAATTTTGGTGTCGGTGATACAAGTATTAAAATTACTGTATTTGATGTCACAAAGGTTGACGAAAGTGTATTAAATGCTATTGATTTTACGGATATGTCAATAAGTTATTCTATTGCTATTGTCGACAGAGCAACACTGGCAGACAGAGCAACACTGGCAGACAGAGCAACACTGGCAGACCATGCTAATACAGTCACGACAATCGAAGGCGCTAAAAGTGTTAATCTAATTAATGAAACAACCGTTAGCGGAGCAACATCAAATAGTGGAAATACACTGATGTATGTTAAAGATAATGCAACTTATACATTAAGTGGATTTAAATTTAAGGCAGAAAGCGGAAAATCTTATTACGTAGGTGCAATTATAACAAACAATGCTGATGTACTACTAAAGGGTGTATCAAGGGCATATTCTGGGGTGACTGATAGCACATATCTTGGGATTATGTCTGTTGGCTCGACATTGATTGATATGATTAAGATAGATGGTATAGACGGCGAAATTGGAGTTTATTATTCCACTTATTCTGCCACAGCTTACTCGGTAAATTACACAATGCAAATGTTTGCGTTCGAAGATTTGGGCGGAAGTTTTGAAATGTATAAGCAAAAAATGCTATCCAATTACGCTGTTGATAGGGCTGTTTATTCCGACATAGCAAGAAGTTGTATGTCTGGCATGGAACAGAAAAAAATATGTGCTTTTGGTGACAGCATTACGGCACAAGCAAAATGGTATGAACCTTTGAAAAGTTATTTAGGTGCATCTAATATCTATAATCGTGGTATCGGTGGCACTTGCATAGGTGGGAGTGGCGCAAATGCAATGTGGCAAGACGTTAGAATTAACGCTTTGGAGAAAGACATTGATTGTTTGCTGATTATGGGTGGAACAAATGACTCCGCTCAAGGTGTAACCATTGGGGAAATTAGCAGAGATAATCTTGATACAAGCACTTTTGTTGGTGCTTATAATGTGCTTTTGAGTAAGGTTTATTGCAAATATTATCATCTTGGAACTTATGAGGGAATTACGCAGACAACAGAAGTAAAGCCTATTAAGATTATGCTTGCTACACCTATTTACTGTAATGACCCCACTTACGGAAATATGGATAATATTGCAGAAGCGGTTAGGGGAATTGCTAATATGTGGGGTATTCCAGTTGCAGACCAACACGCAAAAAGTGGTATCAATGCTGTTACTGCTGAATTATATCTTGCCGACAACGTACATCCAAATGATGAGGGTGGAAAACGTGTTGCAAATGTATGGGGAAACGCATTAAGAGAAAATGCCGAACTAAACTAAAGAGGGCTTTAGTGAATTAAGTAAAAAAAAAGTGGGAGGATTAAAACCCCTCCCCACTTTGCAATAACATTATTAACAGCCAGAATCTTCTTGCTTAGATACAGCAAATGTCTTCACTGTATTTGCACCAGGAACATTGCCATCATTAATGCACTTAGCAATGCGAAGCATAGATATAATTTGCGATGAAGACGGATGCTCTTTGCCGCAGTTTGGGCAAATTACCTTTTCTGTGTTAATTTGTTCATTTACGTAATAGTTGCAATTACAAGTGCAATAAACTTTTAATTTTAGAAACATTTTGCGACACCTCCTTAATAGGTTGATTGTAGCATATTTTTAAAACATGTACCACGACTTTTGACGAAAGAGGTGATATACTATACTTAGCCCAGAATATTTAAGGCGAATCACAGAGGGTAGCGAACAGATAGCTGAAGAATTGCACCAGTATATCATCTCTGAGATCGTGTCGAGAATGATGGCAAGAATCGGCAGAGGTGAGGATTATATTCTGACCAATGCCGATGCGTGGAGAATCAGAACACTACAGGAATCCGGCGAACTGCTAGAAGACATTCTGGCAGAACTATCCAGATATACCAAACGCGAACAGCAGGAACTTCTTGAAGCGTTTGAGGATGCTGGAATCACTGCAATGAATTACGATGATAAGATATATAAGGCGGCAGGACTAAGCCCTGTACCGCTCGAACAATCCCCGGCTATGATAAGACTCATGGAACGGAATATGCTTGCGACCATGGGAGAGTGGAAGAACTTCACCAGAACAACTGCAAGTGCCGCTCAGAGGCTTTATATCGAGCAATGCGACCTTGCATATAATCATGTGATGACTGGGGCAGTTGGGTATACGCAAGCCATCAAAGAGGCGGTTAATAACGTTGTGAGTGATGGTGTTACCGTCACATATCCATCTGGCAGAAAAGACACGATTGAAACAGCAGTAGCGCGTTCTGTTAGAACTGGCGTGGCGCAGGCTACGGGGGACATATCCCTAAAACGCATGGAAGAAATGGACTGGGATTTAGTTCTAGTCAGTGCGCACATAGGAGCCAGAACGGGTGACGGCGGTGAGAATCCAGGAAATCACTCATGGTGGCAAGGAAAGATATACTCTCGTTCTGGCAAGAGTAAGAAATTTCCGCCGTTCTCATTGACCGGATATGGAACGGCAAGTGGACTGTCAGGGGTCAACTGTCGCCATAGTTTTGGAGCCAGTGATGGAGAATTTAATCCTTATGCAGAATTGTCAGCACAGGATAAAACTGACAAAGGCAAGCAGTACGAAAAGGAACAACGACAACGTACTTATGAGCGAAGAATCCGCAAGACGAAGCATGAAGTTCTGGGAATGCAAGCGGCGGTTGATAACTGTAAGGACGAACAGACAAGATTCGCCCTCCAGCAAGACCTTGACCGGAAGTCTTACCTTCTCCAAAAACAAAATGCTGCATATAAGGATTACTGCAAGCAGAACAACCTGAGGGAACTGCAAGACCGGCTCATGATTGCTAAGTGGAACCGTCAGAACGCCGCAAAAGCCAGAGGAGCGGCAAAGAGATATAAAACAGCAAAGGGGATCGACTGATGGATAGATGGGAGTTTTACAATCCGAACCCTGCCGGGAATCGAGTCGGAGATTGCGTTGTCCGGGCAATATGCAAGGTAACCGGGTTCGACTGGGAAACGGTATTTGCCGGATTAATGGTACAGGCGTGCGCTCTGTCGGATATGCCATCAGCTAATTACGTTTGGGGCGCGTACCTCTATAAACGTGGGTACAGACGCAAACTGATTGAACAATCAGAGCGATATATCTATACAGTCAATGACTTTTGCACAGATCATCCGACAGGCACATATATTCTCTGCATAGATGGTCACGTGGTGGCAGTGCAAGGCGGAAAATATTTCGATACATGGGATAGCGGTAATGAGATCCCGGTATATTACTGGGAAAAGGAGTAGCTAAATGAGCATACAGGAATTTATTCAATTGTTTCTTTCAGTCTGCGGAGGGGTGTCTATTGTCGGAGGGGCGGCAGCCGTAATTTTTAAATGGATTACACCGGCATTCCGGCTTAACAAACGAGTGGAGAGATTGGAAGAACATGACAAACGAGATTACGAGAGTCTTCAGAGGATTGCAGAGCGTGATTCATTGATTCTGGAAGTGTTGTCGACCATGTTGGACAGTCAGATCAGTGGGAATAATGTCGAGGAGTTAAAAAAAACAAAACAGAAGCTCACGGAGTATCTTGCGCAGAATCAACGTTAATTGCATTAATAAGGGGTATGCTCATGAAGTTATATGTGTTCACTAAGAAAGATATAGACAGGTTCTTGATAGAGTGTAATTTTACACCGGACGAAGAAAAACTGTTCCGGCTGAGATGCAAGGAACACACTCTTGAATACTGTGCTGAGAAAATGAATGTGAGTATATCCACGGCGAAACGGTTGAGTCGGAGAGTGAACAATAAAATAATTAAAGTGTGTTGATACTTTTTAGACACTAATTAGAGCCAGAAACGAACTGTTTCCGGTTCTTTTTTTATGCAAAAATATAATCAGAAAGGTGGTGCATAAGATGGCATTATATAACAATCCTTATCAATATAGTTTTGGCGTTCCGGGACAAATGAATCAATTTCAGCAACAGCCTGTCCAGATGCCAGCTCAACCAGTACAGCAACCCCAACAGAATAATAATGGCATCCTGTGGGTGTCTGGCGAAGTCGGTGCAAAATCGTATCTGGTCGCACCCGGCACGAGCGTTTTACTGATGGACAGTGAAAGCGAAAAGTTCTACATAAAATCCACAGACGTTTCCGGTATGCCGCAGCCATTACGGACGTTCGAATACCACGAAGTAGGCACTCAGATGCCACCTAAACAGCCTGTTCAGAACATGGACAATAAATACGTCACCAGACAGGAATATGACGATTTAAAGGGCAAATACGAAGCTATCATAAACCGATTAAATTCTTTTTCTGAACCTGTTAGAGCTAATGCCGTGCAGGAATCAGCAGGCAAGGGAGGAAATGCAGATGAGTAATCCATTATTCAATGCTCTCGGCGGTGGGATGCCGCAGGGAAACGGGCCAATGCAGATGATACAGCAGTTTATGCAGTTTAAGCAAAATTTTAAGGGAGACCCGAAAGCAGAAGTTGAGAAAATGTTACAGTCTGGACGAATTTCTCAGCAACAGCTTAATCAGGTTCAGCAGATGGCAGGACAGTTTCAGCACATGTTGAAAGGAACGAAATAGTACATTACAATCTGGCCAGATTGATGTAAATACACAAAAAGGAGATTATAACTATGGATGGAAATTATAGTTTAGCAGATATTGCCGCTGCTACTGGAAACGGTAGAAATAATGACGGCATGTTTGGCGGAGATGGCAGCTGGTGGATTATTGTCTTATTCATTTTTGCTTTCTTCGGATGGGGAAACAACGGATGGGGCAATAACGGTAACGGCGGCGGATATGCAGCCACAGCAGCTACTCAGGCAGACATTCAGAGAGGATTCGATAACTCCGCAGTAATTAGCAAACTTGACGGAATCAACAACGGTCTCTGTGATGGATTCTATGCCATGAACAACGGTATGCTTACCGGTTTTAACGGAATCAACACAAACATCATGCAGACTGGTTTCGGCATTCAGCAGGCTATTAATGCCGATACTGTAGCGAATATGCAGAACACAAATGCTTTACAGGCACAGCTTGCGAACTGCTGTTGTGAGACCAGAGAAGCAATCCAGGGCGTAAACTACAACATGGCACAGAACACCTGTGCATTGCAGAACACCATGAACAGCAACACAAGAGACATTATCGACAGCCAGAATGCAGGGACAAGAGCGATTCTCGACTATCTCTGCAATGAAAAGATTTCTAACCTTCAGGCTGAAAACAATGACCTCAGACGTGCCGCTTCTCAGGATCGCCAGAGTGCACTTCTTACAACTGCAATGGCTTCTCAGACACAGCAGCTTATTAACGCGATTAATCCGGCACCGATTCCGGCATATCAGGTTCCTAACCCGAACACATATTACGGATGTGGATGCAACACTGGATGCAATTGCTGATAACTTCATATCGAGAGTATCTTTCGATTGATTTCGGATGTCGGCTTATGCCGTATTACACAGAAGGGCAGGCTGAGATCTGTCCTTTTGTGATATGAAAGGGGTATTTTTATGGCAGAATTTACAAATGTAGCTGCTCAGACTGTAGCAGCAAATGGAAACGTAGTATTTTCAAACACAGCAGTCAAGGGTTCTAACTGCATTCAGCACAGAGAGGGAAGCGGAATCATCACTCTGAAAGGACTGACTAACCAGTGTAAAGCGAGATTCTTCGTGGATTTTTCTGGTAATATCGCGATTCCAACAGGCGGTACTGTTGGAGCTATTTCTTTGGCGATTGCAATCTCTGGCGAACCTGTATTATCTTCACAGATGGTTTCCACACCGGCAGCAGTTGATCAGTATAACAATGTGTCCTCTGGCATCTATATTGACGTGCCTCGTGGATGTTGCGTCAACATCGCAGTAGAGAACACTAGCGATCAGGCAATTTCTGTTGCGAACGCAAACATTGTCGCAACCAGAGAAGCATAGGAGGTGTGATTATGAGAGACATTAAAGACTTATGCGCAAGAATCGAAGATGAACTGTCCAAAATCGCTGACAATGGGCTGACTACTGGAAATCTGGAAATGACATACAAACTGATTGATATGTACAAAGATATCAAGAATACGTATTATTGGGACAAAAAAGTGGAATACTACAACACTGTCCTTGATGAGATGCGTAGCGGATACAATGACGATTACAGCGAACGCGGAAGAAAACGTGACAGCATGGGGAGATACAGTTCAAATGACGGCAGAATGATGCCGGATTACGACAGAGACAGTTCTTATGCCAGATGTGGTGAACATTATGTTAGAGGGCATTACAGCCGTTCTGACGGACGAGATGCTTATGACGACTATATGACACAGAAACAGAGCTATCGTTCCGGCAAATCTGAAGACTGCAAGAGAAAGATGCTTGCTGCTCTGGAAGAACATCTGGACGAACTCACAACAGAAATGAGCGATATGTCAAAGGACGCAGAGTGTCGGGAAGAACGTGATCTTGTCAAGAGATACGTGGAAAAACTCCGGGATATGCTCTAATCGGCTAAAACATGTACCACAACTTTTTGGAGGTTCTGTGGTAAAATGTATTCATAGGGAAGATTCGTAAGTGGTTACAGCCACTTGACATAGACATTTTTTTTCATTGATTCCTCCTTTCTCGGGTGCGTGTCCTTAACAGAAACAGGTTCGGGCGGAATCTGGAGGTTGAAAAGCGGATGCAATTTCCGACACGTGCCATTACTGTCTATATGACTTGCTCGCTCGCATAGGCAGTATACACCTCCTTGTAAAAGGTAAATGGGCAGACGCCCGGAACAACTCGTGGCAGGCATGACACGTTAAACACCTTGCTAACCCGGGAATCCGGGTTATTCGGAATGTGCAAGTAACTGGTAACGACCTGGTCGTAGACTAGGTCTTGATGGTTCGAATCCATCCGTTCCGCTTGTCTGGAGCCTGAAAGTTTGGCGTGGGAATAGCGCAGGGCAGCGCATGGGAATGTAATTCCGAGTTCCGGACATGTTTGCTGCCTATCGGATTGCAAAGTGGTCTCCCTTAAAGTAGGCAATAAGTGAACGTGCTGAAATGGTTCTTCCAGATATGTACATCGCAGGATAGAGAAGCGGAATCTCGCAAGGTTCATACCCTTGAGAACGGCGGTTCAAATCCGTCTCCTGCAATTACCCTGCCAGTGGTCTAACTGGCTTAATCCACTTACCTGCGGCGGCAGGTCAATAAACACGACCAGGAGGATGTATATGCAGAAACTTATTGACACACTTAAATCATTTGGAATTGAGATCCCGGAGGACAAACAGGCAGATGTTAAAAAGGCACTCTCTGAGCATTATAAGAATGCCAAGGAAGTAGCGAAAACTCTGTCAAAAGTTGAGGGAGAAAGAGACGGCTGGAAAGAACGTGCTGAGACAGCAGAAGAAACCTTAAAAGGTTTTGACGGTATCGACCCGGCAAATGTTAAAAGCGAGTTAGAGACTTGGAAACAGAAGGCAGCAGATGCAGAGAAAGAGTTTAATGCAAAAATCTACGAAAGAGATTTTGACGATGCTCTTAAGACTGCATTGGAAAATGTTAATTTTTCATCTCCAGCAGCTAAAAGATCTGTTACTGCTGATATCAAATCAGCTGGTCTTAAGCTTAAGGATGGAAAAATTCTCGGGCTTAATGATTTACTTGAACAGATGAAACAGGATGAGCCTGATACATTTGTAGATGAAAGTCAGCAGCAGGCCCAGCAGCAACAGGCGAGATTTGCAACATCGCGGATTGGACATCAGCAGACACCGGGAAGCATGACTAAAAAAGATATCGAAGCGATCAAAGACCCGTCCGAGAGACAGGCTGCAATTGCTCAGAATATCCAGTTATTCCAGTGATTTTTTTACACCGACTATACGCCAGAGTATAGCCGCTAACCCAACGCCTTAATAGTTATGGGTAGAAAGGATTTTTTTATGCCAGCAAAAACAAATCTTATTATGACTAATGATATTCAGGTCACAGCACGTGAGATTGACTTTGTAACCAGATTCGAAAGAAACTGGCAGCACTTGCGTGATATTCTGGGTATCATGAGACCTATCAAAAAACAGCCGGGCGCTGTACTGAATTCTAAGTACGCAGAGGGTACTTTACAGAGTGGAAATGTTGGAGAGGGTGAGGAAATCCCTTACAGCAAGTTTACTGTAAAAGAAAAGAAATATGCGGAAATGACTATCGAAAAGTACGCAAAGGCTGTATCTATCGAAGCAATCAAGGATCACGGTTATGAGAACGCTGTTCAGATGACTGACGATGAGTTCCTTTTCCAGCTTCAGACTGACGTTACCGGCAGATTCTACGACTATCTGAAAACCGGCACACTTACTTCCACAGAAACTACATTCCAGATGGCTCTGGCAATGGCTAAGGGGCGTGTTGAGAACAAATTCAAACAGATGCACAGAAATGCGACTGGTGTTGTTGGATTTGTGAACATTCTGGACGTATATGAATATCTCGGAGCGGCTGAGATCACTATTCAGAATCAGTTCGGATTCCAGTACATGAAAGATTTCATGGGCTTCAATACTATCTTCCTGTTATCTGACAGCGAGATTCCGAGAGGACAGGTTATTGCTACCCCTGTCGAGAATATCGTACTTTACTATGTTGACCCGAATGAGTCTGACTTTGCAAGAGCAGGCCTTGTATACACTGTATCTGGCGAGACAAACCTGATCGGATTCCATACACAGGGCAACTACCACACAGCAGTGTCCGAAGCGTTTGCAGTTATGGGGCTTACTCTTTTTGCAGAATACATTGACGCAATCGCAGTAATCACCATTGATGAGACGCCAACGCTTGGCACTCTGACAGTGAATTCCGTGGCTGGAACAGCAAGCGGCGATACAAAAATCACTGTAAATCCGGCTAAGGAAAATGCTGGTAATGTGTACAAATACAAAGTTGCGGCAGACGCAGTAACTGTTGGATATGGACAGAACCTCAGAAACTGGACTTCCTGGGACGGAAAAGCTGACATTAAGGCGGCAACTGGACAGAAGATCACAGTAGTTGAGTGTGACGGAACATACAAAGCACTGAATGCCGGAAGTGCGACTGTGACAGCAAAATCATAAATGTAGGAGGTAACTGGCATGGCTTATGCAGATTATAAATTCTATACAGAATCATTCGGCAATGTCGTGCCAGAAACCGACTTTCCACGACTGGCAGAAAGAGCCAGTGATTTTGTGGACACAATGACGTTTGATAGGTTGGTGGACGGACTGCCGACGAACGAACGCTCACAGAAGCGCATCAAAAAGGCGGTCTGTTCATTGGCTGAATTAATGTATCAAATTGAACTTGCCGAAAAGAATGCTACCAATGCCGCTGTGAGTGGTACGTCAGCCACAATCGGGTCCGGTGGTAGCACGACAGGCATTGTAACATCTGTATCATCTGGCAGTGAATCCATCTCTTACGCAACACCTCAGCAGATTGGGGCGAGTGCAAAGGAATGGAGTGCAGTATATGCCGCCGCCGGAGATGTGCAGAAAACGAATAACTTACTTCTTAAGACAGTTTTACCGCTTCTGATGGGAGTAAGGACGGATGATGGAATACCGATTTTATATGCGGGGGTGTGAGTATGATTTGCAATAAAAAGGCTTATTCAGATATGCGAAAAGACTGTGAAAGCTGTCCAAACAAAGAGCAGTGTTGGAACGGTAAAAATGTTGGAGTAGCCTATTTAGATGCAAGCATCGCAGAAAAAGCATCACAACCGATTTTGAGAGAAACAACGACTATAAATGTCGGAGGTGTTCTTGCAACGGTATATAAAGATGATATTGAAAGAGAAATATATAAGGCTTTACGAGAGCCTTTTTCTCTGAATTTTGGAGCGTAAACGGTAATAGAATACTAGTATTGCATGCAGGAGTGTGATTTATGAAAAAGTTATTTATTTCGCAGCCCATGAGGGGAAAGACAGATGAGGAAATTCTTGCAGTAAGAGAAAAAGCAATCAAAAGTGCAGAGAAACAGGTTGGTGAACCTGTAGAAGTAATTGATTCTTTCTTCCAGTCAGCACCAGTTGACGCAAAGCCACTCTGGTATATTGGTGAATCCCTTAAACTTCTGGCAGAAGCTGACGTGGCGTATTTTGCTAAAGGATGGGACGAAGCCAGAGGGTGCAAGATTGAGAATACTTGCGCTATTGAATATGGAATTGAGACCATTATTGAGGACTACAGAAAGGACTAAGCTATGGACATTTCAACATTAGGCTCATGTATAGCAATCGTTATGATTTGCTACATTGCAGGAATGGGCTGCAAAGCATCAAAAAGAATCTCCGATGAATGGATCCCGGTAATCATGGCGGTTATTGGTGGAATTCTCGGAGCTGTCGGAATGGGAGTTATCCCGGATTTCCCGGCATCGGACTATATTACGGCGGTTGCAGTCGGTATGTTTAACGGATTGTCGGCTACCGGAGTGAATCAGGTTATTAAACAGACAGTGCAGAAAGAGTGATTTTATGGGTGGACGTGGCGGAAGTAGCGGGTTAAGTAACGAGAAACCAGTTTCTAAGTTAATGTCAAAAGTATATTTCAACTCTGCAAAGAAAAGTGGCGCACTCAGAGGAAGTGGAATTGTCAAGAAAGACAATAAGCTCGAGAAGGTCATTAATTCAGAAAACACTAGCTATTTTAAGTCAATCAAGACAAAGAGTGAAGCAGTAAAGACAATGAATTATATAAATGACAGATTGAGTGAGAGCAAAAGGAAAATCGCAAAACTTGGAAGTGCAGAGGCGTTATTTAAAGATCAAAGGCTTGCTATAGAACATCGAAAATTAGTCAATGCCAGCGTATCCATGAGAGATGAAATGCACAAATTTTCAAAGACTTCTGAAAAGGGCGATACAAGTGCTTTGCACGATACAAGCCGTACTACCACCACTTATGACAGAGCCAGAAAGCGCAGAATGAAAAACTTTGATTCATGGTTCTTTGGAAGCGGAAAGAAGTAATCTATGGCAAACCGAGAGACAAGTATAGCTTACGAAAATCTGAACCGCCGCATCTTCCCCGGCGTTGGCGAATACGGTATACCGCAGATAGAACCGGAATCATTCGAGGGCAACTGCGAATTTATTGGTTTCAATTATGCAAGAGGTAATTGCAAGAATCCAGAAGAGAAAGTGGTGCATTTCTTCTTGGATGATTACCAGTTTGATGCGTTGTGGAGAAATCCAGACAGGTACGTGGATAAGCTGAGCAAATTCCGGTACGTTCTGACGCCGGATTTCAGCACATACACCGATTTCCCTAAGGCCATCCAGATATACAACCATTACCGCAAGCACTGGATAGGTGCATATCTTCAAGAATATGGTTGCAAGGTGATTCCGACAATATCATGGAGTACACCGGATAGCTACGAATGGTGTTTTGATGGTGAACCAGAGGGCGGAACAGTTGCGGTGTCTTCTGTTGGTTGCATGAACAGTATAGGTAAAAAGTGCCTATTCTTATCAGGTTATAACGCAATGGTGGAACGATTGCACCCGCAAAGCATTATCTTTTACGGAAAAGTGCCGGAAGAGTGTAAAGGCAACATTGTTAGAATTAAAGCATTCCACGACAGATTTTCAAAAGCAATATGTGAAGGATAGGAGGGTATCATGTACGAAAAAACGGTGACGATTTTCAACTATTACGAAAGTGCCACAACAGGAGATGCGTACTGGTATCCTCATGTTTTATTCAGCGTTGACCTCATTACGGACAAAGGAGCAATCCTTAAAAAGTACGGGCCAGACGCAACTGACAACGCACAGTTACACATTCGATACACTGTTCAGAATGGCGATATAACCATTACTGACAAGAATGGCAAGATTCTCCCATGGGTGCCAGTTAAAGAGTGGAAAAGGCAGATTAACAACGCTCTGGAAGACACTATCACATTCTCGGACGAATCATTCTTTTGGGAGGGTGAGTGGACTGGCAGAACGGTATCTGATGGTGATTATCGGAATGGACTCTACCAGTACATGAATGAGAACAAGGATAACGTGTTTAAGATTACCAGTGTAGGCGGTCCGTATACGCTGATTCCACATTTTGAGATTCTGGGTAAGTAATATGAGTAAGATTCATCATTTTAAAGGATTCTCCATAGTTGATGGAGATATGAAAATAAAGCTGAATATGGACAGATTCTCCAGGCAATACCAAGAAGCCCAGTATCTCCTTGATGGAATGGTCATGGACAGCATGATAGAGTTTATGCCAATGATTTCGGGAGATTTTATTGACCGAACAAGAGTAAAAAGTACATCAATGCAAGGGACTGGATTTGTATGTGCTGCGGCTGCTCCTTATGGACGCTTTCTTTATTTTGGAAAGACTATGGTTGACCCTGCGACAGGTAGTACATGGGCGAGACACGATGCAGAAAAGGTTCTTGTGAGCCAGTATTCCGGTAAAACGAATGCAAAAGAGAATCTTCAATATACAAAATCACCGCATACTCAGGCACAAGCTGAATGGTTTGATGCCGCTAAACGAAAATACGGCAGCACATGGCTTCGCAAAGTAAAAGCACAGGCAGGAGGTGGCAGGCATGGCAGATAAACCTATTGGAAAAGATGCAACCGGATATGAAATTCTGACAGATGCCATGAAAGCACTTCTGAACCAGTATCCGGGACTATACGAAAATGAAACAATCAAATTTGAGGAACTCGGCAAGGAATCGGGAATTGCGTTCTCAGCAGACAACGGGGCGTTGGTCTATTCAGAAAAAGAAAATGTTTGCGGAACGATGCATCAGGTATGCCAGTACCCATTTTATGTAGTATACCGAACAGCATCCGACAAAGAACGGCAGAAGCTATCTGTTCAGAAGTTTCTGGATAGTCTCGGTAAATGGATATGCCGGGAACCAGTTATTATAAATGGTTCTGAGACACGCTTAAATGCGTTTCCTGAGCTTTCACAGGGGCGAGTAATAAAACGTATCACCCGTGATAACTCCTATGGTTTAGAGCCACAGGAGAATGGCGTACAGGATTGGTTATTGCCATTGTCAGTACGCTACGAAAATACTTACGAAGTAATATAGCAAGCAACACCGGCTATCAATAGGAGATAGTCGCTAACCTACACAGCCTTTTAAAAGTTATAGGCAGAAAGGACATTTCTATGGCAGTTACAGGCAAAATTGACCGTAAATACATGGCTCATTATATCGATGCAGGTTCCCTCTGCGGAGGACTGACACCGAAATATGAGCGTCTTGGAAAGGATCTGGAAGAGTACAATGTCGAACTCAATCCAGATACTGAAATATCTAAAAACATTCTCGGAGAATCCACATTCAAACATAACGGATATGAAGTTTCTTCTGACGCTGATCCGTTCTATGCAGATACCACATCAGACCTGTTCACAGCATTACAGAAGATCGTAGATGGACGCCTCAAAGACGACAACCTCAAGACAAAAGCAGTTGAGGTCCATCTCTGGACAGAAGCTACGGCAGGCAAGTATGAAGCATATCAGCAGGATTGTTATGTTGTTCCGACCTCCTATGGCGGTGATACGTCCGGTTATCAGATTCCATTTACCGTTAACTATACCGGTGAACGAGTCAAAGGAAAATTTGACATCAGTTCCGGTACATTCACAGCTGACAGCGAATAAGCACATATACAAGGAGGACGCGCCAAATGGCAAAAGTAATTAACACGAAAATTGATGATGGAATTCTCATTTTTACATTCACAAATAATGAAGATGAAGTCTTTTCTTCTTTCAAGCTGAACCCGACGGATATCAATGTAGCAGCACGTGCAGAGGAACTGACGGAATACTTTGAGCAGCTTAAAGATTCTATCCAGAAAGTCACTTCTGGTAAAGAGATGGCGGAACTCAATAAACAGATTGAAGACAAGATCAACTACCTGCTCGGATATGAAGCATCAAAAGACCTGTTCAAAGAGCCAATTACGGCTACAACTGTGTTTGGCAATGGTCAGGTATTCGCTTATATTGTACTTGACAAGATCGCAGAAGCAATCACACCGGAAATCGAAAAGAGAAAAAAGAAAATGCAGGCAGCAGTCAACAAGTATACGGAGAAGTATACAAAATGACCGCCTATGAGTTACCCACCTCACTAAACATCAGTGGGGTGGATTTTTCTATTAGAACGGATTTTCGCGTGATTATAGATATTCTGATTGCCATGAATGACCCGGAGTTGGATGAACAGGCAAAAGCAGTCGTTATGTTACAGATTCTGTTCGAGGACTGGCAGAGTATACCGGCTGAGTGCCTGGATGAAGCTTGCCAGAAAGCATCGGAGTTTATCGACTGCGGACAGTCGGACGATGATCCAAACAAAACCAGGCCTCGTTTAATGGACTGGGAACAGGACGGAGACATGATCGTTCCGGCTGTAAACAAGGTTGCCGGTAAAGAAATCAGAGCAGTGCCATACATGCACTGGTGGACGTTCTTTGGATATTTCATGGAATCTGGTGAGTGCCTGTTCAATACAGTGGTCGGAATCCGGTCAAAAAAGGCAAAAGGTGAACGTCTGGATAAATGGGAAAAGAAATTCTATCAAGAAAACAAGAACATTATTGATATAAAAACACGTCTCAGCGAAGAAGAGCAAGCGTATAAAGATGCGCTAAATGAGATGTTGAACCTCAAATAGTTAGGAGGTGAACGCATGGCTGCTGATGGCTCAGTCATTATTGATACCAGGATGGATACAAACGGTGTTCAAAAAGGCGTATCAGCTATAAAACAGTCATTTAACGGCCTTGGAAGCGCTGTAAAAAGAATTGGCCTGCTGATTGGTGGGGCGTTTGCGGTTGGCAAGTTGGTGCAGTTTGGAAAAGAATGCGTGGAACTTGGCTCTGATCTGGCGGAAGTGCAGAACGTGGTTGATGTTACATTTACAACCATGTCTGACAAGGTAAATGAATTTGCGAAGAATGCCATGACATCTGCCGGCCTGTCAGAAACTATGGCAAAACAGTATGTCGGCACGTTCGGAGCAATGTCCAAGTCGTTCGGCTTCTCGGAACAGCAGGCTTATGATATGTCAACAGCTCTGACACAGCTGACTGGTGATGTAGCATCGTTCTATAACATCAGTCAAGACTTGGCTTACATCAAGCTGAAATCAGTGTTTACAGGTGAGACCGAGACATTGAAAGATCTCGGCGTGGTAATGACCCAGACTGCCCTCGACCAGTATGCGCTGGCAAATGGCTACGGAAAAACCACATCTGAGATGACAGAGCAGGAAAAAGTGGCTCTTCGTTTGGCTTTCGTACAGAAACAGTTATCAGCTGCATCTGGAGATTTCATCCGTACTTCTGACAGCTGGGCAAACCAGGTTCGAGTGATGCAGTTACAGTTACAGTCTCTCAAGGCAACGGTCGGACAGGGACTGATTAATATTTTCGCGCCTGTTCTGAAAGTAATTAATATCTTGCTAGGTAAACTGGCAACTCTGGCGAATGCTTTCAAAAGTTTTACGGAGCTTATTACTGGAAAGAAATCATCAGTCCAGACAAGCGGAAGTGGAGCAGACCTTACAGGCGATGCAAGCGGCGTGCAGGATACGGCAGATGCTTACGGACAGGCGGCAGACAATGCCGGCAAGTTAGCAGATTCCACAGAAGACGTAGCCGATGCCACAAAAGATGCGGCAAAAGCGGCGAAAGGATATCTTAGTCCACTTGATGAGATTAATCGGTATTCTACGCAGGATACATCATCAACAGCAAGCAAAACTCCGTCCTCGGGAGCAGGGTCAGGAGGAAGCCCTGGTAGTCTGGGTGGAGCTGGCGGAAATGTGGATTGCGGAAACATGGCAGACGGGGCCACCGGGCGTTGCCATATGAGTCGAATTG
>ERZ1023645.22-NODE-22-length-20222-cov-12.933604_pt1 | contig 20222 bp, 14 predicted proteins | sample MGYA00380336_ERZ1023645 | MGnify/ENA primary metagenome ERZ1023645 (study PRJEB33179, sample SAMN07449041) | human gut metagenome | biome: Human-gut; feature: Human associated habitat; material: Faeces | host: Homo sapiens | place: India:Kasaragod | collected...
CTTTCTACGGATGTCTGTTGAAACTTGACATTAATGAAAGCGATGTACAATGCCGTTGCCAAATAACAGACAAGGAGAATAGAATATGAAGCGCGATTTGAAAGCATTGATCGGCCAAATGACATTGGAAGAAAAAGCCAGCCTTTGCTCCGGCTCGGATTTCTGGCACACGCAGGGGATCGAGCGGCTTGGCATCCCGGCCGTGATGGTGACCGACGGCCCGCACGGTCTGCGCAAGCAGGCAGGTGAAGCGGACCACCTCGGCCTGAACGACAGCGTCGAGGCTGTCTGCTTCCCGGCCGGGTGCGCCACCGGTTCCAGCTTTGACCCCGACCTTTTGGAGCACATGGGTCAGGTTTTGGGCGACGAGTGCCAGGCCGAGGATGTCAGCATCCTGTTGGGACCCGCCGTCAACATCAAGCGCAGCCCGCTGTGCGGCCGCAATTTCGAGTACATTTCTGAGGACCCGTATCTGGCCGGTAAGCTGTCCGCTGCGTACATTCGCGGCGTACAAAGCCGGGGCGTGGGGACCTCCATCAAGCACTTTGCCGCCAACAATCAGGAGACCCGCCGCCTGACCATCTCCTCGGACCTCTCGGAGCGTGCGCTGCATGAGATCTACCTGCCCGCCTTTGAGGAAGCCGTCAAGGCCGCCCAGCCCAAAACGGTGATGTGCAGCTACAACAAGATCAACGGCGTGTATGCTTCCGAAAACAAGATGCTGCTCACCGACATCCTGCGGGACCAATGGGGCTTTGAGGGGTACGTCGTCAGTGACTGGGGTGCCGCCAATGACCGTGTGAAAGGCTTGGAAGCGGGTCTTGACCTGGAGATGCCTTCCTCCAACGGTTACAACGATGCCAAGATCGTCGCGGCCGTACAGAACGGCTCGCTGGACGAGGCGGTACTGGACCGCGCGGTGGAGCGCATCCTGAAGGTCGTGTTCTCCTATGTGGATGCCCGCCGCCCCGACACCGTGTTCGACCGCGCCAAAGACCACGCCGAGGCCGTTGCCGTCGAGACGCAGTGCGCGGTACTGCTGACCAATCAGGGTGTTTTGCCGCTGGGCACGGATCAGAAGATCGCCTACATCGGCGAGTTTGCCGCGGCACCGCGCTATCAGGGCGGCGGCTCCAGCCACATCCATCCCAGCCGCGTGACCTCCGCGTGGAAGGTTGCGCAGCAAAAGGGCCGCAACGTCTGCTACGCCAAGGGCTTCTCGGCGATGCGGGACGAGATGACCGACGCAGAGTTGGCCGAGGCCATTCAGGCGGCACAAAACGCCGATGTCGCCGTTGTCTTTGCCGGTTTGCCCGAATCGTTTGAGTCTGAAGGGTATGACCGCACTTCGATGGAACTGCCCGCCTGCCAGAATCGCCTGATCGACGAGATCGCAAAGGTCCAGCCCCATGTGGTCGTGGTCCTGCACAACGGCAGCGCGGTCGAGCTGCCGTGGGCCGACCGCGTCTCGGCCATTCTGGAACTGTATCTCGGCGGCGAGGGTGTCGGTGAGGCCGCCGACCAACTGCTGTACGGCGAGGCCAACCCCAGCGGACATCTGGCTGAGACCTTCCCGCTCCGTTTGCAGGACAACCCCAGCTATTTGCACTTTCCGGGCAATGACAAGCGTGTTGCCTATGGCGAGGATGTCTTTGTCGGCTACCGCTACTACGATACCAAGCAGGTCCCTGTCCGCTTTGCGTTCGGTCACGGCTTGTCCTACACCGAGTTCGCTTACAGCAATTTGCAGCTTTCCGCGCCCGCATTGCAGGATGGCCAGACTGTCACCGTCAGTGTGGATGTGACCAACACCGGCAAGGTGGCCGGGCGCGAGGTCGTCCAGCTTTACGTCCGCGACAAAAACGGCACACCGGAGCGTCCCAGCAAAGAGCTGCGCGGCTTTGCCAAGGTACTGCTGGAACCGGGCGAGTGCAAGACGGTGACCCTGACGCTGGCGGCACGCGACTTGAGCTACTATGAGGAACGCCTGCACGACTGGTTTGCCCCCAGCGGCGTGTATGAGGTCATGGTGGGTCGCGCCAGCGACGACATCCGCCTGACGGCCGAGTTGTCCTTTACCACCGAAAAACAAATTCCCTTTGTCGTAACACTGACCACCACACTGGGCGAGTTGCTGACCTGCCCCAAGACCGCGCCGACCATCATGCAGTTGTTGGCTCCGCTTGCGCAAAGCGCCGGTACCGACGGGTTGGATGAAGGGTCGATGAACATGATGAAAAAGATGATCATGGAAATGCCGCTGAAATCTCTGGTCAGCGTGATCCCCGGTGATCAGGTCGAGCTGCTGATCCAGCAGATGAACCTGCTGCTGGCGCAGTAAAGGGCTTTGTATCTGAAGTTCTCTCGTGATCCCCTGTTACACGGCGCGGGACATCCGGAAACTCAGGTGAAGAAAGAAGATAGTTTGTATGAAAAAAGTAGGAAAAGTTCTTTTGATCATTGCTCTGATCCTGGTTCTGCTATTAGCGCTGGCTTATGGTGCTCTGCAAGGTCTTTTGGGCCATGGGCCGTTCCGCTTCCTGAACACGATGTACCTCAAAGGCTTGCCCGGCAACGCCGAGATCTACCGCCCCGAAAACGTGGCGCCGGTGGAGAACAGCCCGTTGAGCGGTATGAACCTGTGCTTTTTGGGGTCCTCGGTGACCGAGGGGGCTGCCTCGCTGGAAACCTCCTTTGCGGAGTACATTGCCGTTCGCAACAACTGCACCTATGTCAAAGAGGCTGTCGGCGGCACCACATTGGCCGACAACGACAAGACCTCCTACATCCAGCGGATGCTGCACAATATCGACCCCAACGCACAGTTTGATGCGTTCATCTGCCAGCTTTCCACCAACGATGCAAGCAACGCGATCCCGCTGGGGGAAATCAGCAGTTCCCGCAATTTGGAGGACTTTGACACCAAAACCGTCCTTGGCGCGCTCGAATACATCATCGTATATGCCGACACCACATGGCATTGCCCGGTGGTGTTCTATACGGGCACCCAGTACGACAGCCCCGCCTACGGCAAGATGGTGGAGCAGCTGCTGAAGTTGCAGGAAAAGTATGAGATCGGGGTCATCGACCTGTGGAATGATGCCGAGATGAAGCAAGTTTCTGAGGAAGATTACAAGCTCTATATGTTCGACGGCATCCATCCCACGCAGGCGGGCTACCTGAACTGGTGGACCCCCAAGATGGAGGCGTACCTGTACGATTATCTGGGCCAATAAAGGGCCGCGTTTTCCTTCTTGACACAACAGGAGGCACCCGAAATGGGTGCCTCCTGTTGCATTTTGAAACTATAAAAGCGGTGGTCTTGGCGCGGATCGCACCAAGACCACCGTTTGCTATGGCATACACCGGCGGGTGCGCCCAGAGCCACGCCTACCCGGATACAAGCCGTTGGTGTTCCCTTGCGGGATGTACTCCGCTTTCCCGGAACTGCGGAGAAAGCCGTTGAAATCATACAGGATTAGTTGTTTCCGTGTGGTGGCAGCACGTGGAGCGTGCTATAATAATGGCGAGAACCAACCCAACAGCGTAAAAAAGTCGGCATCAAAGCCGATGACTGACCATGGACGGCACGCTCTTTGGTTTCCGTTGGGGTAAAGCAGATTTCCCGTAAGATATTCGTAAAAGGGAGGACGAAACGGGTATGAAAATCGTTTGTGGGGCATTGGCCGCTCTTTTGTTCTGTGTGGCAGGCGCGATTTGGTATGTGTATCAAAAAAAGGCGGTGTTTCTGCCAGCACTTTTCGGCTTATGCGGCTTCCCCAAAATAAAGGAAAGCTGTTATTATGATGAAAGCGGACACTTCCGACCGGCAACCAAGGAGGACAAGGTCGGTTTTTTTATGCAGCATCCAATCTTTGGCGGCTTTAATCATATGTTCTTCAATCTGGAGGATAACGCGCTAAAAGCCATTGCCCCTGCAAAGTACAAGGATTTCATGCAGGCACAGGGCCGTGCGGAACAGACCGACACCGCGCTGGATGCGTTCAATTATCTGACGGGCCTTGTGGAGAAGGGACAAGCCAAATTGGTGTCCGGCCTGTACCCGCAGGAAGCCATGAAGGACCATCCCTATCGAAGCCATCTGACGGGAATGTTTTACTACGGGCAGCCGGGCAAGCCACTTGCCATTGTGGTTCCCGGGGGCGGTTTCATTTCTAATGTGACGGATTGCGAGGGATACCCCATCGCGATGGAACTGCATAAAATGGGATATTCCGTCTTTGTCCTCAGCTATCCGATCGGCAAGCAACTGGGCGAAACAGAGCCGTTGAAGCAGGGGCAGGCAGCTGCTAAGGAACTGACACAGGCGATCCGTTATCTGACGAACCATCAAAAGGAACTTGCGATCTGTATGGATGATTATGCCATCTTCGGGTTCTCGGCCGGGGGACTTATGACGACAGCCTATTCTTTTGCAAGCTATGCCGATTGCTGCCACAATCATCACCTGCCAAGACCGAAGGCGATTTTTCCTATGTACGGACTGGATTGGAATATCAAAGCACTCCCGGAGGATCAAGGTTTGGCCGTGTTTTCCATCGCAGGGCGTCAGGATGAGTTCGGCTTTGCCAACGTAGAAGCACAGCTTCCGGCGTTGGAAAAAACACTGGGCAGAGAAAATGTGAGCGTCAAAATCATTGACGGTCTGGGGCATGGCTTTGGCATTGGGTCAGAAACCAAAGTGAAAAACTGGCTTCAGGAAGCAGTTGTCTTTTGGGAAGCGCACAGATAACAGAGAAGCGAGGAAAACCGTATGGGCGAGATTTATGCTGCAAAAACCAATCACATCACAAACCCTGTAGGCTATGCTCTGAAGCCGCTGGTGTTTTCGTGGAAGGTAAAAGGGTGCAAAGGGCAGGAACAGCGCCACGCAAGGATCGTGATCAGCAAAGAGCCGACCTTTACCACGCTTTGCTTCGATACGGGAGAGGCCGCACTTGACAGCCGCGCCGCAAGGGTAGAATTTGATCCACAACCCTGCACAAGATATTACTGGAAAGTCCTTGTGGCAACGGACGCCGCAGAAACGATCGAGTCCGACGTGCAGTTTTTTGAGACCGCCAAAATGGAGGAGCCATGGACAGCCCACTGGATCACCTGTGACAGCAGCCAGGAACGTCATCCGATTTTTTCCAAGCGGATCAGCCCGACCCGGGCAGTTGCACGCGCAAGGCTGTATATTTGCGGTCTGGGATTGTACGAAGCATATTTTCTGGGGGAAACCAGCAAAGTATCGAGCAAAATCGGCGACGAGTATTTAACGCCGTACTGTAACAATTATGCACAGTGGATTCAGTACCAGACTTATGATGTTACGGAGCAGGTATCAGAAGGTGGTATGCTGTCGATCCTGCTGGGAAACGGCTGGTACAAAGGGCGGTTCGGATTCAGCGATCCTGAGCGGAAAGAATACTATGGAAGTGAATGGAAGCTGATCGCGGAGATTCACATTGCGTACCAAGATGGCACAAACGAGGTGGTCGGCACCGATGAGACTTGGTCGGTAAAACGAAGCAACCTGTGGTTCTCCAACATTTATGACGGCGAACGGCGGGATGATACCTTGCCGCCTACCCCGGAATGCTGCGCACGGATCGCACAGGCACCGAAGGGGCGGCTTATGGAACGGCTGTCTATCCCGGTCAAGGCACAAATGCTGCGGAAGCCGGTGGCGTTGATCCATACGCCGCGCGGTGAAGAAGTATTCGATTTGGGGCAGGAAATCACAGGAATTTTCCAACTGCGTGTGCGGGAACCGGCGGGGACAACGATTCGCATTCAAACCGGCGAGGTGCTTCAAGATGGGTGTTTCTATAACGAAAACCTGAGAACGGCACTTTCGGAATATATCTATGTCTCAGATGGAAAAGAAAAAACCATTGTTCCCCATTTTACATACTACGGCTACCGTTATGTAAAGGTCAGCGGTGTTTCCAACCTGTCATGTGAGGATTTTACAGCCATCGTGCTGCACAGCGATTACGAGAGCATCGGCAACGTGAAAACGGGCAATGCGCTGGTAAATCAACTGATCTCTAATGTAGAATGGGGCATGAGGGGAAACTTTCTCGATGTGCCAACCGATTGCCCGCAACGCGATGAGCGAATGGGCTGGACCGGCGATACGCAGGTCTTTTCCGCAACGGCAAGCTATCTGGCCGATTCGTTTGCCTTCTATCGGAAATATTTATACGATCTGTATCAGGAACAGCTCTTGGCTGGCGGTATGGTCCCCGAGGTCGTCCCCACATTCGGGCCGAGCAAGTGTTCCTGCGCATGGGGCGATGCTGCGTGTATCATTCCGTGGAATGTATATTTGTTCAGCGGTGACAAAACGATCCTTGAAAACCAGATCGAGAGCATGAAAGCATGGGTCGATTATATCCGCAAGATCGACGGCGATCACCATGGATGGAGACAGGTTTTTCATTACGGAGACTGGCTGGCGCTTGACCGTGCCGGGGCCGTTGCAAACAGCGTTTACGGGGCGACGGATGAAGCCTACATCGCTGACATCTACTATGCGGCAAGTGCCCAGATCGTTGCCAAAGCGGCCGCAGTTCTCGGTCTGGAAGAAACAAGACAGAACTATCAGGCCATCGCCGACCGCCAGTGGCAGGTGGTGAAGGAAGAATATTTTACCGCTACCGGCAGATGTGCCGTGAAAACGCAGACAGGGCTCGTCCTTGCACTGAAATACCATTTGTCGGACAATGAACGTCTGACGGAGCAGATGCTCCGAAAACTCCTTCGGGACAACAAAAATAAGCTGAACACCGGCTTTGTGGGGACCCCGCTGCTGTGTAACGTCCTGACCGAGCATGGCATGACGGATTTGGCTTATCGGCTGCTCCTGAACGAGGAGTACCCGGGCTGGCTCCACGAAGTAAAGTTGGGGGCCACAACGGTGTGGGAGCGCTGGAACTCGCTGGATGAAAACGGTCGCATTTCCAGCACCGGGATGAACAGCCTGAATCATTATTCCTATGGCGCTGTATTGGAGTGGATCTTCCGCCATGTAGCCGGGATCGATGTGACGGAGCAAGGCCCGGGCGGCAAGATGATGCGCATCAGCCCCAAGGTGGATCACAAGTTGGGCTCGGCAAGCGCGGTTTACGATTCGGCCAGCGGGTGCTATCGCTGTGGGTGGCAGATCGAAAACGGCGACCAAATCACAGTCACCGTCACCGTTCCGTTCGGTGCAAAGGCGCAGGTAATCCTTCCGTATGCGCCAGACTCCGTATACCACGATACGGATAACCCTTTGTTTGAAACGGTGGAAAACGGGATCTGCTGCGTAAAGGCCGGGCAATATACGGTCACCTACAAGGCCGCAAGCCCCTTGAAAAAAAGCTACAGCGTAGACTCCACGCTGGAAGACTTGTTGGCTGAGCCGGCGATCAGGGCGTTCCTTTCCAATATGATGGAGGTGGATATGATCCCGGATCTTGCGTATGGGCTTACGCTGCGGCAGGCCGCAGAAGCTTTCGCGGGCGGGGTGAGCGCAGAGCAAGCACAACGTCTCAACGCATTGCTGGAAGAATTTTGAACGTTTCAGGAACACGTTCCCGACGAAGGAACGCTAATTTCTACAAGCGCAGGAGACCATTATGGAGCTTACAAGACTTAAAGCAAACAGTCAATACAGACCATGAAGATATAGAAGTGGATATCCCCTGCAACACTACGGCAGTGGTAAACCTGCCAGACGGAAGTTCGTACAAGATCGGAAGTGGTCCCTATACGTTTGATTGCGATGTAAAGCAGTAATTCCGGGCAAAAACGTCAGATCAGCGGGCGGCACCGCGATGGAACGCCCCATTTTCCAACACACGGAAAGGAAGGATAACATAATGGAAAACGCTGTTACCAAAAAGGAAAAATTCAGCTACGGTATGTATTTTATGGGCCAGAACGTATTCTACGGCCTGATTGGATACATGACCACTTATTTCACGGATGTCGGCATCACGGCGGCTTTGGTTGCGGTCGTGGCACTGATCACAAAAGTATGGGATGCCATCAACGATCCCATCTTCGGCATGATCATGGATAAGGTGCATTTTAAGAAAGGAAAATTTCTCCCCTGGCTCCGAATTTCTGTCATCGCGATCCCGGTCTCTACCATTCTTCTTTTCGTGATCCCTACGGGCATCCCGTTGGTGGCCAAGCTCATCTGGGCGACCCTTGCCTATATGCTGTGGGATACGGCCTATACGCTTTGCGATGTGCCGATTTTTGGCATTGTCACTACAATGACGCTTGACCAGAAAGAGCGCGTGTCCCTGAACAGCATCGGAAGAATTTTTGCAATTTTTGCCGGCATTGTGACCGGCATCCTTTTGCCACTGGTCCGGCAGAGTTTGGGCGGCTGGGCTACGACTGTGATCGTGTTGTCCATTTTGTCCGCTGCCATGATGATCCCGATGTGTCTGTTTGCAAAAGAGCGCGTGATCGAAAGAGAAAAAGCACGGGATGGAGGAGCCGAGGAAAACTATACGCTGCGCGATATGGTCGAATGCCTGCGTTCCAATAAATACCTGTTGATTTTCTTTGCTGCTCCTCTTATCAGCAGTCTGCTCAATGTTGGTGCCACCTGGGGGTTATACATTGCCCGGTATTGCCTCGGCGGCGAAGAAATTGCTTCCTTTGTCTCGATGGCGGTGATCGTTCCGACACTGATCGGTGCGGCGATTGCTGTACAACTATGCAAGAAATATGACAAATTCAAAATTTTCTATTTCTCCTATATGTTTGCTTTGATTTTGGGCATCGTTCGCTACATAGCCGGATATGAGAACATGATGGTCTATGTGATCCTAAACGCACTGGGTGGATTTCCGCTGGGCATCGCCGCGATCCTGCAATACCAATTCACCCCCGATTGTTATGAGTACGGGCAGTACAAAACCGGACTGAAAATGCGTGGCGTTACTTTTGCGGCGCAGACGTTCTTTACCAAACTGAACGGTGCGATCGCAACCGCCGTCAGCGTTTTTGCCCTGACTCTGATCGGTTTCAAAGAAGGTGAGGGCGTCATTCAGGCGGCAGGATTTGCCGATAAATTGTGGATCTTCAGCTGCCTTGGCAGCATCATTGGGGGAATCTGCACGCTGCTCATCCTGCACCTGTACAAACTCAACGACCATGATGTTCAGCTCATGTCCAAGTGCAACAATGGTGAGATCACCCGCGAGGAAGCGGAAGCACAGATGATCAATCGGTACTAAGTCATCTCTACGTCAATCACTTGCGGCTGAGAAGCACTTTTTCCTGCATCCCTCCCAAAAATCCAATCGGTATCAGAATCCCGGATTTTTTGGGGGGGATTTTGCCGCATGATCCCGTTGGACGATCTGATCGGCTGTTTCTCGTTTGTACGGGAGAACAGCATAAAATCATTTGTTTTGCTAAACTTTGGAGGCAAGCTGCAACACATGAATGGATAACGCCCAAAGGCACCGACGACGAACGGTATAGCCTGCGGGAATTGTTTCAGTTCCTTCGCTTCAAGCCAGTCTGGACGCACTTCCTCACGATTCTGCTATCCACGGTCGGCACCTCCCTTAGCAGTGGCACCGGCACCTTTTTCTACACTTATATTATGAAGGATCTCAAACTGATGTCAGGTGTTTCGGTTGTTTCCCTTGTGATTACTCTGCTCGGCATGGCTGTGGCACCTGTTTTGGCAAACAAAGTCGGAAAGAAAAACGTTTTTCTCGCGGGGATCATCGTTGCCGTAGGTGGGTCACTGATCCGGTTTATAGATGTCCGGTCTCTGCTGCTGATCTATTTGGGCGCTGTTTTCGCCGGGATCGGTGTGGGTTTTATCGGACCCCTTGCCTACGGCATTCAGGCCGACAACACGATGTATGTGCAATATAAAACCGGCAAACGAGCCGAAGCCGCCGTCGCATCCCTGTCCTCTTTTGTCTCCAAAGCCGCCCAAGGCGTTGCGGGGGCAATCCCTGGATATATGTTGGCGGCAACAGGATTTATTGGAGGAGCAGCGCAACAACCGCAGAGCGTCGAAGGCGGCATCATCTTCTGTTCCATCATGCTTCCGCTGATTCTGTGCGCTGCTGCCGGGCTGGTTTTTGGGACCTTGTACCCTCTTGGAAAAAAAGAAGTCGATGAAATAACTCTGGCGATTGAACAGGGTGTCTCCACAAAATGACACCCCCAAACACTTTTTCTTACACGCCATCCACCAGAAAATCCAATCGGCATCGGAATGCCGGGATTTATTACGGAAGCAACGCAGCAACCACAGAGCAATGAAGCATAATGCTGCTCAAAAATGCCAGCGCAGAGGAAAAACGGGAGTTCGCGCGGACCTTTTCTGTTGTCTTTCTGCCCTTGGTCATATAAATCTCCGTTCCGGCTGCTCGCCTCTCCTTGATTTCTTTATGACCATTATACCACTTTATCCAGTTCCGCAGCTGCTTTTTGTCTTTAATCCCGTGTTTTTTGCAAATAGTCCGTAAACTGCCACCGCCTCCAAGATAATCTTGCACTGCTTGCAGCTTTAGTTTCCTGTCGTAGTACTTGTTCCTTCTTCTTGACATAATAAAGCCCCCTTAGTGTAGACTTGAAAATTTTTGCTTTTTTAGATGTCTACTCTAAGGGGACTATATCAATTGTCAGCGCATTATCAGTGAATACAACTATTCAAAAATGAGCATTTTGATATATATCATAGGAGATTACGGTACAATTCCCCAAATTCTTTGTCACCCCCGCTGTATCACCCGATACAGCGGTATTTTTTTATCAAAAAGGAGTTTTCTACCTGATAAACGAGAACAAAATCCGCATTCTGTATGTTCAGCCGGGCAAGCATCCGGAAAAACGGTTCGCTATGAATAAGCTGCGCACTCTTCAGCAGCTTGTCGGTGGGGATATGCAAGCCGTATACCCATGGTCAAAGGACGATGTGGCGCTTATCTGCAACGATTCGGGTAAGGTGGACGGCCTGCCGCTGAACCGCTGCATTGAGGACTACGATGTTATCGCGGGCAATTTCTTTATTTGCGGTTTTTCCGGGGAGAAATTTTGCAGCCTGACCGACAAGCAGTTCCGCCACTACGAAAAGCTGTTTCGTGACCCGGAGCTGTTCTTGCCGACCCCCATCGGCATTATGCCGATGAAATGCACACCTGACCAGTACAGACGCCTGATGCAGGAGCGCAGCGCCGCCAACCGTGGGGAGCGCTGAGTATGGAGTATAAGCGCAAGCGGCTGATACGCGCAGCATTGCAAAAGGCTGAAAGCAAACGCAAGCAGACAGTGCGGCAGGCGGAATCGGCAGCAGATACCGAGCAGCAGACGCCGGAAGAATACGCCCAGACGGTTGTTTCCGAAAAAACCGCACAGACAGCAGAGAACCTGCAAAGCAAGGCGCTGGACACTGGACGAATCAGCTACCAACAATTCCGAATTTTACAGGAAAAGCGCCAGCGTGTGCCAGCCGCACACGCCGCCCAGCCCGCTGAAACGGAAAATGCTCCTTTGGCGCAGAACGCCGACCGGCGAGAAACAGGCAAGCGTCAGCGTTTTCGGCAAAAGGCGCTGGATAAGAGGGAGATCAAAACGCCCGATTCCTACCGTGACAAAATGCAGGCGCTGAAACGCCAACACCTCACGCGCGAAACGGTGCGTCGCCATCTGCAAAAGCAGGCGGGCGGCACGGTGCTTGGCAGCGGCGTCAGACTGCCCGATACTGTCCCTGTCTTTTCCGGTGGCGGCATTAAGCAAGCCGCGCTGGGCAGAGTTCGCACGGTGTTACAAGCTGCGTGGCTGCGGCTGAAAGCGGTGCTGGCGCGCACGATACGCCGTGCAGCCGGTTCTCTGTTGGCGCTGCTTGGTGCGGGCGGCGTGGTGCTGGCGCTGGCGATGGTCATAGGCGCGGCTGCGGCGGTGATCGGCTCCCCGATGGGCATCTTGTTTGCCGATGAATCCGGCGACCCGAACAGCATCCGCATTGCCGAAATCGTTGCGGAAACCAACGCCGACTTCGGCACAGCGATCAACGACATTGTATCAGCGCACCCGGAGTGCAGCGAAACTACGATGGATTACGACTACGAGGACGGTCACACTTGGGCGAGCTACTGGCCCGAAGTGCTGGCCGTCTTTGCCGTGCAGAACAACCTGAACAACGACGGCGATGTGGTCGTCATAGACGAAGGAAAGAAGCGGTTGATTCAGGACGCCTTTTGGACGATGCACGAAATAAGCGCCGAGGTGGAGGAAATAACCGTCACACCGGAACCGACCGAGGACGAACCCGACCCGGAGCCAGTCACGGAGTACATTCTGCACATCACGGTCAGCAGCAAATCGGTGGACGCGCTGGCAGATTTGTACCGCTTTACGCAAGACCAGCGGGACATTTTGCACCAGCTGCTATCCGAGGAAATGCGCCCCAGTCTGCTTGCTCTGTGCGGTGGGATTGCTGTTGCGGACGGCGAATTGTGCTGGCCGCTGCCGGGTCACACCTATATATCCTGCCACTTCGGGGAAGTGGACGCCTTCGGCAATGCCGGGCACCGCGGCACGGATATTCCCGCACCGGAGGGAACACCCATCTTGGCTGCCCACAGCGGCACGGTGCTGGTCAGCGGCTGGAACGACAGCTACGGCAATCAGGTGCTGCTGGATAACGGCGCGGGTTTGTCCACGCGGTACGCCCACATGACGCAAACTGCCGTTACCGCAGGCGAAGCGGTAACGGCAGGGCAGGTTATAGGTTATGTAGGCAATACCGGCGACAGCACAGGTTTCCACCTGCATTTTGAGGTTATGCAGAATGGTGTGCGCGTGAATCCCATGGATATGGTTTCCGTGCGCTGATATAGGCCGGTACCCATTTTGTTTACTTTCGATTGGCTTTGAAAGCTACAGCAGGGGCTTTTTCCCCTGTGCTGCACGGACGCTGGTGCCGTTGTGCCTATAAAACAACACCAGCCGTCACGGGGGCGCGACGGCTGGTGCTGTTATACTTTAGGTGGGTGGTGTTTAATTAACGCTGACGGTAAAGGTTACCGTGTCGGTGTAGCTGCCCGCGTAGGGGGCAGCGTCCGGCTTGACAAAGGTCAGGGGAATCTTTGGGAATTCACCGTTTTGGGCGGTCAAGACCGTGCTGCCGTCAGTCAACGCAGTACCGTCTTTTTGGATAGTATACTGCGCCGTCACATCGGTTTTGCCGACCAGCGTGGCGGTAAAGGGACCGTTGATGATCACCTGCAGCGTTTTGTCGGTGGGCAGGGTGACGTTTTCGGCAGAAATAGTTGCCGTGGCGTTTGCAGCATTGCCCAGCTCCACCGTGGCGGGGATGGTCACGGTGTAGGAAATGCATAGCTGTTTACAGTCGATGCATTTGCCATCCGTGCCGGGGGTGTGGGCTTTGTATGTGCCGTCGGTGTTGCTGTAGCCTGCGGTGCAGGGGGTGGTCTGGTATACCTTGTCGCCGCCCAGTTTCGGGTAGTTGTCTTCACCGATCTTCTGCCCCCAAACCTGCTCGGCAGGTGTGCCCTCTGTTGCTGCATCGTTTATCACTTTTTGCAGCAGGTAAGCCACCTCGCCGTTTTTGAATGCGGCTTCGGTTTTGGATTCGCAATTTATGCCATCGCCAGTGCCAATAGCATTCGCAATTGTATCAAGGTAATAGCAATTGCTCACAGTGCCGCCGTCCTCGTTTTTGCCGCACACGCCGCCGACATTCCTACCACTTGTGCTGGTAACCCCACCAATGTTATAGCATCCGTTCACAGTGCGGTCGTTATAGCCACACACGCCGCCGACGATATTTTCGCCGGAAACCGTACCGGTGTTATAGCTTTTTTCCAAGGTGCTGCCGCGGCTGTTATAGCCGCACACGCCGCCGGTATAGTTCCCTGTGCCGGAAACACTGCCGGTGTTATAGCATTCTTGTATGGTGCTCTGGCTGCCGCTGTTGCTGACGTTAAAGCCGCACACACCGCCGACATATTCGTACCCGGTAACTATACCGGTATTACAGCTTTTTTGCAAGATGCCTTCGTTATGGCCGCACACGCCGCCGACATAATGCCTTGTGCCGTAAACCCTACCGGTGTTGCGGCAGCCCTCTACGGTGCCGCCATAGTTCTGCCCGCAGATGCCGCCGACATACCAGCTTCCGGACACATAGGAATCCGCGAGGGTGACATTTTTCACGGTGCCGCCCGCGCCAACGAAGCCGAACAAGCCAACGTCGCCCTTATTGGTGTCGTTAAAGTACAGCCCGCGGATGGTGTGACCGTTGCCGTCAAACTCGCCTTTAAACGAATTGCCGCTTTTTCCGATGGGCGTCCACGATTTGAGGTTGCTGGTGTCGGAAATCAAGCTGCCGTCGTCGTTTAATACTTTGTTGTCGCCGTTGAGTTTGATGTCGTCCATCAGGCGGGCGTTTATGTTGTAGTTGCCGCTGTTTACTTTCTCGGCAAACCAGCGCAGCTGGCCTTGGTTGTGGATTTCGTAATAGCCGTCCGCTGCTTGCTTTGCCTCTTGCCATTCACCGCAGCGGCTGCAAACGCCGCCTGTCGTGTAGCTGTGGTCCAATGTTTGCTGCGCCGTGTTGGTGTAGTCTGTGGGGCAGGGAGTGGACCGGTATACCTTGTCGCCGCCCAACACGGGGTAGTTTTGCTTGTTTGGCTCGGTCAGGGTCTGACCCCAAACGGTGGTGGTGGTGTCGGTGCGCTCGCCGTTTTGCAGCAGGTACGCCACCTCGCCGCTGTTAAACTGTGCTTCCGTTTTGGCGGAAGGGTCTGTGCCGGGATTGTCGGCAAGGTAGTAACAGTTAAGGAGGGTGGTCTCCTGAGAAGGTGAAGCGCAAATAGGGTGTACAATGGTACGGTACGCATTGTAGCAGTTTTGAATAGAGCTTGTACTGTTGGTAGATCCGGCAATGCCGCCGCAATACGCATTACCGTTGGGGCTCGTTACAGCGCCGGTATTGCCGCAATCCTGCACCGTTGCATTATTTGCAAATCCGACAATGCCGCCGATCGGGGAGGCATTGCCGGTCACTGCGCCGGAGTTGAAACAGCGCTGCACCGTTGCTTGTTTTGCCTGTCCGACAATGCCGCCGAGGAAGTTAAGGCCGCTCACGGTGCCGCTGTTGGTACAGCCGGTGACATTTGTATTGCCTATTATGTTGCCAACAATGCCGCCGCGGTATTTGGATTGAGCCTCTCTTCCGGTTTTACCAATGACAGTTTCGACCGCGTGGCAGTTGGTAATGGTGCCGCCTGTGAGATAACCGCACACGGCGCCAATATAATCTCTACCGTTAAGGGTGGCGCCCTGCACGGTGACGTTTTGTATGGTAGCGTCGATTGCATAGCCGACCAGACCGACATGATCTTTATTTGTGTCCGTGCAGGTCAGCTTGCTGATGGTGTAGCCTTGACCGTCAAACGTGCCTTTAAACGAGATGGTATCTGTGCCAATGGGCGTCCACTCGGTGCCGTCCATGGTGATGTTGTTCATCAGGCGGGCGTTCATTCCGGGCGCGCCTTTGTTTACTTGGTCGGCAAACTCGCGCAGCTGATCTTGGTTGTAAATTTCGTAATAGCCGTTTACTGCCTCTAGCGGTTTGGATTCACCGCAGCGGCTGCAAATGCGGGTTTTATCATCATACACGTGCTCGGTAAATGTTTGGTCGGGCGTATTGCTGTACCGCTTGCAGATGGAACCCGGTGCCGCGGGGTGAACCGCGTAAGTAGGATCGCTGCTAAGCACAGGGGTTTTGTCCTTGTCGATACGCTGCCCCCAAACCTGCGTGGTAATGTTAAGGTCGCTTTGCAGCTGGTACGCCACATCGCCGTTTTGGAACTGGAGTTCGGTTTTGGATACGCAATTTGTGCCTTCGTTTCCTCTGCCAACAGCGTTCGCACTTGTCCCCGCAAGGTAATAGCAGTTTATCATAGTGTCGCTGTTTCCGTTATAGCCGCACACGCCGCCGACAGCATTTGCGCCGGAAACCGTACCGGTGTTATAGCATCCGTTCACAGTGGCGCTATAGCTGCTGCTTTTTTCGTTCCTGCCGCACACGCCGCCGACAGTATCTTCGCCGGAAACCGTACCGGTGTTATAGCTTTTTTTCACGGTGCCGCCATTGTTATTGCCGCACACGCCGCCGACCCTGAACCATGTGCTGGAAACCTTACCGGTGTTATAGCATTCTTGTATGGTGGGCGTGCTGTTCAGGTTGGCGACGTTCACGCCGCACACGCCGCCGATACTTTCCCCTGTGCCGGAAACCGTACCGGCGTTATCGCATTTTTGTATGATGCCGCTGTTGCGGTTCTCGCCGCACACACCGCCGACAGATTGTGCGCCGGAAACCGTACCGGCGTTGTGGCAGTTCTGTAAGGTACCGCCCTTGTTGTACCCGCAGATGCCGCCGACACATTCATTACCGGACACATAGGAATCCTTGAGGGTGACATCTTTTACGGTGCCATTCTCGCCAACGTAGCCGAACAAGCCAACGTGGTTCTTACTGCTATCGTTAATGTACAGCCCGCTGATGGTGTAACCCTTGCCGTCAAAGGTGCCTTTAAACGACTTGGTTTTTGTGCCAATGGGCGTCCACTTTACGAGGGTGTCGGCGTTGGAGGTCAAGCTGCCGTCGTCGTTTAATACTTTGTTTTCGCCGTTGAGTTTGATGTCAGCCGTCAGCTTGGCTTTGACGTTCATGGGGGCTGATGTCGCCAGCCAGTATAGGTCGTTTACGGTGGCGATTTGGTAGTAACCGCCCGCTTGGGCGGGTTCGGTGTAGTTATCCAGCAATTCCACCGCATCGGTGGGAGCTTCGCCCAACAGCGCCAACAGCGCGTTGGCGGCGGCGTCATAGCGCGTCAAATCCAGCCCAGCCAATTCTTCATCGGTAAGGCTTTCTTTGGCATCGTCAATGTCCGTCAGCGCCTGTTCCACTGCCTCGGCGTTGTCCTCCGTCACTTCGTCCGGCAGGGCGTCGATCAGCGCCTGCACCTCTGCCGTAGGGTCGGGGGCCGCCGTGGGTTCCGCAGACGGCTCCGGGGCAGGCGTTTCCGCAGCGTCCGGCGCAGGCTCCGCCGTCGGTGTGACGGTGGGCTCTGCCGTGGGCTCCGGGGTCGGTGCTGCCGTGGGGGTGGGCTCTTCCGTGGGGGCAGGTTCTGCCACAAGGGCAGGCTCTTCCGTGGGGGCAGGGTCGAGGTTTTCCTGCACGGTGCTTACCTGCGGCGTTTGCGGCAGGCCCTCGTCCAGCGCCAAAACGCCCAGAGGGCTAAGCTGCAGCAACAACGCTACGCTCAGCACGGATGCAAGTATCCGCTTTGCTTTCATTTGGTCCTCCTTATGTATAGGAAACAGCCGGGACGGTCAAAGCCGCCCAGCTTTAAGGCAGTGCAGTTACTTTTTTCCTTTTTTGCGCCACAATACCACAAACAGCACGGCGGAGCACAGCGCCAGCACCAACAAAAGCGCGGGCCGGGCGGCATCGCCGGTTTGCGGGATACGGAATGTGGGCGCGGTGGTCTGCGCCGGGGGCGTGGTGGGCGGCGTTTTACCGGCAGGCGTTTGCGCGCTTACCGGCGCGGGAATTGTGCTGGCCTGCAGCGGGGTCAACTGACCGTTGTCCTCAAGCTGCAGCACCAGATCTACACCGATGCCGCTTTTGTCCACATATATGACCTGCGCACCGCCGCTTACGCCGAGGTAGGTGGTTACGTCCTCGGTCAGATAGAACGCCATGTACCCCACGACCTTGCCGTTTTCCAGCGCGGTCATGGTGTGGTGGCCGGTTTCGACATCGTCAAAGCGGAAGCTGCCGTCACTGCCGGTGACACAGGTTTTTAGGGTGGAGCGCAGCTCCAGCGTGATACCGGAAACGGGCGCACCGTTGCGCGTTACCTTGCCCTGCACGATGTAGCGGTCACCATAAACGGGCGCTGCTGCGCCGGTTTCGATTTGCAGGGTCAAATCCTCATACACGGCGGGCAGCGTGTAATAGCCGCCCTGCACGGAGCCGGTGACATCCGCCCCGTTGACCAGCAAACGGGTAAGCACCCTGCCGGAATCCGGGCGGACAAGCAGCTGCGGCTGGCTGAGGCGCTCAACCGTGAAGGCCGTGCCGGGCTGGCCGTTGCAGAACACGGCGGCACCGTCTGCCTGTGCCACGGTAATGGTGTGCGTGCTGGGCACTGTGGTGGTGATTTTTACCGTGTTGTCGTTGTTATCCGCAAAGACGGGCAGGCAAAAGCCGAAAACCAGTGCAAGCGCGCATAGCAGACCTGCTAACTTTTTCACAGACATCACCTCACTTTACTGGTAGCGGATTTCGAAGGTTACAGAGCCCTCGTACTTGCCAGCGGGAACGGTTTTCCAAGCGTTTTCGTCAATATGTACGCTGAGTTGGACTTCTTCGCCTGCCTTGGTAAATTCGACAGAGGTGAATTCGGCACCGTCTTTGCGCAGGGTAAAGGGAATCGTATGGGCTGGTTTTGCGGAATCGTGCAGCGGGGTCACCGCTGCGGAAACCGTAATTTTATGGTTGAGTTCCAGCTGGGCTGCATCAAGGCGCAGGGTGCCTTTCAAGTTGGTGTCGGCGCCGGTGCTGTTGAAGGGAATGACGGTTGCAGCCGGAATGGTTACCGTGTAAGAGGGGGCAATGGTAAAGCTGACCGTGGTGTCGCAGCTCTGGGAAGTGGACTGTGTGATCTGATTGTCCGCCATTGCCGGTGCGGCGCACACAGCAGCCATAGCCAAAGCCAAAACAAAAGATGCAAGTTTTTTCATGGGGGTTACTCCTATTCTATGTTGATTTTTAAACAGCTTGTACCGCTGTGTGTTACTGTACGTTCAGCACGGTCACAACATTCGCCCCGTTCATGGCGCTGCCGTCCTGCAGCGAGGCCGTTGTGATGCGCAGCTCTGCATTGTACTGCCCGGCAAGCAGGGCGCGGTTCAGCGTAATGTTGGTAATCATCTGCCCCGGCTCGACCTGCTTGGAGGTGTAAAGCACCTCGTCGGTGTCGGTCAGCACCAGCTCAAAGGTGAAGTAGCAGGGGTTGCCCTCGGGGTTCAGCAGCGCGACTTCCGCGTCCTGTTTGTTTGCGGGTAGGCTGATGGACGGATACCCCGGTATCTTGATGCCTACCGCCTCGCCGCTGTTTTCGGGTGTCTTGTCCGGCAGGGTGTCGCCGCTCCACGCGCTTGTGCCCTCCTGCAAATCCGGCGTAAAGCCGCTTTCTGCCTGCGTGGGGCGCTGCTGTAAGCCAAACAGCACCGCCGCCGTAATAATGACCACCGCAGCCACCACACCGATGATGATGTGAATTGGCTTTAGGGTGATTCCGTTTTTCTCATGTCTGCTCATACAATAGTCCTTTCCGCGTCCGCTCCTCCGGTGATGAAGTTCTTTCATTTGAATAGGCATTCACCGTGCCGGCATAGGTGAAAGGCACATAGTGCAGGGTGCTGTCCGGCAGATCGCCGTTTGCCGTTCCGGATATGTTCATCGCCGATAGGTCAAAGTAATAGGTGCCGTCGGGCTTGAGGGAAAACTGCTCGTCAGGCGAATCATTAGCCAATAGCATTGGCGCAGCCAGCGCCCCCAATGCAGCGGCAGCTTCCGCATACCGGGTCATATCCAGCTCATCGATTTCCTCGTCGGAGAGCTTCTCCTTCGCCTCGTCGATGGCCTCAAGCTGCTCTTTGACTTCCTCGGCGTTCTCTTCAGTGATTTCTTCTGCGTTCGGTAAACCGTCGATCATGGCCTGTACCTGATCTGCGGCACTCAGCTCTGTGGAACCATTCGGATCATCGGCTCTCTCGGTGCTGCCGTTTTCGCCGGTTCTGTCCTCAACAGGGATGTATTGACCGCAGTTCTGCGGTATAGCATTCTCCGCTCCACAGACAGGGCATTCCTTGTTCATGCTCTCCGCCGTGCAGGCGGTTTCGCAGGTGCAAACAGGTGGCTCTTCCGCACTGTCCTCCGCAAATGCTGTCGTGGGCAGCAACCCTATCAACATCACACAGCAGAGTAGAAGACTTAAAATTCGTTTCCTCATTTCGTTTTCTCCGTTTCGCTGCCGCTCGACAGCTTAAAATCGTATTTCATTTCCAGCATGGCAAACAGCTTATACATAACCTCTGTGGCAATCGCCTTGATATCCAGTGTCTGAATAAAGGCA
>ERZ1023645.26-NODE-26-length-19917-cov-9.580757_pt1 | contig 19917 bp, 17 predicted proteins | sample MGYA00380336_ERZ1023645 | MGnify/ENA primary metagenome ERZ1023645 (study PRJEB33179, sample SAMN07449041) | human gut metagenome | biome: Human-gut; feature: Human associated habitat; material: Faeces | host: Homo sapiens | place: India:Kasaragod | collected...
GAATGAGGAAGCGCGCTTTCTGGATTATGGCTACCGTAAGGGGCAATGGATGGGAATCTGCCATGGAAAATGGGTCGAAGCGGATGTGGTGCCCCTTTTTGCCAAAGAGGGGATTCAGGTGGACTTTGCCAAACGCGGCTTTGTAGACCTGAACAATCGCCCGGCCAGCCTGAATAACGGAGTGGACAGGGCAGAGCGGTATGCCCGCGTGCGGTCTTGCCTTGGCGCACAATACCTTCTTCCCTATTTCGTTTTCTGCCGCCGGTGCAATTTGTACTCGTGGAAGAATCATTGTGCTGTGGATGAGGACTATTTCCACTATCTGCAGCGCAAAGCGGATCTGCAAAACAAAACAGGCAAAAAGCTGCTTTTTGGACCTATGCAGCGATAAAAACCTCCGCCCCGCAGTTTTTGAACCGCGGGGCGGAGGTTTTGTTGAAGGATTACCGATAATCAATCGGCAGCGTTGGCAGGCCGTTCAGGGTCCAATCGGCAAGGTTGCCGTCCTGAAACTCGTAGTAGCCCTGTGCGGCGATCATGGCGCCGTTGTCGCCGCAGTATTTCAGCTCGGGCAAAAAGACACGGGCACCCAGCTTCTGCGCGCCGTCATTGACGAGCTGGCGCAGGCGGCCGTTGGCGGCCACGCCGCCCGCTAAAACCACCTGTTGGGCGTTCGTGTCGGCTGCGGCGGCCAGCAGCTTTTTGGCCAGGATCTGGTCAATGCGCTCCTGAAAGCTGGCGGCCATGTCAGCCACATTCACGCCATGCCCCTTCTGCTCGGCGTTGTGGACCTCATTGATGACGGCAGTCTTGAGGCCGCTGAAGCTGACATTGTACTTGCCCTCCACATGGGGGACAGGCAGCTTATATGCCTTGGGGTCGCCGCCGCGGGCAGCGGCGGCCACGCTGGGGCCGCCGGGGTAGGGCAGGCCCAGCGTGCGGGCAACCTTGTCATAGGCCTCGCCCGCAGCATCATCGACGGTGCGGCCTAAAATTTTATAGCGGCACCAGTCTTCGACCAGTACGATGTGGCTATGGCCGCCGCTGGCAACGAGGCACAAAAACGGCGGCTTCAAATCCTGATGCGTTAAATAGTTGGCCGCAATATGCCCGCGCAGGTGATGCACCGGTACCAGCGGCTTGTTTGCCGCATAGGCCAGTCCCTTGGCAAAGTTGACTCCGACCAGCACCGCGCCGATCAGCCCCGGCGCAAAGGTCACGGCAACAGCGTCCACATCGGCAATGGTCATATTGGCGTCGGCCAGTGCCTTGTCAACGGTGGCGCTGATATATTCCGCGTGGCGGCGGCTGGCGATCTCCGGCACGACACCGCCGTAGAGGGCCTGCTCCTTCACGCTGGTGGAGATCACATTGGAGATGACCTTCCGGCCATCCTCCACGATCGCCGCCGCGGTCTCATCGCAGGTGGACTCGATTCCTAAAACATACATACAAAAACCTCTATGCAGGGGGCGGGCATGCCCGCCCCTCAGCGTTTTCTCGATTGCTATTTTCCCGGAAAAGTGCAGCCTCCGTCAGGCTGCGGGCCGGACATGTCCGGCCCCTACGGTCGTGCTGCTGTTTTAATGGGCGGCAAGCCATGTCTTGCCGGTGCCTACCTCGGTCGTCAGGGGGACGCTGTAATGCACAACATTTTCCATTTCTTCTTTCAGGATGCGCTTAACCTCATCGCACTCTGCCTCGGGCGCCTCGACAATCAGCTCATCGTGGACCTGCAAAAGCAGGCGGGCCTGCAGCTTTTCCTCGCGCAGGCGCTGCCAGACATGGACCATCGCCAGCTTGATGATGTCGGCGGCTGTGCCTTGGATCGGCGTGTTGCGGGCCATCCGCTCCCCGCTGGCGCGCACCTGAAAGTTGGAGCTGGCAAGCTCCGGCAGGGCGCGGCGGCGGCCGAACAGCGTTTCCACATAGCCCTTGTCCTTGGCATGGGCGATGCAGTCCTTCATATAGCTGTCCACCTTCGGGAAGGTGTCAAGGTAGGTCTTTAAGAAGCTGTCCGCCTCTTTGACCGAAATACCCAGATCCTTGCTCAAGCTATACGCGCCCTTGCCGTACATGATGCCGAAGTTGATCGCCTTGCTGGCGCTGCGCAGCTGCGGCGTGACCTCGCTCTCCGGGATGTGGTAGATCTTGGCGGCGGTCGAGCGGTGGATGTCCGCACCGTTCAAAAACGCCTGCTGCATGTGCTCATCGCCGGTGATGTGGGCAAGGATGCGCAGCTCGATCTGAGAATAGTCGGCGTCCACCAGCGTTTCACCCTCGCCCGCCACAAAGTAGCCGCGCAGCCGGCTGCCCAGCTCGGTGCGGATGGGGATGTTCTGCAGGTTCGGTTCGGTCGAGGAGATGCGTCCGGTGCGGGCCTCGGTCTGGATAAAGGTCGAGTGTACCCGGCCATCGGCGGCCTCGGCGTTCAGCAATCCGTCCACATAGGTGGAGAGCAGCTTGGCGTAGGTGCGGTATTTTAAGATCTCGTCAATGACCGGGCTGTAGGGACGCAGGCTCTCCAGCGTTTCGGCATCGGTGGAGTAGCCGCGCGCCGTCTTTTTGCGCGGCGGCAGGCCCAGCTTGTCGAACAGTGCCTCGCCCAGCTGCTTGGGACTATTTACATTGAACTCATAACCGACTTCTGTATAAATATTGTGCAGGATACCGTCCAGCTCGCCCCGCAGGCTGTCGCCAAAGGCGCGGATACCGGCGGCGTCGATTGCAAAGCCGATGCGCTCCATGTCCGCCAGCACCCGGGCCAGCGGCAGCTCCATCTCGTCCAGCAGCTTGCGCTGGCCGCTCTCGTCCAGTGCGGCGGCAAGGGTGTCGCAAAGGCCGGCCAGCATGCCCGCATCGGGGGCGTCCTCACAGTGGAAGGCAGCGTGTACGCCGTACTCGGCGGCCAGAGACTTGACCTCGTAGCCGCTGGCGGACGGATTCAACAGGTAGGCGGCCAGCTTGCCGTCAAAGCGCAGCGCCTTGCCGATGCCGCCGTGTGCAAGCGCCAGCCGGTAGAGGGGCTTGGCGTCAAAGGCCCAGATCTCGGCATCACCGTCCAGCAGGGCGGCCAGACGGTCGGTGTCGGGCAGGTAGACCTCGCTGCCCTGCACGAGATACCAGCTGCCGTCCCCGGTCTTGGTGACATTCTGCGCGGCGTAAAAGCGGCCCTCCAGCAGCAGCGGCAGGGGAGAAGGCTCCACCGCCTGTACCGGGGCGGCGTCGTCGGCCGCAGCGGGGGCGGCGCCGCTTTCCAGCTCCCAGCGGTCGACCAGCTTGTGCATTTCCAGCGCGGCCAGCAGCTGCGCGGCGGCAGCCGGGTCGCCGGGCCGGCGGATATAGGCGTTGGGGTCGGTCTCGATGGGGGCATCCCTGCGGATGGTGCCCAGCATATAGGACAGGTCAGCCTTGTCGCGGTTGGCGGTCAGCTTGGCGCGCTGGCCGGGCTTGACGGCCTTGTCCTCAATGTTGTCGTACACGCCCTGCAGGCTGCCGAATTTCGAGATCAGTGCCAGCGCGGTTTTTTCGCCGATGCCCGGCACGCCGGGAATGTTGTCCGACGAGTCACCCATCAGGCTTTTTACATCAATGAGCTGGGGCGGCTCAATGCCGTATTTCTCCCGGATGGCGGCGGGGTCCATGGGGATGGTCTCCTTGTTGGTCGCCAGCAGAACGGTCGTGGCATCGTCCACCAGCTGCAGGCTGTCCCGGTCGCCGGTCGCCAGCAGCGTGGTGCCGCCGGCAGCCTCACAGGCAGCAGCCAGCGTGCCTAAAATATCGTCAGCCTCCCAGCCGGCCTTGCTGACCTGCACAAAGCCGAGGTCGGTCAGCAGCTCCTTCAGGACCGGCATCTGCTGGGCCAGCTCCTCCGGCATGCCGTGGCGGGTGGCCTTGTAGCCATCGTAGGCATTGTGGCGGAAGGTGGGGGCGCGCTCATCCCACGCGATGGCCACGGCATCGGGCTTGTGGGCCGCCAGCAGATTCAGCAGAATATTCTGGAAGCCGTAGATGGCGTTGGTGTAGCGGCCATCCTTGGTTGTCAGCAGCTTGATGCCGAAGAAGGCGCGGTTGACAAGGCTGTTGCCGTCCAGAACCATGAGTTTCATAAAGCTATTCTCCTTACAGACAATCTACATTTCAGTATACCACATTTGCGGAAAATATGGTAGAATAGATTACAAAAAAGCCTTCCCCCTAGGGGGAAGGTGGCGCGAAGCGCCGGATGAGGGGCGAACTTGCTGTGATAACCCGTGAACGGGTTGCGGTGGGAACGTCAGCGGGGCGTCGAGGACGCCGCCCCCTACACCCGTAGGGGCGCATTCCATATGCGCCCGAAGATTTAGCCTTGCCGCAACTCTGCACGGGCGGAGCAGAGCCCCGCCCCTACAACGCGATTTTTATAGAAAGGGCATATTTTTATGCAGCTACGCTACCTCTTAATCCCCGCTGGTGCGGTTTTTGCACCGATTGCGGGGCTGACCGATGCGGCGTGCCTCCATTTGATGGCGGACCACGGCGCGGCCTGGACCGTCAGCGAGATGGCAAGCGCCAAGGCGCTGAACTTCGGCGACCGCAAATCTCTGGAGCTTTTGCAGGACAAGCACCCCCACGGCCTGTATGCCATCCAGCTTTTCGGCGCAGAGCCGGAAACACTGGAAAAGGCGATACACTTTGTCCGGGAAAAGGGCGTCCGGTTTGATATGCTCGACATCAATATGGGCTGCCCGGCACCCAAGATCACCGGCAGCGGCGCGGGCAGTAAGCTGCTGCTCGACCCGCCGCTCTGCGGGCAGATGGTTGCCGCCGCCCGCCGGGCGCGGGGCGAGGACACCCCGCTGACCGTCAAGCTGCGCATCCGCGGGGCCGCCGTCCAACTGACCGGCGTGGAGGTTGCAAAGCAGGTCGAGGCCAACGGTGCGGATCTCATCGCCGTACACGGCCGCACGCGGGAGCAGATGTATATCCCGCCCATCGACACGGCGGCGATCGCGGCTGTCAAGCAGGCGGTGTCCGTTCCGGTGCTGGCCAACGGCGATGTGACCACCGCCGACGGTGCGCTCACCTTATTAAAAGAGACCGGCTGTGACGGTGTTATGATCGGCCGCGGCGCGCTGGGTGACCCATGGCTGTTTGAGCAGGTCCGCGCGGCGATTTTGGGTGAAGAACGCCCGCCCGAGCCAACGCTGAACCAGCGCATGAGCACCCTGCGCGCGCAGATCTATGAAATGTGCGAGGAAAAAGGCGAGTGGGCCGCCATGCCGCAGGCCCGCAGCCAGGCCATGCACTATATGAAGGGTCTGCGCGGGGCCGCCGCCCTGCGGCGCTACTGCTCAATGCTGGAGCATTTTACCGATGTGGACACATTGATCGATGCGGTGTACAAGCTGCAGTAATGTAGGGGCCGGGCATGCCCGGCCCCTACAACCGTATTAAAATCTACCGCGCGTCAATTCATCCAGATTCTGCTCATAGCAGGGCAGCATGTGCGCGATAAAATATTCTGCCTCGGGGCAGTTCATGGCGTGCAGGGCGTCCATCTGCTGGGTGCGGGCGGCCTCAAACTCGCGGTTGCCGCCGCGGTCCTCCTCAATGCATTTGATGATGGCCGAAAGCCGGTCTGCCGCCTTTAAAATCTTGCGCTCGGCATCGTTTAGCACGCTGCCGGTCAGCCAGGCCTGCGTCTCGGCCTGCAGCTCGGCGGGCTGCAGGCTGGCCATAACGCGGGCGCTCTCATGCTCCACTGCCTTGTAGGCGGTGCGCAGGGCATCGTTTTTGTACTTGACGGGCGTGGGCATGTCGCCGGTCAGGATCTCCGGCGCATCGTGGTAGAGGGCGGCCGTGGCCACAACCTCGGGCCGCAGGGCTGCGCCGGTGTCGGTGCAGCTTTTGCCGATCAGGCAGAGCGTGTGCGCCAGCATCGCCGTGTCGGCGGTATGCTCGCTCAGCGATTCGGCCCGGGTGCTGCGCATCAGGCTCCACCGTGTAATGTATTTCATGCGGCTGAACAGCGCACTGAACGGATAGGTTTTCATCTTCACTTGACCTCCGGTTTGTGGTATACTGGGGTTGCTTTCAGTATACCACAACTTTTTGAAATGTGAGGCCCCATAAAGGGTACTATGAAAAAATCTGATACAAAATCGAATTACTGGCGGGTGTTCGCGCTCTGCTTTTTAACGGCGGTGCTGCTGTTTTTGCCGCACTGCATCATAGATGCGGCGGCGGGCGGCGGGTATTTCCACTATGCAGGGGACTTTAACGACCAGCAGATCAACTTTTACCAGTACGCCAACGCCTTTGTCAAGCAGGGCGGCACCTTCAGCTGGGCTACCGATCTGGGCAGCGGGTTTGTAAACTCCTACTCGTTCTATCTTTTGGGCAGCCCGTTTTTCTGGCTGTCGCTGGCGGTGCCTGCGCGGCTTATGCCGTGGGCGATGGTGCCGCTGCTCTGCCTGAAAATGGCGGTGGCCGGCGGCGGTGCCTACCTTTGGGCGCGCCGCTGGGTGCGGGAGGAAGGCTGGTCGATGCTGGCCGGCTGCCTGTATGCGTTTTCGGGGTTCAGCATCTACAACATCTTCTTCAACCACTTTCTGGATGTTGTGGCGCTCTTTCCCTATCTGCTGGCCGCGCTGGATGACGCCGCCATCGACGGCAAAAAGGGGCGTTTCCCGTTCTGGGTCGCGCTCAACCTGCTCAACAACTATTTCTTTTTTGCCGGGCAGGCGGTGTTCCTTATCATCTATTTCTTCTGTATGGTCGCAGGGCGGCGGTACAGGATCGGCCTGCGCCGCTTTGCCGCCCTTGCGTGGGAGACAGCGCTCGGCTGCGCGTGCGGCTGTCTGCTGCTGCTGCCCGCCGGGCTTTCGCTTTTGCAGAACCCGCGCACCATCGACCCGTTTACCGGGTACGGCTACCTGTTCTACGGCAAATCCCAGCAGTACGGCGCTATTTTTTACAGCCCCTTTCTGATGCCGGACGCCCCCTATTTCAAGGATATGTTTCAGGAGGGCATCCTCAAGCATACAAGCCTGACGGCCTATCTGCCGCTGGTGGGCGCTGCGGGCGGGCTGGCCTTCTGCCGCACGCAGGACCGCCACCCTTTCACCCGCATTTTAAAGGTCTGCGTGGTCTGTGCCTTTGTGCCGGTGCTGAACAGCGCGTTCTACGCCCTTAATTCCAGCTTTTACGCGCGATGGTACTATATGCCGATCCTTGTGCTGTGCGGCGCCACCTGCTGCCTGCTCTCCCGCCCGGCACTGGCTGAGCGCAGCCTGCCGCGCGCCTTTGGGCTGACGACCTTCATCACGCTGACGGCGGCGGTCTTTGCCGTGCTGCCCAACAAGGACAGTGACGGCAGCTTCTGCCTTGGCGTGCTGGAGGAGCCTGCCCGGTTCTGGGCGCTGTTCGGCGTGACGGTGCTGGGCATCGTCCTTTTTGGGCTGCTCTGGCATTTCTGCCGCCGCAAGCGGCGGTGGGGCGCGATTCTGACCGCCGCCGTGCTGGGCTTCAGCCTTGTGTACGGCTCGCTGCATCTCTCCCTGACGAAATACGCCCAGTGGGATGTGGACGGCAACCTTATTGCCGAGACATACGACTCCGCCGATGCGGTCGCGGCCGCCCTGCCGGACGATGCCTTCTACCGGATCGATGCCTACGGCGCGCACAACAATCTGGGATTGTGGTTCGACCGCAGCTGCCTGCAGTTCTTCAACTCGACCGTAGCCCCGAGCATCATGGAGTTTTACCCCGCTGTGGGCGTCAAGCGCGATGTCAATTCCAAGCCGGACGCTGCCAACTATGCGCTGCGCGGGCTGCTGAGCGTGCGCTACACGCTGACCGCCCGGGACAAGGTCAGCGACTGGGAGAAACAGGCCCTGCCCGGCTGGACAAAATACGCCGAGACCGATGCCTATCTGATTTATGAGAATGAAAACTGGGTGCCGATGGGCTTTACCTATGACTACTATGTGACTGCCGACCAGCTGGAGCGGGTGGGGGAGGAGGAGCGCGCCCAGATCCTTTGCCGTGCCCTGCTGCTGGATGAGGACCAGATCTCGGCCTTCGGCAGCCTGCTGCGCCCTCTGCCTGATGCGGAACTGACCCGCCGCAGCGAGGAGGCCTACGCCGCCGACTGTGCCGACCGCCGCGCGGCCGCCGTGGCGGAGTTTACCGCCACAAGAACCGGCTTTACCGCCAAAACCGCCTATGATACCGATGCGCTGGTGTTTTTCAGCGTGCCCTATGACGATGGCTTCACCGCCGCTGTCAACGGCGAGCCTGCCGCCATCGAAAAGGTCGATAACGGCATGATGGCCGTGTATGTGCCCGCCGGGGAAAATGAGATAGAATTTACCTACCATACGCCGGGGCTGAAGGTATCGGCCATTGTGAGTGTGGCGGGGATCGCGGCGTATGGAATATACCTGCTGATTTTGAGAAAGAGGGCAAAGCGGCAGCAGGCGTAAGCTGCCAGAGGAACTTTGCCACTTTTTCATAGCAGTGAACCTTCCGGTGCGATTTGTAGGGAGCGGTCTTGACCGCTCCGGGCAGTGCTGCGGTAGCCGCCAAGTTTCAACGGAGGGGTCAAGACCCCTCCCTACAGAGCAAAATAAAAGCGTGATAACAGATATATTTTAAACCTGACAAGAGAGGAACCCACCCATGCCAAACCATGCTGAACAATTAGCACAAGAACTGAACCTGAGCGTCAAAAATGTGCAGGGCGCGATCGAGCTGATCGATCAGGGCAATACCATTCCGTTCATCGCCCGCTACCGCAAGGAGGCCACCGGCTCGATGGACGATCAGGTGCTGCGCGATCTGGGCGACCGTCTGGAATATCTGCGCGGCCTCGATAAGCGCAAGGACGAGGTCACCGCCTCCATCACTGAACAGGGCGCGATGACGCCCGAACTGACCGCGGCCCTGACCAAGGCCAAAACGCTGGCCGAGGTCGAGGACCTTTACCGCCCCTACAAGCCCAAGCGCAAGACCCGCGCCAGCATTGCCAAGGCGCGCGGCCTGCAGCCGCTGGCCGATGCGATTTTGAAGCAGGACGCCGCGTTCGACCCTGAAAAAGCCGCCGCCGCGTACCTCAATGATGAGGTGCCCGATGCCGCCGCCGCGCTGGCCGGTGCGCAGGACATCATTGCCGAGGCTGTCTCCGACGATGCCGCCTGCCGCGCCGAGCTGCGCCGCTACTACCGCGCGTTTGGCCGCATCGCCAGCGCCAAGGCCAAGGACGAGGACAGCGTCTACGCCCAGTATTACGACTTTGCCGAGCCGCTGAACAAGATCCCCGGCCACCGTGTGCTGGCGCTGGACCGCGGCGAGCGCGAGGGCTTTTTGAAGGTCGGCATTCAGGTCGATGCCGAGCGCGCAGCGGGCATTGTCAGCTGGATGTTTGCCCGCAAAAAGACCGGCGGTGCCAGCGCGGCGGTTGTGGATGCCGCCGCCCGCGATGCCTACAGCCGCCTGATCCACCCCAGCCTTGAAAATGAGCTGCGCGGCGAGCTGTCTGACGCCGCCGCTGAGGGTGCGATCAAGGTCTTTGGCGACAACCTGCGCCAGCTGCTGCTGCAGCCGCCCATCCGCGGCAAAACGGTCATGGGGCTGGACCCCGGCTACCGCATGGGCTGCAAGGTGGCAGTCGTGGACCCCACCGGCAAGGTGCTGGACACGAATGTCGTCTACCCGGTGCCCGAGTTCAAGCGGGTGGATCAGGCCAAAAAGACCATCAAGGCGATGGTTTTGAAGAACGGCGTCGAGGTCATGGCCATCGGCAACGGCACGGCCGGCCATGAGACCGAGGAGTTTGCCGCCGAGGTCATCCGCGAGCTGGCCGAGGAAAAGAACCTGCACCTGCAGTATATGGTCGTCAGCGAGGCCGGTGCCTCGGTCTATTCGGCGTCCAAGCTGGCCGCCGAGGAGTTCCCGCAGTATGATGTCAACCTGCGCAGCGCCGTGTCGATTGCCCGCCGCCTGCAGGACCCGCTGGCCGAGCTGGTCAAGATCGACCCCAAGGCGGTCGGCGTCGGCCAGTACCAGCACGACATGCCCCAGAAGCGGCTGAACGAGACGCTGGACGGCGTGGTCGAGGACTGCGTGAACAGTGTCGGCGTGGACCTGAACACCGCCTCCGCGCCGCTGCTGCGCCGCGTGGCGGGCGTCAGCGCGGCCACGGCCAAAAACATCGTGGCATGGCGTGAGGAGGAGGGGGCGTTCACCTCCCGCGCCCAGCTGAAAAAGGTCAAGGGCCTCGGCCCCAAGGCGTATGAGCAGTGCGCGGGCTTCCTGCGGCTGCCCGAGGCCAAGAACCGTCTGGATGCGACCGCCGTCCACCCTGAAAGCTACGCGGCCGCCAAGGCGCTGCTGGACGCCTGCGGCTACACGGCCGCTGAGATCGGCACCGACCGGCTGGCGGGGCTGCCCGGCGCCGTCAAGGCCAAGGGCGCCGGGACTCTCTGTGCGCTGCTGGGCGTGGGCGAGCCGACCCTGAACGACATTGTGGCCGAGCTCTGCAAGCCGGGCCGCGATGTCCGCGACAGCCTGCCCAAGCCCCTGCTGCGCAGCGATGTCATGGGGCTGGACGACCTCAAGCCCGGCATGGAGCTGACCGGCACCGTGCGCAATGTCATCGACTTCGGTGCCTTTGTCGATCTCGGCGTGCATCAGGACGGCCTCGTCCATGTGTCCCAGATCAGCGATAAATTCATCAAGCACCCGCGCGAGCTGCTCAAGGTGGGCGACATCGTGCGCGTCAAGGTGCTGAGCGTGGATACCGGCAAAAAGCGCATTGCCCTGACCATGAAGGGTGTGCCGCAGCAAAACTGATACTAAACCGGCACGAACATATATAAATGTTGCATATAAAAAGAGACGGTGTTAAGACTTTAACGATATAAGTCGTACATTTACACCAAAACACGACAAAAACATTCAGAAAACGAAAATATTTGTTGGAAAATACATAATATATGTGAAAGCGAAAGGCCGCGGCGGGCAAAACTCGGGCATTCTGACCAAAAGCCAAAAATGAAGGATTTTCTCTTTTGTGCAGGAAATGGAAAAAATTAGCTTTGTGCATTATGAACAAAGCAGACGCACATAATTGTGCTATAATGCACAATGTAAGGAGCGGATAGAGCATGGTGGCTCACCTCCTTACCGCAGGGCTGCACGCCCGGTTCCGCCCCGGACACCGGTGCTGAAGATGCGGCAGATTGCGTGGGATTATTTCGGAGGTCATTTATTATGGTGAAACAAGTCAAGGTTTCCAATTTTACTGAGGTCAAGGGAATCGTGTCTGCTGCCGCCAAGTGCTATAACGATGTCGGCGTGCATGACATGAAGGGCAGCATCGCCGATGCCAAGAGCATTCTGGGCATGATGAGCCTGGATTACAGCCACCCCGTCAAGATCGTCTGCGAGGACGAGCATGACCTGAATCGCATCGTCAATGCGATCAAGCAGTAAAAACAAACCAACCGCCCTGCAGCAATACGCCGCAGGGCGGTTTTTTGTTGGTGCAAAAAGGCTTCCCCCGCGGGGGGAAGGCAAGGAGCGCATCACGCCGCTGCGTAAAATTTTCTGAAAATAGGAACTTTGAAAACGAGAGAAAACAAGAGCATTTGCAAGTATTTGAGAGCAAGCACGGAATAAATTAAAATTCTTGCCAAAAACCGTTGACTCTGCTGCCCTTTTCTGCTATAATCACACTTGCGCGAAAAAGCGCCCCGCCGGGCGCTGTTAAATACCGTTACAAGACGGACGTGTTAATTTATCAATGGAGGTCCCTACTATGAGCACGACTCTCGCTAAGCCCGCTGAAATGGCTGACCGCAAGTGGTATGTGATCGACGCCGCCGGCAAGCCCCTCGGCCGCGTTGCTGCCAAGGCTGCTGTCATCCTGCGCGGCAAGAACAAGACCACTTTCACCCCCAATGTTGACTGCGGTGACAATGTCATCATCATCAACTGCGATGAGGCTGTCCTGACCGGCAAGAAGCTGGAGAAGAAGTTCCATCGCACTCATTCCGGCTGGATCGGCGGCCTGAAGGAGACCCAGTACAAGACCCTGATGGCTGAGAACAGCGACAAGGCCATGACCTACGCTGTCAAGGGCATGATCCCCTCTAACACCATCGGCGCCAAGGCTATGACCCGCCTGCACTGCTACAAGGCTGCTGACCATGCCCATGCTGCTCAGAAGCCCGAAGCTGTTGAGATTTGAGTGAGGAGGCAATAGAAGATGTACGAAACCAAACCTTATTTCTACGGCACCGGCCGTCGTAAGCATTCCGTTGCCCGCGTTCGCGTTTACAACGGCACCGGCAAGATGACCATCAACGGTCGTGATATCAACGATTACTTCGGTCTGGAGACCCTGAAGCTGCTCGCTAACAGCCCCCTGGTCCTGACCGAGAACGAGGGCAAGTTCGATGTCGTCGTCAACGTGGTTGGCGGCGGCTGCGCAGGCCAGGCTGGCGCTATCCGCCACGGCCTGTCCCGTGCCCTGCTGCAGTTCAACCCTGAGCTGCGCTCCACCCTGAAGAAGGCTGGCTTCCTGACCCGCGATCCTCGTATGAAGGAGCGTAAGAAGTACGGTCTGAAGGCTGCCCGCCGCGCTCCGCAGTTCAGCAAGCGCTGATTATCAGTACTACTTGCGAACCTTTCAGAACGCTTCACAACTTTTTTGCACGACTGTGTGCGGAAAGTTGGAATCGTCTGAAGCCGTGGAATGCAGCAAATCGCTTTGGAGCTTGCTGAAAAAGCAGCACACAATAAGCGAATATGCAGCAGACTTCCACAGCGCCATAAGTCTTATCGCAGGAGATGTTTTCCGCAAGGAGAATGTCTCCTGCTTTTTATTTGTAAAAAAGAAAGCCTTACACTGGACAAATCATGTTGATGCCATCAATGAGTGTCTGAATGTCCAAGTGGGTGTACACGCGCTCTGTCAGGCTCATGGCGCCGGAATGACCGGCAATCTTCTTTTGAATGGTAGGAGCAACCCCGGCATCGGCCATCATGGAAATGCAGGTATGGCGTGTGTCGTGGGGCGTGTGCTTCATGTCGTATTCTTCCATCAGCGGATCCCAATAGGTGTCGCAGTAGTTGAAGTAGTCAAGGTGCTGCCCCTCGGTAGTGCAGAGCAGATATTCGCAAGGGGAGCGCTCGAACCACGCTTCGTAGAATGGCAGCAGTTTGTCGGCAATCGGCACTTTGCGGACGCCGTTTTCGGTTTTGGCAGCAACTACATCAAAGTACTGCTCTTTCAGGTGGACATTCTCTTTCTTCAAATCGAGAAATTCCGAGATGCGGCAGGCATTGTAATTCAGCATCAAAATGATTTGGCAGTAAGGATTAGCCTCGTGCGCCCAAAGTCTTGCCAACTCGTCTTTGCTGAAGATGTTACGGTCGCGCTTGTTGGGGTTCTTGTTACGGTAGCCTGTCAGATCAACATACTGCGAATAATCTTTGTTGCAGATGTCGTTCTTCATGGCGTATTCGTACACTTGATTGAATAAGCCCTTTAACTTTTTGAGTGTGGGATAATTTTTGCCACAGGTGTCAACTACAAGCTGCAAATCACAGAGTTTGATCTCGCGGAAAGGCTTGTCATACAAGATACCACAGACCTTGTAGGAAGCCGTGTAGCCCTTTGCATTGGAGTCGGATATGATGGGATACTTATACTTTGACCAGCGCTCGTAGACCTCGGAAAAGGTGACTTTAGCAACATTAACATCATAGGGATTCTGATTGTATTCAGCCAGCATTCTCAGCCCCTCGGCGCGGGTTTCGGCATAGCCGATAATCTGAAAATCCTGAATCTGCCTGCCTTTGGTCTCGTCTAAATGCCAGCCGATGGTTTTGCGTACCATGTAAGGTTTTCTGCGTTTTCCGGACATTTTGACTACGCTGCCGTAGCCATTGGGTAATCTCATGTTATTATCAAACTTCCTTTCGCTCAGGCACATTCTATGATAAAGAGGAATGACCTCTTATCAACATTATTTCAGACTGTCCAACTGTTTCTTGGTCATATTCTTTAATTCTGCCATGTCGTATTTGCTTAAATCGGCAGTGTACAAGGGTTTGTCGGTCAATGGTTTGTTGGCATATTGTGCGATTTTTTCATTTGTGAAGCCGGTAAGACGGCTGGGGTCATGCCAGTACTCCTCGCTCCAAGAGCGTTCAAAAGAAAACTGTTCCAGCAAAAAGCAGAGCGTTTCGTTCAGAGTGGCATCCGGGTCTGTGGCGCGGAATTTCAGTGAAGCGGTAAAATTGCCGTCATCACAGCGCTCGTGGGTAATGTCAATGTCGAAGTGAAGTTCTTGCTTCTTGTTTAACTCATAAAGTACAGTAACCACATCGGCAAGGGTATTCAGCTTGATTTGCGGCTCGCTTACGCCCAGCAGATATGCGGGCGTTACGCCTAAAGCGTGTGCGATAGTGGTTACAGTATCCAGTAAAATCCGGCTTTCGCCGCTTTCGTAGCTTTGCACGGTGCGCAGACTTTTCCCTAAAAGCTGTGCAAGCTGGGTTTGTGTCAGATTCTTTTCTGAGCGGACAGCCTTGATTCGCTGCCCGATTTGTTCATTTGTAAGATTCATGGCTTCTCACCTCGCCTTAATACTACCATATACATGCGAAGAAATCAAGCATGTTTGAAAATTTATACGCAAATAATTTGCGTATACAATATTGACATATGCAATAATGCTGCGTATAATGAAATTGCTGAAAGGCAATCACAAGCAGAGGGAGGTGTAAGAAATGGTTGAGAGGCAGACCTATACGGCAATGCCGGCTTTTACCGGCAGAAATGTGCCTGTAACGGAAATTGCAAAAGCTATGCACAAGGACGCGCAGTATGTAAGAGTTGGCTTACAGCAGGGCGCATTCAAGTTTGGCTATGCAATCAAGCTGGACGGATCAAATGAGTATAACTATTACTGCCCTGACCGCAAGGTTTGGGAAGAAATCGGCTATTTCAATGCCGAGGGAAAAAGTTGAACAACAAAAAGAGCGTTTACCCGTGCAGGGGTAAACGCTCCCGATGAAAGACAGTACCAACAGCGGCTGCTGTGTGTAACTATCAGGCACCACTGATATTCTACCACAGCAGCCGCCATTTTTGAAGGAGAAAGTGGGGCTTATGCAAAGAAATCATGTAAAGCTGATCTCTATGGATACAATTCCGATAGAGGCAGTAAAATGGCTGCTGTATCCGTTTATCCCGCTGGGGAAAATCACAATTTTACAGGGCGACCCCGGCGAGGGAAAAACCACACTGGCGCTGCAAATCATCGCAGCGCTGACAACCGGCAAGCCTGTGTGGGAGGGAGCGCCGCCAATGGAGCCGGTCAATGTCATTTATCAGACGGCAGAGGACGGTCTATCCGATACCATCAAGCCGCGCCTTGTGGCAGCGGGCGCAGATTGTGCAAGGGTGATGGTAATTGACGATTTCGACAGGGTGCTGACACTGGACGATGACCGGCTGGAACAGGCAATAGAACAAACCGGCGCACGGTTGGTAGTGTTGGATCCAATTCAAGGGTATATCGGCGCAAGTGTAGATATGCACCGTGCAAATGAAATCAGACCACTGATGTACAGAATTGCAAAGCTGGCTGAAAAGTATGGATGTGCCATTCTTCTGATTGGGCACATGAACAAGAACAGCGGCGAGAAATCCAGCTATCGCGGGTTAGGGTCTATTGATTTTCAGGCGGCTGCAAGGAGTGTGCTGGTAGTAGGGCGTATCAAAGATGACCCCACATTGCGTGTTGTCTGCCCGGCAAAAAGCTCACTGGCCCCGGAGGGCGGGGCTGTTGCCTTTCGTCTTGACCCGGAGCAGGGCTTTCAATGGGCAGGACCGTATGACATCAGTGTGGACGAACTGCTTTCCGGCAGCAGCCGAGGGCATAAGCTGCGCGAGGCGCAGAGCTTTCTGAAAGAAGTATTGGCGGACGGCCCGCTGCCGCAAACAGAGATTGAAGCAGCCGCACAACAGGCAGGGATACGCCCCAAGACCTTGCGCAATGCGCGATATGAATTAGGTGTGACCTCAATCAAAATCAGCAAACAGTGGGTATGGGCGCTGCCCGAAGCATAAAGGAAGAAGGCAAGATGCCCCTATCTTTAGGAACAGGGCATCTTGCCTTCTTGATGGAAAAGTACTTTTTCAGATGACTTATACTGCGCTGCAATAAGGCGGCACAGTACGAGCAAGCACGGCATTGTGATATCACAATATCAAAACGCCCTTGTTAGGGGGTACCCTAAGACCCCAACAAATTTACTAAAGGTATATTTAATAGCCATAATGGAAAGTGTTATTAACATTAAAAATTTTATGGAAAACCTACGAAGCCTAATCTGGATGAAAATGGCGACAGCAGAAGATATTGTCATTTACAGAAGTGCTTGATTTGTTTCGTTTAAGCGAATATAATTATAATGGGTTTATATAATTTGCGAGGTGGTTCCTATGAATGGATATATTACAGTTCAAGAAGCGGCTGAAAAATGGAAAATTACGCCGCGTCAAGTGCAAGTGCTGTGTAAGGAAAATCGTATTGAAGGAGCTACTCGGATGAGCCGTATTTGGATTATCCCTGAAAATGCAGTAAAGCCAACAAATGGTAAGAGAAAGGCAGTTTATAACAATGACTAACCTGACTGAATTGCAGAGCCTTGTAAATCGTTTTCATAGCAATATTGAATTTTATAAAAACACAAAGAATGCATACAATGAACATTCATGTCGGATTGAATACATTGATCCCCTGCTAAAGCTGCTGGGATGGGATGTCGCAAATGAAAAAGGCTTGGCACCTCAGTATCGAGAGATTATTGCAGAAAATTATTCAACCAAAACTGACCGACCAGATTATACGGTTACGCTCAGAGGTGTACCGAAATTTTTTGTGGAAGCGAAAAAGCCAGCGGTAGATATTACTAAAGATGCTGCCCCTGCGATTCAAACAAGAAAGTACGGCTGGAATGCAAAGCATAGACTAGCAGTTCTTACAAATTTTGAATATCTTGCAATTTATGATACCTGCCATATTGCCCACGAAGGTGACGGATGCGCGGTCGCTAGATATCGTTTGTACCATTATACTGAGTATGTAGAAAAATTTGAAGAAATAAGCGGACTGATTTCGAGGAATACGGTTTATTCCGGTGATTTTGATGCTTACTTAGATGCGAATTTTCCGGCAACTGGTGGGCAAACTCAGCAAGTAGATATGTTGTTCCTTTCTCAAATCAATGAGTGGCGTATAGCACTTAGTAACGAATTGTATTCTCAGGGTGGTCGCTATGCATCTTTGGAAGTCCTAAATGATGTGGTACAGGAGTTTATTAATCAGATTGTTTTCCTTAGAATCTGTGAAGACAAGAATCTTCCATTGTACCATAAGCTAAAAGACACCATTACAGACACCGCTCAGTTGAAGACTAAACTGGAGGAACTATTCCGATCTGCTGACAGACGTTATAATTCGGGAATGTTCTCTGGCGAGGATATTATTTTTGATCTTTCCAGTGAAGTTATAAAAAATATGATAGAGGCTCTGTATTATCCTCAAAGTCCGTATCTATTTAACATTATTGAACCTAATATGCTCGGAAAAATTTACGAAATGTTTTTAACTGAGCAATTGGAGTTACTAGAAAATAATACGATTGGCCTTGGAAAAAAGAAAGCATGCCAAAATAGATCCGTTGTCACTACACCTACAGAAATCGTTAAATATATGGTTGACAAGACTCTCACCAAGGTGTGTGCCGGAAAAACGCCATCTGAGATTTTGAATATCAGTATCGCTGATATTGCCTGTGGATCAGGAATTTTCTTGGAAGAAGCATTTGCCTTTTTACAGGATTACTGTGTGCAATGGTATATCCGTAATGGGCAAGTGAATCATTTGATTGAAACGGGTGTTGACTTATATAAGTTGCCAATTCAAGAGAAAAAAGCTATTCTTTGTTCTTGTATTTATGGCATTGATATTGACACTCATGCGGTTGAAGTGGCAAAATTTTCTTTATTAATAAAATTAATTGAAGGAGAAACCGAGCCATCGGTAGCAGAAGCGGTTCCAATCCTTCCTAATCTGGATGACAATATTCGATTTGGGAACTCACTTGTTAGTGAAAATGAATTGAACGGAATTAGTGACGTAGACGATCAGATGATTGATATTGCTCCGCTTAATTGGGACATGATTAATAATGGTAGTGGCTTTGATGCAATTATTGGAAATCCTCCGTATGTGAATACAGAAGGAATGCATATGCTATTGCCGAGTGCAGAAGTGGATATATACAAAAAGAAATATAAAACATCATATAAGCAATTTGATAAATATTTTATTTTCATAGAACAAGCGATCAACAAAATTAATGAAAATGGCTTGGTATGTTATATTGTTCCAAATAAATTTTTTAAGGTTGGTGCTGGCGAAAAGCTGCGTGGTCTGATTGCTAGAGAACAGATGATCGTTAGCCTAGATGACTTTGGCGATGCGCAATTATTTGAAGACAAGACAATATACAGTTCAATCATTTTGCTTTCTAAAAAGAAGCAAGCCACTTTTGTTTATAGCAGCGTTGAGTCTACTAATAAACTATGGGCGGGCGAAGAAGTAAGTTCTATTGAACTAAATTCTTCTGTGTTGAATAAATTGCCGTGGAGACTAACAACAGACTTAGAGTTTTTAGCAATGCTTCAAAAGCTGGATGAAGTGTCCGTTCCAATCACAAAGCATGCAGAAATCTTCAATGGAATTCAAACGAGTGCAGAAAGACCAACGCCTATATACTGGTTCTCAGCAGATGACATCGTGACAGAATATGCTGATGCCATTGAAATTAGTAGAGACGGTAACAACTATACAATAGAAAAAGCTTTGTTACGTCCATATTTTAAGCCGACCAAGAAGGCGGAAAAAGGACGGAATTCATATAGCATTCTTACAACCGATAAGCAAATTATCTTTCCTTATGACAGCAATGGACAGTTAATAAGTATAGATGAAATGAAAAATAAATATCCGGGAACATATGCATATTTCTTAGCACATTATGATCGGCTGGTTCCCAAATGTGTTTCCCCAAATGGAACTCGTGATGTTCAAAATGCGACATCAGATACATGGTATCAGTATGGAAGAACGCAAGCGTTAACCGCTTTTATCAATACGCCTAAATTGATAGTGGGGGTATTAAGCAAAGAACCCATGTATGTGATGGATACGAATGATATGCTGATTGCATCGGGCGGTACGGCTGGATATTGTGCGGTTAGCAAGAAAGAAGGCAGTCCGTATGAACTTGAGTATATTCAGGCATGGTTGTCAAACCCTATTACGGAGCGAATCTTAGAGATTGTTGGTAGTGATTTTGAAGGTGGATTTACAGCGCGGGGTACCTTCGTCCTTTCTACACTTCCGTTTGTAGAATTGGATTTTGCAGTAGCAGAACAAAAAGCTATCCATGATAGAGTAGTAGCAGCAAGTCGAGAAATATATGAAATCAACGATGCATTGTCTGATCGCCCAGCAAAACGCACTGTGATTTTGTTGCAAAGGCAAAAAGATATGCTTATTTCGGAAATTCAGAAATTGATCAGTCGAGTGTATAGGCTTGATTATTAGGAGAGGTATGACTAATGAGGCTAAAAAAAGATAGTACAGAACAAAAATTAAGGGGAGCATATTATACGCCATTGCAACTTGCAGATGCTATGGTAGGTCTTTTTGCATCCGAAAATATTTGTAGTGTACTCGAACCAAGTTGTGGTGACGGCGTATTTTTAGATAGCCTCAATGATACGGGGATGATTGACATCATCTATATTATTCAAGAGGTTGAAATTTAAAAAGAAGAGGCAGA
>ERZ1023645.27-NODE-27-length-19864-cov-14.319299_pt1 | contig 19864 bp, 18 predicted proteins | sample MGYA00380336_ERZ1023645 | MGnify/ENA primary metagenome ERZ1023645 (study PRJEB33179, sample SAMN07449041) | human gut metagenome | biome: Human-gut; feature: Human associated habitat; material: Faeces | host: Homo sapiens | place: India:Kasaragod | collected...
CGATATCTACACCCTAGAGGTCGTCGGCAGCGGCAGATGGGTATAAGAGACTGGTCCTGCATCTGCTGCATATTGCTCATGCCGGACAGCACCATCATGATGCCGGGGAAGCCCGCCGCAAACCGGATGGCATAGCTGGCCGGGCTGCCGCCGTGCAGCGATTCCAGCACAGCGGCGGCGTCCTTGGGCAGGTTGACCAGATTGCCGCCCTTGACCGGCTCCATGACAAGCACCGGCTTATTGTGCCGGCGGCAGACCTCGTAGCATTTGCGGCTCTGCACGGCGATGTCATCATAGTCCAGATAGTTGAACTGGATCTGCACGACCTCGATCTGCGGATACTCGGTCAGGATCCGATCCAGCACCTCGGCGCGGTCGTGGAAGGAGAGGCCGACATGGCGGATCTTGCCCTCGGCCTTGAGGTCGAACGCCGTCTCATACGCGCGGCACGCCTTGAATTGCTGAAAATTCTCGGCATTTTGGGAGTGCATGAGGTAAAAGTCAAAATAATCCACGCCGCAGGCCGCAAGCTGGCGCGCAAAGAACGGGCGGATGTCGGCCTCGGTTTCAAAAAAGCCTCCGGACAGCTTATCGGTCAGGACATAGCTTTCGCGCGGGTAACGGCTGGTCAGGCAGGTCCTGAGCGCCGTCTCGCTTTTGCCGCTGATGTAGCCGTGCGCGGTGTCGAAATAGTTGAAGCCCTGCGCCAAAAATTCATCGACCATCTGCTTTGTCTGGGCAAGATCGACCTCCTCGCCCTGCATGGGCAGCCGCATACAGCCGAAGCCAAAATTCCTTTTGATTTTTTCCATTGGCAAACGCTCCTTTCGCTTATCCTTATTGTAGCAAACCCGCGCTCCGGGTGCAATACGGCAGCGGTAAAGTCCCGCCCGTATTGTGCGCCGGGGAAATACGTCTTTCCACACGAAACGCCCCGCACCGGTGGGTGCGGGGCGTTTTGGCGTATTTTGCTGTGTTACAGCACCTTGCTCAGGAAGTCCACCGTGCGGGGCTGCTTCGGGTGGTTGATGACCTCATCGGGGGTGCCTTCCTCCACGATGTAGCCGCCCTCCATAAAGATGACGCGGCTTGCGACCTCGCGGGCAAAGCCGATCTCATGGGTGACCACGACCATCGTCATGCCCTCGGCGGCAAGGCGCTTCATGACCTGCAGCACCTCGCCGACCATCTCGGGGTCCAGCGCCGAGGTCGGCTCGTCAAACAGCATGATGTCCGGGTCCATGGCCAGTGCGCGCGCAATGGCCACACGCTGCTTCTGCCCGCCGGACAGCTGCGCCGGGTATGCATCGGCCTTATCGGACAGGCCCACACGGTCCAGCAGCTGCAGCGCCTTCTCCTTAGCCTCGGGGCGGGTGGCCTTTTTCAGCTCAACCGGCGCCAGCGTCATGTTGCCCATGACATTGAGGTTGTTGAACAGGTTGAAGTGCTGGAACACCATGCCGACATTCTCGCGCATCTTGTTCAGGTCGGTCTTTTTATCGGTCAGGTCGTGGCCGTCCACGATGACCGTGCCGCCGGTGATCTCCTCCAGCCGGTTAAGGCAGCGCAGGAAGGTGGACTTGCCGCTGCCCGAAGGGCCCAGCACGACACCGACCTCGCCCTCATAAATATCAGTCGATACATCGCGCAGAACCTCCAGATTGCCGAAGTTCTTCTTCAGATGCTCAACATGAATTTTTACATTGTTCTTATTGACGGCCACGGTTGAGCCTCCTTTCCATCCGCTTGGCAAAGCGGGACAGCAGCGTGATGACGATCAGGTACATGACGCCGACGATGAACCACACCTCAAGCGAGCGCATTATGTTGGCGTTCACATTCTTGGCGGTGTTGACCAGCTCGGGGAAGCCAATGACCGACAGGATCGAGGTATCCTTGAGGGTGATGATGAACTGGTTGATGATCGAGGGGATCATTGTGCGGATGGCCTGCGGCAGCACGACCTTGTACATCGCCTTCCAGTACGGCAGGCCAAGGCTGCGGGCGGCCTCCATCTGGCCCTTGTCCACGCTCTCGATACCGGCGCGGATGATCTCAGCCATATAGGCGCCGCAGTTCAGCGACAGGCAGATGATGCCGGCCTGCAGCGCCGTAAAGGTGAATTTGCTGCCGGTCATGGCTGTCCAGTTCAGGTTGTCGTTCATCAGCATCGGCACGCCGAAATAGACGAAGAACGCCAGAACGATCATCGGCACGCCGCGGATAATATCGACAAAGATCGTGGCGATGATGTTGCAGACGCGGCTTTTCAAAACGCTGAGGATGCCCACAAACAGGCCGATCAGACAGGCGAAGAAAAGGCTCCACAGGGCCAGCAGCAGCGTTTGGCCCATGGCGGCCAGCAGCAGCGGGCCGTAGTTGGCAAGAATCTTAAAAATCAAGGCGCAGAACTCCTTTCGGGGGTTGGATTTGCAAGAGCCGCTCTCCGCGCAGGGGCCAAGAGGGATCCCGGGGTCGCAAAAGCGGGGCCGCCCGCAAAAACAGGCGTCCCCGCGTATTTTTCATGGTTTAGCCGAGGTACTTTGCCAGAATCTCGTCATACTTGCCGTTGGCCTTGATGTCGGCCAGGCCCTTGTTGAACATATCCAGCAGCTCCTGGCTGTCCTCGCTGAAGATGGCAAAGCCGTAGGGCGCGGGGGTGCTGGCGGTATCCTCCAGCACCTTCAGGGCCAGGCCGCCGTCCTTGATGGAGGCCTTCATGATGGGGGTATCCTCAAAGCAGCCAACGCACTGACCGCCCAGAACGGCCTGATACATCGTGGGGGAATCCTCAAAGTAGGTGACGGTGAAGCCGTACTCGTCCTTGAGGCTCTCGGCGTAGGTCGCGCCCTGCGTGCCGGTCTTGACGGCAACATTCTTGCCGGACAGGTCGGCAAAGCCGGCAATGTCGGAGTCCTCGGGCACGGTCAGCGTCTGGTTGGAATCATAGTAGCCGTCGGAGAACATCCAGCCGCTCGCCTTGCGCTCGTCGGTGATGGAGGCACCGGCGATCATGGCGTCCGCCTGACCGGACTGGCAGGCCGCGATGGCGGCATCCCAGCCAAGGCTCTTCAGCTCATACTCAAAGCCCTGATCCTCGGCGATGGCGGCGAGGATATCCACATCAATGCCGACAAAGTTGCCGGAGGCATCGGTGTACTCAAAGGGCTTAAAGACCGTGTCAGTAGCCACGACCCACTTTTTGCCGGTGGCCTCGGCGGTTGCCGCAGAGGAGGTGTCCGCAGCGCCGGAGGCCGCGGAGGAGGCGGAGCCGCCGCAGGCGGCGAGAGAGAGGGCCATGACGGAGGCCATACCGAGTGCAAACAGTTTTTTCATGAGACACTTTCCTTTCCACTCCACAGATTTTCCCGCCGCCGCGCGGCGGAAAGCAGACATCGGGCAGAATAACAAAAAAGGACAATAGCGCCGTGGTTCCTGTGCTATCGTCCCGGATCATCCTGCCTGATCCTGCTTCTTATTATAGCACACCGGCTGAAAAAGTCAATACAAAATCCACGGCATAGCTTTATTAAATAAAGTCTGTCACGGATTTTTGCGGTGTTTTTGTAACTTTGTTCGCGCATCGTGCACACAAGGCCGTTTATGGCAGTCTCGCCGCAGGGGGTCAGGCGCGCTTTTTCTCGGGCAGCTGGCTGGCCACGATTGCGCCGAACATCAGCGCACAGCCGCAAAGCTCGGTCGCAGAGAGCGTCTCACCGAGGATAAGCCAGCCCGCGAGGGCGCTGAATACGCTTTCCAGACACATGGCAAGGCTGGCGATCGTCGGATCAAGGTCCCGCTGGGCAACGATCTGCAGCGTGAAGGCCACGCCGCTGGACATAATGCCGCAGTAGGCGATGGAGACCGCCGCACTCCGGAACTGGTCGATTGTCGGCGCCTCAAAGACAAACATAAAGATCGTGGACAGCACTGCGACCATCAAAAATTGGGCGAAGCTGAGCTGGATGCCGTCCAGCTTGGGGCTGAAGTGGTTTATCACGAGGATCTGCAGTGTGAACAGCAGCGCGCAGAGCAGCAGCTGCCACTCGCCGCCGGTCAGGCTGAGCGTATCGCGCCCCGCAAGGCAGAGCAGGTACAGCCCCACAACGCTGACCGCCACGCAGCACCACAGCTTGATGCCGGGGCGGCTGCCCAGAAAGACCCCCGCAACCGGCACCAGCACCACATACAGCGCCGTCATAAAGCCGGCCTTGGCGGTGCTGGTCGTGCCGATGCCCATCTGCTGGGCCGCCGATGCCGCAAACAGCGCCGTGCCGCAGCAGATACCGCCCAGCACCAGCGTTTTGCCGTGGATCCAGAAGGGCAGGCCGCTGCCGCGCTTTTTCTGCCCGGCGCGGCGCACAAGCAGCATCCCCAGCAGAAAGACGCAGGCCAGCCAGCTGCGGCTGGCCAAAAAGGTGTATGCGCCCATGTAGCCGCTGCCGACACTTTGCGCCACAAAGGCCGTGCCCCAGATGAAGGCGGCGCAGATCAGCAGCAGTGTGTTGCGCAGCTGTTTTTTATCCATAGTGTAAAATCCTCTCTCGTTGTACAACCTGCCGGGCAGGGCTGTCCCCTGTCCGTCCTCTTTGTGTATACTTTCCCTGTGCTTCAAAAAATACCGCCCGGCCATCTGCGGCGCGGGCGGTATGTGTTATCAGCTGTTTGTGCTTTCCTCGCCGTAGGTGTTCAGCTCTTCGCTGCCCAGCCCCTCGACCTTGAGGCCGCCGGTGACATAGTACTTGTTGCCGTTATCGTAGCTGATCGTGATCTTGTACTGCTTGCCTGGGGTCAGGCCGGTGACATTGTACTGGTAGGCGCTGCCGTCCGCACAGTAGTAGATCGTCGAGCCCTGCACATAGCTGGTGCTGGTCTTGTCGTCACTCAGCTCCCAGAACGCGATCTTAAAGTACATATATTTCTCGCTGCTGGCCTCGGTCGTGGCGCAGCCGGTCACCGTCATGCTGTCGCCGCCCGCCACAAAATACTCTGTGGAGCGGTTGGCAATGCTGTTGAAGGAGACATACAGCGTGTTGTCCTGCGGGTAGGTCACAACGCGGGCCGCGCTGGTGTCCATCCCCTCGGGAAATTCCACGCTGCCGCCGGCAGCAGCCTTGGTGGTGGTGTCGGTGTCGTCATCCTCGGACTCCTCGACCAGACCCATCGCCTTGACCAGCTTGACAACGGTGTCCTGTGCCCACGCCTTGGGGGAGCATGCAGTCAGGGTGAAGGCCAGCAGCACCGCCATTGCCAGCGCCGTAAGCTTGCGGGTAAGTTTCATATCGTGAACCTCCATTGGGTGCTTTGCAGAAAATCTCCGCAGCAATCCCGCAGGCAGCGGCAGGGCGCACGCCAAGGCTGCGCCGCACCCGCACCCGGAATTATGCGGTAATGGTTTTATTATACCGCAATTCCGGCCCATGTACAAGCGTTCCCGCCGTTTTTACACATTTGTTTTGCCGTTTTTGGGGGTGTACTCCTTCACCCAGTCGATGAGGAGGGACGACACCGTGACCGTGACGAGCGAAAACGCGATGCGGCGCACCGGAATGTAGGACAGCGATGCAAGCAGCACTGTCAGATCGGTAAAAAGGTACGCGCGGGATAGCTTCCACCCGGTCAGCTTGTGGATGACGAGCGCCAGCGCATCATCACCGCCGCTGGAGCCGCCCTGCCGCACGATCAGCCCGACGCCGATGCCGACAAACGCGCCGCCCAGCAGCGCCGCCGCCAGCGGATAGGGCGTCAGGTCGGGCAGCATCGGGGGCAGACACTCCCAGAGGCGGTAAAACCCGGCCAGACTGACGCTGGCAATGCCCGCCGAGAGCAGAAAGTCCCACCCCAGAAACTTGAACGCCAGCGCGTAGCTGGCTGCATCCAGCAGGGGCGAGGCAATTGAGGCCGGCACCCCCAGCCAATGGTTGATGAGCAGCACCAGCCCGATGATGCCGCCCTCGGTGATGGCGGTGCGCTGGTGAATGTTGTGGATGCCGAAGGACAGGATCGCCGTGCCCAGCATGATAATGGCGATGCGCCCCGGCGTGAACCGCCCCAGCGCCCGCTTTATTTTTTGTTGCAGCGTTTCTTTTGCCATTTTCTCCCCCTTGGCAGTAATACAATCAGTATACCACGGCTGTCAAGGGGGCGGCCTCAGCTGCGGGTGTTTTCCAGCACCCGGCGCAGGGTGGCAAGGGCCGCCGCGACATCGTCGGCGGTCAGGATCAGCGGCGGCAGCAGCCGCAGGCGGGTCTTGGCGGTCAGCACCAGCAGGCCCTCACGCTCACAGGCGGCGCGGACCTCGGCGGCCTTGATGCCGTCCGCAAGCTCGATGCCAACCATCAGGCCGAGGCCGCTGACCTGCTGCACATGCGGCAGCGCGGCCAGCCCGGCGCGCAGCTGGGCGGCGCGCTCCCTGACCTGTGCGAGAAACGCCTCGTCCATCGTGTCCAGCACGGCCAGCGCACCGGCACAGCATACCGGGTTGCCGCCGAAGGTCGAGCCGTGGGAGCCGGGGCCCATATGGGCGGCCACCTTTTGGTTCATCACGACCGCACCGATCGGCAGACCGCCGCCCAGCCCCTTGGCCAGCGTGACGATGTCGGGCTTCAGGCCGAAATGCTCACACGCCAGAAACCGCCCGGTGCGCCCAACGCCGGTCTGCACCTCATCCACGATAAGGAGAATGTCCTTTTCCCTGCAGAACGCCGCGACCCTGGCAACATAGTCCGCATCGAGCGCGACAACGCCGCCCTCGCCCTGCACCAGCTCCAGCATGACGGCGCAGGTATCGGCATCCGCGGCCTTTTCCAGCGCGGCAAAGTCACCTGCGGGCACATAGCCGAAGTTTGCGGGGAACGGCCCGAAGTCGTGGTGGAACACATCCTGCCCGGTGGCGGTCAGGGTAGCCAGCGTGCGGCCGTGGAACGAGTTGACGAGGGTGATGACCTTATTGCGGGCGGGGCCGTAGGTGTCCACGCTGTATTTGCGGGCACACTTGATGGCACCCTCGTTGGCCTCGGCACCCGAATTGCCGAAGAAAACGGCATCCAGACCGGTGCGGGCGCAGAGCGCCTGCGCAAGCGCACCGCACGGCTCGGTATAATACAGGTTGGAGGTGTGCTGCAGGGTAGCCGCCTGCCCGGCCACGGCGCGCACCCATGCGGGGTGGCAGTACCCCAGCGAATTGACGCCGATGCCGGAGGTAAAGTCGAGGTACTGCCTGCCCTCGGCGTCCCGCGCGACCATGCCCTCGCCCGCCACCAGCGCGACCGGGCTGCGGGCGTAGGTGTGCAGGACATACGCATTGTCCCGCTTGATTGTTTCCTCTGTATTCATTTGGGTAGCCCCCTTTGTTTAGATAATAGATAAAAGATAATAGATAATAAATTTGGTGGATCGCATCGCTGCGCTCCGCTCAAAATCTCCGTAGGGGCGGATTCCATATCCGCCCGCAAACTGCCTGCCGACTGACGGGCGCATATGGAATGCGCCCCTACGCTTTTATTATCTTTTATCTTTTTATCCGTTTTCTCTCTGGTAAAACATCGTGCCGGCGCCTCGGTCACTGAACATTTCCAGCAGGATCGAGTGCGGCATCCGGCCGTCGATAATGACCGCCTCATGCACGCCCTGACGGATAGCGTCCGCCATGCCCTCGATCTTGGGCAGCATACCGCCCGCGATGACGCCCTCTGCCTTGTAGCCCTCGATCTCGGAAAGCTCGACCTCGGGGATCAGCGTCGATTCATCGTTTTTGTCGCGGAGCAGGCCGACAATATCCGTCATGCTGACGAGCTTTTCCGCGTGCAGCGCAATCGCAATTTCAGCCGCGGCCGTGTCTGCGTTGATGTTGTAGGGCACGCCGTTCTTATCCATGCCGACCGTGGCGATGACCGGGATAAAGCTGTCCGCCAGCAGGTGGTCGATCAGCGTTGTGTTGACCCGCTCGATCTCGCCCACAAAGCCGAGGTCGGCATCGGTTTTGCGCCGGCACATGATCATGTGGCCGTCCATGCCGCAAAGGCCGACACCGCGCCCCTTGAGCAGCGCAACAAGATCCTTGTTGACCTGCCCGGCCAGCACCTGCTGCACAATGCCCATCGTTTCGGCATCGGTATAGCGCAGACCGTTGACGAAGCGGGATTCCTTGCCGACCTTTTTGAGCATATCGTTGATGGCCGGCCCGCCGCCGTGTACCAGCACCACGCGCACGCCCAGCAGCGTCAGCGTGACAAGGTCGTTCATGACCGCAAGCTTGAGCTCATCGTTGACCATGGCATTGCCGCCGTACTTGATCACCAGCGTCTTGCCGTGGTATTTTTGAATATAAGGCGTAGCCTCGCTGAAAAGCAGGGCCATTTGTTCGTTTTTCATACTTTCCTCCATCCCCTACCTCTAAAGCCTTCCCCTTGGGGGGAAGGTGGCCGCAGGCCGGATGAGGGGCGGCGCTGCCATGATTGCCCGCAAACGGGCAGCGGCGGCAGGTTTCCCCTCATCAGTCGGCGGTCGGGGCCGCCGACAGCTTCCCCCTCGGGGGGAAGCCTTTTTAGGTGCGATAGTCCCCGTTGATCTTCACATAATCGTAGGTCAAATCGCAGCCCCAGGCCTTGGCGGTGGCGCTGCCGCTGCCAAGGTCTACAAGGATGTCGATCTCATCCTCCTTGAGCACCTTGGCGGCCTCGTCCTCGCTGTAGGGGTGGTAGGCGGCGTTCTCGCAGACAAAGACCTCGCCCGCCTTGCTCTTGAGCCGCACCGAGGTCCGGCTGATGTCAAAGTCCCCCGGCGTGTAGCCGATGGCGCAGAGCACGCGGCCCCAGTTGGCGTCCGCACCGAACATGGCTGCCTTGAACAGGGTCGAGTGGATGACGCTCTTGGACACCGCGCGGGCGGTCAGCAGGTCGGGCGCACCGGTGACGGTGCATTCCAGCAGCTTGGTCGCGCCCTCGCCGTCCCCGGCCAGCTCACGGCTGAGCTGCTCGGCGGCCTCGGTCAGCGCGGCAACGAAGGTATCATAATCGGGCGTACCGTCAACGATTTCTGCACCCGACAGGCCGGACGCCAGCAGCAGCACCGTGTCGTTGGTGGAGGTATCGCCGTCCACCGAGATCTGGTTGAAGGTCGCGGGCACCACGGTGGAGAGCGCCTTCTGCAGGGTGCCCGGCGCGACCTTGGCATCGGTCGTCATAAAGAGGAGCATCGTGGCCATGTTCGGGTGGATCATGCCGGAACCCTTGGCGATGGCGCCGATGCGCACCGGCTTGCCGCCCACCGTGAACTCCAGCGCAAGCTCCTTGGGGTGGGTGTCGGTGGTCATGATGGCGGTGGCGGCGTCATGGCTGCCTGCCTCATCGGCGGCCAGCTTGGCGGCAGCCTCGGGGATGCCCCGGGCAAACGGCTCGATGCTCATCTCCTGCCCGATGACACCGGTGGAGGAGGGCAGCACATCCTCAGCGCGGATGCCGAGTGCCTCGGCCACAAGGCCGCAGGTATCCCGCGCAAGCTGCAGGCCGTTCGGCGCGCAGGTGTTGGCGTTGCCGCTGTTCACAACGATGGCCTGCGCGTAGCCGTCCGCAAGATGCTCACGGTCCACCGTGATGGGTGCGCCGTAGACCTTGTTGGTGGTATAGCAGCCCGCGCCCGCGCAGCGCACCGATGCCTTGATAAGTGCCAGATCCTTTTTAGCGTGGTTGTGGCGGATGCCGCAATGCACACCCGCTGCATAAAAGCCCTGCGGCGCACAGATACCGCCGGGAATAGATTTGAAGTTGCTCATTGTATGTACCCCTCTTTTTTTAGATAATAGATAAAAGATAATAGATAATAAATTTGGTGGATCGCGGCCTTACGGCCGCTCAAAAATTTCTGCCGCCGTAGGGGCGCATTCTATATGCGCCCGTGCAGCTTACGGCAGGTGCCGCGGGCGGATATGGAATCCGCCCCTACGGTTTTGTTTTGGCCCCCGGGCCAAAACTCCACACTTTTTATTATCTTTTATCTATTATCTTTTATCTTTCTAATCCTTTCGTTTCCTCCAGCCCCAGCATCAGGTTCATGCACTGCACGGCGGCGCCGGAGCTGCCTTTTCCCAGGTTATCAAACAGGCTGACCAGCTGCATCTGCGTGCCGTCCGGGTTGGGCAGGCAGAAGATCTCCAGCGTGTCCTTGCCTGCAAGCTTGTTGGCGGCCAGAAAGCCTCCGTCCGTTCCTTCGCCGAGCGGATGCACCCGTATCATCGCCTGCCCGGCGTAGTAGTCGGCCAGCGTATCGGCCACCGCCTGCGCCGTGATGCCGAGCGCCGCCAGATCCAGCGGAACCATCGTCTCCATACCGGCGTAGTAGTCGGCCACGATCGGCACAAAGTTGGGCGCGTTGTCCAGCCCTGTGACGGCGGTCATCTCCGGCAGATGCTTGTGGTGCAGCGCCAGACCGTAGGGGCGCGGGGCGTTCAGCGCCGTGTTGACGCGCTCGCCCTCGTACTCGGCGATCATCTTTTTGCCGCCGCCGCTGTAGCCGGTCAGGCTCGTGACCGAAAGGTGCGCAACCTTGGGGATAAGCCCCCGCTCCACCAGCGGCGCAACGGGTGCGATAAAGCCGGTGGCATGGCAGCCGGGCACCGCCACGCGGGCGGCGGCAGGCAGCGCCGCGCGGGTGCCGTGCAGTTCCGGCAGGCCGTAGACCCAGCCGGGCGCTGTGCGGTGCGCCGTGCTGGTGTCGAGAATCCGCACATCCTCGCGCACCAGCGGCATGACCTCGCGCGCGGCGTCATCGGGCAGGCAGAGGAAGGAGAGGTCGCTCTCATTGATGACCGCTGCCCGGGCGCGGACATCCTTGCGGTCTGCCTCGGAAATTTTCAGAATTTCAAATTCATCCCGCTCCGCCAGCCGGTCCGCGATCCGCAGCCCGGTAGTGCCGGAACTTCCATCCACGAAAATTTTGTACTTTCCCATACTTGCACCCCTTACCTTATAAAGGCTTCCCCTTGGGGGGAAGCTGCCGCCCGCAGGCGGCTGATGAGGGGCGAACCTGCCAATGCCGCCCGTTACCGGGTTGCTGCAAGAACGCCGCCCCTCATCCGGCCTTCGGCCACCTTCAGTCTACGCGCTAAGAGCCGCCTACGGCGGTTGCGCTCCGACACGCGCCTGCGGGCGCAGCCCCACGGGGGAAGGCTTTTACAGCTTCCCCTTCACCAGCTCCACCTGCTTCATCACGCTCGCCTTGGTCGGGCCGCCGTAGCTGGTGCGGCCCTCGCAGCAGGTGGTCAGGTCGATGGCGGTATACACATCCTCCGCAAACAGGTCGCTGTACTGCTTGAACTCGTCCAGCGTCAGCTCCTCCAGCGTCTTGCCCTCACGGATGCAGGCCGCCACCATCGTGCCGGTGCATTTGTACGCATCGCGGAAGGGCATGCCCTTCTTGGTCAGGTAGTCGGCGCAGTCGGTCGCGTTGATAAAGCCCTTGGCGGCGGCGCGGCGCATGTTGGCGGGCAGCGGGGTCATGGTGGCCAGCATCGGCGTGACGGTGCGCAGGCAAAGCTCCAGCGTATCCACCGCGTCAAAAATGGCCTCCTTATCCTCCTGCATGTCCTTGTCGTAGGCAAGCGGGATGCCCTTCATCATGACGAGCAGCGTGTTCAGGTCGCCGTAGACACGCCCCGTCTTGCCGCGGATCAGCTCGGTCACATCGGGGTTTTTCTTCTGCGGCATGATGGACGAGCCGGTCGTAAACGCATCGTCCAGCTCAATGAACTTGAACTCCCAGCTGCACCACAGGATGATCTCCTCGCTCAGGCGGGAGAGGTGCATCATGCAGGTGGCCATGGCGCTGCACAGCTCAATGCAGAAATCACGGTCCGACACGCCGTCGATCGAGTTGCCGCAGGGGGCGGCAAAGCCCAGCTGCTCGGCCGTATAAAAGCGGTCCAGCGGGTAGGTCGTGCCGGCCAGTGCGCCGCTGCCCAAGGGGCACTCGGCGTCCATGCGGCGGGTGGCGTCCTGCAAACGGCCCAGATCGCGCAGCAGCATCCATGCGTAGGCCATCAGCTGATGGCCGAAGGTGACCGGCTGGGCGCGCTGCAGATGGGTGTAGCCGGGCATGACATAGCCCGCGCCCTTCTCGGCCTGATCGCACAGCACGGTGATCAGTTCTTTTATCTGACCCTGAATATGCTCGCTTGCGGCGCGCAGGTTGAGCCGGATGTCGAGCGCAACCTGATCGTTGCGGCTGCGCCCTGTGTGCAGCCGCTTGCCGGCGTCACCAACGCGGGCGGTCAGCGTCTGCTCCACAAAGGTGTGGACATCCTCGGCATTGGGGTCGATCTCCAGCGCGCCGCTGTGCAGATCGTCCAAAATAGAGTGCAGACCTTTGTGAATATCGTCCACATCCTGTTGGGAGATGATGCCCTGTCTGCCCAGCATGGCCGAGTGGACGAGGCTGCCCTGAATATCCTGCTCGATCATCCGCGCGTCAAAGCGGATGGAGGAGTTAAAATCGTTTACGCGGCTGTCAACGGCCTTGCTGGCCCGGCCCTGCCAAAGTTGGGGCATAAGTTTTTCCTCCGTTTTATCTGTCGTTCCAAAGGCTTCCCCCCTCGGGGGAAGCTGCCGCCCGCAGGCGGCTGATGAGGGCAAAGTTCCCGGCAGCAACCCGTAAAACAGGCAATTGCAGCAAAGTCTGCCCTCATCCGGCCCTGCGGGCCACCTTCCCCCTCGGGGGAAGGCTTTTTATCAGTAACGCCAAAACCGCCAAAGGGGTGCCGCGCCCCTTGGCGGTTGCTTATTCGGCGTTCGTTCGCTTATAAATCAGTCCTGTGCGGGCCAGTTCTTGGCCAGCTTCGCGCGCTCGGCAATGGGCAGGCCGAACAGGTTGATAAAGCCGTTGGCGTCTGCCTGATTGTAGTCATCATCCTCACCGAAGGAGGCCGTCTGCTCATCGTACAGGGTGTACGGGCTGGTGACGCCGGCGTTGATCATGTTGCCTTTGTACAGCTTCAGGGTCACATCGCCGGTGACGGTCTTCTGCAGGTCATCGGTAAAGGCGCTGATGGCCTCACGCAGCGGGGTGAACCACTGGCCGTTGTAGACCAGCTCGCCCATCTTCTGGGCCAGCTGTGCCTTGAAGTGCATCGACTCCTTGTCGAGCGTGATGGTTTCCAGAACATCGTGGGCCTTGTACAGGATCGCACCGCCGGGGGTCTCATAGACGCCGCGGCTCTTCATGCCGACCAGACGGTTCTCAACGATGTCCAGCAGGCCGATGCCATTGGCGCCGCCCAGCTTGTTCAGGTACTCGACCAGCGCAACGCTTTCCATCTCCTTGCCGTCCACGGCGGTGGGGATGCCCTTCTCAAAGTGGATCTTGACATAGGTCGGCTTGTCGGGGGCCTGCTCGGGGGAGACGCCCAGCTCAAGGAAGCCGGGCTTATTGTACTGCGGCTCGAGAGAGGGCTTCTCCAGATCAAGGCCCTCATGGCTGAGGTGCCAGAGGTTCTTATCCTTGGAGTAGTTCGTCTCGCGGTTGATCTTCAGGGGGATGTTATGCGCCTCGGCGTAGTCGATCTCCTCGTCACGGCTCTTGATGCTCCACTCACGCCACGGGGCGATGATGGCCATATCGGGGGCGAGAGCCTTGAGGGTCAGCTCAAAACGGACCTGATCGTTGCCCTTGCCGGTGCAGCCGTGGCAGATGGCATCGGCGTTCTCCTTCTTGGCGATGTCGGCCAGTGCGGCGGCGATGCAGGGGCGCGCATGGGAGGTGCCCAGCAGGTAATCCTCGTACTTGGCATCGGCCTTCAGGCAGGGCCAGATGTAGTTTTCGACATAGTCCTTCTTCAGGTCCAGCACATACAGCTTGGAGGCGCCGGTCTTGAGGGCCTTCTCCTCCAGACCGTCCAGCTCGGTGCCCTGACCCACATCGCCGGAAACCGCAACGACCTCGCAGTTGTTGTAGTTTTCCTTCAGCCAGGGAATGATGATGGAGGTATCCAGACCGCCGGAGTACGCCAGAACAACCTTTTTAATATCCTTCTTATCCTTTTTCATGATAAAATTCCCCTCTCTGTATTTATCAAGACCCGCAGGGTGTTGCTGCTTGCTGTGTGTCTTGAATATTTATTCATTCATTGCTGTATATTATACACTCTTTTATACATTTTGCAAGAGGGCAAACCTGCCAAAGGATTTTCTATATTCCGGTTTGTTTTAGGCAGGTTGCTGAATAGTTATGCGTTTATGCAGCGGATGCCTGCAAAAATATACAGACCTGTATGTATACACAGCACCGATACGGGTATTATAGCACGGTTTTCCGCAATGAGCAACACAAAATTGCAGTTTTCGCAACACGGGTGGTGCCAGCGGGAAACCGGCAAAGCCCCTCAGGCCTCGCAGGCTCGGCCAGCTCCCCCGGAGGGGGAGCCTTTTTTGCGCGGGCTTCGCCCGCGTGAAAGCCTCCTCACGCAAGTGGGGAGGTGGTCGAGCGAAGCGATGACCGGAGGGGCTTTACCCCTTCGCCCCCGCCACGAACTCTTTCACCATATCCAGCTCCTCCGGGAAGATGCAGTTCGGTATCGTCCCCTCGTCCACGGCGCGGATCGCCTCGTCCAGATCAAACCACTTCACATAGTCGATCTCCGACCGCTGCACGGTAAAGTCCTCGGCCTCTTTGTCCAGCCAGAGGCAAAACACCTTGCTGACCTGATTGTCCTTAAACGGCTTGCCGTGAAAGACGCTTTCAAAGCGGAAGCGGCGCAGGCCGCACTCATGCAGGTCGGCGGGGGCGGCGGTCACGCCCAGCTCCTCCTTCAGTTCCCGCAGGGCCGAACCGACAAACTCCGCCCCCGCCGGGATATGCCCGGCCGAGGAAATATCATAGCAGCCGGGGTAGGAATCCTTGGCGGCGCAGCGCATCTGCAAAAGCACCTGCACTGCGCCGTTCTTTTTCCGCACGATCCAGACATGGCTGGTGCGGTGGCGCAGCCCCTCGGCGTGGGCCACGGTGCGCGGCACGGCCTGCCCGGTGGGCAGACCATTTTCATCGACAATATCCAGCATTTCAGGCATGGAGGTCACATCCTTATATAATATAGTACCGTTATACCACATTCCCGCCCCCACCGCAAACGGGGTTTAAAAATTCATAATCTTCTTTTATAATAATGATATTGCCGCAAACGGCCACGGGCGGATATGGAATCCGCCCCTACGGTTGCAGGGGGCGGCGTCCCCGACGCCCCGCATCCGCCGTAACGCTTATAATAAGGAGAACGCACCCATGTCCCAGATGACAAAACGCGCACTGGTCGCATCGCTGAAAGAGCTGCTGGCTGAAAAGCCGCTGGACAAGATCACCGTGACCGACCTGACCGAGCACTGCGGCGTGAACCGCATGACCTTCTACTACCATTTTAAGGACATCTACGACCTTGTCGAATGGGCCTGCATCGAGAATGCCACCCGCGCGCTGGCCGGGCAAAAGACCTATGACACCTGGCAGCAGGGCTTTTTGCAGATCTTGCAGGCCGTGCAGCGGGATAAGGTGTTTTTTACGAATGTCTACCACTCGATCAGCCGCGAGCATATCGAGAGCTACCTCTACCGCGTGACCTACGATCTGATGATCGGCGTGGTGGAGGAGAAGGCTGCCGGCATGACGGTGCGCGAGGAGGACAAGGAGTTCATCGCCGATTTTTACAAGTACGCCTTTGTCGGCCTGACGCTGGAATGGGTGCGCACCGGCATGAAGGAGGACCCCGCCGCCCTTGTGGAGCGCGTATCGACCCTGATCCACGGGGACATCACCAAATCCCTGAACGCCTGCCGCATCGACAAATAAATATACGCAGACAAAAATCGCCCCCATCCGGTTGCGGCTCCGGATGGGGGCTTGGGGTATCGGTTTGTGTGAGGAGGAATCATGTTCCAGAATCACGGTTGCGGCTCCGTGACCCTGTGCTTATATAGTACAGGGCAACTGCTAAAAAACTATGTTTTTCGTATGAACATTTTGTAAATTACGCCGCAGTGCCGTTTGCCCGGGAAATGCCGGTTCCCTATTTCCTCTGCGGGGGGCCTTGACACAGCGCGGGGGCTGTCCCAATCGGACAGCCCCCGCATTGTGTTCTGTTGCTCAGATTACATTGTATTCCTTCAGCAGCTTCTCGACCTCGGTGCCCTCGATCTTCTTGAGGGCCTCCTTCATGGCGAGCTTGCCGACGAGAGGCATCTCCATGTCGGTGATCTTGCGGCCGTCGCGCAGCTTGACGGTGGCGTCCAGCAGGCAGCGGATGTCATAGACGCTGCCCCAGACCTCGGGCACGCCGCGGTCCACATTGAGCAGGGTGTAGACAGCCTCCATGCCGGTGCGGATGGAGTACTCGGTCGTGAAGATCGTGTCGCGGGCGGTCTCGGCAAACTGGCCGAGGAACGCAAAGTTCACAGCGCCCTCGGGTACGATGTCGGGGCGGTCGCCGGCGGCGCGCGGCATAAAGAACGCATCAATATACGGCATCATGCAGGGCACGGTGTTGGCGCTGTTGGTCGCCATATCCTCGATCTGATCCTCGGGCACACCGATGTGGTACAGCCACTCCATGCAGATCTCCTTGCCGGTGCAGTCGCGCATCGGCTTCTTGATATAGTCGCCCGGCTTGTCGGTGAACAGGCCGTAGACCCAGACGCAGAGCTGATCCTTGGGCTGGTCGCGGAACTGCTGCTGGCGGTTCAGCGTCCAGCTGAGCAGCCAGTTGGAATCGGTGACTGTGACGATGCCGCCGGTGACGACCTTGCCGCTGAACGGGTCGCGCTTGCAGATCTTCTTGATATAGGGCACGATGCGCTGGTCCAGCGTTGTGATGGTGGCACTCATCCAGTTGGACAGCTCAGGATCATAGCAGAACTTGTCAGGATGGCCGAAGCTCGGGTCCTGCGCGGCGATCTTGCGCCACAGGTCCCAGCCGCCGCCCTCCTTCAGCTCGGGCTTGAACTCAGCGGGGGTGTTCTGGCTGCCGATGGTCGAGTTCTCGACACAGCCGCCGTTCGTGATAAAGACGAGGTCGTTCTCGGTCAGGTCGATGGACTCTTCCTGCCCGTTGTGGAGGATGTCGATGCGGGTAGCCTGCTTCTTGCCGCCGGCGCAGTCGAAGGCGATGTTCGTGACCTTGGTGTCGTAGTGGAACTGGACACCGAAGCCCTCGAGGTACTTGACCATCGGCAGGATCATCGACTCATACTGGTTGTAGCGGGTAAAGCGCAGCGCCGTAAAGTCGGGCAGACCGCCGATGTGGTGGATGTAACGCTGCAGATAGCGCTTCATCTCCAGCGCGCTGTGCCAGTTCTCAAAGGCGAACATCGTGCGCCAGTACATCCAGAAGTTGGAGTTCAGCACCTCATCGTCAAAAAAGTCGGTGATCTTCTTGTCATACAGCTTCTCATCGGGGGACATGAACAGATTCATGATCTCCATGGCGGCCTTGTCGGACAGACCGAACTTGCCGTCGGTGTGGGCATCCTCGCCGCGGTTGCGGGTGGCGCGGCAGAGGCTGTAGTTGGGGTCGGCCTTGTTCAGCCAGTAGTACTCATCCAGAACGGTGTGGTTCTCGTCCTCGATGGAGGGGATGGAGCGGAACAGATCCCACATGCACTCAAAGTGGTTGTCCATCTCACGGCCGCCGCGCATGACATAGCCGATGTCCTGATATTTGTAGCCATCGCAGGCACCGCCGGGGATGGGGTCCTTCTCGAGAATATGGACATGCTCGCCCTTCATCTGGGCATCGCGGACCAGATAGCAGGCCGCAGACAGTGCTGCCAGACCGGAGCCGACCAGATACGCGGACTTGCCGTCCACGCCGTCCGGCTTTTTGGGCGTTGCAAAGGCTTCATAGTTACCGCTGGAATAATACATAACGCTACCTCCTGTAGTCATACGGCGCGGGCCGGTTTCCGCCGGGCCGTTGTGCCGTTTGTTGTTTGGTATGGCTTTAGTATACCCACGCCGCGCCCCGGTTACAATCAGCAAAAAATCCCGTTTGATAAGAATTTTATCAAACGGGACGAATTGTAAAGATTATGACCAATCTGTGACCGCCGGGGCAGGCTTACCGGTGCTTTGACCAGGCTGTGGCAAAGCCCACAAGCCCGGCGCAGAGCGCGGCGGCCAGCGCCTCCACGGGGAAGGCATCGCCGGTCTGGGGCAGGGCGGGTGCGGCGCTGCCCTTGGCCGTTCGTGCCGCCGGGGCGGCGGTGTTCTTGGCGGGCCGCGCCACGGTGGTTTTCACCTCTTCCGCGGGCGGGTCATAGCGGTTGGTAAACTCCACACTATCCGCCTTGGCGGTTTCGCCGCTGCGCACCGCCCACAATTCCGTATTCAGGCCTCCGTCGGGACGGCCCGTCACGCGGACGGTCACGGTGTAGCTGTGGGTGTCGTACACCGTATGCGCCGCTGTGCTGCCCGCCTGCGTGACGGTGTAGCGGTAGTCCCCCGGCGCATCAAAGGCAAAGCCGGTAAAATACGCCGTGCCGCTGCCCTGTATCGTCAGCGACGCCTGCGCCGGGGCGGGCGCAGCGTCCAGCGGCGTGATGCTCACCACGCAGGCGGCATCAGCGGCCGTGCCCTCGGTGTACACCGTCACGGGCAGCACCGCCCCCGCGCGCGCCGCAAAAACCGGCAGCGGGCAGCACAGCGCCAGCAGCAGGGCCGCTCCCGTCAGCCAGCACCGCAGGGCCGTTGTGGCATACCTCATTGCATTTCATCTCCTTTTTCAATAGGGTGCAGCCACCCGAACACCACCACCCGGCCGTTTGTCTCGGCCCCGGCGCAGGTGGACAGCGCAAGGATGCCCGCCTGTGCATCGGCGCTGCAGGGGCGCTGCTGCACGGCGTTGGCCGCCAGATAGTCCAGCAGCGGCTGCACGCCGGTCTGGTACCGCACGGGGTCATAGACGGCGCTGTCGTAGGCATCGGTACACAGGCAGGCGAACAGCTCCACAGTGTAGGCCGCATCGGGCAGGCTCACGCTGCCGGTCGTGTGGGCGGCAAAGAAATCCGCCTGCGCAAAGGCGGCCACATCGCCGAACATTGCGCCGTTCTCCATGTGGTGGCCGTACATAAGCGTGTAGGGGTCGGTCAGCCCGGCGGCGCAGCGGCTGTCGAGAAAGACCGAGCCGGACAGCGAAAACGCCCCCGTGACATCGCGGTTGATGTAATCCATATTCGTGGCCCCCTGCACAAAGGGGTAGTCGATATTCGTACCGTCAATGGTCAGCCAGCCGCAGACATCGGGGTTGCGGGCCTGCAGCTCGGCCAGAGTGGGGTTGTCCGCCGCCAGCACGGCGGGCTTGTAGTGCAGCAGCTCCGCCCCCGCAAAGGCCCCGCGGCTGACGGCAGCGTCCTGCCAGAGGGCAAACCCGCCGAAGGCGAGCAGCACCAGCATAAGCAGCCCCGCCGCCGCGCTGACGGCCGCGCTGCCCGCGCGGGCCAGCCGGGCCGCTGCTCGCTGCCCGCCTCGATGTTCCGGCCTGAGCCGGAGCAGATCTGCGGGGTCACGGCCTGCCAATCGGCCCCATCCCTGCTGCGATACCATGTGTAGACGGCCCCCGGCAGCTTTTCGTCACTGCCGTTGACCTGCGCGGTCAGGCAGCCATCGGCGGCAATGCTGTCGATGAGCACCACCCCGGTCACGGTGGCCGGCTGGGCGGTCATCTCCGGCAGGGCGCGCAGCACCGGGGCGCGGGCGGTCTCGGGTGTGGCCGTCTGCTGCGGTGCGGGGGCCGGGGTCGCGATCGGTGCCGGGGTCGGTGCCTCGCTTGGCGCGGGGGTCGGCTCCTGTGCCGGGGTTTCTGTCGGCGCGGGGGTTTCGGTCGCTTCCGGGG
>ERZ1023645.35-NODE-35-length-17657-cov-10.821327_pt1 | contig 17657 bp, 15 predicted proteins | sample MGYA00380336_ERZ1023645 | MGnify/ENA primary metagenome ERZ1023645 (study PRJEB33179, sample SAMN07449041) | human gut metagenome | biome: Human-gut; feature: Human associated habitat; material: Faeces | host: Homo sapiens | place: India:Kasaragod | collected...
CGCTGTTCGTGCCCAGGGCATGAACTACTCCACCTTCATGAACGGCCTGAAGAAGTCCGGCATCGAGCTGAACCGCAAGATGCTGAGCGAGATGGCCATCCACGATCCCGCCAGCTTCAACGCTCTGGTCGAGACCGCCAAGAAGGCGCTGTAAGAATCAGCTTTTTCAAAGACGCATGCGCCGCGCGCGCGTGCGTCATTTTGTTTATATGGAGATCATACGGGGGTGCCAGATGGAAACCATCACCAGCCGCGAAAACGCCAAAATCAAATATGCCTGCCGCCTGCGGGAAGAAGAAAAGCTCCGCACGGCGGATGGCCTGTTTTTTGCTGAGGGCCCCAAGCTCTGTCTGGAGCTGGCCCGCGGCTGTACCCTGCAAACCCTGTATGCCACCGAGAAGGCCCTGGCCCATACCCCAGAACTGGAAGCCTTTGCGGGCAAAACTGTGCTGGTAACAGAGCCGGTGGCACAAAAGCTTTCCGGAACCAAAACCAGCCAGGATGTGTTCGGCGTGTTTGAACACCCCGGCTGGCAGGCGGCAGATATTTTAGCAAAGGGACGCCGTATTCTGGCACTGGAAGCGGTGCAGGACCCCGGCAATGTGGGCACCCTGCTGCGCAGCGCGGCGGCCTTTGGCTTTGACGGTGTGCTGCTCTCCAAGGGGTGCGCGGCACCCTTTGCCCCCAAAACACTGCGGGCATCCATGGGGGCAGCCGGGCGGCTGCCGGTGGCCCCGGTGCAGGATCTGCCGCAGGCATTGCAGCAGCTGCGCGCACGCGGCGTGGTCTGCCTGGCTGCGGCGCTCTACCATTCCCGCCCGCTGGATGAAGCCCCGCAGAGCTACCCGGACGGCCTGTGTGCCGTGATCGGCAGCGAGGGACAGGGCTTGACGGACGCTGCCGTGCAGGCCTGCGATATGGCGGTGCGCATCCCGATGACGGACCTGGTGGAAAGCCTGAACGCCGGGGTTGCAGGCAGCGTCTTGCTTTGGCACTTCAGAGGTGTATAATAAGGTATGGACAGCACACTGTATTGGCTGTGGCTGGCCGAAGCGGTTGGGTCCGGCTGCCGCCTGGCGGGCAGACTTCTAGAAGAATACCCGGACCCGGCCGAACTGTATGGCCAGGTAAAAGCGGGCTGGAACCTGCCGGAATACCTGAGCGCAAGAGCCCGCGAATTTATGCAGGCGGTGGCCCCGGCCCAAATGGCGGGGCTGAAAAAGCGCTGCGATGATTTGAATATTTTTATCCTGACACCGGACAGCGCCGATTACCCCCAGCGGCTGCGGGACCTTCCCGACCTGCCGCTGGTGCTGTACGGCACCGGAAACCCTGCCTGCCTGAACGGGCGGCGGTATGTGGGCATGGTGGGCACCCGCCGCCCCACAAAGTATGGGCTTTCCGCCTGCCGGGATCTTTCGCTGACAATGGCGGAGCGGGGTGTGGTGATCGTAAGCGGGCTGGCCGAAGGGCTGGACGGCGCAGGCCACCGCGCGGCGGTGGAAGCCGGGCAGCAGACCGTTGCTTTTTTGGGCACGGCCATCAACAAGACCTTCCCAGCGGTGAACATGACCCTGCGCGCGGAGCTGGAAGCTCTGGGAGGTGCCGTGCTGAGCGAATACCCGCCGGATTATACGGGCAAAATGACAGGGACCTTTTTGGCCCGCAACCGGCTGATTGCCGGTTTGAGCGAAGCCCTCTGCGTGGCGGAAGCCCGCACCCGCAGCGGAACGCTGAACACGGTGAGCCATGCCGAAGAGTACGGCAGGCCGGTGTTTGCGGTACCCGGCAGCATTTACAGCCCCACCAGCGAGGGCACCAATGAGCTGCTGCGCACCGGCCGCGCCCGCGCCCTGTGCACGGCGGATGATGTGCTGGATACCCTGCACATTGCACCCGGCGGCACCGAGCTGGTGCAGGAGGGGGTTATGCTGGATGAGCTGACCCCCAACGCCCGCACCGTGCTGGCAGAACTGGGCCCTAAAGCGCAGACGGCAGATGACTTGGCTGCCGCAACGGGGCTTGCCGTGCAGGCTGTTCTGGCGGCGCTCATGGAGCTGGAATTTGCCGGCGCCGCCGTGGATAACGGCGGGGGCCGGTATACCGCGGCATAAGGGCAAGCGGCCCCAGCCGCAGCGGGCGGATATGGCCCGCATGTATGGTGACATTACGGAAAGTATCCGATTAAGATAGAACTTATACGCCAATTTGGGAGAAACAGATATGGCAAAGCAAACTGAACTGGAGCTGACTGCCCAGCAGGCAGCGCAGCCGGAAGAAACCCCGGCAAAAAAAACTGCCGCAAAAAAGACTGCAGCGAAAAAACCGGCAGCAAAAAAAGCAACCACGAAAAAGACAACGACCAAAACCAAGGCAGCTAAGGCAGAGGACGGCGAATCCGCAGCCAAAAAACCTGCCGCAAAGCGCACCACCAAAAAGACCGAAGCAAAGCCTGGCACCAAGCTGGTGATCGTGGAATCCCCGGCCAAGGCAAAGACCATTGGCAAATACCTGGGCCGCGGCTATACCGTAACGGCCAGCATGGGCCATATCCGGGACCTGCCCGCCAGCACGCTGGGCATTGATGTGGAACATGGCTATACCCCAAAGTATATTACCATCAAAGGCAAGACCGCGCTGGTCAAGGACCTGAAAGCCGAAGCGAAAAAAGCACAGACCGTCTATCTGGCAACCGACCCGGACCGTGAAGGCGAGGCGATCAGCTGGCATCTGGCCAATGTGCTGGGGCTGGACCCCACCGCCCCCAACCGCGTGACCTTTGACGAGATCACCAAAAAGGGCGTGCAGGAGGGTATGGCCCACCCGCGCACCATTGATATGGATCTGTTCAACGCCCAGCAGGCCCGGCGCGCGCTGGATCGCCTGGTGGGTTATAAGCTCAGCCCGTTTTTGTGGCATAAGGTGCGCCGCGGGCTTTCGGCTGGCCGCGTGCAGAGCGTGGCGGTGCGCATTATCCGCGACCGCGAGATCGAAATTGAAAACTTTAAGCCCGAAGAATACTGGAACATTGACGCCAACCTGAAGCCCCGCCAGAGCGGCTGTGCGTTCAACGCACGGCTGACAGCCCAGGCGGACGGCACCAAGCTGGTGGTGAAAAATAAAAAACAGGCGGATGCCATTCTGGCCGCGTTGGACGGCAAACCCTACACCGTGACCCGTGTGGATAAGGGCCAGCGCCGCCGCCAGCCGCAGCCACCGTTCATCACCTCCACCCTGCAGCAGGATGCCAGCCGCGCACTTGGGTTTTCGGCCACCCGCACCATGCGTGCCGCCCAGCGCCTGTATGAAGGTATGGAGGTGCACGGCTATGGCCAGATCGGTCTGATCACCTATATGCGTACCGACAGTCTGCGCATTGCGGACGAAGCCGCCGCAGCCGCTAAGACCTTTATCGGCAAGACCTGGGGCGAAAATTACGTCTGCAACAAAAAGCGCGTCTGGAAATCCCGCTCCGCCACAGCGGCGCAGGATGCCCACGAAGCCATCCGCCCCTCAATGCCGGAACTGACGCCGGACCAGGTGGAGGGCAGCATCTCCGGCGATGAAGCCAAGCTGTACCGCCTGATCTGGAGCCGCTTTATGGCATCCCAGATGGCAGACTGCCTGATGGATACCGTTTCGGCCAACATCACGGCGGGGGATTATATCTTCCGCGCATCGGGTTTCCATGTAACGTTTGACGGCTTTACCGCTTTGTATGAGGAAGCCACCGACGATAAGCAGAAGAAAGAAACCGCCCTGCCCCCGCTGGAAGTGGGCCAGGACCTGAAACTGAACAAGCTTTCGGCGGAGCAGAAATTCACCCAGCCGCCGCCGTACTATACTGAAGCAACGCTGATCCATGCGCTGGAAGAAAACGGTATTGGCCGCCCTTCCACCTATGCGCCGATCATTACCACCATTGTGGACCGCGGCTATGTGGAAAAGGAGCAGAAAAAGCTCAAAACCACCCCGCTAGGCCGCGCGGTGAACCAGGTCATGCTGGAACAGTTCCCCGATATCGTGGACCCGACATTCAGTGCCGATATGGAGAAAAAGCTGGACGTTGTGGAAGCCGGTAAGGCGGACTGGGTCAAAACAGTGGACGATTTCTACCAGGGCTTTGAAAAAAGCCTGGAAGCCGCCGAAAAGAACATGGAGGGCAAAAAGATCAAAGTGGAGGATATCCCCACCGACGAGATCTGCGAAAAATGCGGCCGCCCCATGGTGATCAAAAGCGGGCGGTACGGCAAGTTTGTGGCGTGTTCCGGCTTTCCGGAGTGCCGCAACGCCCACCCCATTGTAAAGGATACCGGCGGCCTGTGCCCGCTGTGCGGCGGCCATATGCTGCTGCGCAAAAGCGCCAAGGGCCGCGTGTATTACGGCTGCAGCAACTACCCCACCTGCAACTTTATGACATGGGATGAACCCGTGCCGGAAACCTGCCCCCACTGCGGCAAAACGCTGTTCAAGCGCCGCGGCCAGCTGTACTGCGCCAAAGAGGGCTGCGGGTTTGTGAAGAATATCGAAAAGACAAACGCGGAGAAATAACGCATGCAAATTAAAATCATCGGTGCCGGGCTGGCCGGGTGTGAAGCCGCCCTTTGGCTGGCGGACCACGGCGTGCAGGTGGACCTGTACGAGCAAAAGCCGGTCAAGTTTTCGCCTGCGCACAAAAGTGCAGGCTTTGCGGAGCTGATCTGCTCCAACTCCCTCAAGGCGGAACGGCCGGATTCGGCTTCCGGCCTGCTGAAAATTGAAATGCGCATGATGGGGTCCCACCTGCTGGATGCTGCCGAGACCGCCCGCGTGGCGGCTGGCGGTGCACTGGCGGTGGACCGTGATGTGTTTTCCACCGCCGTGACGGAAATGGTGGAAAAGAACTCGGGCATTACCGTTCACCGCGAGGAAGTGACCGCGCTGGACGAAAGCGTTCCGGTGCTGGTGGCTTCCGGCCCGCTGACCGAGGGTGCGCTGGCGGAGCAGATTGCCGCGCTGACCGGCAGCCACCGGCTGAGCTTTTTTGACGCGGTGGCCCCCATTGTGAGCGCCGAAAGCCTGGACATGGAAAAAATCTTTGCGGCGTCCCGCTACGGGCGCGGTGAAGCCGATTACCTGAACTGCCCATTCAACAAATTGGAATATGAAACGTTTTATAACGAATTGTTGAACGCGGAGCGTGCCCCTCTGCATGACTTTGATGGGGAGCTGACGGTGTACGAAGGCTGTATGCCTATTGAGGTGATGGCGGGCCGCGGGGCGGATACCATGCGCTATGGCCCGCTGCGCCCGGTGGGCCTGCGGGACCCGCGCACCGGCCACCGCCCCTGGGCCAACGTACAGCTGCGCGCCGAAAACACCGCCCGCACGCTGTACAATATCGTTGGTTTCCAGACCAATTTGAAATGGGGCGAGCAGAAGCGCGTTTTTTCGATGATTCCCGGCCTGGAACATGCAGAGTTCATCCGCTATGGCGTGATGCACCGCAATACCTTTTTGGAAAGCCCGGCGGTGCTGACCAAGGAACTCTACCTGAAAGAGCACCCCAACGTGTTTTTTGCCGGGCAGATCACCGGGTTTGAGGGCTATATGGAAAGCGCGGCTTCCGGCCTGCTGGCAGCGCGCAATTTGTACGCCCGTTTGCAGGGCAGAGAGCTGCCGCCCCCGCCGACCACAACGATGTGTGGCGCACTGATCGATTATATCACCACCCCCAACAAGGACTTCCAGCCCATGGGTGCCAACATGGGCATTCTGCCGCGCACCGAGGAGATTGACACCATCCGGGATAAGCGCGAACGGTATATGGCACTTTCTGATGCTGCACAGGCCGCCATGCGGGTATGGGCAGCCGAAGCGGAACACTGAGGTGGATTATGAAAATTTTACTGGACGCAATGGGTGGCGATAACGCCCCGAAATCGACCGTACAGGGCGCAGCCGATGCGGTAAAAGAGTTTGGTGATGGCATGACCCTGGCCCTGCTGGGTGATGAAGCCAAGATCAAGGCCGCTGCCCAGGAGCTTGGCGTGGACCTGACCCCCTTTGAGCTGATTCACTGCACCGAGGATGTAGATATGCACGATGACCCGGTCAAGGCCGTGCGCCACAAAACGGATTCCAGCCTGGTCAAAGGCCTGACGATGCTGAAAAACGGCGAGGCGGATGCCTTTGTTTCCGCCGGTTCCACCGGCGCGCTGCATGTGGGCACCAGTTTGATCGTGCGCACCGTCAAGGGGGTCAAGCGCCCGGCGCTGGCTACCTGCATGCCAGGCAAAAAGCAGCCGTTTTTGCTGCTGGACTGCGGCGCAAACGCCGAATGCCGTGCCGAGATGCTGAATGCCTTTGGCACCATGGGCAGCGTGTACATGAATAAGGTCATGGGCCGCAAGGACCCCGCCGTCGCGCTGGTGAACAACGGCGCCGAGGACACCAAGGGCACCCCGATGTACCGTGAAGCCCACGGCCTGCTGAAAGCAAACCCGGCCATCCGCTTTGTGGGCAACATTGAGCCGCGCGATATTATGGCTGGTGAGGTGGACGTTATCGTCTGCGACGGCTTTGTGGGCAATGTGGTGCTGAAGCTGACCGAGGGTGTGGCAGGTACTTTGCTGGGCATGCTGAAAGATATCTTTATGCAGAGCATTGTGACCAAGCTGTGCTACCTTGGCGTAAAAGGCGGGCTGCGCAATCTGAAGCACATGATGGACTCTGAGGAGATCGGCGGCGCACCGCTGCTGGGCGCGGCAAAGCCGGTCATCAAGGCACACGGTTCCAGCAAGGCCAAGGGCATCAAGAACGCCATCCGCCAGGCAAAGCTGTGCGTTGCCAATGACCTGTGCGGCACCATGCAGAGCGCCCTGGCCGAAGTAGCCGCCAAGGCCGTAGCAGAAAAGACAGACGCGGAATAAAACGGCATATCGTGCGAAAATTGAAATGTTATGCCCGCCCATTGGAAATGGCCGGTACCAAAATATAGGCAGCGGGCGCACAATGTGCGCCCCTACGGGATAGCCGCAAAACCAAAGCCCATTGCAGGGGCGGGCATTGCCCGCCCGGCCTGCAAAATATCCCGATATACAATCGCAAAACAGAGAGAACGAAAGGTAAGGCAATCTTATGACCACGCGTACCCCTGAGGAATTGGAAGAAAAGCTGCATTACCATTTTAAGAATAAAGAACTGCTCATCACGGCGCTGACCCACAGCTCTTACGCCAACGAGAGCAAAACCCCTACGCTGTATAACGAGCGGCTGGAATTTTTGGGCGACAGTGTGCTGTCCGTTGTGGTGGCAAACTATCTGTTCCACCATTCCACCCGCCCGGAGGGCGAACTGTCCCGCATGCGCGCTTCGCTGGTCAGCGAGGACGCGCTGTTCCAGTTTGCGCAGGAGATCGACCTGGGCTCTTACCTGCGGCTGGGCCGCGGCGAGGAGCTGGGCGGCGGGCGCTGCCGCCCCAGCGTGGTTTCGGATGCGTTTGAAGCCACCATTGCCGCTTTGTTCCTGGACGGCGGCATTGAGACCGCCCGCAACTTTATCCTGCCGTTCATCACGGAGGGCAAAACCGCCGAGGATGACCACAAGACCGCCCTGCAGGAAGTGGTGCAGAAACACCCGGACGACCGCCTGACCTACACCGTGACAGGGGAATCCGGCCCGGCGCATGATAAGCGGTTCCAGGTTACTGTGGCGCTGAACGGCAAGGCCCTGGCTGTGGGCGAAGGCCGCAGCAAAAAGGCTGCGGAACAGCAGGCTGCCAAAGCGGCGCTGACCAAGCTGGAACAGCAGGCATAAAAAGGGGCATCTATGCGCTTAAAAGAACTTGAGATACAGGGCTTCAAGTCCTTCCCGGATAAAACGCGGATCACCATTGGCGAAGGCATTACCGGTGTTGTGGGGCCGAACGGCTCCGGCAAAAGCAACATTTCGGATTCCATCCGGTGGGTTCTGGGCGAAACCAGCTCCAAACAGCTGCGCGGTGCGGGCAAGATGGAGGACGTTATTTTTGGCGGCACCCAGACCCGCGGCGCAATGGGCTATGCGGCGGTATCGCTGACCATTGATAACTCCGATCATGGGCTGGAAATGGACGCGGACGAAGTAACCATTGGCCGCCGCTATTACCGCAGCGGGGAGAGCGAGTATACCATCAACGGCCAGAGCGTGCGCTTAAAAGATGTGTACGAGCTGCTGCTGGATACCGGCCTTGGGCGCGATGGTTACGCCATTGTGGGTCAGGGGCGCATTGCGGAGATCGTTGGTGCAAAATCCACCGAGCGGCGCGAGATTTTTGAGGAAGCATCTGGCATTGCCAAATACCGCTACCGCAAAAATGAAGCCGAACGCCGCCTGGCCGCGGCGGAGGGCAATCTGGAACGCCTGCGGGATATTCTGGGGGAGCTGGAAAAGCGGGTTGGGCCCCTGAAACGCGACAGCGAAAAGGCGGAGCAGTTCCTGGCATATTCCGAGACCCGCAAGGGGCTGGAAATTACCCTGTGGGTGGATTCAATCCGCCGCGCACAGGATACGGTGCGGGACCAGCAGCGCAAGTATGAGGCGGCGGAAAGCGACTATGCACGCATTTCCCGCCAGCTGGATGAATTTGACACCCGCACCGAAGCCCTGCGCGCCGAAGCCCAGCAGCTGATGCTGCAGGTGGAGGAAGCGAACGCTGAGATCCGCACCATTACCGAGCAGAACGCCGGGAGCGAAAGCCAGTTGGCAGTTTTGCAGAACGAAACCGAACACGCGAACGAGCAGATCCGCAGCGCCAGCGATGAGCTGACCCGCGCCGGGGAAGGCGCAAAGGGGATTGCGCAGGAAGCGGACGAGCACAAAGCGGAAATCACCCAGCTGCAAACCGTGCTGCAAAATCTGGATGCCGAGGCGGACAAGCTGCGCCAGCAGCTGAACACGCTGGAACAGCAGGCACTGCAAAGCGGTGAGCGGCGGGAGATCGTGAGCGCCGCCATGGCCCGCATGCAGCAGAATGCCACTGCCTTGCAGGTGCGGGGTGCGGGGCTGCAATCCGCCGTGGAAGCGGCCCGCGCCCAGCTGAACGGCCTGAAAAACCAGGAAGCCGCCGCGGGTGATGTGGCACAAAAACTGACCGAGGAACGGGACGCTGCTGCCGAGCACCTGAAAGAGTGCGAGGAAGCCGTGACCCGCAACGATAACATCCGCTCCGGCTTGAAGCTCAAGCTGGAAAGCCGCCGCCGCCAGCAGGCGGAAGCCGCCGAAGCTTTGCAGAAGGCCGCAGCGGATAAAAACAACACCGTCCAGCGCATCCGCATTCTGGAGGATCTGGAGCGCAACATGGACGGCTATCAGCAGAGCGTAAAAGCCGTTATGCGCGCCGCGGGCGGTGGGCGGCTGCGGGGCATCATCGGCCCGGTGGCCGGTATCCTGAGCGTGCGCAAGGGGTACGAAATCGCGATTGAAACGGCACTTGGCTTTGCGCTGCAGAACATTGTGGTGCAGGACCAAGGCTGCGCCCGCGCGGCCATCACCTTTTTGAAGGAAGAACGCGCCGGACGCGCAACCTTCCTGCCGCTGGATACCGTGCAGGGCAGCCGATTCAATGGCCGCCTGACCGGCACGGCGGAGGTGGCCGCCGACCTGGTGGAGACCGCCCCCCAGTACCAGCATATTATTGATAACCTGCTGGGCCGCATTATTGTGGTGGAGGATCTGGGCGAAGCGTCGGTGGTGGCCAAAAATCTTGGCTACCGCAACCGCATTGTCACAATGGACGGTCAGGTCATCAACGCAGGCGGTTCCTTTACCGGCGGTTCCACCGCGCGCAGCGTGGGTGTGTTCAGCCGCAAGCAGGAACTGGACGAACTGCGTGCCAAGGTGCTGAAACTGGACGAGCGCCGCGCAGCAGCCGAAAAGGAAGCCGCCGCCCGCAAAGCGGAGGTGGATAACCTGACCGCCCAGCTGGCCGGTGCCGAGAGCGAGGGCATGACCGCCGCTGCGGCCCGCCTGAAAGCCGAGATGGAGCTGGATCAGCTGAACACCGCGCTGGAAGAGGGCAAGAATGCTGCCGCCCACCGCGGGCAGGAGATCGCCGCGCTGGAACAGCAGCTGCGGGAGAACACTGCGGCCGCCGCCCAGGCAGAAAACGCCCGCAAACAGGCGGAGGCCGAGATTGAAACGCACCGCAAAGAGCTGGAAAGCCTGGGCGCTTCCACCAGCGATGTGACCCGCCAGCGGGAGGAAGCATCGCAGAAACTTTCGGATAACCGAATGCAGAAGCTGCGCACCGAGAAGGACCTGAGCCTGCACGAAGCAGCGCTGGAAACCCTGAAAGGCCGCAGTGGCGAAGCCGAAGCCCGCGTGCGGGAACTGCAGGCCAATGTAGCCGCCGCCAAAGAGCGCATTGCCGCCAATGAGCTGCGCGCCAATGAAATCAAGCGAGCCAGCGAAGAAAACAAACAGAAGATCACCGCGGCGGAGGAAACCATCCGCAAGGCGAATGCCGAGCGCATGGAAAAGGAAGCCGCTGTGACCCGCCTGACCCAGGAAAACCGCACCCTGACCGATGAGCGCGAGCGGATGAGCGGCGAGATGGCCCGCCTGGCCGAGCGCAAGACCGCGGCGGAAACTGAGCTGAACACCACGGCATCCAAGCTGTGGGAGGAATACCAGCTGACTGAAGCCGAGGCGGAAAAGCTCTGTGTACCCTTTGCCAATGTGGCAGACCTGCGCCGCCAGGTGGCCGAAGTGCGCGGCAAGATCCGCGCGCTGGGCAACGTGAATGTGGGCGCGATCGAAGAGTACAAGGAAGTTAAAGAACGGTACGACTTCATGAAAGCACAGGTCACCGATGTGGAGAAATCCCGCGCGGAGCTGAACCGAATGATTGCCGAGCTGTGCAGCGAAATGCAGGAGATGTTCACCGCCAGCTTTAAGGAGATCAACCGCAACTTCGGTGCGATCTTCCGCGAGCTGTTCGGCGGCGGTTCGGCGAGGCTCTATCTTTCGGATGAGAACGATGTGCTGAACTCCGGCATTGAAATTCAGGTTTCGCCCCCCGGCAAGGTCATCAAAAACCTGTCGGCTCTGTCCGGCGGCGAACAGGCGCTGGTGGCCATCAGCATTTATTTTGCCATTCTGGCTGTCAACCCGTCGCCGTTCTGCATCCTGGACGAAATTGAAGCTGCACTGGACGATGTGAACGTTACGCGCTATGCGCAGTATCTGCGCCGCATGACCGAACGCACCCAGTTCATCGTTATCACCCACCGCCGCGGCACCATGGAAGCAGCTGATGTGCTGTACGGCGTGACCATGCAGGAGGATGGTGTTTCCAAGATCCTGCGCCTTGACCTTGAAAACGTTTCCGCTGATCTGATCAGTTAATTCAAAGGAGGAACCGCCATGGGATTCTTCGATATTTTTAAGAAAAAGAAGAAAATGAGCGATGGCCTGGAAAAAACCAGAACGGACTTTTTCCAGAACATCGTCAACACCTTGACCAGCTCTGTTATTGATGATGACCTGTATAATGATTTGGAAGAGCAGCTGATTCTGGCCGATGTCGGCCCCAGCTGCGCGGTGCGTTTGGTGGACGAGCTGCGCGATGAGGTAGAGATCAACGGCCTGCATACCGGCCAGGAAGCGCTGGATGCCCTGCGCGATATCATCCGCCGCGAGGTAAGCCCCAAAACTGACCTGGACCTGAGCGGCAAACCGGCGGTTATTCTGGTTGTGGGCGTGAACGGCGTGGGCAAAACCACCACCATTGCCAAGCTGGCTTATCTGTACAAGGATCTGGGCAAGCGGGTCATGCTGGCGGCAGGCGATACCTTCCGCGCAGCGGCCAGCGAACAGCTGGAAACCTGGGCCGACCGTGCCGGGGTGCCGCTGGTCAAGGCGGGCGAGGGCGCTGACCCCGCAGCCGTGATTTTTGATGCGGTCAAATCCGCCACGGCCCGCGGCTATGATATGGTCATTGCCGATACCGCAGGCCGCCTGCACAACAAAAAGGGCCTGATGGATGAGCTGGCAAAGATCAGCCGCAGCGTGAAAAAGGCCAGCCCGGATGCCAGCCTGGAAGTGCTGCTGGTGCTGGATGCCATTACCGGCCAGAACGCCATCAGCCAGGCGCAGGAGTTCTGCCGTGCCGCCGGTGCCACCGGCGTTGTGCTGACCAAGCTGGACGGCACCCCCAAGGGTGGTTGCATCATCGGTGTGCACGAAAAGCTGGGCCTGCCCATCCGTTTTGTGGGCGTGGGGGAAAAGATCGACGACCTGATCTTCTTCTCCGCCACCGATTTTGCCGAAGCCCTGCTGCCGGAGGTTCCGCAGCATAAAAAAGAGGAAACGGAGCAGGCAGGGGAGGAACAGGCATGATCGTTTGTGCAGCCACCAACAATGCGGGCAAGCTGAAAGAGCTGCGCCGCATCCTGACCCGCTGCGGCCACGAGGTAAAAAGCCTGCGGGAACTGGGTGTAACCCTGGACCCGGAGGAGACCGGAACCACCTTTGCGGAAAACGCAAAGATTAAGGCCGAAGCCTTTTGCAAGGCAACCGGCCTGCCCACCGTGGCGGATGATTCCGGCCTGTGCGTGGATGCCCTGAACGGGGCACCCGGCGTGTACAGCGCACGCTATGCGGGTGAGCACGGCAACGATGCCGCCAACAACGAAAAGCTGATGGCAGAGATGCAGAATGTGCCGGTGGGACAGCGCGCCGCCAAGTTCGTTTCGGCGGTCTGCCTGATCCTGCCGGATGGGCGGGAGCTGGTTGTGACCGGCGAATGCCCCGGCAGTGTGGCCCTGACCCCGGCGGGCGATAACGGTTTTGGGTATGACCCGCTGTTTGTCCCCGATGCCGTCGGCCTGCCCGGCGGCGGCACGGTACCCAACACTGCACACCGCACCTATGCCGAGCTGGCCGATGCCGAAAAAGACGCCATCAGCCACCGCGGCCGCGCCATGGAAAAGCTGGAAGCCGAGCTCGCCGCATTTTTGGGCGAATGAGCCGCAGAGAAAAACTGAATAGAACGATTTGATTTTGACTGAACAATAAGGAGCGAACAATGTCTTTGACAAGCAAACAGCGCGCCGCACTGCGCGGCATGGCCAACACCATGGAGCCGGTTTTCCAGATCGGCAAGGGCGAAATTGATGAAACGCTGATCAAGGGCGTGGATGACTGCATCAAAGCCCGCGAGCTGATCAAGCTGAAGGTGCTGGAAAACAGCGAGTATGATGCCCGCGAGGCTGCCGACATCCTGTGCGAAGCCATCCATGCAGAGTGCGTGCAGGTGATTGGCCGCAAGTTTGTGCTGTTCCGCAAAAAGCCGAAGGAATCTGCTTATGCGGAACTGCTGAAAAAGTAAGATGAAAGCACTGCTATTTGGCGGCACATTTGACCCGCCCCACGCCGGGCACATGAACAACCTGCGGGCCGCCATGCAGGCGGTGCAGCCGGATGTGGTGCTGGTTATGCCGGCGGGCATCCCACCCCACAAGCACGCCAGCGCAACGCCGGGCGAACTGCGCCTTGCCATGTGCGAATGCTTTAAGGCGCTTGGCCCCCAGGTGCAGGTGAGCCAGTGGGAAGTGGACCGCGCGGGCCGCAGCTATACCTATAATACCGTCAGCATGCTGCAGGAAAAGTATCCTGGCGCTCAGCTGTATATGACAATTGGCAGCGATATGCTGGAAACATTTGATGAATGGTACCGCTGGCGGGAAATTTTGGCTATGGTCACCCTGGTGGTGCAAAGCCGGGAACCCGGCGATGGCGACGCTCTGCGTGCAGCAGCCCAAAAGCTGGAAGAAGCAGGCGGGAAGATCATGTTTGCGGATGCCCCGGTGCTGGAGTGTGCCTCCAGCGATATCCGCGCAGGAAAGTATCCCCCTGCCCGGCTGAAGGAGCTGCTGCCCCCGCCGGTGGCGGATGTGATACACCGGAACGGGCTGTACGGCAAGCTGATTTGAAGCCATAGATAGGGTACAATAAAATAGGGAAAGGATGCGGATCTTGATGACAGTGGACGAAGCAAAAGCGCTGGTAAAAAGCCGTTTGAGCGAAAAGCGTTACAAGCACACCATAAATGTAAAAAAAATGGCAGTCAAGCTGGCAAAACGCTATGGCGCGGATGAGGAAAAGGCCGCATTAGCGGCACTTTTGCACGACAGCGCGAAAGAACTGCCCAAGGCAGAGATGTTGCAGATTTTTGCTGACAATGCTATAATAGCTAAAAATGCCGCCAAGCGCCCTGCGCCGGTGTGGCATGGGTACGCAGCCTCGGTTTTGTGCCAGACACAGTGGGGTGTGACGGACCCGGAAATTTTATCTGCCATTGAGTGCCATACCACCGGCAAACAGAACATGAGCCTGTTGGACAAGATTATTTACATGGCGGATATGACCAGTGCCGAACGGGATTACCCCGGTGTGGAGGCGCTGCGTGCCGAGGAAATGCAGAACCTGGACCTGGCGCTGTGCCATGCACTGGAACAAAGCATTGCCTTTGTGCGCGAAAAAGGCAACCCACTGGACCCCGATACCGTTGCCGCACTGGATGATGCCCGCGCGGCCTGCACCCGATAAAGGGGCAGGCACTGCCTTTTGCGGGTGTGCCGTAACCGAATAAGATGAAAGACCAGTTCCCATCGTTTGAATAAAAGGGAGGAACGTTATGAGCGAGATCCGCAGGGTAAACACCGGCGATGCGCCGCGCAATGTCTACCATGCTGGTGACGCGCCGCGCACGGTGAACACCGGGCGTACTGTGAAAACAGGCAGTGCGCTGAATCAGGATGAGTACGAAGCTGCCCGCCGCCGTGCACAGCAGCTTGCCGCCAATAACACCCGCCGCACCCGCAGCTTTAACCGTGTGCAGCAAACCGATGTTGACCGCTACCGCGCCGCCCAGCAGAAAGAGCAGGAAGCCCGCGCCGCTGCTGCCCAGCAGCAGGCCCAGGAAGCCCGCGCTGCCCGCGAAGCTGCCGCGCGCCAGCAGGCCCAGGCCGCTGCCCAGAGCGAGCAGCCCCTGACCCGCGCCCAGCGCCAGGCGTTGGAGCTGCAGCGCCGCGCCCGCAGCCAGAGCGCACAGGGGGCCACCCGCACCCAGGTGCGCCGGCTGGACCTGAACGAAACCAAAGGCAGCCGCGCACATTATGATATGAACGCGGATGCAGAGTATCAGGCGCGTGTGGCCCGCCGCGCTGCCCAAACGGCAGCCCAGCCCGCTGCACCCCAGGCCGCGCCGCAGCAGGAGGACACCGTTATGCAGGCTTCACGCAGCGCCGGGAAACCGGCAGCCGGAAGCGGAAAATCCGCCGCAGGCAAGAGCGGCAGCAAATCTGCCGCAGGCAAGAGCGGCAGCAAATCTGCCGCAGGCGGCGGTGGCAAACCGCCCAAGGGCGGCAGCCGCAAAGGCAAAGGCGGCGCAGGCCCCTATGGCCCGAACGGCAAGAAAAAGAAAAAAGGCGGCTGGTGGAAGGTGTTACTGGGCACTCTGCTGGCCATCGCTGTGATCTTTTTTGGCACGGTCGTCTTTATCATGCACGCCATTGCACCGTCGGCGGGGTCCATCAGCCTGAACCAGCTGATCAACACCCCCAAAGAGTATGCGGGCAAAGAGTTCAACCTGCTGGTGGTGGGCATTGACCGCTCCACCGAGACCGGGCAGGAAACCGATTCGCAGGTAGATGACGGCATGACCGACATGATTTTGTACCTGCACTTCAACAATGAGACCGGCCAGGTCAAGATGCTGCAGATCCCGCGCAACATCTTTGTTACCACGGATGCCAGCTTCTCCGGCAATTATCAGATCAACGCCATTGCCAAAACGCAGGGCTCCAACGGCGGCAACAACATCAGCGCGCTGGCCGATGAGATCTATAACATTTTTGGCCTGCATGTGGACGGCTACCTGTCCGTCCGGCTGGAAGCGCTGACCCAGATCATTGATACTTTCGGCGGCATCAAAGTGTATGTGCCGCAGGAGATGGATTACGGCGGAAGCCACCTGAGCCAGGGTTACCAGACCATGGACGGCGCGGCGGCAGAGTTCTTCCTGCGTACCCGCCACATTTATGCAGACTCTGACCTGGGCCGCCTGCGGATGCAGCGGTACTTCTATGCGGCGCTGTTCGCCCGTATGCGCAGCATGACGGTATGGGATATCGCCAAGCTGCTGCCGGTCATTACCAGCCAGATGGAAACTGACCTGAGTTCAACCGAGCTGGTCAGCGTGGCGGTCAGTATGCTGAAAATTTCCAGCTCCAACATCATGTTCTGCCAGATCCCCGTGTATATGGGCCAGGCCATCAGCTATAACGGCAACAGTACCGTTGTGGTGGCAAGGCAGGAAACGGCAGACCTGCTGAACGAATATTTCCGCGAGAACAGCGGCCCTGTGGACGCCAGCCAGCTGAACATTGCAGGGGATGACGGCCTGTTTGATTTGAGCGGCCTGACGGCATCTGACCCCAGCGTGCAGTTTATGGGAACCCTGAACGAGGAAATTTCCGACGCACAGCAGACAAACAACATTGACGGTTCGGCCACAACGGATGTTTATGATACTGCAACCCCGGCGCCGGATGACAGCACGGACGGTGACAGCACCGATGGTGACAGCACCCCGTCAGAATGATAGATCCTGCAACAAAGGAGAATTGAATGGAAAGCAAAGAACTTGCCATCCGTCTGGCCCGCGCGCTGGACGCGAAAAAAGGCTATAATATCCGCATCCTGCATGTGGAAAACCTGACCACGGTAACGGATTATTTCGTGATCGCAACCGGCAATTCCACCACCCATGTGGGCGCGCTGGCAGACGAGGCGGACTTCCAGCTGGGCCGCGCAGGCGTGAACGTGCTGCGCACCGAAGGCCATGACGGCAACCGCTGGGTGCTGTTGGATTACGGCAGCGTAATTGTGCATGTATTTACGCCGGAAGCCCATGACTTCTATGACCTGGAGCACCTGTGGGCTGACGCCAAGGAGCTGCCCGCCGAAGAGTGGGAAGAAAAGCCGGAAGAGCAGGCGTAAACATGGATGCTGGATGGCTCCCCTTGAGGGGAGCTGGCACCCCGAAAGAACATAAAATACAGGGGTGCGTGACGCCGAACCACCACTCACCGGCTGCGCCGGAGCTCCCCTCCAGGGGAGCCGATGCGGAGCGCAAAAGCACAGTACGCACAAATTTCTGTGGGGAGAGAAGCTTTATGAAATATGATTTCAAGGCCGTTGAGGCCAAATGGCAAAAGGTATGGCAGGATGAACACACCTTCCATGCTGAGATCGACCATTCCAAACCCAAGTTCTATGCACTGGTAGAATTCCCGTACCCGTCTGCGGCCGGCCTGCATGTTGGCCACCCCCGCAGCTATACCGCGCTGGATATTGTGGCACGCAAAAAGCGTCAGTGCGGCTATAATGTCCTGTACCCTATGGGCTGGGATGCTTTTGGTCTGCCGACCGAGAACTATGCCCTGAAAAACCACATCAACCCGGAAATCGTGACCGCCAAGAACGTGGCCCGCTTCAAGAGCCAGCTGCAGGCACTGGGCCTGAGCTTTGACTGGGACCGCGAGATCAACACCACCGACCCCGAATACTACAAGTGGACCCAGTGGATCTGCCTGCAGCTGTACAAGCACGGTCTCTGATTCACATCTCCG
>ERZ1023645.43-NODE-43-length-15745-cov-9.597833_pt1 | contig 15745 bp, 5 predicted proteins | sample MGYA00380336_ERZ1023645 | MGnify/ENA primary metagenome ERZ1023645 (study PRJEB33179, sample SAMN07449041) | human gut metagenome | biome: Human-gut; feature: Human associated habitat; material: Faeces | host: Homo sapiens | place: India:Kasaragod | collected...
CTTTTACATCCTGATTGACAGGGCGAATGAGGACAAGGAGACTGCTGTTCACTTTCTGAACCAAGTGGATGAAGCGGATTTGATGGCACTGATGGAAGATGAAAATGTCAAAGAGGAGCCGGTTGCTGTGTGTAGCTGTTCAACAAAATGTGAAGCAGGGGCAGTCAATACGGCCTGCCCGGTCTGCGCAACTGATAAGAGTAAATGTATGGGCAAAGCACCGGAACCTCCGGCAGAAACATCGGAGCCGGAAAAGGAGAAGCCTGCCGGATTGAACCCGGCTGCGATAGTCCTTTTACTGGCTCTGCTGGGAGGCGGTGGCGTATTTGCCTACTTGAAGCTCGTTAAGAATAAGCCTAAGACCAAGGGCAATGACAGTCTGGACGATTATGATTATGGAGAGGAAGATTCCGAGGAATGGGAAACCGAGGATGAGGAGTCGGAAGAACCGGATGCTGACGGGGGCAGCACAGAAGAAGATGATGAGGACAGTGTGAAATGACCCGTTTCACAGACAGTCCCTATGAACGCATGATGACACGCAGGCCGGAGGGCGGGAAGGAAACTTCCCGTCCTCCTTCTTTACCCCACAGCCACCCCTGCTATGGTTGCGGAAATTATGGAAGACCCTGCGTAGGCATCTGTCACCGGGAAATGTCCCGATGGCTCAAAGAGAGGAGGAACCATCATGGCTCAACATAAATTGGTAATTGCCGAAAAACCATCAGTTGCCCAGAGTTTGGCGGCGGTGATCGGCGCAACCGTCCGTAAGGACGGGTATCTGGAGGGCAACGGTTGGCGTGTCAGCTGGTGCGTAGGCCACCTGGCCGGTCTTGCGGATGCAGACAGCTATGACCCAAAGTATGCCAAGTGGCGATATGATGATCTGCCTATCCTGCCGGAACATTGGCAGATGGTAGTGGGAAAGGATAAGAAAAAGCAGTTTGATATTCTCAAAAAGCTGATGAATGCCCCGGATGTGACGGAAGTGGTAAATGCCTGTGATGCCGGACGCGAGGGCGAGATGATCTTCCGTAGCGTCTATGAGCTGGCAGGTTGCAAGAAGCCGATGAAAAGGCTCTGGATTTCTTCGATGGAGGACTCCGCCATAAGGGAAGGCTTTGCAAACCTGCGCCCCGGTGCGGACTATGACGGACTTCGGGATGCTGCCCTCTGCCGTGCCAAGGCCGACTGGCTGGTGGGGATCAATGCGACAAGGCTTTTTTCCGTGCTGTATCACCGAACCCTCAACATCGGGCGCGTGATGTCCCCGACGCTGGCGCTTATTGTTCAGCGAGAAGCTGAGATCGACACCTTTAAGCCGATTCCCTTTTATACCGTGGCGCTGGAGCTGCCCGGTCTTACCGTATCCGGGGAGCGCATGGCGGATAGGGCTGCTGCTGAGCAGCTGAAAGAAGCCTGTCAGGGTGTAAATGTCACAATCAAAAAGGTGGAGTGCAAGGAAAAGTCCGAAAAGCCGCCTGCCCTCTATGACCTGACTACTCTGCAAAGAGATGCCAACCGCCTGCTTGGATTTACAGCCCAGCAGACCCTGGACTATCTGCAAAGCCTGTATGAAAAGAAGCTTTGCACCTATCCCCGTACTGACAGCCGCTATCTGACCGGTGATATGGCAGACAGCCTGCCGGTGCTGGTGAACCTGGTTGCCAACGCCATGCCGTTTTGCAAAGAAATCGCCATTACCTGTGATCCGCATACGGTCATCAACGATAAGAAAGTAACTGATCACCACGCAGTAATCCCTACCAGAAATCTCAAGGATGCAGACTTTTCTGCCCTTCCTGCGGGAGAAAAAGCGGTGCTGGAGCTGGTGGCCCTGCGTCTGATGTGCGCCGTAGCCCAGCCCCATATCTATTCGGAAACTGTTGTGATTGCAGCGTGTGCCGATGGGGAGTTTACCGCCAAAGGAAAAACGGTGAAGCATCCCGGATGGAAAGCACTGGAGGACGCTTACCGTGCCAAAATGAAGGATGCAGAGCCGAAAAAAGATGGCGCGGAGAAAGCTCTGCCGGATCTGACCGAAGGACAGACCCTTTCGATTTCTGCGGCAATCGTCAAAGAAGGCAAAAGCAGTCCGCCTCAGCACTTTACGGAGGACACCCTATTGTCCGCAATGGAGACTGCCGGGAAAGAGGATATGCCGGAGGACGCCGAGCGAAAAGGTCTGGGGACACCGGCCACCCGTGCCGGTATTTTGGAAAAGCTGGTATCTGCCGGTTTTCTGGAACGAAAAAAGAGCAGGAAAACGGTGCAGCTTCTCCCTTCCCACGATGCAGTTTCCCTTATCACAGTCTTGCCGGAACAGCTGCAATCGCCGCTTCTGACTGCCGAGTGGGAGTACCGCTTGGGAGAGATTGAGCGCGGGCAGCTTGCCCCAGAGGAGTTTCTGGCCGGGATCAGCACCATGCTGAAAGATCTGGTGGGGACTTATCAGGTCATCAAGGGAACTGAGTACCTGTTCACGCCGCCCCGTGAGGTGGTGGGCAAATGCCCTCGCTGCGGCGGTGAAGTTGCAGAACTGCAAAAAGGCTTCTTCTGTCAGAATGATTCTTGCAAATTTGCAATCTGGAAAAACAACAAATGGTGGGCTGCCAAGAAAAAACAGCCGACCAAGGCTGTGGTGTCTGCGCTGCTGAACGATGGCCGTGTCCGTGTGACGGGGCTATATTCGGAGAAAACCGGCAAGACCTACGATGCCACTGTGGTTTTGGAGGACGATGGACAGTATGCCAACTTCAAGCTGGAATTTGACCAGCGGAAAGGAGGCAGCCGATGAAGCTCTCTTTAGTGGAACGGGAAACCATTCTCCTCTATAACCAGGCAGAACCAATGGCTGAGGTCTACACCCACGATCCCCGCCTGATGGAGAAGCTGGAACTGCTGGCAAAAAAGCACCCCGACCAGATCACCCGAAAGGACGCCCATAACTTTACCGTCCCTAAGCGGTGTGTATCAGTCAGGGAGCCATACAGCGCAGAACGCCGCAAAGCTGCCAGTGAGCGTGCGAAAGCCGCCGGATACCAGCCCCCTGTGAAAAAGTCCGGCAGTTAAAGGCACATGGCAGAGAATGTATTTGAAGCAGTCAAGCAGTCGGTCAGCACCAGAGAAGCGGCAGAGTTTTATGGGATAAAAGTCAGGCGAAATGGTATGGCCTGCTGTCCCTTTCACGATGATAAGAACCCCAGCATGAAGGTAGACCAGCGGTTCCACTGCTTTGGTTGCGGTGAAGATGGGGATGTGATCGACTTTACCGCAAAGCTCTTTAACCTCTCCCCAAAAGAAGCGGCGGAGAAACTGGCACAGGACTTTGGCCTGATCTATGACAGTCAGGCCCCGCCCCGCAGGAGATATGTCCGGCAAAAAACCGAGGCACAGAAGTTTCGGGAGGATCGGCAGCGCTGTTACCGTGTACTGTCCGATTACTACTATCTGTTGAAAAAATGGGAAGCCGACCGTTCTCCCAGGACACCGGAGGAAGAACCGCACCCCCGCTTTGTGGAAGCAATCCAGAAGAAAACCTATGTAGAGTACCTGCTGGACCTTTTTCTTTATGAAAGTGAAGAAGAACAAAAGGCATGGATTGCAGAACACACAGCAGAAATCACACACTTGGAAAGGAGATTGAAAATCATGGCTGAGAACAAACCCACCAACCGAGAACGGCTAAGGGAAATCACAGATGGCATCGAGCAGGGCATCAAAGAACTGTTTGAGAGTGAAAAGTATATGCGCTATCTGTCCGTCATGTCCCGCTTCCACCGCTATTCGGTAAACAACACCATGCTCATCTATATGCAGAAGCCGGACGCCACATTGGTAGCTGGATACAATAAGTGGAAAGACCAGTTTGAGCGTCATGTAAAAAAGGGCGAGCATGGCATTACCATCATCGCTCCCACACCGTATAAGAAGAAAATCGAGGAGCAGAAGCTGGACCCAGATACCAAGGCTCCGATTCTGGATAAAGACGGAAAGATCGTCACAGAGGAAAAAGAAATTGAGATTCCCATGTTCCGCCCGGTCAAGGTCTTTGATGTGAGTCAGACCGACGGGAAACCTTTGCCGGAGCTTGCATCATCCCTTTCCGGCAATGTGCCAAATTATGAGGCATTCATGGAGGCCCTGCGCCGCAGCGCACCGGTGCCGATTACTTTTGAAGCAATGGCCGCCGATACGGACGGCTATTTTTCTGCCGATCATCAGAAAATTGCCATTCGTCAGGGTATGAGTGAGGTTCAGACGGTTTCAGCCACAGTACACGAGATTGCCCACAGCAAGCTCCATGACCCTAAAAAATATGAAATGCTACCGTCATGGAAGGTTGTGCAGGAGAGTGAAGGTGGAACCAAGCGTGATTTCAAGTTGGATTTTGCCACAGAAAAAGAAGCCGAACAGTTTGCTTCTGATATGGATTGGCGTTATGTGGACGAAAATCAGTTTGAATGGCGTCTTGCAGTTGAGGAAGATGCAACCGCAAAAAAACAGGCAATCAAAAACCGTCACACGGAAGAAGTGGAGGCTGAAAGCATCTCCTATGCAGTCTGCAAATATTTTGGCATCGAGACAGGAGAAAACAGCTTTGGCTATATTGCCAGTTGGAGTCAGGGCAAGGAACTGAAAGAGTTGAGAGCCAGTTTGGAGACCATCAACAAAACCTCCGGCACTTTGATCTCCGACATTGAGCGCCACTATAAGGAAATCTGCAAAGAGCGCGGAATCGACCCTCATGCAAAGGTAGAGCCGGAACCCGCCCCGATAGAGCAGCCAGAAGATGCCGCTAAGGTATCTGATAGACAGCAGACCGGCGATCTGACCTACTATGTAGCAGAGTGCATGGAATTTCCAAACCTCGGAGAATACCACGATAACCTGTCTTTGGAGGAAGCAATCCGCATTTATCAGGAGATTCCGGCAGAACGAATGAACGGGATCAAGGGCATTGGTTTTGAGCTGAAAGACGGAAGCGACTATGAAGGACCGTTTCCGATTTTGACCGGCCAGACCATTGACCTGGACACCATCCAGGCAATCGACTATTACCGTGATAATCCTCTGGTGCAAAAAGCGGTAAAGGAACTGGCTGCGGCAATGCCAGAAATGGAAGTGCTGGGGGCGGACGCCAACCAGCAGGAGGCTTTGTTTCTGATTGACGATGCCACCTATCTTCATATCCAGTCCTGTGACAGCGGCTGGGACTATACCCTTTACGATGCCGCGTCCATGAAAGAGCTGGATGGTGGTCAGCTGGATATGCCGGAGATTTCCCGCATGAAGGCAGTTCTCCAGATTTGTGATGACAACGATTTGGGCAGAGACTCGGTAAAATACGCACCGTTGTCCATGATTGAGACCTTGCAGGAAGCTGCCTACCAGCAGATGCAGGCAGAGGCCAGTCAGATGGCTGCTTCTTCTCAGCTGCCGGAAGCACAAGAGCAGGCGCTGGATGAATACCCTATGCCTGATGAGCAGGTATCCACACCGGATATGCAGGAATACGGCTACTTCTATGATGGGATGCTCCCTGTCACCAGAGAACGGGCGCTGGAACTGGATGCCGCTGGTTTGACTGTCTATGTGCTGCATGAGGACAATACGGAGAGTATGGTATTTGACCCGCAGGAAATCATGGATCATGGCGGCATTTTCGGTGTGGACCGTGAGGAATGGGAGAAAAGCCCTCAGTTCCACGAAAAGGTCATGGAGCGCCAGGAACATCAGCAGGAACGGGAACAGGCATTTCTTGCTCAGAACAGAGATTGCTTTGCCATCTATCAGGTGAGCCGTGACGATCCGCAGAATGTGCGCTTTATGAATCTGGACTGGCTAAAGTCCCATGACATTTCCATAGACCGTAGCAATTATGATCTCATTTACACTGCTCCGCTGAGGGAGTCTGGCACGGTACCGGAGCAGCTGGAAAAACTATATGAGCAGTTTAATCTGCAAAAACCGGCGGATTTTCACAGTCCTTCTATGAGTGTCAGTGACATCGTTGCGATCAAGCAGGATGGTAAGGTATCCTGTCATTACTGTGACAGTGTTGGTTTTACCCAGATCCCCGGATTTCTGCCGGAAAATCCGCTGAAAAATGCGGAGATGGCCATGGAGGACGATTACGGCATGATCGACGGTATCATCAACAATGGCGCAAAAGAGCCTACGGTGGCAGAGCTGGAACAGCAGGCCCGCAGCGGTCAGTCCATTTCCCTCATGGATTTGGCTGCCGCTGCCCATCGGGAGGAACGGGAAAAGAAAAAGTCCGTCATGGAGCAGCTGAAAAGCCAGCCCAAGGCAGAACACAAAAAGACAGCGCCCAAAAAGAGTGCGGAAAGGGAGATTTGATATGGGAAACTTTACTTTTGAGGAAATGAACCTGATGTGCATTTACAATACCGGTAGCCGCACCGGATTGATCGACAGCCTGCGTGAGATGCGCGGCGAGCTGGCCCCGGAGGAAACCGAGCTGCGGGAGTTGACCGACAGCGCCCTTACGAAGCTCTGTGCGATGACCGATGAGGACTTTGCCCAGCTGGAGCTGTACCCGGATTTCGACCAGTAAACACCATAGTCGCAGGGATGGGGTGGCAATATGCTACCCCACCTTTTACCCAAAAACTGAAAGGAGGACAGAACACTATGCCAACCAAAGCTGAACTATATGCACAGATGGCGGAGAAAGTGGCAACGCAACTCACTGGAAGCTGGCAGGAATGGGCAGGGTTCCTTACTACGGCAGCCCGACTTTACAAGTACCCGTTCCATGAGCAGCTGATGATCTACGCCCAGCGCCCGGACGCTACCGCCTGTGCAGAGTACGATTTGTGGAATGAAAAGATGGGCCGGTATGTAAGGCGCGGCTCCAAGGGAATCGCTCTGGTGGACGATTCCGGGGACAGGCCCCGCCTGCGCTATGTTTTTGATATTTCCGACACCGGAACCCGTGAACATTCCCGCACTCCCTGGCTGTGGCAGTTGGAGGAGCGCCATTTGGATTCGGTGCAGGCCATGCTTGAGCGCACCTATGATGTTTCCGGTGATGACCTTGCCGGACAGCTCACCGAGGTAGCCGGAAAACTGGCTGAGGAATGCTGGGCGGAGCATCAGCAGGACTTCTTCTATATCGTTGACGGTTCCTTTTTGGAGGAATATGATGAGTATAACATCGGAGTGCAGTTTAAGGCAGCAGCCACCGTCAGCATCACTTACGCTTTGATGTCCCGCTGTGGACTGGAGCCGGAACGCTACTTCGACCACGAAGATTTCATGGCAATCTTTGATTTCAACACCCCGTCCACCATCGGGGCGCTGGGAACAGCGGTCAGCCAGATCAACCAGCAGGTGCTGAGGCAGATCGGCATTACCGTCCGAAATGCAGAGCGCGAAGCCAACCAAGAAAGGAGCAAACAAGATGAACAATCCCATGACCTATATCCAGAACGGAGACTATCTGATTCCCGACCTGAAGCTGAGCCAGCAGCCGGAGAAACCCCTGGGCAAGTACGGCAGGATGAGGAAAACCTACCTGAAGGAACATCGTCCCATCCTCTACAACCAGATGCTGATGAGCGAGAAGTTGTACCAGCACCTTCTGGAGATCGACGAGACCGCCCAGAGCAGACTGGAGCAGATGATGCCCCAGCTGGCGAAGGAAGCGGGAGCCACCGAGCAACTGAAAGCCAGCGATCCCATGAAGTGGGTGGGGCTGATGAACACTTGCAAAGCCCAGGCAGAGGAGATCCTGATGGCGGAGCTTATCAACAGCTGACCCTAAATCTGTTCCTTTCCGAAGCGGAGCAGATCCAATCCATAGATGAAGCAGAGAATGTAGCGCATACATCCTCTGCTTTTTCTTTTGCCCAAAATGATATTGACCATGTGCTGCGTTTGGGAGGCAATACAGATCGTCAGAGGGAGCGTGTGGTTGCAGCATTTGAAAAGCAGAAAACCACCGCTGAGATTGCCGAGATACTGAAAACGCTGTACCACGGTGGCAACGGCCTTGGCAGTGTGAGTGCATGGTATGCCGAGGATGGTATCCATCTTTCCCATGGGAAGTCTGTCCGTTATGACAGGTCTGCCCAGGTCATTTCTTGGGAGCGCGCCGCAGAGCGTATCGGGGAGCTTTTGGAAAGTGGTCAGTTTGCCTCCAATGTGGAGCTTGCAGAAGCGGCAGGCTATGAACGCTCCCTCCTCTCGGAAAAGCTCTGGCATCTGTATCACGATTTCAGTGAGGACGCCATAAAAGCCGGATATTTGTCCTGCCTGTCAGAGATCAAAGGCAATGGTTTCCCAGAGGAGACCCGCCGCCTGACGGAGCAGCTGAGTGACCCGGCTTTCCGCCAGACCCTCAAGGAAGAATACGCTGCCTTCTGGACTGCCTATCAGCAGGACCGTGACCTGTTGCGTTTTCACTATCATAGACCGAGGGAGATCTGGGAGAACCTGAAGGACCTTGACTTGCCCCGCAGGACCTTTTCTTCAGAGCTTTCCCAAGTGCCAACCGTCCAGCACTTTATTACCGAGGATGAGATCGACGCCGCCATGACCGGCGGAAGCAGTTTCGCCGGAGGAAAAGGCCGTATCTATGCGTTCTTCATGGAAAACCATACGGATAAGGAGAAAGTAAGATTCCTCAAAGACGAGTATGGCATTGGCGGACGCTCTCATGCCTTGTCCGGTGCAACACACAGCGGCGAAGATCACGATGGGAAAGGACTGCACTATAAAAAGCAGGACTGCCCGGATGTTCACTTGAACTGGGAAAAGGTTGCCAAGCGCATTACCTCACTTGTCCAGAAAGACCGCTATCTTACCGAACAGGAACAGGCGCAGTATGACAAAATCCAGGCTGAAAAGGAACTGGCAGAAGAAGATGCCATTCAAGCACAGCAGCCGGGGGTGGAGAAAGAAACGCCAAAGCCTACCCTTGGGGAGCAGTTTGAGCAGTATAAGCCTGTGGTGACTGCCGCCATTTCCGAGGATACCGCATATCGCAATGCCTGCGGTCATTCTGACCGTGAAAATGCTGTCATCGAGGGTAATGCCGCTGTGCGCCGTGCAGTCCTTGGTTCTAAGGATATGGAGCTGATCCGACTCTATTCGGATGTGCCGGAGTTCCGTCAGCGTTTACACCGGGAAGTGATCGACGAGACCTATCCAAAGCTCCATGAGCTTCTGCGCCCTCTTTCTCAGGAAGATATTGATACTGCCCTTTGTGCATGGAACGGCAATATCGAGAGTAAACACGCTGTTGTCCGCTATATGAAAGACCATGCAAGAGAAAAAGATACCGCCGCATGGCTGGCTCAGGAATACGGCGGCAGTAACAGCAACAGCCTGTTTGTTGTCCGTGCCGGCAGCCCGGAGGAAACGCAGCTGCCCTGGCCGAAGGTACAGCGCCGGATTGCCCAGCTCATTCAGGAGGACCGGTTCTATACCGAAGAAGAACAGAACCGTTTTGACGACATCGACCCAATCGCCATCCGGGAAGCTCTGGAAGAAAGATGGATCGTCAACGGACAGGTGACAGACCCGGAAAAACTGGACAATGCCCCGTTTATCCAACAGGTGATGTCAGATGCAGAGCAGATCGCAGATGCCGAGACAGAGCAGACTTCCGAAGTTTCCATTTCCGATGAGGAATATGACGCAGTTCGCCGCCCAATTCCGCAAAGAACCTCCTATGACCCAGCCGCCCCGGTCTATGCCGTGGGCGATACCGTGTATATCGAGGATGACGCCTATCAGATCACAGAGCTGCGGGAGGACACCGTACAGCTTCTGCCCACCGGGATGGTATATCCCATCTACCGGGCAGAGCGTAAAGAACAGTTCGAGCAGCTGCTTCGGGCAGACCGTCGCAATGCTTACTATACCGAGTTTCTTCCTATTGACCCGGACAAGGCAGATCAGGACTTGCGGGATGTATTGGCTCATGGACTGATGGATGAAGCGGATAAAAAGCGGGTTTCCACGCTGCTGCAATCCGGCAGGAGCAACAGCGAGATCGCCTACTGGCTGAGCAGAGCCTATTCCGGTGAGATCGAGACACTGAATCTGGAGACCGGCGATATTGCCGATTACCGTACCACGGCACAGGGCATAGAGCTGGAAGTCATGGATGCAGAGGAAAAGCGTCTGGCTATGCTGTATTTCCGTTGGGATGAGGTTGCGCCTTTGCTGCGCGGGATGTATGCCCGTCAGCAGGACGGTTTTGGACAGGAACAGCCCCAACCGGCTACCGAATCCCCGGCCTTCCATTCTGAGACCATGGCCGTCTATCCGGGCGATAAGAACAATCTGCCTTATGATGTGGTGGTGGAACGACTGCATATCGAGGAGCCGGAGCCACCAGCGCCTGTGACAGAGTCGGAGAAAACCTTTGAGGAAGTGCTGGACGAACACCCGGTTTCCATTCAGGTCAATGGCCAGTGGCAGACTTTCCCCAATGCCAAAGCTGCCGAGAAAGCCTCCTATGAGGAATACAAGGATAACCTGCGCCGCAATGCAAAAAACTTCCGCATTACAGACGAGCATTTGGGCGAAGGTGGTCCGAAAGCCAAGTTCCAGGCAAATGTCAATGCGATTCGTTTGCTGAAAGAGCTGGAATCTGCCGGACAGCAGGCAAGCCCCGAACAGCAGGAAGTCCTATCCCGCTATGTGGGCTGGGGCGGTCTTGCCGACGCCTTTGACCCGGAGAAACCGGCATGGGCTTTAGAGTATGCCCAGCTGAAAGAGCTGCTGACCCCGGAGGAATATACAGCCGCCAGAAGCTCCACCTTAAACGCCCATTACACCAGCCCTACGGTCATTCAGGCCATCTATGAAGCGGTGGGCCGTATGGGGTTTGAGACTGGAAATATTCTGGAGCCGTCTATGGGTGTGGGCAATTTCTTCGGTATGCTGCCGGAGGAAATGCGAAACAGCCGTCTGTACGGCGTGGAGCTGGACCCTGTTTCCGGGCGCATCGCAAAGCAGCTCTATCCCAAGGCGGACATCACAGTAGGCGGCTTTGAGACCACAGACAGGCGTGACTTCTTTGACCTTGCCATCGGCAATGTGCCGTTCGGTCAGTATCAGGTCAATGACAAAGCCTACAACAAGCTGAATTTCAGTATTCATAACTATTTTTTTGCCAAAGCACTCGACCAGGTGCGTCCCGGCGGTGTGGTAGCTTTTGTGACCTCTCGATATACCATGGACGCCAAGGATTCCACCGTGCGCCGCTATCTTGCCCAGCGTGCTGAGCTGCTGGGAGCTATCCGTCTGCCTAATGACGCGTTCAAAAAGAATGCCGGTGCCGAGGTGGTATCGGACATCATCTTCCTCCAAAAACGGGACCGCCCGTTGGACATCGTGCCGGAATGGACCCAGACCGGACAGACGGAGGACGGGTTTGCCATCAACCGGTATTTTATCGACCACCCGGAAATGGTGCTGGGCAGACAGGAGCCGGTAAGCACTGCACATGGTATGGACTACAACGTGAACCCCATCGAGGGACTGAAGCTTTCCGACCAGCTACATGATGCTGTGAAGTACATTCATGGCACTTATCAGGAGGCAGAGCTGCCGGAGCTGGGCGAAGGCGAAGCCATTGGCACCTCCATTCCTGCCGATCCTAATGTGAAGAACTATTCTTATGCCATTGTAGACGGGCAGGTGTACTACCGGGAAAACAGCCGCATGGTGCGCCCGGATCTCAACACCACCGCAGAAGCCCGCGTAAAAGGTCTTGTGGGACTGCGTGATTGTGTGCAGGAACTGATCGACCTTCAGATGGATGCAGCGGTTCCAGACAGCACCATTACCCAAAAGCAGGCGGAACTGAACAGCCGCTATGACAGCTTTTCTGCCAAATACGGTCTCATCAATGACCGTGCAAACCGTCTGGCCTATGCAGACGATTCTTCCTATTACCTGCTCTGTGCGCTGGAAGTCATCGACGAGGACGGAAAGCTGGAGCGCAAGGCAGATATGTTCACCAAGCGGACCATCAAGCCCCATCAGGCGGTGGCTGTGGTGGATACGGCAAGTGAAGCACTGGCGGTGTCCATCTCGGAAAAAGCCTGCGTGGATATGGACTATATGAGCCAGCTTACCGGAAAAACAAAAGAAGAACTGGCCGGAGAGCTGCAAGGCGTAATCTTCCGTGTACCGGGACAGTTGGAGCAGGACGGAACGCCCCATTATGTGACTGCTGATGAATACCTCTCTGGCAATGTACGCCGCAAACTGCGTCAGGCGCAACGGGCGGCACAGCAGGACCCGGTTTATGCAGTCAATGTGGAAGCTCTTACCGCCGCCCAGCCCAAAGACCTGGATGCGTCGGAGATTGAGGTGCGTCTGGGCGCTACCTGGATCGACAAAGAGTACATCCAGCAGTTTATGTATGAGACCTTCGACACGCCGTTTTATCTCCAGCGCAATATCGAGGTCAACTACACCCCGTTTACAGCAGAGTGGCAGATCACCGGCAAAAGCTCCATCAGTCAGAACAATGTGGCCGCCTATACCACCTATGGAACCAGCCGTGCCAATGCCTACAAGATTCTGGAGGATTCCTTAAACCTGCGGGATGTCCGTATCTATGACACGGTGGAGGACGCAGACGGCAAAGAGCGCCGGGTGCTGAACGCCAAAGAAACCACGCTGGCAGCCCAAAAGCAGCAGGCTATCCGGGATGCGTTTAAGGACTGGATTTGGAAAGACCCGGAGCGCCGTCAAACTCTGGTGCGCCAGTACAACGAGGAAATGAACTCCACCCGCCCCCGCGAGTATGACGGCAGCCATATTGTTTTTGGCGGCATGAACCCGTCCATTACCCTGCGGGAGCATCAGCTGAACGCCATCGCCCATGTGATGTACGGCGGCAATACGCTGCTGGCGCACGAAGTAGGCGCGGGCAAAACCTTTGAAATGGTGGCTGCCGCCATGGAGAGTAAGCGTCTGGGGCTGTGCCAGAAATCCCTCTTTGTTGTGCCGAACCACCTGACCGAGCAGTGGGCTTCGGAGTTTCTGCGGCTCTATCCTTCCGCCAACATCCTTGTCACCACGAAAAAGGACTTTGAGACCCACAACCGTAAGAAGTTCTGCGCCCGGATCGCCACCGGCGACTATGATGCCATCATCATGGGACACAGCCAGTTTGAGCGTATCCCCATCAGCCGGGAGCGTCAGGAACGGCTTCTCTATGAACAGATCGACGAGATCACCGAGGGGATTGCAGAGGTACAGGCCAGCGGCGGCGAGCGTTTTACCGTCAAACAGCTGGAGCGTACCAGAAAGTCTCTGGAAGCCAGACTGGAAAAGCTGCAAGCCGAGAGCCGCAAGGACGATGTGGTGACATTCGAGCAGCTGGGCGTGGATCGGCTGTTCGTGGACGAGGCACACAACTACAAAAACCGTGCGAAACGTTGTCGCACAAGGTAAGACTGATAAACTTGCCGAAAACGACCGACAGAAATCACTTAAAAATAAGAATGAACTGTCAGAACTTAAATCTCGAAATCAAGGGAGAATTACCCTTGCCACACGGAATCAACGTTGATGACGGCATATCAAAGCCGTAGGCGGTGTGCGAGATAATACTTCACTATGCGAGGTGGCTGTATCCACCCACGTATAAAGCGTGAAGAAGTCGTAACTTGAAATCCTAAGTCCTTTATGGATATGGAATATATAGTGCGGTCTTCCGAAGACTACGGTTACACGTAGAAGAAGCTATGCAGCATCGTAAGAGTTGACTGGCGTCTGAAAGGGCGAACGATTAGGGAAGAATGTATTGCTGGTTTTTCAGTACATTCCTGCAAGAACGAAATATCTTGCAGAATACACAGTAACTATGATTCAAAGTGTATTTGTCCCTACGGTGTAAGGTAGCAACCTAAGGTCTTCAAGTAGTTAAATCTACAAAGGATAGAGATTTAGGAACGTTTGAGAGCCTGTATTGGAGCTGTACAGAGCGAGGAAGATACAGGAAGTCAGCAGTCTCATAGTAGTTGGAAACTGGGAAAACCAGTTGCACAGGCTGAAATGTCTACGGCGAAGGGGACTAATCAGACCAATTTACAAATTTCACAAAACAAAGAAAAGAACAACTCCCTGAAATATGGGTGACGAACTGCGAGGTGATAGCCTTGTGCATTTGAACGTCAGATTTTCAACAGAAGCGGAACTGAAACAAACCTTAGATTTTCTCTATGAGAAATCAAAAGAGGGAATTGCATTTACAGGTCTTGTTGAAGCTATGGTTAATGAAGTGACCATTATTACCGCAATTCATAACATTAAGTCGAACAAAGGCAGTAAAACGGCTGGAGTTGACCGACTGAAAATGGACAAATATCTGCAAATGCCAAAAGAAGAATTAATAGCACTGATACGGGATAATTTCAGTAATTACAGACCAAGACCAGCAAGACGGGTATATATCCCGAAAAAGAATGGAAAGCAACGCCCACTGGGTATTCCAACAGTTCTGGACAGAATTATACAGGAATGTGTGAGGATTGTCATAGAGCCTATATGTGAAGCAAGATTTTATCCGCACAGTTACGGTTTCCGCCCGTACAGGGCACAGAAACATGCAATCCGTGACATTATTAATGTGATAAATGCAGGAACACGTTCTCCAGATCAACCAGTATGGGCAGTGGAGGGAGATATAAAAGGCTGTTTTGACAATATCAATCACAGAATCCTATTAAAGAAAATATGGCGAATTGGAATCCATGATAAAAGGGTAATCAAGATGATACAGCAGATGTTAAAGGCTGGGTACATTGAAAGCGGAACTGTGTATGACACGAAACTCGGCACAATGCAGGGGGGAATTTTATCGCCGTTGCTGTCAAATGTGTATCTGAATGATTTTGACTGGTTTGTAGGAAGAATGTACATGGAGCCACATAGACAATGTAAGCATAAATGCAATGATACACGCAGGCTGAAATGGTCGGGTGTTACTCCAAAGTACAACTATCGTTTTGCTGATGACTGGGTAATACTCACATCAACAGAACAAGAAGCATACAGGTTGAAACGTGTGTTGACGAAATATTTCAGAAATAAAATGAAACTGGAATTATCACAGGAAAAGACCTTTGTAACTGACCTCAGAACAGAGGGAATACACTTTCTCGGTTTTGTGGTCAGGGCAGAGAAAAAGAGAAAGACCCCTGATCCCAAAACGTGGACGGAGAATCTGGTTGGGAAACCGTTACCAGATATGGAGCGATTGAAAGAGAAAATCCAGAAGATTGCTGATGAAGTCCGAAAGATTGGGGAAGTAACCGAAAGAAGCGTACAGGCGGCACAAATACAGCGTGTCAATTCTATGATTGTTGGATTAGCACAATACCTGCAACCCTCTATATGTTCTCATGCGTTTCATGCCATTGACAGGAGAATAAACAATACAGCTTTGGCGGTATGGAAAAAGAGTTTTCCAAAGCATTACAATAAATATCAGATACCAATGGAAAAGCTCTGCAATTTACCGCACAGGCATGAGGGATATAAAAGCAAAACATTTGCTGTTCCAATAGAGGGAGAATGGTTTGGAATTACGATGGCATTTATTACCCATAGTAAGTATGAAAGCAAACCATTTGACCAACGCATGACACCTTACACAGAAGAGGGCAGGCGGATTTATAGCTACTACCGTAGCAAAAGTAAGCCTCTTCCCTGTGATAGCCCGTCAGTTAATACCGCAGGAGAG
>ERZ1023645.55-NODE-55-length-13076-cov-8.722602_pt1 | contig 13076 bp, 11 predicted proteins | sample MGYA00380336_ERZ1023645 | MGnify/ENA primary metagenome ERZ1023645 (study PRJEB33179, sample SAMN07449041) | human gut metagenome | biome: Human-gut; feature: Human associated habitat; material: Faeces | host: Homo sapiens | place: India:Kasaragod | collected...
CCATTATAACAGACCAAAGGACAGATTTCCAGTAGATTGTTAAAAAAATACTCAATGTTTTCGCCGAAAAGTAGACAAACTTTTTTGGTTTGCCTATTGCAATTTGCACAAAAATCGTGTAAATTATAATGGGAAGAAAGTTTGAAATCTTTTTTTGAATCTGTCTGCTTTTATCCCCTGCGGACCCGGGTATGTGCTGGTGCGCCCGGCGCACAATATTTTTGGCATAATTCGGTCCCTGCGGCGTTTTTCGGCTTGCTAAAATGCGCCGCGTGATATACAATAGAGAAGTGTAAAAGACCGCCGGGTGCCGCCCGGCGGAACCGCTGTATATAAAGGAAGATGTACTATGGCTACCGCAAAAGAAAAATTTGAGCTGGCGCAGCAGCGCTATGCTGCCACCTTTGAGCGCCATCTGGACAACGGCGTAAACTTTATCAGCCGCGATGTCTATATTGAGCCGGAGGTCGTCATTGCCCCCGGCGCCACGATCCTGCCGGGCTGCATCCTGCGCGGCAAGACCTCGGTCGGCGCAGACTGCGTCATCGGCCCCAACACCCTGTTGGAGGATACCGTTGTCGAGGCCGGCTCCACCGTAAACGCCAGCCAGTGCTATGACAGCCACATCGGCCCCAACAACAAGATCGGCCCCTTCAGCCATCTGCGCACCGGCACCAAAACTGCCGAGGGCTGCCATCTGGGTGCCTATGTCGAGACGAAGAATGCCGACTTTGCCGAGGGCAACACCGTCAGCCACCTGACCTACATCGGCGATGCCACCGTGGGCAAGTACTGCAACTTCGGCTGCGGCACTGTGACCTGCAACTATGACGGCGAGGGCAAGTTCCACACGACCATCGGCGATTACGCCTTCATCGGCTGCAACACAAACCTCGTGGCCCCTGTCACGGTCGGCGACCATGCCTTCACGGCAGCCGGCTCCACCATCGGCCATGACGTGCCGGCCGGCGCGCTGGGCATTGAGCGTGCCAAGCAGACCGAGATCAACGGCTGGGGCGAGCGCAAGCTGGAGAAGTATATCGCCAAGAAACAGAAACTGGAAGCGGAGAAGAAAGGGAAGTAAAGCGTTGCAGGGGGCGGCGTCCCAGACGCCCCGCAGCCTTCCCATAAGCAGCCGCTTATCTTACGCTGCCGGGCCGGGCATGCCCGGCCCCTACGGTATTTCACGATTTTTCAAAGGATATATTTATGTTTGGAATGACCTCCGGGGCAGACTGGCTCATTGCCGGGCTGGGCAACCCCGAACCGAAATATGACGGGACCCGCCACAACGCCGGGTTTGAAGCGCTGGACTATCTGGCCGCGCAGTGGCATTGCGACATTGCCAAGGCCAAATGGCAGGGGCTGTACGGCACGGCGCAGGTGGGTGAACACAAGGTCGTGCTGCTCAAGCCGCTGACCTATATGAACCTGAGCGGCCAGAGCATCGCGCCCGCCGCCAACTTTTATAAGATCCCCGCAGACCATGTGATCGTCCTGTGTGATGACATCACGCAGGAGCCGGGGCATCTGCGCATCCGGCCGCACGGGTCCGCAGGCGGCCACAATGGGCTGAAAAGCATCATTGCAAGCCTCGGCACAGAGAATTTTGCCCGCATCCGCATCGGCATCGGCACCAAGCCCAACCCGCAGTACGATCTGGCCGCATGGGTGCTGGGCAAGCTGCCCCCCGCCGACCGCAAGGCGATGACCGACCGTTACCCGGATATTGAGGACGCCTGCAGGCTGCTGATGGACGGCAACCTGCAGTACGCCCAGAACAAGTTCAACCACTGAGGGATGTGTTACCATGAGTGATTTACGAAAGAAAGCCATGACCCGTCTGGTGCTTTGCGCCGTCGCGCTGGTTGCCAGCATCATCTTCAGCGTGCTGCTGCTGACCGGCAACCTTGACGGCCAGACCGGCAGCGATGACGCAACCCCTGTGACGAGCGATACCACCTCTGCCGCAGCAGGCGTGGATGACCCGACTGCCGACAGCTTCCCCGCAGAGGCCACCGGCGACACCGCTGCGCCCCCTGCTGAGGAACAGCCCGCCGCCGAGCCGGAGCCCACCCCGGAGCCGATCCCCGTGCCCACCTTTGACGGCCTGAGCGTCCAGCCTGCCGTTATCTACAACGAGGGCGAGCAGCCGAGCTACACTGTCACACCTGACAACAACCTGAACATGCGCGCCGGCCCCGGCACCGACTATGACAAGGTGTCCAAGGTCCCCGCCTCCACCGTCGTGACCGCACTGGGCGCCAACGAGGACGGCAGCTGGGTCGTTGTGAACTATGACGGCAAATACGGCTGGCTGAAGGCCGAATTTTTGAGCTGATACAACAATAGTCAGGCATAGGGCGGCCTGAGGACAGGCCGCCCTATGTTTGCTATGTATGTGGGTATTCTATGTTCAACGCACTTTTTACCAAAACCGAAGAATACAACAAGCTGGCGCAGGCGCTCGGGTCCCCGGGGGCTTGCGCCTTATTTGGCGTTCCCGGCGCAGGGCGCGCCCTGATCTACGCCGCGCTGGCGCAGGCGCTGGGCCGTCCGCTCTGCATTGTGACGCCCGGCGAGGCCGAGGCCACCCGCTTTGCCGGTGATCTGAACGCGCTGGGCATCACCGCAGCAGTGTTCCCTGCGCGCGATTATGTGCTGCGCCCCATTGAGGGGACCGGCCGCGAGTACGAGTACCGCCGTCTGGCTGTGCTGGGCGATCTGGTGGGCGGGCGGCTGCAGGCCGTCTGCGTGCCGGACGAGGGCCTGACCCAGTACACAACGCCGCGGGCCGAGTTCTGCGCCAACACCCGCACCCTGCACCCCGGCGACACGCTGCCCCGGGCCGAGCTGACCGCCTTGCTGTACGGCGCGGGCTATGCCCGACGCGATCAGGTGGACGGACCGGGCCAGTTTTCGATCCGCGGCGACATTGTGGACATCTACGCGCCCGACATGAAGCAGCCCGCCCGTCTGGAGTTCTGGGGGGACGAGATCGACACGATGCACAGCTTCGATCTGGCCACCCAGCGCCGGGACGAGCCGATCGAAAAAATCTATGTATCCCCCGCGCGCGAGGTGCTGTTTGCCCAGCCCGCCGAGGCTGCCGCCCTGATACGCAGCTGCATCAAAAAGGCGCGCGGCAAGCGGCGCACCGCGCTTGAGGCCTGCACCGCCGCAGATCTGGCCCAGCTGGACGGCGGCGCGATGCCGGTGGACATGGACAAGTATCTGACGCTGCGCTATCCAGAGCCCGCCACACTGCTTGACTATTTTGATGACCCGCTTCTGATTCTGGAGGAGCCGGCCTCCCTGCGGGAGGCCGCGCGCGCCACCGACTACCGCCGGGGAGAGGAGTTCTCCGCCCTGATGGAGGACGGCGCACTCGCCCCCGGTCTGGACAAGCTCTACACCGAGGCCGGCTGGCTTTGGGCGCAGACCGCCGCCCACCGCACGCTCTGCGCCGAGAACTTTGCGCGCAGCATGCCCGACATACCGCTGAAGGCCATCGTCAATGCACCGGCCCACACGCTGCCCGCCTGGGGCGGTGAGGTCGCTGCGCTGCTGGAGGATATACAGCCGCTGTGCAGCGGCGGCGCAGCCGTGACCGTTATGGCCGGTACCCCCCGCGCGGCGGCCGGCCTTGCCGCCGACCTGCGCACCAGGGGGCTGCAGGTCACCACCGATGCCGCTGCTGCAGGCACCGCCGGGCTGGTGCAGGTGCTGCCGGGGCAGCTTTCCGCCGGGTGCAGCCTGCCGTTTGCCCGGTACGCGGTCTTTACGGCCCGTGCGTTCGGCGTCAGCAGTGCGCAGAAAAAGAAAAAGCACAGCAAGGATGCCCTGAACAGCCTGAGCGAGATCACCGTCGGCGATCTGGTCGTACACCAGAGCCACGGCATCGGCCGGTATGCGGGCATCCAGCGTATGACCGTGCAGGGTGTGCAGAAGGACTATCTGCGCATCGAGTACGACAAAAAAGATGTGCTGTATGTGCCGGTCACCCAGCTGGATCTGCTGTCCCGCTATACGGCACCGGGCGACAGCGACAATGTCAAACTGAGCCACCTTGGCGGCACCGATTGGGCCAAGACCCGCAAAAAGGTCAAGGCCGCCACCGAGCAGATGGCCAAGGAGCTGATCGAGCTGTATGCCCGCCGCAAGCAGGCGCACGGCTACGCTTTCCCCGATGATGACACCTGGCAGGGAGATTTTGAGCAGCGCTTTGCCTATGAGGAGACCCCCGACCAGCTGACCTGCGCGGCCGAGATCAAGCACGACATGGAGGAGCCGTGGCCGATGGACCGCCTGCTCTGCGGCGATGTCGGCTTCGGCAAGACGGAGGTTGCGCTGCGCGCCGCCTTCAAATGCGTGATGGGCGGCAAGCAGTGCGCCATTCTGGCCCCAACCACGATTCTGGCGTGGCAGCACTTCAATACGGCGCTGACCCGGATGGAGTCCTTCCCCATCCGCATCGGCCTGCTGTCCCGCTACCGCACCGCCAAGGAGCAGAAGGAGACGCTGCGCGGCCTGAAGGACGGCACCGTGGACATCGTGGTGGGCACCCACCGCCTGCTGTCCAACGATGTAAAGTTCAAGGATCTGGGCCTTGTCATCATTGACGAGGAACAGCGCTTCGGCGTCAAGCACAAGGAGAAGCTAAAGCAGAACTTTATCGGTGTGGATATGCTGACCCTGTCCGCCACGCCGATCCCCCGCACGCTGAACATGGCACTGTCCGGCATACGGGACATGAGCACGATCGAGCAGCCGCCCTTTGAGCGCCAGCCCATCGAGACCTATGTGCTGGAATATGATGAGGGCATCGTTGCCGAGGCCATCCGCAAGGAGCTGGCCCGCGGCGGGCAGATCTACTACCTGCACAACCGGGTCGATAATATTGAGGAATGTGCCGCCCGGGTCGGCAGGCTCGTCCCCGGCGCGCGCATCGGCATCGCCCACGGCAAGATGACCGAGGAGCAGATCTCCTCGGTGTGGCAGCAGCTGCTGGACAACGAGATCGACATCCTCGTGTGCACCACCCTGATCGAGACCGGCGTTGATGTGCGCAACTGCAACACCCTCATCATCGAGAACGCCGACCGGATGGGCCTTTCGCAGCTTTACCAGATACGCGGCCGCGTGGGGCGTTCTTCCCGCAAGGCGTATGCGTATTTCACCTTTACGCGCGACAAGGTGCTGACCGAGGTTGCCGCCAAGCGGCTTTCCGCCATCCGGGAGTTTACCTCCTTCGGCTCCGGGTTCCGCATCGCCATGCGCGATTTGCAGATACGCGGCGCGGGAAGCCTCTTGGGCCACAGCCAGCACGGCCACATGGAGGCTGTCGGCTACGACCTGTATGTTAAGATGCTGGGTCAGGCCATTGCCGCCGCACGCGGCGAGGCCACGCCCCCCGACAAGAGCGACTGCCTTGTGGACATTACGGCGGACGCCTTCCTGCCGGAGGAATATATCCCCGATGCCGCCGGGCGCATCGAGGCCTACAAGCGGATCGCCGCCATTGAAACGACCGCCGATGCCGAGGATGTGCTGGATGAACTGATCGACCGGTACGGCAGCCCGCCCAGGAGCGTGCAGGGGTTGGTGGATGTATCCCTTGTGCGGGTGACGGCGGCACGGGTCGGCATTGCCGAGATCGTCCAGCGCGGCGATCAGCTGATCCTCTACTCCGACATCGTCGGCCCGAAGCAGCTTGACAAGGTTATGGAGCAGTACCCCCACCGCGTTTTGTACAACGCCATCGGGCGGCCCTATCTCAGCCTGCGCGTCCAGAAGGGCGAAAGCCCGCTGGTGCTGCTGCGAGATGTTGTAACGCTGCTGCCGGGGGCGTAAATAGCAAAAAGAAAAGCCGCTGTTTACAGGGTTATGCTGTAAACAGCGGCTTATTTTTGTGGCAAGCGGGCTGAGCCCCTCCGGCCATCGCTGACGCTCGGCCACCTCCCCGCTATGCGAGGAGGCTTTCACGCGGGCAAAGCCCGCGCAAAAAGGCTCCTCACGAAGTGGGGAGCTGGCCGAGTTTACGAGGCCTGAGGGGCTTTCGTCCTCCTTTACTCAAACACATTTTCTGTATCTTCGGCTTCGTGTTCTACCGGGTTGCCATCGCTGTCGATGCCGCGTTTATCCAGCGCATAGTGGACAAACTCCTGCGCCAGACCGTAGAGGGTGGCAAAGACCGGCACGCCCACGACCATGCCGACGATGCCGAACAGATCGCCGCCGCCCACGATCGAAAAGAGTATCCACAGTGCCGAGATGCCGATGGACGACCCGAGGATCTTGGGGCCGATGAAGTTGCCGTCCAGCTGCTGGATGATGAGGATCAGCACACAGAAGATGACCGCCTGCAGCGGATCTATCAAGAGCAGGATAAACACGCTTGGGATCGCGCCGATAAAGGGACCGAACACCGGGATGATGTTCGTAATGCCGATAAACACGCTGATCAGCACGGCAAAGTCAAGCCGCAGGATCGTCATGGCTACAAAGGTGATAACACCGATGATGGCGGAGTCGATGATCTTGCCCACAAAAAAGCCCGTAAAGTTTACATTGGCGTAGTGGCAGATGCGCAGCGTGTTGGAGGCCACCTTCTCCGGCAGGAAGGCGTGCGCCAGCGTGCGCAGCTGGTGCAGCAGATGGTCCTTGTCCGCCAGCATGTAGATGCTGGCCGCGATCGAGGTGAAGATCGCCACAAAGTTGGACGCCACGCTGCCGATGCTTGCCACGATCTGCGGCATGGCATCGGTGGCCATCGCATAGATTTCCTTGACCATGGCCTCGGAATCATCGAGCATTTTAGTGGCCTGCTGCAGGTCGATGCCGTACTCGCTCTGGACATAGAGCAGCATTTCCTGCACGCCCTGTATGTAGCTGGGGAAGTTCGTGAACAGCATACCGATGCTGTTTACGATCTGCGGCACGACCAGCCAGCCCAGCAGCATAAGCAGCAGGATCGCCACGGCGTAGGCCAGCAGGATGGCAAAGCCGCGCGTGCCCTTCTTCTCCTTGAACAATTTGACATAGAAGAATTTGACCATCGGGTCAAGGATATAGGCGATGACGATGCCGCCCGCAAACGGCGACAGAATGTTGATAAAAATGCCGATGCGCCCAAGGAAATACCCCAGATTGTTCAAAAGCAGGTAAAATGCAATACAGGCCCCGACCACGCAGAACCAGTCCAGCATAGACTCCGGCCTTTTGGACCAGATGTGTTTTTCGTTCAAATGCTCCGCCCCTCTTTGTCATAAAATCTGCGGAATGACCGCATTATTGACATTGTATGCCATACACGGGCGCATTGCAATAGATAAGGTGTGAATTTTCTTCGGGCGGCGGGGCGTTGCCCACTATTGCGGGGGCGGGTCTTCGTGGACGGGGGCGCCGTCTGCAGCAAGGCCGCGTGCGGTCAGCCCGGCCCCCACCGCCTGCCGGGCCAGCGCCGCCAGCACAGCCAGCGTCGGCACGCCCAGCACCATGCCGGGGATGCCGAACCACGCCCCGCCCACCACGATGGCCAGCAGCACCCCCAGCCCGGGCAGGCCGGTGGCACCGCCCAGAATACGCGGCGCGATAAAGTTGCCGTCCACCTGCTGGACCACAAAGATGATGATGGCAAACTCCGCCGCCTTCCACGGGGCCTCCAGCAGCAAAATCACAATCCCCGGCACCGCGCCGAGGAACGGCCCCAGCACCGGCACAATGTTCGTCACCCCGACCAGCACCGCCAGCAGCGGGGCATACTCCAGCCCGAAGATCGACATGAGCGCAAAGGTCTCGCCGCCGACCAGCAGGGCATCGACCAGCTGCCCGCCGAGATAGCCGCTGAAGATCCGGTTTGCCAGCCGGCAGACCGAAAACACCCCCGCAGCCGCAGCGGGCGGCAGGGCGGCCCGCAGGCAGCACCGCGCCGCCTGCAGAAGCTCCGCCTTGCCGGACAGCAGATAGATGCTGACTGCCAGCGTAACAAAAGCATCCGCTGCCGCCCCCGCCGCACCGGATGCAGCCTTGGCCGCTGACTGCGCCGCCGTGCGGGACAACGCAGCCAGCCAGCCCTGCAGGGCGCGCCCCGCAGCCTGCACCAGCCGCCCGGCGGTGGCCGTATCGATGCCGAAGGTTGCCTGCACCCAGGCCAGCAGGCGGCGCAGCGTTTCCTCATACGCGCCCAGCCGCCCGGCAAAGGCGGTCAGGCTCTGCACCAGCTGGGGCACGACCAGCGCCGCCAGCAGGGCCAGCACCCCAAACAGCAGCGCATAGCTGACCGCCAGCGCCCCGCCGCGCCGCCCGCCGAACAGCTTTGCTGCAAAAAAGCGGGTGGGAATGTCCAGCACATAGGCCAGCACCAGCCCCCAGCCGAACGGTGCAAGCAGTGCCAGCAGTCCCGCTGCGGCGCGCAGCAGGCCCGGCAGCTGCCCTGCCGCCGCCAGCAGCAATGCCGTGCCTGCCGCCAGTGCCAGCCAATCGCCCATGGTGCGGGGCGTGCGCTCCAACCAGTTTTTCATTGCAGTCCCTCCCCTTTTTATGCTACACTGTCTGTAACGCATATTTTACGGAAAGCCGGTGCTTTTATGAATATCCTCGTCAGCGCCTGCCTGCTGGGCATCGCCTGCAAATACTCCGGCGGCGACAACGCCTGCCCCGCCCTGCTGCAGGCCCTGCAGCAGAGCGGCCACACCCTGATTCCCGTCTGCCCCGAGGTCTACGGCGGCCTGCCCACGCCCCGCCCGCCGGCCGAGCGCTGCGGCGACCGTGTCCTGACCGAGGCCGGAGCCGATGTGACGGCGCAGTACCGCCGCGGGGCCGAGGCTGCCCTGCAGCTGGCCCGGCTGTACAACTGCCGCACCGCCATCCTGAAGGCCAACAGCCCCAGCTGCGGCAGCGGCACGATCTATGACGGGACCTTCCGCCACCGCAGAATCAGCGGGGACGGCCTGACCGCAGCCCTTTTGAAGGCCAACGGGGTGCAGGTGTACAACGAGGACACCTTTGCGGCACTTCTGTAAAATTTTTTGCAAAATCTTGACAGAACAACGGCAGAATGTTACAGTGTTCACAAGATGATCCTGCAGAAGGGAGCGTTTTTTATGTGGTTTGATACGATACTCTGGCTGGCTGCCATCGTTGCCTTTATCGCGGTCGAGGCCGCCACCACGGCCCTTGTCTCGGTCTGGTTTGCCGTGGGCGCAGCGGCGGCCATGGTTGTCAGCCTGTTCACAGTCAGCTTCGGCTGGCAGCTGCTGGTCTTTGCCGTAGTTTCCGCCGTGACGCTGGCGCTGATGGTACCCGGCCTGCTGCGCCGCCGCGGCCATGCGCAGCCCCCTGTCACAAACGGCTCGCCGCTGACCATCGGCAAGCAGGGCGTTGTGCTGGTGGATATTGAGCCCGGCATGCCGGGCCGTGTGCGGGTGGACGGCCTTGACTGGCAGGCCCGCGCCGGTGTGCCGCTTGCCAAGGGTACGCGCTGTCAGGTCACCGCTGTGGACGGTGCCGTGCTTATCGTAGTTCCCGTGACCGCCGATGCGGCCGCGGTTTAAAAAAAGGAGGAGACCCTATGCTGTTCATTTTTGCCCTTTTGCTCATCGTTATTCTTGTGGTGCTGGTGCGCTGCATCGTCATCGTCCCCCAGTCCAACGCCTATGTCACTGAGTGGCTTGGCGTATACAAGGACACCTGGGGCGCGGGCCTGCACATCCGCACCCCCTTTGTGGAGCGCATCTCCCGCAAGGTCTCCCTGAAGGAGGAGGCCGCCGACTTTCCCCCGCAGCCCGTCATCACCCGCGACAATGTCACGATGATGATCGACACCGTTGTCTTTTTTCAGGTGTTCGATGCCAAGATGTACGCCTACGGCGTCAACCGCCCGATTCAGGCCATCGAGAATCTTTCCGCCACGACCCTGCGCGACATCATCGGCTCGATGACGCTGGACGAGACGCTGACCAGCCGCGACCTTATCAACACCAAGATCACGGCCAGCCTTGATGAGGCGACCGACCGCTGGGGCATCAAGGTCAACCGCGTTGAACTGAAGAACATCGAGCCGCCGGTCGAGATCCGTCAGGCGATGGAAAAGCAGATGAAGGCCGACCGTGAGAAGCGCGCCTCGATCCTGCTGGCCGAGGGCGAAAAGCAGGCCGCCATCACCCGCGCCGAAGGCGAGAAGGAGTCCGCCATCCTGCGCGCCGAGGCTGTCAAGCAGCAGCGCATCCGCGAGGCCGAGGGCGAGGCCGAGGCCCTGCTGACCGTGCAGAAGGCGCAGGCTGATGCCATCCGCATGATCAACGAGGCGAACCCCAACCACAACTATCTGGCCCTGCGCAGCATGGAGGCCATGGAGAAGGTCGCTGACGGCAAGGCCACCAAGCTGATCGTGCCCAGCGACATGCAGAATCTGGCGGCAACGGTTTCCGCCATCAAGGAGATTTCCGGCGAAGTGACCGAATAAAATTCAGCATCCTGTTTTTCCTGCCCGCGGTGTTGTGCCGCGGGCAGTTTTTATTGTAGGGGTCGATGCTTGCATCGACCCGTATCCGCCCCTGCACGGCAAAATTCCGGCAAATCTTCTTGCGTTTTCCACAATTTAAGGGTATAATACAAGCAGAATAGTATGCCTTTTTGCGCATACTATACAAATATTAGCGAGGTGTATCAGTATGAAGGAACCTATGGTCATTACTATGGCGCGTGAATATGCATCCGGCGGCAGTGAGATCGCACAGGCCGTTGCCGACAAGTTGGGTATCCCCCTGTACAACAAGGAGCTGATCACCCTTGCGGCCAAAAAGAGCGGCCTGACCGAGGAGGCCATTGCCGCCAGTGAGAACCAGCGCAGCGGCAGCCTGATCTACAGCCTGTACATGATGGGCAACACGATGCCGCTGGCCGATCAGGTCTATATCCTGCAGAGCAATGTCATCAAGGAGTTGGCTGCCAAGGGGCCCTGCGTTATTCTGGGCCGCTGCGGCGACTATGTGCTGCGCGAGCGGGAGAATGTGCTGCGCACCTTTGTCTATGCGCCGCTGGAGGCCCGCATTGAATTTGCCAAGACCCGCCCCGATGCCAAGGACATGCCCGACCGCCTGTGGGAGACCCAGCTGGCCAAGCATGACCGTGCCCGCGCAAGCTACTACAATTACTATACCGAAAACCGCTGGGGCGAGGCGAAGAACTACGACCTCTGCCTGAACGCCACCTTGGGCCGCGAGGCCTGTGCCGATCTGATCGTGGCTGCTGCCAAGGCCATGCAGACGGCCGAGAAATAACGCGGGCCCGCCCGCACAAAAAAAGGAGCTGCCGCCTATGCTGCGCTATATCAAGACCGGAATGATGCTGCTGAGCATCGCGTATATCGTCATCGGCATGATGCTACTCGTCATGCCCCAGACCAGTCTGCTCTGGATCTGCTACGCCTTCGGGGCTGTTGTGCTGATCACCGGCATTGTCTGTCTGGTGCAGTATGCGCGCATCCGCGGCACAGGCTTCACCGCGCCGTTCATGCTGGTGGGCGGCGTCATTACGGCGGGGCTGGGCATCTTTACGCTGGCGAAACCGCAGGTGGTGGCGAGTTTTCTCCCCATCGTGTTCGGCATCTTCATCGTTGTGGACGGCCTGAGCCGCATCGGCACCGCCATCGACCTTGCCAAGCGCAAGGGGCAGAAATGGTGGCTGCTGCTGTTGCTCAGCCTCGTTTCGGTTGCACTGGGCGTTGTGCTGGTGCTGCACCCCTTTGACGCCGCCATCGGCGTGACGATGCTCTGCGGCATCCTGCTCATTGTCGAGGGTGCGCTGAATCTGGGCTGCGTGCTGTATGCGGCCATGGAGCTGCGCACGCTGGACCGCATGGCCAACGCCGCCGCAAGCGCCGCAATGTCCGCCATCGGCGATGCGCTGGACGAGGCCGAGGCCGCCGAGAGCGGTATTCCCATGGACGGCCCCGTCGTCTACAACGCCGAGAGCAAGGACGTGTCGGAGGACGGTGAATAACCGTTCCGTGACACCGTAGGGGCGCATTCTATATGCGCCCGCAGCGCCGTGCCATCAGCAAACGGGCACGGGCGGATATAGAATCCGCCCCTACAAGCTCCGTTTGTCCTTATTCTGTTTCCCGCGCGAAGGTTCGCAAGTTATTTTTAAAGGAGAGAACCCCCACCCATGTATGATCTGATCATCGTAGGCGCCGGCCCTGCCGGCATTTTTACCGCACTGGAGCTGCTGCGCAAAAGCAGCACCCCCCACAAGATCCTGCTTGTCGAAAAGGGTAAGCCCGTGGAAAAGCGGCACTGCCCCAAGGACAAGACCGGCGTCTGCGTCAACTGCAAGCCGACCTGCGCCATCACGACCGGTTTTTCCGGTGCGGGTGCGTTCTCGGACGGTAAGCTTTCGCTGTCCTATCAGGTCGGCGGCGAGCTGCCCGACCTGATCGGCGAGGATTTCGCGCAGGAGCTGATCGACTACACCGACAAAATTTACCTCGAGTTTGGCGCCGACCCGAAGGTCGAGGGCATATACGAGGGCCCCGATATCAAGGACATCCGCAAGCGCGCCATTCAGGCCGGTCTGCAGCTGGTTGACTGCCCCATCCGCCACCTTGGCACCGAGAAAGCCCAGCAGCTCTACCTCAATATCCAGAACCATCTGGCTGCCGCCGGTGTGGAGATGCTCTTCAACACCGAGTGCGAGAACATCATTCTGGAGGATTCTGTCTGCAAGGGCGTGCGCCTGCGTGAGAAGGACGGCACCCGCGATGTGCTGGCCAAGCAGGTCGTCATTGCCACCGGCCGCCGCGGCGCGGACTGGCTGGAGAAGATCTGCGCTGAGCACAACATTGCCCACAAGCCCGGCACCGTTGACATCGGCGTCCGTGTTGAGTGCCGCAACGAAATCATGGAGAAGATCAACAAGGTCCTGTATGAGGGCAAGCTGATCGGCTACCCGGCCCCGTGGCGCAACAAGGTGCGCACCTACTGCCAGAACCCCGGCGGCTTCGTTGCGCAGGACAACTGCGACCCCGATCTGGCCCTGGTCCCCGGCCACCGCGTCACGGAGCAGAAGCGCCA
>ERZ1023645.57-NODE-57-length-13039-cov-18.012554_pt1 | contig 13039 bp, 12 predicted proteins | sample MGYA00380336_ERZ1023645 | MGnify/ENA primary metagenome ERZ1023645 (study PRJEB33179, sample SAMN07449041) | human gut metagenome | biome: Human-gut; feature: Human associated habitat; material: Faeces | host: Homo sapiens | place: India:Kasaragod | collected...
CCCCACCGCACCTCCCACACGAACACCCACCACACCCCCCCCCCCACATCACCAGAACTCGCCACAGAAGGCGGACGACCCGGCCAACAAGCCTGCGCAAAGCAAGCCGACGCAAACCGCCACCAAGCCCGCCACCCCAACGGTGAAGGAGGAGCAGAAGGCGCAGCCCACGATCAGCAATGGCGCCTACATCTTCTTCGACGACGACACGCAGGTGCCGCCCAGCAAGAGCCCTGCCAAGAAGAAAACGGCAGACGACGCTTCCAATAAGAAGAAAGACACCAACAAGCAAGAGAAGGACCGCACCAACAAGCAAGACGACGACTCACAGAAAACCAACGACAACAAGGACCCAAAGGACAACACGTTCGACCTGGAGGACGAGTATTACGACCTTGACGGTTTCTAAACGAATGAGGAACGAATCATGGCAATGACACAAAACAACGGCTACATATTATGGGTCGACGATGAGATTGAGCTGCTGAAAGCTCACATCATCTTCCTGCAAAAGAAAGGCTACGACGTATCGACCGTGAGCAACGGCGCCGACGCCATCGAGGAATGTAAGCAACGCACCTTCGACCTCATCATGCTCGATGAGATGATGCCGGGCCTGACGGGGCTCGACACCTTGCAACGCATCAAGGAGATACAACCGCAGACGCCCGTGGTCATGGTGACCAAAAGCGAGGAGGAGAACATCATGGACCAAGCCATTGGCGCCAAGATTGCCGACTATCTCATCAAGCCCGTCAACCCATCGCAAATCCTGCTGACGCTCAAGAAAAACATCCATCGGAAAGAAATCGTTACCGAGGTGACGCAAAGCGGCTACCAGCAGGCTTACCAGCAACTGTCGTTGCAAATCACAGGCTGCAAGACCTGGAGCGATTGGGCCGATGTTTACAAACGCCTCATGCATTGGGAACTCGAGCTGAGCGACACCGACAGCCAGATGATGGGTGTGCTGGCCATGCAAAAGGAGGAGGCCAACAACGGGTTTGCCAAATTCATCAAGAACAACTACATGGATTGGGTTTCGCCCAACAAGATGAGCGACCGCCAACACCCACGCCCCCTGATGAGCCCCGACCTGTTTAAGGAGAAGGTGTTTCCATCGCTCAACGCTGGCGAGAAGGTGTTTCTCATCGTCATCGACAATTTCCGATACGACCAATGGCGCATCCTGGCGCAGCAGATTGGCGACCAGTTCGACATCGACGAGGACATCTACCAGAGCATCCTGCCCACAGCCACCCAGTATGCGCGCAACGCCATCTTCAGCGGGCTAATGCCCAACAAGATCGAGCAGATGTTTCCCGAGCTATGGGTCGACGAAGACGAGGAGGAGGGCAAAAACATCAACGAGGCGCCCCTCATACAAACGCAGATCGACCGCTTCAGGCGCCACGACACGTTCAGCTATCATAAGATCAACGATTCGGCCGCCGCTGAGAAATTTCTGCAACAGTTCAACAACCTCAGGGACAACGACCTCAATGTGGTGGTCATCAATTTCATCGACATGCTATCGCACGCGCGAACCGAGTCGAGGATGGTGCGCGAGCTGGCCAACAACGAGAGCGCTTATCGCAGCATCACCCTTTCGTGGTTTCGCCATTCTGTCATGGCGGAGCTGTTCCGCCGATTGTCGCAAAGCAACTACCGCATCATCGTAACCACCGACCACGGTTCCATCAGGGCGTCGAAGCCCATCAAGATCGTTGGCGACCGAAACACCAACACCAACCTGAGATACAAGCTGGGGAAGAACCTGAGCTACAACGCCAAGGAGGTGTTTACCATCAAGGATCCGCGGCAGGCACAGCTCCCCTCGCCCAACGTAAGCACAAGCTACGTGTTCGCCACCGGCAACTCGTTCTTTGCTTATCCCAACAATTACAATTACTACGTGTCGTATTACAAAGACACCTTCCAGCATGGTGGCATCTCCATGGAGGAGATGCTCATTCCGATCGTCACCATGCGGGCAAGGAAGAAATAAGTGTTTACACCAAGCTGAAAGCCACTTTCATCATATTGGTGAACGCCAACTGGCGCTCCTCAGCCGAAGCCGACTTCGCCTCCACAAGGCTGTCGCTAATGGTGAGAATGGTGAGCGCCTTGCGCCCGCAGGCCGCAGCGTTGGCGTAGAGCGCCGCACTCTCCATCTCAACGGCGAGCACACCCATGGCCGCCCATTTGCGCCAGTCTTGGTTCTCGTCGTAGAAGATGTCGGACGAGAGCACATTGCCCACATCATACCTTATTCCCATCGCGCGACACTCGTCGACGGCCCTCGACAACAGGCCATAGTCGGCAATGGGCGCATAGGTTCCGGGCAAATGATACTGCTGGAGATAATTGGAGTCGGTGCACGACCCTTGGGCCACCACCAAATCGCCAATGTCCATGCCCTTATGCAAGCATCCGGCGGTGCCCACGCGAATGATCTGCTCCACATCGTAGAAGTGGTAAAGCTCGTAAGAGTAAATGGCCACGGAAGGAATGCCCATGCCATGCCCCATCACGCTGACGGGTTTGCCATGGTAGGTTCCTGTATAGCCCAGCATGTTTCTCACGCCGTTGAACTGCTTGGGATTCTCGAGAAAATGCTCTGCCATAAACTTGGCTCGCAGAGGGTCGCCCGACATGATGACGGTCTTGGCGATGTCGCCCGGATTGGCTGAATTGTGAGGAGTTGACATATCCTATTCGTTTTTATGTTGTACGCTAAATGTATGTTTCCGCTAAGTTACTAAAAAAACACATATATCCCAAGCGTTTCTCCCCTTTTTTATGCCTACATTGTTTTTATGTATCGCCTTTCTGCAACCCATTGCCCCATATCTCCATATCCACGCTTTGCCAACAGCATGCGCGATATGTGGAACCACCTTATTGTAACATGTAACATGTAACATTGTAACATTTCGTGGCGCCGTGGCGTGTGGGAAAGGCAGGGGTGAGCCATCTGAGGGAAAGCAAAAGCGGCAACCATTCCCTGTGGAGGATATGATTGCCGCCAAGGCGAGGCTGCTCACTCCACCTTGATCCATGCCGGCTCGCCCGGCTCTCGTGCGTTGAGCAGGGCCATGATCTTTCTCATGGCTGTGCGCGAGTTGAGCACCATGCCTTTCTTTCGGTTCTGTCCGGGCAGTATGCATCCCTGCGTGTCGAGGGGTGTGTTGCCGCTGTGTATGCGCACGCCCTCAAAAAGGGTTACGCCCACAAGCAGGGGCAACCATTGCCTGAACCTTGGCGACCACGTCACCACCAGCGGGTAGCGCCCTTCGGGTATGGCGCTCTTGCCGTCTACCTTTTGTGCGCCGTGGTGGAAGTCGCGCCATTGGGGTTCGAGTGTGTCGCACACCTTCATGATTCCGTTTACATAGAGGTGGCCGATGGTGTAGCCGTCTTTCTTGGCTATGCGTTTTAGTGTAAATTCCATTTTTTCAAATGTTGAGTGTTGTTTTTTTTCGTAATATTGAATGATGAATATTGAGTGGCCATGCGGGGTGTTTTTTGTTTCCCACAGATCGCGCTGATGGGCACAGATGCCGTTCGGGGTGATTGGGCTCCCACAGATCGCGCCCTTGGCGCGGCGGATGGCACAGATCTTTCGCAGGCGCATTTAATGGGCACGCCCCAAAGGGGCAGAAGTCCATAGCCCAGCGGCAAGCGAAGCGGCGCCCTGGGTAAAAATGTGCCGTGCAGCTTGCGCCCCGCAATGGCAAAAGCATTGATACAGAGCCAATTGCGTTTACTTTTACCCTTACGCAGGACGTGGCGTGATGTGGCGGCTTGCTCCCCAGGGTGTCGCTTCGCTTGCCCTGGGCTATGGAGGCCATTGGGCTTTCAGCCCACCTTGGGTTGACTGGGCTATGCGCATTCTTGGGCTTTCAGCCCGCCTTGAGCCATTCAACATTATGAAACGTGCGCCATGTGTAACCACCTTATTGTAACATGTAACATGTAACAATGTAACATAAGGCAGCACACATGCGCGTCACGGTTAGCTGTCGGCAGCCTTCACCTTTCTCCAGCGCAGCTTGTCGACCTTCTCGAGCCATCCCTGCGAGCACCAGCGCGACAACACCACCCTTAGGGCGCCATCGCTGCAGTTGCCATCCTTCAGTTGCCGCAGGTCGTCCTTGGTGAAGACGGGTGGCAACTGGTCGAAGACAGTCATGTTGTGCGTCTGCCTCACGCAGCTTCTCCCCGCCGTGGCATATTGCATGGCCAGCTGTTCGCCGAAGGTTGTCATCTGCCCTTGCAGCGTTCGCTCGGCCACCTCGAGGGCAAAGTCCACGGCGTGCTCCGTTTCCTCGCTCTCGCCCGAGAGCAGGTGGAACACCACGCCGCACCTGAACCCTATGACGGCCGCTCGCTTGCGGTAGGTGTCTTTCACGTGGTCGATGTCCTTGGCAGCCTCCAGGCGCTTGCTCTCCACCCACTGGGCCATGGCCGCTCGCAGGCGTGGCGTGTCTACGAAGCCCGTTACCGACCTGAGGTGCGTCACGCCCTCGTCGATCAGCTGCTCGTCGGTGGGTGTGCGTTGAGAGAAATGGGGCATGGGCGCAAACGAGTTGTCGGGCATGTCGGCCACGATGACGCGCGACGACAGTCCGTTCTCGATGTTGTCGGTCTTGAAGCATTGCCTCATGGAGCCGTAGGTTCCCAGCATGGTCCAGTTGTAGGCCACGTTCACCACGCCGCTCTCCGCCTGGTCGGAGTTGTAGTCCTGTCCCCACTCGCCATGGTCGAAGGCCAGTCGGTAGATGTCGTATTTCGACGACCACGACCCCGCCCCGTTGGTCTTGCGCAGCGTGTCGAGCTCCTCTCCGAACGAGTACTCGGTGTGTCCCCTCGAGTTTTTGAACCTCTTGAGCAGGGTGCTGCAGCTCACCGTTACGGGCAGCACGCGTATGAGCACCTGCGGGTCGTCGGGGGCCTTCTCGTTGGCCTTGCGGCTTTTCCGCTTGGCCTTCCACTCGTCCTCCCGTTGGCGCGCCTCCTGGTCCTCCTGGTCGAGCTGCCGTTTCCACAGGTCCACGGCTTTCTTGCACACGCTCTTCCCCGACGCTTGGTCGCCCAGGATGATCGACATGAGCGCGAGCCTCTGCAGCGCCCCGTCGCAGTATTCCACGGTCACGCCGTCGGCGTAGGCGGCGGCAATGGGCATGACGGCGGCAATGACGGGCCACCACATGTTCTCGGGCACGCCCTTGAGCGACGCCCTCAGGGCAGGCGGCATGCGGCTCATGGCGAAGGCTTCGGGCACTCGTTGGCGTGTGGGCTGCGCGGTTGACTGCTCGTCGGCCTCGTCGGCCTCCAGCGTGGCCCGCTTGGCCTGTTCGATGGCTGCGCGGAGCGTCTTGCTCAGGCCCTTGGGTTGCTCCTTGCAAGCCGACTGCAGGATGGCGTGCATCTCCTCGGCGGGCAGGCCGTAGGAGGGCACGACGGCGAGAAGCAGCTGCGGGTCGTTGTCGCAGATGGCTCGCAGGGCGGCCGCCAGTTGGTAGAGGCGCACGTTGCGCTCGCCGAGCGTGGGCTCGCCTCCCGTGAGGGCAAACCATCGGCTAACGATCTGGCTGTAGGGCACGCCCTTGTAGGTGCGCGCCTGTGGCTGGGTGACCTCGCCGCTGGCCCCTTCGCTGGCCTTGGCCGTTGGCGTTGGGGTGTCGTGGGCAGCGCGCTCCACGTTCTCGCAGGCGCCCATGGCGAAGAGGTCGTCGTGTAGGAAGAGGAGGTCGGAGGGCGACGCGCTTGTGGTGAAGAACACGCGTGTGAGGTCCTTGGCGCCCTTGTCGAAGGCCACGCCGAGGAGGTCGCTGGCCCATTGCAGGTTGGCCTCGTTGGAGAGCTCCTTCCTCCGCCTGAACACGAGGTGGTAGCCCTTCGTAACGCTCCTTTCGAGCATGAGCAGTCCGAGCTCGTCTTTCTTTGCCAGGATGGTCTGTGGCGCCTCGGCCATGAGGCGTTCGTAGTGGGGCGATGCGGGATCGAAGTCGACGTCCATGCCCACCGTGTTGGAGGGCGTGGTCGCTCCCTTGAGTGTGCCGTCGGCGTTGGGCAGGCACGAGTAGTTCATCTGCACCAGTCGCATCTTGGCTCCCCTGCTGCCTTGCCTTGCCATTCGCAGGTTGGCCTGTTGTGCCGATGTGTTGCGCAGCCTCAGGTATTCCTGTCGGCTCACAATGGGGCGGGCCACCTTGTGGCCCTTCTCCATGGTTATAAGGTGTACGCTCATTTTCGCAGTTGGTATTGTTGTATGGCCTCGGCTGCCGCCTGCGCTTCCTCGGCGATGGCCTGGCTGATGTTAATGTTCTCGTCTGTGCCCACCTTGAGCCACAGCTGCACGTCGCCGTCCTTGGTTCGGCTCACGCGTCCGTGCGCCAGCTTCTTGATGAGCATGGCTTGCGACTTGCGGCGCGGCTTGGCCACGAAGTCGAAGGTGCCGTCGGTCATTTGCTGGGCCACGCCTGCCATGCGCCTCACGCGCGGCACCTGGTGGGGGGCGGGGTCGAGGGGTGAGAACAGGAAATAGCGGCGCTCGTCGTAGAAGGCCTGGCCTTCGAGCTGCACATGGTCGCAGTTGGAAATTTGTATGTTTTTATCCATGTTTTTTCTTGGTGTTTACGGGCGTCGGGCAGAGAGAAGGAGAAAGGTGCATGCTGTTGTTCCGGAGTCTCTCTCTCTTCCCATGCCGTAAGCCCAAGGGTTGGTGTTTTGTTGCCTATGGCGGCTGCTTATACGCGCAGCTTGAAGATGTCGGTCACGAGGATGTCTTGGTAGACCTGCCCGTTATACTCGCGCACGGTGAACCGCATGCGCACGGCCACCACATCGCCGGGGGAAAAGCGCAGCTGGGCCGTGTTGCCCAGCATGGCGGCGGCATACTGGTCCTCATACTTGCCGCCCATCTCCTGCAACACGATGTTGCACTTGGTGGTCTGGCCACTCTCGCTCTTCTGGCTCTGCACAGCGAAGGCCTCGCCCTGCTGCACCACTCTCATGATTCTTGTTTCCATGTCGGTTTTTTTGGTTGGTTTTACTTGTTGTTAATACTGCTGTTGACACTCACGCTGAAAGAGAACTTCCAGATGGAAAAGGTGAAATAAACGCTCATCTTACTTCTTGTTTTTTTTGATTTATTTTGAATTTATGTAAATGGTTGGCTGGATGGCTTACCCGTCGACGCAGCCGCTTAGCAGCCTAAGGAAATACTGCTGGCCCTTGCCCGTTATCTTCGTGGTTACGCGCTCCTCGGTTCCGTGGTGGGTCTTCACCACCGTTACCGATGTGGCGAAGATGCCTCGCTCCACCCATTTCTGTATGGGCTCCGTGGAGCGCTTGAAGATGTAGCCGTTGGCGCGCATCCAGCCGAAGAGCCTTGTGCGGCCCGTGGGGTAGCCGTTGCGTGTGAGCAACTTGGCCATCTCGCTCATCAGTATGCACCCGTCGCCGGTGGTAACGGCCTCGGCAAACTCCACCTTGGGGCGCTGGGCCTCGAGCAGGTCGTCTTTCTGCTTGAGCGTGCGTTGCAGGATGGTTACGGCCTTGGCCAGGATGGTCTTCTCGTCGTCGTCGCCACTCAGCGGAATATATCCCCCCGTCTTGCGGATCTGCGGCAGCACCTCGGAGGTGACCCACTTGCGGAAATCCCTTGCCGAAGGCTTGCGGCTGTCGAGGATAACATCATACAGACCGTCCTCGTTAACGAAGGCTATAAGTTGTCTTCCTCCCTTGGTTGAAAGGGGGTGACTTGAAATAACCCCCTTTTCAAGTCTTCTCATGACAGCTGAACGTTGAAGCCCAAGCACCTTGCACACATCAGCCAAGCAGAACCAAGGCTCACCCCTCTCATCAGTCACCGTCCTTATCCTTCCGAACTCCGGACTCTCGAAAATCTTCATTTCGTTCTTCATGTTTTTATGTTATTTTTGAAAATAAAACCCCTCGCAACCCCTTGGCTGCCGCTTGGCGCGCCGTGAGGATTACGAGGGCAAAGGTAGGGAGAAAAAAAGAGGGCCACCGCAACGTTATCGGTACGTTCACCGGTACGTTACGATGGCTCTCTGCGTAGTTTCGAGAAGTGTAGTGGGGTTAGCCTATAACCTTTCCCACCTCTTTCTCAAATTCGATCTTATATTGGTTGGCAAACGCCTTTGAGTATTTGTTGGCGAGGTCTTTTATCCCCCACAACTCCTCGAAGGGCGCCCACAAGGGTGTAAGTCCGAGCTTTTGGCCTATGAGGTTGCCCATGAGTGCGGCCTTGGGCTGGGTTATGACCTTGGGGTTTATGATGTGGCCTTGGGTGTCGGTCCATCCTTTGGCTGCCGTCTTTTGCCAGATGGCCATGGCCTGTTCGGTGGCTAAGGGCGATCCTACGTGGGTGTTGACCGACTGTGTTTTCATGTCGTTGCCCACGTAGATGTTTTGCACTTCGATGGTGGCTCCCATGTTATTTTGGGTTCCTCCGTAAATATTAAATACGTTGATGGGTTTTTCCATAGTTGTTTTACATGTTTTTTTGTTGTTCGATGAAGGCGCCCGTGTTGGTGTAGGTACCTCCATTCATATAATAGATATTTGTACTCGGTTGCTGCGTCTTCTCATTGTCGATCATCTTGGCTATCTCGTCGGCTATCGACGTGTGCTGCTGCATGTAACGGCTCAACCATTGGGCCGCCTCGTCTTTATGTGGCTCAAATGCTTGGTCGAAGCAATTGGAAATGTCGGGCGTGTTCCATCCGTGGCGCTGAAGCTGCGTTATCAACTTCATGCCAGCAATGGCCATGATGGCGTCTTTCGACATCATGAGCAGTTGCACGGCGCCCATGACGATGGCCGCCACGATGAGGTCGGTGCTTTCGTCGGTGGTGGTGAGCTGGCGGTCCACAGCAAGGTAATAGGACAGATCGTTCCAGAGCGTACCTATATAGTTGGTTTGGGCGGGTATCGACGGCATGTCGCGTAGCTCGTCTACGACAAAGAAACATTGGTAAAAATAATTGGGCCGTGCGAGCCTTACGCCTGTCTTGTGGCTCACCATACTGCTTAGGGCCGCCTGCAATCCCCGGTAGACGGCCATGGATCCATACTTATCTTCTACGGCGGCGTTTGTGTTTGGGTTCATCTTTGGGTGCTTTTGTGTATTGGGTTAGTAATCGTTGCAATCGGTCGAGCCAAACGGTCAGCGCGTAGGTGTTGGTTTGGTCTTCCTCGAAGAGGCACATTTGCCCATGCCAGAAATCGTCGAGGGCCTGCTTTTCCAAGCCCAGTTCCATGTAGAGCGGCGCACCAAAGCGGTATGTGCCGAAGCGCTCAAACTTTACGGTCAGCACGTAACTGGGGTTTCTCACGCAGATGGCTCCCAGGATGGCCAGCTGATCGCTGATGGCGTCGACATCAATGGCGCCATTCTTTTTTGCCACAAACGATACGAGGGCCTCAGCGTCAGCTGCCTTGGCTATGGTTTGTAGCATCTTTATCACAAGGCTGGTGTCGTTGTCGTCCGTCGATTTTCCATCGCCATTGAAGTCGAAGTTCACGCTGGTCACTCGGTCGCCAAAGGAAGCCATAACCTCTTGTACGACGGTGGTAAACTTCGGATTGGCCTTTTTGAGGTGCGTGAGTTTTACCTCATGGCCATAGGGTTTCATGAGGTGTGTAAGGCCTTCGCTCATAATGTCGGCGACCTTCTGTGGCTTTCCGTCGAAGGCGGCGCTGCGCTCTATGCCCACGAGGGGGTGGCCGTTGCGCAGGTCGACCACTACGTTGCAGAAGGGGTGGTGCTCGTGGGTATTCTCCTTTCGGTGGAGGATGGTTTTCTTTACCTTTAGGTTTTCGGGTTGCAACAGCGTAACGTTGTTTTCGCTGCGCAACACATCGGCATGATAATCTTTTCGCTCAATAGATCCTTTCTTGGTTTTGCGCACCACAGGCAGCGTGAGTTCGGTATGGGTGCTTAATATTGCGCCGAGCGCCTCCAAAGGGTTGGCGGTTGGGGTGGCGTTCGGAACGTCGGGGAACAAGCCCCCCTGCGCTTCGGCGGGTTGGCTTATTGGTGAAAACTCGACCTCGAACAGCTGGAAGATAACCGTTTTCGACCTGTTGGTGGATTCTTGGTTTTTCATTTGTTTTGGTTATTAGTTTGGGAGTTAGAAACACAAAGTTACAATTTTTCCGGCGTAAAGCATCAAAAAAGCGCACATATTTTCGATGTGCGCTGGAAATAGGTTGCTTCGTTCTCGGCATGAAAACGAGGGGGCAGGTGGATATGTATTATCCCGAGCTGGGATAAATGTCGGGGTCGACAGATTTAAGATGAGCAACCAAACGAAAGTGAAGTTTGGCTCTCACTTTTCTTGTGCTTCTTAGCCTCGATCCGCTGTTCGCCAGAGTATCGGAATATTGCATCCGCTACATAATAGCCAAGGTTCACAGGAACCGCATTGCCGATCATCTGCTCTACATTAGTTTTTGTGCCTTCAAAATCGAAGTCTTTAGGGAATGTCTGTATCATGCTGCGCTCAAGCGTAGTCAGAGGTCTTATTCCTTCAAGTGAGGCAACAGGGTCGCCTGGGTGCAGCTTGTACCCCTTTGGCATGGGGCGGTTAACGCCCCTTATTGTAGCGCTTGGTTCAGACGTGCTGAATATTCCGCGCCGCGCATAGCTGCGAGGATGTCGATAGTAGTACTTTATCGGCAGTTCGTCACCGAAATACTCCGCTACGCTCATTTCATGATCAGAAAGGTTTTTCACGAGCTCAGATTTCATGAAATCGTCAGGCTCCCCAAGCTTTCCGACCATAACAAAGCGTTTACGTTTCTGCGGAACACCACACAGCGCTGCGTTAAGCACAGTATACGTAACCCCGTATCCAGCAGAATGAAACACCTGCAAGGCATCCTGAAGTTTTTGGGTTTTCAGTATGCGTTCAACGTTTTCCATAACAAACCACTTGGGTTTGATTTCTGATACGATTTTCGCATAACACACCGTAAGGTCACCTCGCCCATTATTCTCATCACGCTTTCCTGCTGAAGAAAAATCCTGGCAGGGAGGCCCGCCTATAATCATATCGGGGTTGTAAGGACGTATAGCCTTAACAGACTCCCCCACATTCATCAAATCAGCGCGTATTGCTGGGTGCGAGAAATTATTGCGGTAGACAGTAAGGGCATCCACCCAATTGTCAAAGGCAGCTACAACGTCCATGCCGGCTTTCTGGAAACCAAGGCTCAAGCCTCCACACCCACAAAACAAATCTACAACTTTCATCTATACAAACAATTCGGGATGGCTAACAAGATATGCGTCAAACCGTCTTTCGGGACGCAACAACTTTTGGCCGTCGCCAAGTATTATATTCTTAATTTCAAACTTACTAATACGAGGGGTTGTTAGTTCCGCACACTTTAGGAAAGGATTGGTTAATCTCCCGCTTATGGCAAACGCCTTGTCTGTTTTGTATTTGTAAGAAAGACTGTTTACGATATCCGTGTAATTAAACCTTCCATACTGCGTAAAATCCCAAAGCATCTTATACAGCCAAATGATCGTGCGTTGGTTGCGAGAGATGTCGTTATCTGATGCGTTCTCCCTTAAAGCCATCTGAACGACCGACAAGTTTGACCATACGAAAACATCCAAGCAATGCTCGTCCAAATCGGTCAGATGCTTGTTAGTCTTCCATATCGGCTGCATTATCAATGGTTTCTGCTTGTCGGCAACATCTATTGACACATTCAATACAGCATTCTTTATGTGCTCGTAATACGGCACCACTTGACGCACATCGCCCCAGTCCTTAATTTCCTCGCCTATCGTATTTAGTATGTCGTGTAATTTACTACGACCTTCCGGAGTGTCGTAACAAGAGCAAATGCTACAGGCAACGAACAAGATTGTAGGAGAACGCACTACTATCTCGCTTCCGTATTCCTCATCGGGCAGGTCTTTCGTCGTATTGTCCGGTAATGTTGTCAACTTTACTTCAAGACCGCTCACCGGACTTTGCGTTGACCTGTTTATCATCACCAAGTCTATCTTCTCTTTTCTGCCAGCGGTGTAGTATTGCTCATAGGGGAAAAATCCCGCTTCATAATCATAATAAGCATCGTCGCTCAATGGGTCTATGCCCAACAATTCTAACGGTGAAATATATTTGTGGACAATCTCATTATTTTGGTTCGTACATATAAAGACAGGTGAAATGCCCTTGCTGCTCATATAGGCTACCAATGAAGCTGGGAAAGAACTATTAAATTGGTTCTTTCCCCAAGACTCTTCATAGCGGTAGTCTCTGCTTGAATGTCTCTGCCCAAACAATCCAGGGTCAACCCCTTCAATCAATTGAACCGTTTGTTTGCTTTTCTTTGCCATAATGTTCTTGTTGATGAGTTTCTATAGATACTGCAAAGATACATTTTTTTATTCATTCCTCCAATATAATTTCAGAAAATGGATGGGGTTTTACACATCGCCATCCCCCATTGCACGCTTAACGTCACCGGGAACGCTTCCTTGCAGGCTCCTTCCCCCCCCCATGGCATAGCCCATTTGGGCACCCGGCTTGCTTATCTGGCGGGCGGAAAATGTTACATTGTTACATGTTACATGTTACAATAAGCACCTTCCGTATGTCGGCACCTTCTTTCGGAAGTCTGAATTTGGGGGGTGTAAAAATTATATAGTATATATATTATATATATAATATATATACTATATAATTTCTTAAAGCCCATCCTGCGCAATATGGAACCACCTTATTGTAACATGTAACATGTAACATTGTAACAAAACTCACGCTTGCTCCTTGGCGCCAACGGCGCAATCTGTGTGGAAAACAAGCAGACACCCCGAACGGCATCTGTGGCATCTGCCGCGCCTGGGCGCGATCTGTGGGATTAGCCCTCCCCCGAACGGCATCTGTGCAAATCTGCGCGATCTGCGGGAAAACAAGAAACACCCGAACGGCTTCGCGCGCGCCACACCTGAACATATATAAATAAAGCAACTTGCAGA
>ERZ1023645.59-NODE-59-length-12907-cov-7.018752_pt1 | contig 12907 bp, 18 predicted proteins | sample MGYA00380336_ERZ1023645 | MGnify/ENA primary metagenome ERZ1023645 (study PRJEB33179, sample SAMN07449041) | human gut metagenome | biome: Human-gut; feature: Human associated habitat; material: Faeces | host: Homo sapiens | place: India:Kasaragod | collected...
CTGAGTTATATATCTCTGTTGTGACCCGTCGGCTCCGTGCCGGCGGGTTTCTCTGTATCTGTGTGCTGCGCGCGATTGCACACAATTGCACGCGATTGCCTACGATTGCACGCGATTGCACACAATTGCACACCGTTGCACGTTGCGATTGGGATATAACTAGGGTGTCGATTCGCAGCGCCGCCCGCGCGGTGTGCGGGTCGGATGTGCGTGGAAGCACAGATGAGTGGCCGGGGTTCCCTTCAGCAGTTCAGGGACTCCGGCCTTTCTATTACGTTTAATTCAATAGGGGATGATGTCCGTGGTCAGCCGAGAGTACATCGCGCGATCCGCCCGCCACCACGACACAGTCATGGCGTGGGCGTTCCGCCGCGCCCTGGGGGTCACGGCGGCGCCTCGCCGCCGACCAGGGGGTGCCGGGGGCGTGCGCCTGGAGGCGCTGCGCTACGGGGGCATCGAGGCGTGCATGTCCAACCGAGGGCGCTCCCCGGTGGAGTGGTAGGGGATGGGCAACCCGCGCAAGGCCAACGGCGCCCGCCGTCGCCATGTCGTGCGGTGGCTCCGCTCGCAGGGCAGGCCCTGCTGGATATGTGGGCTACCCATAGACTACGGGGTGCCGCCGGGCAACCCCGGGGCCTTCGAGTGCGACGAGCTCGTCCCGGTCAGCCGCGGCGGATCGCCCTTCGCCCGCGACAACGTCGCCGCCGCGCACCGCTGCTGCAACAACTGGCGCCGCGCCCGCAGCGTCGCCGAGGTCTCGGCCGTCCGCCGCGCCCTCCGCGAGCATCTCGCCGCGTGGAACTCTCCTGAGTCCTTCGTCGAGCTGTGCAAGGCGCTCAAGTCCGAACGTATTCCCTTTATTAGCCCCCCGTCCGTGCCCGAGAAACAGCCGCGGCAAACGACCTCATGGTAGGGGATGCGCCCCGGCGCTCGACCCCACGGGGGTCTTTTGCCGGATGGTGACAGGCCACCATCCCGCGCCAGGGCCGCAATACCCCCGAATACGCTTTTTTACGGAAGTCAAGCCAAAACCGCAGTTAAACCGAGAAAAACTAGGCGGGTGTGTACGTGAAGATACACGATATCGTCCCATATGAGCGAAACGCCCGGCACAACGCCTCCGCCGTCCCCGTGGTCGCCGACTCCATCAAGGAGTTCGGGCTGCGCGGGACCATCGGCCTGGAGAGCCGCGAGCGCCCGGTTATTGTATGGGGGCACACGCGCGTCGAGGCGTGCATATCCCTGGGGTGGGACGAGATTCCCGATTCCAAGATCGAGTACTGCGACGACCTGACGGACGAGCAGATCAAGGCCTTCCGCATCGCCGACAACAAGACAGGCGAGGTGGCGACCTGGAACAAGTCGATGCTTCGCGAGGAGGTCCGCAGCCTCAAGGACTTCGACATGTCGAGGTTCGGGCTGGACTTCAAGAGCAAGCGGCTCGACTACGGCCACGAGCGCCTGAGGACGGACGACGCGTACAACCTGCGCCTCGTCAGCCGATCCGACTGCGGCAGGGACGGCATGCCCCGCATGAAGCGGTGCATGGCCAAGCCGGCGGACATGATCGGGTTCAACTACGCCAAGAGCACGCCCGAGGCCGACAAGGCGGGCCGCTGCTGCCACTTCTTCATCGACGACTACCAGTTCGAGCGCGTGTGGGCCCGCCCCGCGGCCTACCTCGAGTGCCTGCGCGGCTTCGACTGCGTCCTCACGCCCGACTTCTCGCTCTACCTCGACATGCCAGACGCCATGCAGCGGTGGAACCGCTACCGCTCCCAAGCGCTCGGCCACTGGTGGCAGGAGCAGGGCCTCCGTGTAGTCCCGACCCTGTCGTGGGCGCAGCGCCAGAGCTTCCGCTTCGCGTTCGACGGCGTCCCGCGCCGATCGACCGTCGCCGTGTCGACCGTCGGCGTGAAGGGGGACGAGGGCGCCCTGGCCGTCTGGCGCGAGGGCATGGCGGAGGCCATGAGCCGCCTGGAGCCCGCGCGCGTGCTGCTCTACGGCGGCGACATAGGATTCGATTTCGGCGCCTGCGAGGTCGTCGAGTACAAGGGAGGCGGTTTCCGTGGGAGGTAGGGGCTCATACTCTTACTCCGGCAAGCGCTCGGCCAAGGACGGATCGACTCTGTCGGCCTACGCGGTCGCATCTCTGAACAGGGGCGCTGCGGGAGGAACGACGGTGGAGTCTGCCATAGACCGCTTTCGCGAGCAGCTGATGGACAATAGGTACGAGCACTCGGCCTATATCGATGACGCGGGATATGTCCATGCGCTGGGGTCGACCGGAAAGGAAGGGTCGACCAGAGTCGCGCCGCTGTCCTCCGTCGCACATGAAAAGGGCGTCTCGACGATTATCCATAACCATCCTCATGGCGGCTCGGACGGCCGCAAATGGGGAGGCCCGCTTTCCGGCGGCGACCTGGAATACATCGCCTCGGCCTACAACATGAGCGGAGGACGCGTCAAGAGGATCGTCGCGACGTCGAACGAGGGGACCTATTCCGCGCTCGTGACGAAAAGCGTGAGCGGCAAGGCCGTCAGGTCTGCCGTAAAGCGAGCCGACGCTTCGGTCAGGGGGAGGAAATATCAGAGCGAAATCGCGATGTGGAGAGCAGTGAACAAGGCCTACACCTCGGAGTTTGCTAAAATAGGCATTGAGATCAGCTATGAGAAGCAACCGAAGAAAAGCGGGCTTCTCGTTACCCAGAAGACCGGCACCTATGCGTGATGGGGGTTGATGCCAGATGGCATACGACGTTGACTACGATTTCGAGTTTGACGAGGACGAGTTCGGCACGGCGATGATGCCCAAGGGCGTCAAGTGGCGCGGGAACCTCTGCCTGCTTCCCAACGGCAGGTACCTCCCGCCTGGAAACTACCGCACCGAAGACGGTGGCAACATCATCTACGAACCGAGCGAACTGAGCCCCTTCGCCGATATGCTCTCGCAGTTCAGATAGGCCGCGGGTATTCAGGATTTATAAGAGCCGTCCCAAGGGGCGGCTTTTTTATGCCGATTGGAGGTGGCGGATGCCCCTCGAGAAGCCCGCCGCGGTCGCCGGCGACCCCGTGAAGAGCGCCAAGTGGGACGAGCTCACCGCCGGCCGCTCGTTCACCCAGGCCGACGCGCCGACGCTCGCGCTGCTTTGCCAGTGGTACAAGATCGTCGAGCTCGCCCAGGACGAGCTCGACAGTTTCGGCGAGCAGACCGCCTACCAGAACGACATGGGAGACCTGAAGTCATTCCCGCAGATAGCGACCCTGAAGACCGCTTCGGCGGAGATCAGGCAGCTCAACAAGCAGCTCGGCATAACCGACGGCCACGAGGGGGCGCCAGATGTCCGGAACGTCCAGACCAAGCTCTTCTCGATCGCCGAGCGCCACGAGGCGCGGAAGGCAAGAGCCGCGGTATAGGGTCGCCGTGGGCGAGGTCGCCTACTCCGAGGGAGAGGACGCCGCCGAGCTGGGCGGGGACCTGGGCATGGAGCCCATCGAGTGGCAGTCCCTGGTCCTGTCCGACTGGTGCGCGTGCGATGCCGAGGGCCGCCCCGCCTACGTCACGTGCGGCCTGGACGTGCCCCGCCAGAACGGCAAGAACGCCGTCATCGAGATATACGAGGTGTTCCGCCTGGCGGTCTGCGGCTGGCACATCCTCCATACCGCGCACCGCGTGAAGACCGCCAAGAAGGCGTTCAACCGACTCGTCCGCTACTTCACGGACAAGGATCACCCCGAGCTCTCGTGCCTCGTCGAGAGGATCCGCCGCACGAACGGCGAGGAGGCCATCTACCTCACCAACGGCGGCTCCATCGAGTTCTCGGCGCGCACCAACGGAAGCGCGCGAGGCTTCGATGACATCCAGCTCGTCGTGTTCGACGAGGCACAGGAGCTCACCGACTCCCAGTACGACGCCATCATGTACACGCTCGCCGCGTCCGCGACCGGAGAGCGCCAGATCATCTACACGGGCACGCCGCCCAACGAGGACTGCCCCGGCACCGTGTTCGCGCGCACGCGCGCGGCAATCCTCGCCGGCGACATCCCGAGCACCGAGTGGTGCTCGTGGGCCACGGACGAGTGCCCGCGCCAGGACGCCACGTTCGACGACGTGGTGGACCTCATCTACGAATCGAACCCGAGCATGGGCATCATCCTGTCGCTCGACTTCACCCGCACGGAGTTCGCCGGCGGCTCCATCACCGGCTTCGCCCACGAGCGCCTGGGCTGGTTCAGCCCAGCCGCCATGCTCACGAGGGCCATCCCGCGGGAATCGTGGAGCGCCGCCCTCATCGACGCCATCGGCGACCGGTACCGCGGCAAGAAGGCCTTCGGGGTGAAGTTCTCGAGGGACGGGTCGACCTACGCGCTGTCGGGCTGCAAGCTCGGCCAGCGCGCGCTCAAGGGCAAGGCCGCCGTCGAGCTCATCAGGGTCGGAACGACGGCGGGCGGCGCACGCGAGCTCGCCAAGTGGCTCTACAACCGCCGCACGACCGCGTCGGTCGTCGTCATCGACGGCATGTCGGGCGCCGACGCGCTCATCGACCGCCTCGCGGAGATGAAGCCGCCGCGCGGCTACGTCGTGAGGCCGCAGACGCGCGACGTGGTCGCCGCCGCGGTCGGCTTCGTGGACGCCCTCAACGACGGCACGCTCGCGCACACCTACGACCCGACCCTCGAGGAGTCGGCGAGGAAGTGCGTCCGCAGGAAGATCGGGTCCAGGGGCGGGTGGGGCTTCGGCTCCCCCGAGGACACGACCGTGTCGCCCGAGCCGCTCGAATCATGCTCGCTCGCGCTGTGGGGCGCGAGGACCACCAAGCGCAACCCGCGCAGGAAGCAGAGGACACTGTGATCCAGAGAATTGGGCGCGGGACCTCCGTCGAGACTCCGAACCTCGACGCCGTCCCCAAGCCGTACCGATCCGCCGTGGAGGACATGTTCGACACCTGGGGCGACGTGTCGGCGCGAAACACCGTCCTCAAGCGCTACTACGAGATGAAGAACGAGATGAGGAGCCTCGGCATCTCCATCCCGCCCATGCTCGAGAAGGTCGACTGCGTCACCGGGTGGTGCGCCAAGGCCGTCAAGGCGCACTCCGTGCGCTCCGTCTTCGACGGCTTCGTCTTCGATGGCGCGGAGGACCAGGACCTCAAGCGCCTCGTGCGCAAGAACCGCCTGAGGTCGCTCTACCGGCAGGGGTGCTCGAGCGCCCTCACCTACGGCGTGTCGGCCATGACCGTCATGAAGGGCAGACCGGGCCAGCCCGCGGCGATGGTGCGCGTGTTCAGCGCGAACCAGTTCTGCTGCCTGTGGGACAAGGACGAGGGCCGCATCCGCTGCGGCGTCGTCCTAGCCGACGTCGACCGGTCGGGCAACGCCTCCCGCTACGTGTGCCACTTCCGGGACGCGGTGCTCACGCTGGTGCGCATCGGCTCGGGCGGCGGCCCCTACGAGTGGGACTGCGAGGTGGAGCCGAACCCCATGGGGCGGCCGCTCATGGAGGTGCTCACCTACGACCCCGACCCCGACCGCCCGCTCGGCCACTCGATGCTCACGCCCGAGGTCCGTGGCATCGTCGACAAGGCCATGCGCGACGTTTTGCGCATGGAGGTCGGCGCGGAGTTCTTCACGTTCCCGCAGCGATACATCCTCGGCGCCAAGGACGACCTCTTCTCGGTGAAGGACGGGGACGGGGACGAAGGCGAGGACGAGGGCGGCGGCGACAGCGTGCCGTCGCCCATAGCCAAGTTCAACGCATACGTCGGGTCGTTCCTCGCCATCACCAAGGACGAGGACGGCGACGTCCCGACCGTGGGGCAGTTCGCCGCCCCGACCGCCGACAACTTCACGCGCGTGTTCGAGAACGACGCGCAGCGGTTCTCCGGCGCGACCAACGTGCCGCTGGCGCAGCTGGGCGTGCTGTCGAACACCTACACGTCCTCGGACGCCCTGGGCGCGGCGAACGACCCGCTCATCCTCGAGGTGGAGCAGATCAACGAGCACAACGCCGAGGCGCTCGAGACGATCGCGCAGATGATGATGGCGATCAAGGACGACGTCCCGATAACCAGACTCACCGACGAGCAGTGCGCCGTCCAGGCGTGCTTCAAGGACCCCTCGATGCCCACCATCGCCGCGCGCGCCGACGCCTGGACGAAGCTCGGCGCCGCGGACGAAAGCATGGTGGGCACCCGCGTCTACTACGAGGGCGTGGGCCTGTCCCAGCCGACCATCGACCGCCTGGAGCGCGAGAAGCAGCAGGGCGGCGCCATCGCGTCGCTCAACGCCATGGCCGACACGATGGCCATCGAGGCCGCGAAGGCCGCGGCCCTGCCGCCAGCCGGCGGTGAGGCGGAGTGATACCGCGCGGGGATTTCGACCGCTACGCCCGCGCACTCGGCATCAACGCCGACCTGCTGCAGGCGGCGGTCGCACAGGCGATAGACGAGTGCGCGGGCCTCTACGGCGAGGAGCTCTACCGGGCGCTGGCGCGCACCTACGCCGCGCTCGTTGCCAAGTTCGGCTCGTTCGCGGCCGCCGCGGCCGTCGAGTTCTACGCCGCCATGCGCTCGGGCGCCGGACCGGCGCAGGGATACGAGCCGCGTCAGTTCGACCCCGGCCACGGCGGGCTCCTCGCGAGCGACGTCGACGAGGCGCTGCGGGCTTCCGCGCCCGCCGTGGCGCTCGCGGCGAGGGCCGTGCAGCGCGCCATGGGCTACGCGGACGCCACGATCCAGGGCAACGCCATGGCCGACCCCGCGCACCCGCGCTGGGCGCTGGTGCCGCACGCCGGCGCGTGCGACTGGTGCCGGATGATCGGCTCGCGCGGCTTCGTCTTCAAGAGCTCGGCGACCGCCGGCGCCGAGCGCCACCCGAGCTGCAGGTGCATACCAGTCGCCGACTTCTCCGGCAGCCCCGCGCTCGACGGCTACGACCCGGCGGCGCTCTACGACGAGTACCGCGCGAAGCACCCCGAATGGGGGTCCAGGCGCTCGGGGTCCCGCGGCCACCGCAGGGGCGGCAAGGTAGTCGCCGCGTTCGTTGACGGCAAGAGGTTCGGGAGCATCGGCGACATCCAGAGGTACATGGAGGGGGCGTCGTCCCCGGATGACCTCAAGGCCCGCATGGCCACCGCGAACAGGGCGGGGCTGGCCATGGGCTTCAAGCCCGGGAGCCCCTACGCCAAGTCGCTCGCGCAGACCGCGGCGAGCGTGAGCAAGAGGCTCTCGGCCAAGTGAGGACGCCCCGTGGGAGGGCGGGCGCGACGCGCCATCAAGCGTCGCCGGCGAAGACACGCAACGCGCCGGCAGAAACACGAGGCCGCAGTCCGCACGGGAGGCGGCCTTTTCCATGCCAAAACACCGCCAGCGCCACCGCACGGGGCGCGAGGCGAGCCCCGCACGGGGCGGAAGGAGTGCAAGATGCCGCCCCAACAGCACGCCCACAACGTGACCGATCCCGTCGATCCCCCGCAGCCCGCCGCGCCGGCGGAACCCGGCGCCGGCCAAGAGCCCGGCGCGCCGCAGGAGCCGCCCGCGATCGACTGGAAGGCCGAGGCCGAGCGATTCAAGAAGGAGTCCCGAAAGTGGGAGGCCCGGGCCAAGGAGAACAAGGGCAAGGCCGACCTGTGGGACGCCCAGGGCGCGCAGGCGCCCACCGTCGAGTCCCTCAACGACGAGCTCAACGACCTGAAGGGCCGCCTCGCCGCGTCCGAGGCCGAGCGCGAACGCGAGCGCACGCTCGCCCGCGTGTCGCAGGTCACCGGCGTGCCGGCCGCGCTCATCCACGGCGACGACGAGGAGTCGATGACGGCATCGGCCAAGGCCGTCGCCGACTTCGCCGAATCGCGCCAGCCGGGCTACCCGCTCGACAAGGGCGGATCCGGCGGAGGCAAGAAAGTGAACAGGGAGTCCATCGAGTCCATCAAGGACCCCGCCAAGCGCATCATGGCCCGCGCCGCGCACATGGACCTCTACAAGTAAGAAAGGGGCAAACATGCCCGTACCCGCAAACATCTCCGACTCCACGGCCATCAACGCCTCGATGGACCAGGAGTTCATCCGCAACTTCGAGGGCGACCTCGACCGCCTGCTCGAGGTCCTCGGCATCTTCGGCGCCGAGACCATCGCCGCCGGCACCACGCTCAAGATGCTCAAGGTGACCGGCGAGCTCAACAACTCCAAGACCGCCGGCTCCAAGGAGTCCGCCACCGGCGATACCGCAGTCCAGCTGGGATCCAGCTCCGGCACCGCCTACGTCGAGGGCGACGAGGTCGCGCTGTCCAAGTTCACCGCCACCTACGAGCCCGTGGGCGAGGCCGAGGCCTTCCCGTACCGCCGCATGACCACGCACAAGGCGATCCAGCAGTCCGGCTACGTCAACGCCGTGCTCAAGACCGACAAGCACATGGCCTCGCTCGTGCGCCGCAGCATCGTCTCGCAGTTCTTCTCCTTCCTGCTCAAGGGAACGGGCGCGGCGACCGGCAAGGGCCTGCAGGCATGCGCCGCCGCGGTCGACGCCAAGCTTGGCAACACCCTCGAGACCAACGGCGACGCCGCCGAGCGCGTCGTCCACTTCATCAACCGAGACGACGCCGCCGACTACCTCGGCAACGCGACCATCACCGACCAGAACCTGTTCGGCCTCACCTACCTCGAGAACTTCCTGGGCCTCTCGGGGGTCTTCCTGACCAACCAGGTCGCCAAGGGAACCATGATCGCCACCCCCGCCGACAACATCCGCATCTTCGGCGTGGACTTCGGCGAGCTCGCGACCTCCGGCCTCACGTACACGGTATCCGACTCCGGCCTGATCGGCGTCGCGCACACCCCGGCGTACGACCACGTGTCTGTCGAAACGAACGTGCTCGCCGGCGCGACTTTCTTCCCCGAGGTGAAGGACTACATCGTGAAGGGAACCATCACGACCAAGTAAGGAGGCCACCGTGGACGAATACTCGTTCGCGACGGTCGACGAGTACCGCATCGACACCGGCGACGCGGCGACCCCCGACGAGCGCGTCGCCGCCGAGCTGTCACGGCAGAGCGCAAAGCTCCGCGCGACGCTCGGCGTGAGCCGCACGCGCACCATGACGGGGGACGCGGCGGCGCTGGCGCGGGACCTCGTGACCGACGCGGCCCGCAAGAAGCTCGTGCAGCCGGCCTGCGCGCCCATGGGCGTGGAGGACCTCACCGGCGTCTCGCAGTCGAGCTTCACGGCCAACGGGTTCCAGGGGAGCTTCACCTACCAGAACCCGAGCGGCACAGCCTACTTCGACCGCTCGACGCTCGCCGCGCTCAAGAGACTGCTCGGGCGCGGCCAGCGCATCGGCACCGTGTGCCCGAGCTACGGGGGCAGGCCGTGATGGGCGAGGAGGTGACGGTGCTGTCGAGCAGGGAGACAGGCAGGGACGCCATGGGAGAGCCCACCGTCGAGTGGGAGGCCACCGTCGTCCCGGGGTGCCTCGTGCGGCCCCTGGCCGGCTCGGACGCAGGGGACGCCGTCCGGCCGGAAGGCATCGTGGCGAGCTACTCCATCGCGTTCCCCAAGACGTACGCGGGGCCGCCCCTCGCGCGCTGCCGCATCGCCCTGACGGGGCGCGGCATGCCCGCAGACCCCGATACCGCGCTGCTGGTGGTCGGTTCCCCCGACATCACTTCTCCCTGCCCCACGGCGTGGAACATGACGGCGACGGCGGGGAGGGCCCATGGCTGACAAGATCAAGTTCGGGCGCTTCGTCCACAGCGACGCGGGCGTCATCGCCGTCACGAAGGGCGCGGGAGTCCGCACCTTGGTGGCGGTCGAGACCGCCCGCCTCACGGCGAGGGCCAACGCCGCCGCGGCGTCGCACCACGTGCCGTCGGGTTACCGCAAGTCACTCGAGAAGCTCCATCCCGGGGCCTTCGACGGCGACCCCTACGTGGGCGTCGTCAAGTCGGGCTCCTGCGACACCCTCGGCGTCGTTCGCGCCGCGACCCCGGCCGGCGCATTCGACCAGAACCGCAACCACACGCTCGACCACCTGCTCTAAGGAGGGAACGTGCCGAGACTCAACGTGATGGGCGAGCTCAGGGAGATCCTCGAGTCCGCCCTGGGCGGCGTGCCCGTGCGGATCGACCTGCCCGGGGAACGGCCGGGTACCGTCGCCGTGGTCCGCCGGTGCGGGGGCGCGCGGCAGGACGCCCTCATCGACTCGCCCCTGGTGGAGGTGCTCATGTGGTCCCCGACAGAGGCCAAGGCCGAGGAGCTCGCGGAGCTCGTGGGCGACGCGATGTCGCACCTGCCGTTCGCGCGGGGCTTCTGCGCCTGCGAGGAGCTCGAGATGCGGACCGACTACGACTACCTCGCCCGGTCCCCGCGCTGGTACGCGCTGTACCGACTGAAGACATACCAACCGAAAGAAGGATAAATGGCATCCAACAACGAGGAGAGCAAGATCGCCCTCGCCTCCGAGGACGCGACCCCCGCAAACGACATCGACCCCTCGCTCGTCACCACCGGCTCGCCCGTCGAGGGCGGCTGCGTGTACACGAGCTTCAAGTTCAACCCGACGCTCCCGACCGACCCCGCGACCAAGATCTCCACGCTCACCGACCTCGTGTCGCTGGGCGACCTGTCGCCCGACGGCTTCACGGCCTCCAAGAGCGTGACGGTCAACGAGTTCAAGGGCTGGCACCAGTCCATCGTGCTCACCAAGGTCTCCGAGGAGAAGCACCAGTACAAGATGGTCTTCATCGAGTCCGTCCGCTCCTCCGTCGCCAAGCTGCGCTACGGCGCCGGCAACGTCGAGACGAACGAGGACGGAACGTTCAGCCACATCAAGGTCATCGCCAACTCCGACGTGCGCGTCCCGCTCGTCATCGACGAGCTCGAGGACACGGGCAACCTGCGCCGCACCGTCATCCCGCGCGTCTCCATCGACTCCTACGACGACGTCGAGCACAAGCCCGGCGGCCTGGTCCAGTACGGCTTCACCTTCACGGTCCTCAAGACCGCGGGCAAGCCGCTGTTCGACATCTACCGCGCAAAGCCCGCCGCGTAGGCGAAGGCGACATAACGAGACCGCCGCCCCGGCACTGCCGGGGCGGCCCTTTATCTGGGAGGAAAGATGAACAAGGATTACCTGGCAATGATGGATGAGGGCGAGCTCGAGGCCTACGCAAAGGTCCTCGGCTTCACGACCGCGGCTGCGCAGACGGCTGCTGACAAGGTGAAGCTCATCGAGCAGAAGCGAGGACGCTGCGCCGAGCTGACCGTTCTCGGCATCGCCATGAGCATCCCCGTCAAGCGCGCGCACGACCGCCGCTTCATCGACGCCATGAACAAGGAGGACCGCACGACCGAGGAGCTCGACGGGGCGTTCCGCTTCCTCCTCGGCGACGAGCAGTACGAGAGCCTCATGGAGGCCGTGACCGAGGACGACGGCACGCAGGACGACGACGCGCTGGGCTACGCATACAACAAGCTGCTCTACTCGGCCGAACTAAAAAACTTCTAGAGCTCGCCGACCTCGAGGAACGTCACCTGCCCCTGCTCAGGCACGACTTCAGGGCCTACTACGGCTGCTGCTACGACGAGGTCGGCGCCGCCGAGGCGTACGACCTCGTGAGGACGCTGCCGGACGGGTCGCTCACCGTGGCGGCACTCCACCCGGAGCGCAGCTGGACGCAGGAGCGGCAATCGGCGGCCGACATCGTAGACAGCGTCTACGCGGCGGCGACCGCGCTGTGCGGCGGCAAGGCATCGGAAGCCCCGAGGGTGCCCCGCCCGCGGGACGTGGCCGCCGCCGGCGCCGCGGCAGAGCGCGCGGCGTCGGTGCGCGCCCGCATCGAGAACACCGAGTGGGCGGAGGTGACGGATGGCTGAGATCGGACGCGCGGACCTGCTGATCGTCCCCAGGTTCGACAACCTCACCAAGTCGGTCGAGTCCGCGCTCGGCAAGTGCGAGGGGCAGGCGAGCAAGTCCGGCTCAAGCCTCGGCAAGAGCACCGGCTCCGGGTTCGGGAAGGGGCTGGCCGGCTCCGGCGCGATGATAGGCGCCTTCTCGACGCTCACGTCGAAGGCCATGGACTCCATCTCGTCCCATGTCGGGTCGGCGATCAGCCGCTTCGACACGCTCAACAACTACCCGAAGGTCATGCAGTCCCTCGGGTACTCCGCCGATTCCGCCAACGCGTCTATCGGCAAGATGTCCGACCGCCTGTCGACCCTTCCCACCAGGCTCGACGACATGGTCTCGGTCGTCCAGGGCATCACCGCCACGGTCGGCGACCTCGACAAGGCCACCGACGTCGGACTCGCGCTCAACGACATGCTCATCGCCTCGGGCAGCTCGACCCAGCTGTGCTCGGCGGCGATGGAGCAGTTCCGCCAGATCCTCTCCAAGGGCAAGCCCGAGATGGAGGACTGGCGCTCGCTGACGACGGCCGCGCCGGGCCAGATGGACCAGCTCGCGAAATCCATGCTCGGACCCACGGCAAACGCCAACGACCTGTACGCCGCGCTCGGCGGCGGGGGCAAGGACCCGACCATCACGCTCGACCAGCTCATGGACAAGATGGTCGAGCTCGACACGCAGGGCGGCGCGAGCTTCGCGTCCTTCAAGGACCAGGCCGAGACCGCCGCCGGCGGCGTCCAGACGAGCGTCCAGAACATGTCGAACGCCGTCACGAAGGGCGTCACCGGCACGCTCGAGTCGATCGGCAGGAACAACATCGCCGGGGTGCTCAATGACGCGAAGGGCGCCGTGAACGGCTTCTTCAAGGTCGTCAACGGCGGAGTCTCCGCGTCGATGCCCCTGGTCAAGCAACTCTACGGCGGGTTCAAGGGCCTGGCGCCCGAGATCGTCTCGGGTGCGGCAGGCATCCCGGCATGGCAGACGGCGGGGCCCGTCCTCTCCGGCTTCGCG
>ERZ1023645.61-NODE-61-length-12848-cov-6.817556_pt1 | contig 12848 bp, 9 predicted proteins | sample MGYA00380336_ERZ1023645 | MGnify/ENA primary metagenome ERZ1023645 (study PRJEB33179, sample SAMN07449041) | human gut metagenome | biome: Human-gut; feature: Human associated habitat; material: Faeces | host: Homo sapiens | place: India:Kasaragod | collected...
TCATGCGGTAGGTCAGGTTGCCGCCGTTGCGCTCATGCCAGCCCTGCAGCCAGCCGTCGTTGCACATACGGATAAAACCTTTTACGTTTGCTACATCATAAATCGTGCTCATAATACTGCTCCTTTACTCCATTGCCTTTTATCGTAACTGTTGCCTGCGGCTTACCGCGTGATGATATCAACAGGGACATTAAAGATCTTTGCCACTTTCAGGATGGTATCAATGTGGCGGCCGGTGGCTGCTGCCATGTGGTGGGTGGGGCCGGCTTCGCTCCAGCGGTTGCAGAACTCACGCGCACCGCAGCTGAAGCGGGTACGCATGTTGGTATCGCCAAAGGTAAAGATGGGGCCGGGTTCATTGACGCCCTCGGCAACCACAAACTTGAAGTGGCCGTCCTTATCCTGCGTGATGGCCAGATAGGTCACATCGCCAACCGGTGGATAGAATTGGGTCAGATAGCCGCCACCAGTCTTGCCGTGGAACACGGGCACGATCTTCATGGTCGGCTTTTTTGCCTTGGAGATATCGGCATCACCGGAGCCGGAATGGCCGATGATGCAGATATCCTCGTTGAAGTCGATGGAGTACATCTCGCTCAGCTGGCCGCAGCCCGCAATGGTTTTCAGGATGGACATTGCCATCGAAACCTTGATATCGCCCTCAACCGCGCAGGCAGTGCCCTGCTTGATGAGCATTGAGAATGCAGGAATCAGCATGGAGTCCAGTTTGCCGGCCACACCCTTGGCAAAACCGTCGTAGTGGGAAGCCACAAACGCAATCTTTTCGTCCTTGACCCACTGCTCAAAGGCAACAACATAACGGGCCATATCCCAGACCTTTTCGATCGTGCCGCCGCCCTCAATATCAAAGGTATCCAGAATATCCTGTGCCTTGGCACGAATCGCTTCTTCATCGGTGATGTTATCGGCAATGGCCCACATTTTTTCCCAGTCAAACTGCTTGGTGTAAAGCCACATGCGGTTGTATAGGTTGGTTTCGTCAATGTACAGGTCCATCATGCCGGGGTACGGGCGGCCGATCTGGGCAAGGTTGGTATCACGGAAGCGGCGGCGCACCTGTGCAGCACGGCACCAATCTTCAATTTCAGCCTGCACACCGGGGTCACCGCCCTCGACCACGCCGGTGATAACGGCATGGCGCTTACCGGCGCGTTCCAGGTCGGCAACCATTTCACCAACGGCACCACAGGCGTACAGTTCACCTAGCCAGGTTGGTGTATCAGTGTTGGCATAATCCGGGGCTTTCTTCTTCTGCACATTGACCAGTACAATGGGTACATCCAGATCGCGCACGGCGGGCAGCATGTTGTAAGAGGTTGCATAGGTCAGCAGCTGCAGAATAACCAGGTCAACGTCTGCGGTACGGAACTTATCGCCCGCTGCCATGGACTGCTCTTTGGTGGTAACAATGCCGCCGTCAATGACCTCAACGGTATTTGGAATGGTCTTTTTGAAAGCGGCATACTGACCCTCAAATTCAGGAACCAGGGTTGGGAACTGCGGCAGATAGGCACCCAGAGCAATGGCAAACACGCCAACACGGGCTTTGGTTTCAACTAACATGGATATTACCCCCTGTAATAAAATTTATTGCGGATCACATTCCAAAATAGTGAACGACTTTTTGATGGAGGCGCGTGCATCCGCAAGGTCTTTGAACTCCCCTGCACGGATCATCTGCACCATCAGGTTGCCAAGGGCGGTACCCTCGGTAGGGCCTGCAAACACGGGCAGCTGGGTGGCATTTGCGGTCATCTGGTTCAGGTACATATCCTGGCTACCGCCGCCCACAATATTGATGCTGGTATATTCTTTGCCGGTCAGGCTTTGCAGCTCTTGAATAGCGGCCTGATAATCATGCGAAAGCGAGTTGTAAATGGTCTGCATCACTTCGCCGGTGGTGGCGGGAACCGGTTTGCCGCCGTCTATGCAGGCAGCCTTGACTTCTTTGATCATGGATTTCGGCGCCAGGAAGCGGTCGTCGCCAGTGGATACGATCCCGGCAAAGCTGCTGGCTTCCTGCGCGGCGGCAATCAATTCCGGGAAAGACGGGCGGGTTCCGGTCTGCTCGCCAAGTTCACGCCGCACAGACTGGATCATCCACAGGCCCATAATGTTCTTAAGGTAACGGTAGCGGTATTCATAGCCGCCCTCGTTGGTAAAATTGGCCTGCATGCTGGCAGGGGTCGTGATGGGGTCTTTGTTTTCCACACCCAGCAGGCTCCATGTGCCGCTGGAAAGATAAACGGCCTTATCATCCCTTGCGGGAACAGCCAAAAAGGCGGAGCCGGTATCATGTGTAGCGGGCAGTACGACGGTGCAGTCAAAGCCGACATAATCCTTGACGGCGGAGCTCAAATTTCCCAGTTTGGTGCCGGGGGTGCTGATTCTGCCAAAGATTTTGCGCGGCAGACCAAGCCGGTTGATGATTTCATCGTCCCAATCCTTGCTTATAGCGCCCACCAGGGCAGTGGTGGAAGCATTGGTGTACTCGTTGGCCATCACGCCGGTCAGGCGGTAATTCAGGTAATCCGGCACCATCAAAAAATGCTCGGCAGCGGCAAGCTGTTCCGGGTGCTCTTTCTTTAAGGCACACAGTTGGTAAACCGTGTTGAACGACTGGTACTGGATGCCGGTACGGGCGTAAAGTTTTGTAAATGGCAGAATGGGTTCCAGTTCCTCCCGCATGGCGGCGGTGCGGCCATCGCGGTAAGCAACGGGGTCCCCGATAGGGGTACCATCGGCATCCAGAAGCAGAAAGTCAACAGCCCAGGTATCAATACCGACCGTTGTGGGCGTATAGCCTGCATCATGGGCGGCTTTCAGCCCCTCGATCACATTCTGAACCAGGCCTTCCATATCCCAGCAAAGGTGACCGTTCTTTTCAATCAGGCGGTTTTCAAAGCGGTAGACTTCATGCAGGGCCATAACACCATGTTCCACGGTGCCAATAATGTGCCGGCCGCTGGATGCTCCGATATCTACAGCAAGATAACAGGTTTGCATCTTTCTCTCCTTTTGGTAAAATGCGAATCAGGCGAACTGCCTTATGCTATTAGTATAGCGGCATAATATCCGGCATTCCATGGTTTGAAGTGGACTGTTTTTTGTGAAAATTCTACTTTGCCATTCCCTGCTGGCAAAGGCGGTTTCGCTGCTTTTGCTTGACTTATAGTAATGGGAAAAAATTAAGTCTGTGTTTTTTCGATGACAAGGCGAAGCTTGTTGTAATACTGTCGCAGTGCCCGGCGAAAATGCTAAAAGTAAAGAATAAAAATAAAAAAGCCCCGCCTGCCGGGCAGAACATTCTGCATCCGGCAGGTGGGGCTTTTGGTTGTTGCAAATAGATAAATGAAAATTTACTGCCTTTTCTGCATCCGCAGCAGGCTGTACGGCATCAAGGGCGTGGCACAGGGAATGGTATACTGCATCATCGGGTGCGGGGTGGCATCCACCGCTTCCCCTTCCGCGTTTTTGATCCATTCAGGGGTTACGGGCACGACCGAACCATCTGGCTGCAAAATTTCCAGCGAATCTCCCAGGCAGAACTTGCTGCGCTGGGTGCAATGGGCAACGCCGTCTTCCCACGAATCCACAGTGCCGATGAAATCCCAATCTCGCACATAAGTATGGCTGGGCGTCTGCAGGGCTTTCTCTTTGCCAAAATAGAAACCGGGTGAATAATGGCGGTGGCTGGTACGGTTCAGCTCATCCAGCACGGAATCCGGTAAATCAAACGTATCACTGGCGGGGTTTGCCAGGTACTGGTCCAGCGCTTTGCGGTAAGCGGCGGTAACGGACGCAACGTAATAGAACGTTTTGGCGCGCCCCTCAATTTTCAGAGAATCCACACCAGCCTTGCAGATCAGGTCCAAAAACGGTGCAGTGCATAGGTCATTTGCATTCAGGATGTAGCTGCCTTCCTCATTTTCGCCAATGGGCATATACTGGCCGGGGCGGTTTTCTTCTACAAGATAGTATTTCCAGCGGCAGGGCTGGGCACATTCGCCGCGGTTGCCGCTGCGCCCGGTCATATAGCTGGAAAGCAGGCACCGACCAGAAACGCTCATGCACATGGCGCCGTGCACAAAGGCTTCCAGTTCCAGCTCCGGCGGGGTGTTATCGCGGATCTGGGCAATATCGGTCAGGGTCAGCTCGCGCGCCAGCACCACACGCTTGGCGCCCAGGTTGTAGGCCATGGTTGCAGCAGCATAATTGGTGATGCCTGCCTGGGTGGAAAAATGCACATCCACATCCGGAGCATACTGTTTGGCAAGGCTCAGTACGCCAAGGTCCGCAATGATAAAGGCATCCACCCCGGCTTCGGCCGCGTCCTTGATATACTGCGGCAGCTCGGAAAGCTCATCGTTGGTGGGCAGGTTGTTCAGGGTCAGGTATACTTTTTTGCCGCGAGCATGGGCAAAAATGCAGCCATCATGAAGCTCGCCAATGGTCAGGTTGACCGGTGCGGCGCGCATACCAAAGCGCGGCAGTGCGCAGTATACGGCATCGGCACCATACATGACGGCATATTTCAGGGCTTCAAGGCTGCCGGCAGGCGACAGCAGTTCCGGACAGGACAACATAAGATAACGGCTCCTTTGTTCAGTGAAGTTCAGCTTTTATCAGCCCCAATCGGCGATGATGCAGTTCTGATGGTGTTCGTCTGCCGTTTTGGCATAAAAATATTCGCCAGGGTGGTCGCCGTTCGGGTTGCCGGTAACAAAGAAATAATAGCCTTCGTCCAGATATTCCTGGTCGGGATTCAGCGCGGCGGCAATGGCATCAATACCGGGATTGGTGATGGCACCGGCGGGCAGGCCGCTGATGCGGTAGGTGTCGTAATGAGCAAGCACATCATCCGGAATAGCACCCTGTTCCGGCCAGCCGTAATAAGCGGCGGTGGGCGAATTCCACAGGTAGTTATTGTCGCTATCGTTCATGATATAGCTGCTGGCATTGGATTCCAGCTTATGCTCTGCCCACTGCGGGTCATCGGATTCCAAACGATTGTGGAAGCAGGCGGAAACCTTGGCGTCTTCTGCGGGCATACCGGCTTCTTCCTGAATAAAGCTGGCCAGAATGACAACATCATTCATTGTGGTGCCCTTTTCGTTGATGGTATCCCACAGGTCGGAAGTTTTGGCGTCGAATTCCTTATAGAAGGTGTTGACGTAATTATAGACCGAGTCATCGGTGAAGAACTCGTAAGTGTCCGGGAACAGGTAGCCCTCGCACTTCATCAGGCGGCCTTCGGTATCCGGGATGGCATTCCAGAAATCATACTGGCTGAAATCGGAACCATCCTCGCCGATGGCGCAGGCAAGGAAATCATCCACCGAGCACAAGCCATTTTCTTCCATCTTCTGGGCAATAGCAACGGCTGTGTAGCCTTCGGGGAATGTGATGGTAATGGTCTTGCGCTTGACCTGCTGCACGCTGAGGGTTTTCAGGATCGTGTTATAATCCATGCCGGAGCGCAGGGTAAAATCGCCATACTGCAAACCGGAAGCGCGGCCGCTGTATTTGGCATACAGCTTGAACAGCCAGTCATACTGGATGACGCCATCCTCTTTCAAAACGTTTGTGATGTCTGCAACAGTGGAACCCTGTTCAATGGTAACGGTCTGTTCCGGGCCAAGTTCGCCGTTGCCGGCAACTTCGCCGTAGAACTGGAACACTTTCCAGCCGCCGATGCCGACGATAGCCAAAATGACAACAAGAACCACAAGCCCAATGGGAAAACGGCGGCGGACGGGTTCATCATCGTCATCCTCTGCGTACTCGTCTGGACCTTCGGCGTCTTCGTACAGGTCCTGCGGGTCAGGATCAGGCTGTACCGGGCGCTTTGGTGTGGGGGCTGGCGCAGCATGATAAGCCTGGCGCGGCTGCGAGCCCTTGTCCTGGGAATCACCACGATTGATTTTCATTCCAAATCTCCTTTACCAGGCAGCAGAACTGCCCTGTTTCACGTATGCACGGTCTTACAGCAACAGGCGGAAATAAACGTCCGTAACGGGGAACGGCTGCCCAAGGTAACAAATCATGCCGTAACCACAGCGCTTACCCTCGCCCAGGTACAAAAACTGATTTTCCGCCAGCAGCAGCCGTGCTTTGGTCAGACCGGTATGTTCCCGCGCGGCCTGCAGCAGAATATCAGCCGAATGGTCGTTATCGGCCTGCAGCTCCATAAAAAGCAGCTCGTCCTTTTCCTGGCAATAGAGGCCGTAACCGCGCTGGTTGGAAACAATGGTCATACCGCGGCGGTAGAGCCGGGTGATCATGGTGTTCATGCTGCTTTCCGGCAGGGCAATGCAGGCGGGCTGGTAGCGCATGCGGGTGTCGATCAATTTGCGGACTGTCAGGTTATCAAACTCTGCTCGTGCCCACAAATTGTGTTCAATGGGCTTGCGGATGATGCGCAGCGGGAAGCGCCCCTGAAAATTCAGCTGGGAAAACGCTTTTGCGGCCCGCGTGCTTTGCGGTGCCGCCACAGCGAAATCACACCCTTTGGCGGAAAAGGCGCGCAGGCAGGTTGCCAGCAGTTTGGGCATCAGCCCGCGCCCCTGCAGGGACGGGTCCGTTGCCATGCAGCAGAGCCATACGCCGTGGTGGTGCCCGCATTCCACTGGAACCGCACCAATCATGGCTGCCGGGATGGGCTTTGCACCGGGGGCCGGGTCCCGGGCAAGGATCAGGATATTATGCAACCCCACAATTCCACAAAGCCAGTCCAAAGCATCCTGGCGGGTTCCGCCATACGTTTTGCGGCGGAACGCAACCATCTGCTCCAAATCAGCTTCCGTTGCTTTGCAAAGCATGTTCTATCCCCTCCTTGCCGTATTCAACGTGTGGCTTTTGCTGCCAACGGGTTTAGCTCAAAATCCGCTCCAGGTATGCCATCACTTCGGACTGAATATCCTCCGGCGTGCGGATGGTTTTCTGGCCGTCTACCGTTGTGGTACACTCAATGCGGTGCCAGCCCAGCTTGCGTGCGCAGTATTCAGCGGCGGCGCGAGAACGAGCCAGGTATTCGGTATCGCGTTCCTGAATATCTTTTTTGCTTTCATCGCCGTGGTAGCGCTGCGCAATCAGGCGCTGGCTGACATCGGGATCAACCGCAAGGTATACAACCGCATCTGGCGCAGGCAGGCCGAGCTTTTTGTACTCGAACTCAAACAGCCACTCCAGAAAACCATCCCAGTGCATCGGCGGCAGTTTGGAACATTGGTGAACAGCGTTGGAGGTGGTGTAACGGTCAGAGATGATTAGCCCATTCTGGCGGTAGACATTGCCCCACTTGGTTTTGTAGCTGGCAAAGCGGTCAACAGCATAAAACGTTGAAGCTGCATAAGCGTTCACGTCATCCGGGCGCTGGCCGAACTCGCCGGAAAGATACATCTTGACCAGTGCGGAGGACGGACTGTCATAATCTGGGAAGCTGATTTTCAGCGGGTCATACCCTTTGCTATGCAAATTCTGGCAGGCAAGTTCTGCCTGTGTGCCCTTGCCGGAACCATCCAGGCCTTCAAAAATAATCAGTTTACCCATGGTTTTCAGCCTCCTGTTTCAGTGTTGCATATTTATCACGCACGGCGTTCTGCTTGCCGCAGCACATACCGCCCTCCGGGCAGGGACCCGCCAGGCAGCGGGGACCAGCTGCGGCAAAAACATGCGGCGCAAGCGGGTATACAAGGCGCAGCATTTCATCGGCAACGGCGCGGATCTCCCACTGGGCACGGTTGCAGCAGCGCAGGTTGAAAAAGTTGTTCAGGCTGCGGCAGTTCATGGTCATTACCATTTTTGTCTCGCAGGCGTTGGGCAATACAAAGCGGGCGTCCTCGTTTGCCATTTTGCTGGCTTTGGCGCGGGCGGTCTTTTCCGGCATGCCCTGCTCCATCAAGGTGTGGGTATGCTTTTCTTCCAGTGCTTTGACCAGCTCCAGGTAGTGTTTGGCATCGGCGTTCATTGCATCAATAAAAGCCGCTTTGGCCGCAGGGTCAGCCTCAATTTCCGGGGGAATCACATAACGGAAATCTTCCAGCCGCACATAGCGCTGGCTCTGCACACTGAAACTTGCAATGCGGTGGCGGGTGACCTGTGCCAGAAAGGTGCGGGAAACGCCCTCAATGCCAAAGGTAAAGCTGGCATGTTCAATGGGGCTGGCGTGGCCGAAGTCATTCAGCTTTTGCAAAAAGGCTGCGGTCTTTTCCGGTGTTAGGCCATCCAGCAGGGTTTCGATATGTGCATCAGAATAGCACAGCTTGGCGGCTGCGGCAATGGTCTTTTCGGGGTCATTGGTGTGGGCGATCAATGTTACAAGCATGGGCCCGTTCCCTCTTTTCCTTTTTTATCAGTGGTTTATTCTTCGCTGGTCAGCTTGGTCAGCGGGGCGTAATTGGCCATTGTTTTTTTGATGCCAACGCGGTCAAACTGGATTTCTACAATACAGTCCCCCGCAACCGGCGTTACTTTCAGCACCTTGCCGCGGCCAAACACCTTGTGGTCCACAAGGTCCCCGGCTGCAAAGTTGGCGGCCTTTTTGCGTGCGGGTGCGGCGGGCGCAGTGGTAACGCCACCGCCCGCCGGAGCAACCGGAGCACCGGAATGATGGTTGACGCGGCTACTGCCATACCCGGCGCCAAAGCTACTGCTTTGGACCGTGTGGCGGCCGCCGGGGTAGCTCGGGCTTTCGTGCCCGCCGGAAGCAAACCCACTTTGGAAGCCGCCGGCATACTTGCTGCCAAAGCCGCCGCGGTTGTATTCACTGTTCAGATACCCGCGGGAAGCCCCGGAGTATCCGCTGCGCCCGCCGGGAACATTGGTGCTGTAGCTGCCGTACCCGGCGCCAAAACCGCCGCTGTAAGCAAGCTCTGGGCTTTCGGTTTCGTCCATCACATTGGGGTCAATCTCATCCAAAAAGCAGGAAGGCGGGTTGCGGCGCGTCTGGCCGAAAATCATACGGCTGCGGGAGGAAGAAAGATACAGCTCTTTCTTGGCGCGGGTAATACCGACATAGCACAGGCGGCGCTCCTCTTCCATTTCTTCCTCGCTGTAGCGAGCAAGGTCACCGGGGAAAACGCCATCCTCCATACCAATGATAAACACATACGGGAATTCAAGGCCCTTGGCGCTGTGCATCGTCATCAGGGTAACGGAATCAGCATCTTCATCATAGGAATCAAGGTCTGCAATCAGGGCAACTTCTTCCAAGAAACCGGAAAGGGTTGCGTCTTCCCCGTTCTGCTCCGCATAAGTCTTTACGGAAGAAATCAACTGGCCCAAGTTTTCCAGCCGGGTCTCGCCCTCTTCTTTCTGCGCTTTCAGCATGGCTTCGTATCCGGTCTTGCGGATCACTTCACCGGCAAATTCATCCAGCGGAAGGGTGGCGGAAAGATCACACAGTTCACGGTACATGGAGTAAAACGCGTTCAGCGCGCTGGCGGCACGGCCCAGTGCGGGATAAGAAGAAGCCTCCCGGATGATCTCCATCATCGGCACGCCGTTGGCGGCGGCCAGTTCCCCGATCTTATCAATGGTGGTGGCACCAATTTTTCGTGCAGGTTCATTGATGATGCGGCGCAGGCGCACGTCGTCCCGCGGGTTGACCACAACGGCCATGTAAGAGTTGATATCCTTGACTTCCTTGCGGTCAAAGAAGCGTTGGCCACCCACAATGCGGTACGGGATACCAGCACGGGCAAAATAAGTTTCGATGGGGTTGGACTGCGCATTCATGCGGTACAAAACGGCATGGTCTTTTAAGGAAGCACCATTTTTCAGGTTCTGGCCAATAACCTCGGCCACATGGCTGGCCTCATCCTGTTCCGAAGCGGCCGTATAATGGTGAACTTTGTCACCATCGCCGTTCTGGGTCCACAGGGTCTTGCCCTTGCGGCCGTTGTTGTTCTTGATGACGCTATTGGCCGCATTCAGAATGTTGGAGGTGGAACGGTAGTTCTGCTCCAGGCGGATGGTTTTGGCCCCGGCAAAAACTTTTTCAAAGTTCAGGATATTTTCAATGGTAGCACCGCGGAACTTATAAATGCTCTGATCGTCATCGCCAACAACGCATACATTGTTGGAACCACCGGCCAGCAGGCGCACCAGGTGGAACTGGGCCACGCTGGTATCCTGGTATTCGTCCACCACGACATAGCGGAACTTCTGCTGGTAGTATTCCCGCGCTTCGGCATCGGTTTTCAGCATCTGCACGGTATGGAAAATCAGATCGTCAAAGTCCATGGCACCAGCCGTGCGCAGCCGGTTGGAATAGGCGGTATAGATTTTGGAAATCAAAGCAGCCTTGGTATCGCGCGGCGCTTCGGCGGCGACATCTTTGGCGGAAAGAAGTTTATCTTTGTAACCGCTGATCTGGGAGATGGCTGATTTGACCGGCAGGAACTTGTCATCAATCATCAGTTCTTTGTAGATCTGCTTGATGACACGCTGCTGGTCGTCGGAATCGTAAATCGTAAAGCTTTTGGGGAAGCCAATGCGTTCGGCATCGCGGCGCAGGATCCGTACACAGGCAGAGTGGAAAGTGGAGGCAAATACATCCCCGCCCATGGTATCGCCCAGCATGGCTTTCAGGCGTTCTTTCAGCTCTCCGGCGGCTTTATTGGTAAAGGTAATGGCCAGCACATTCCACGGGCGGGCCGGGGCAACGCTCATCAGCGGCATCAGGGACTGCGGAACCGGCTGGCCGCACATGATGGCGGTGCGCAGCTGCTCCAGATCACTCTGCGCAACCGGGCGGCTGACCTCTTTGGAGCCATAGGCGCGGCCAAAACGGATGATATTGGCAATGCGGTTGACCAGAACGGTGGTTTTGCCGGAGCCTGCACCTGCCAGGATCAGCAGCGGGCCTTCGGTGGTAAACACAGCCTGCTGCTGCACCGGGTTCAGCTTAGTAAAGCAGGAAGCGATATAGCGGTCCCGCAGGGCCAGAAATTCAGTGGTAATGGTATCGGGCATAATGAACCTGTCCTTATATTATATGGCAGAACCAGCCCGGAACCATGCAGGGCTGGGAATTTTGGCAAACGCTGTATAGTATAGCACACTTTTGCCGGATAGAAAAGTAGGCTGGCGGAGGTATCCGCAGAAAATCATACTTTTTACAACCTGCACAAAAGCTGCGCTTTAATTGGAAAAACCTTCTGGGGATTGCAGTCGGTTATGCCACGCTCTGGGGGTGGCATCGCGGAAACCGGCTGTCAGGTATTGGCCCAGCGTTAAGCTGGCTGCGGTTCCGCGTGCCACACAGTTGATGGGGTCTGGTGCGATGGCAACATCCACATGCAGCTCCCCGGCAATATAACCAGCCAGGCCACGCAGCATGGAGCCGCCGCCAGTCAGCAGAATGCCGTTCTTGGCAACATCAGCGGCCAGTTCCGGCGGGGTGCTTTCCAATACATTGCGGGCAGTGGCGGCAATGCGGGCGGCCAGTTCCTGCACGGGCAGGTACAGGTCCCGCGTATAGACAAGGCGGCGGGCGGGCAGGTTGGTCTCCCAGGAATGACCACGGATCTCCATTACGCCCTCAAACTCGCTTTTGGTGCAGCAGGCAACCTGCTTTTTCAGCGCTTCGGCGGTTAGAGGGCCGATGGCAATGTTGAATTTTTCCTGAACATACTGGGCAATGCACTGGTCAAAAGCGTTGCCGGCGACCGGCAGGCTGGCGGCGCGCACCCGCCCACCCATGCTGATTACGGCGATATCCGTGGAGCCGCCGCCGATATCAATCACCATGCAGCCCATGGGTTTGCGGATATCCAGCCCTGCGCCAAGGGCGGCGGCGACAGGCTCATCCACAAGGAAAACCTGCCGTGCCCCGGCTGCCATGACGGCTTCTACCACGGCGTCAGCTTCAATGCCGGTAATGGCTGCCGGAACGCAGACCGATACGCGCGGCTTGATGATGCGCGAACGGCATACCTCATTGATAAACCGCACGATCAGTTCGTTTGTCATGCGGTGGTCCTGAATAATACCGTCCCGCAAAGGGCGGATGATATCAATATAAGAAGGCACACGCCCCACCATGCGCAGGGCTTTGTCCCCCACTGCCAGAATGGTGCTGCTGCGGGTATCAACAGCACCAATGCTGGGCTGATGGAACACAACTCCCTGTTCCTGTGTGGCAATGATAATGGAAGTTGTGCCAAGATCAAGGCCGATATCATATTGCTTCATGTTTATCTGGTACTCCTTGCTGCCAGAAGCAGCACTTTGTTATCTATTGTGAATTGCCATCAACCATCCAAGTTATTTGCTTTCTTTTGGTGTTCCGGCGGCACCGTGGCTTTTGGGCATCAGTTCCGTCGCTGCAACACACACGCCGTCCACACTCACAGCGCCACCCTCCAATAGCGCTTTGGCGCAGGCAGAGATGGTGGCACCAGTGGTGATCACATCATCCAGCAACAGCAGCCGCATTCCGGAAAGGTCAACCCCAGTACGGCAGGCGTAAGCATCCTTGACATTGGCAAAGCGCTTTTGCTGGTCCAGCGATTTTTGCGGTAAAACCTGCCGGGTCAGGCACAGCGGCTGGATGACCGGAATGTGCAGGATGCGCCCAAGGCGCTGCGCTAGCAAAAAGGGCATATTTTCCGCGCGGTTCTTCTTTACGCGCGGCGGCACCGGAACAATGGCGCTGTACAGCGAAATGCCGGATAGATTCTCGTATACCGGGCGGTACCCTGGGGCACGGGCGGGCTGTGCGCCAAAAATCAGCACAGCCATCAAATCCGCCAGTTCTCGCGCATACCAGGGGTTGCCGTTCTCCTTGCAAAGCAGGATAGCATGGCGCACACTGTCTGCAT